>TARA_R110002126_G_scaffold169314_3_pt1 | contig 82852 bp, 83 predicted proteins | sample TARA_R110002126 | Tara Oceans TARA_R110002126 (sample SAMEA4397536) | marine metagenome | biome: Polar Biome; feature: [DCM] deep chlorophyll maximum layer (ENVO:01000326); material: water (ENVO:00002006), including particulate matter (ENVO:01000060) such as... | depth 30 m
GCCCGCAGGTGGAAAGCCCGTGGGTAAAAACGGCATAACGCTTAATACCATGAGCGATCTAACCGGATTTGTAGGCGAAATTTTCGGGGCTGGCTAAGCGCCCCCACAAGGAAGGCAAAACGATCATGGAAGGTTTTACCATCATTGACGGGGTTGTGGCGCTTGTCATCGTCCTGTCTGCGCTTTTGGCGTACAGCCGCGGTCTGGTCCGCGAACTGATGGCCATCGTCGGCTGGATCGCCGCCGCTGTGCTGGCGTTCTTATTCGCACCTCAAGTCGAACCGCTTGTGTCTGAAATTCCGGTCGTTGGCGAATTTCTGGCCGACAGCTGTGAACTGTCGATCATTGGTGCATTTGCCATCGTCTTTGCCATCGCCTTGATCGTGGTGTCGCTGTTCACCCCGCTATTTTCGTCGCTGGTGCAACGGTCAGTGCTGGGTGGCCTTGATCAGGGGTTTGGGTTTTTGTTCGGCGTCCTACGCGGCATTCTGCTCGTTGTGATTGCGTTCTTTGTCTATGACACCGTGATCACCGGCCAGACCTATACGGTTGTCGACGAAAGCCGCTCTGCACAGGTCTTTGGCAAATTCACCCGCCAGATCGAAGAGCAAAACCCCGAAGAAGCCCTTGGCTGGATCACCTCCCGCTACGAAGCCCTTGTCGGCAGCTGCGGCGAATAACGCCTAAGAAATAAAGACGATCCCACAGGGCCGCCCCATGCCAAGGGCGGCCCTTGGTTATTGTGCTTGCCGTTTCAGTCGGCCAGCTCTCGCAATGCGAACCCCAAGTTGCCATCTGGGGCCCGCGCCGCATGACTTCTTTACCTAAGAACAAACGCCAACAGTATCAGGCACAGGATCACACTCACGATCCATATCGAGGTCGAAACCCGCTGACGTAGGCCCATATGCTTTAATCGATCAATCATAGCTAAACCTCTCTGACAGGATACGATCAGACGGCGTGTCCCGCTTGAGCAGATGATCCTCGACGAGGTCCATCATAATCGGCGGACCACACACGACAAAAACCCAGTCTTTGAGCTCCTGCCGAGAGAAAACGCGATCCAAGAGAGCACCATCAACGAACCCGGTCTCGCCTTGCCAGTCTTCTGGTGGGCCCGACAACACCAAGGTCACGTTCTCCTGCCCCAGCTCCTCGCGGTATGCGATCTGATCGACCGAGCGGTTGCCGTACACCAGCTTCACTTTTCGAGGGTCGTGGGTCAGGCGCAATTGTCGCAAAATCCCCAGTACCGGTGCCAGCCCGACGCCACCCGCGATCAACGCGATACCCGGTTCGCTGCGGCCTTCGACAGACAGGCTGCCATAGGGGCCATCAAGATACGCGACCGTATCGGGTTTTATCTGGCCAACTGTCCGGGTGAAATCGCCAAACTCCTTTATCATAAAAGAGACTTCAGGCCCTGCGGCCGGTGCTGACGCAATAGAAAAAGGGTTCTCTTTCATTGAGAAGCTATTATGCCCGACATTGAGCCAAACAAATTGCCCTGCCCTGTAATCAAGACCAGCATGGCCGTCGGGGGCAACGGTGAGTTCCCATTGTTTCGGGGTTACCTGATTGACAGAGGTAACGCGCCACGCGCGGGTTTTATCGCGAAGGGGTGCCAGCAGGTAAACATAGCATAGTGACCCAACCGATATCGCTGTCATTGCCAGCCACACCCCCGTCATCACAGGCTGCGATCCATAGCGCCCCGCATACACGGTGTGATGCAGTAAAAGTGCCGCGATCAAAAGGGCACCAATACCATGCATCAAACGCCATGTTTCGTATTTGTAGTCTAGCTTGGTCCGCCCAATTGCCAGCAACACAAGGCTTGGAAGTAGCAAATACGCTGCAATGCCGCTGGAAAGGTCAGCAATATCGGTGGTGATCACCAGTTGGCGGGTGGGGTCCCAAGGGCGCGGGCCGCCGACAGGGGTGCTGCGGTATAGAAACGGATGAAGCAGCGCAAAAGCCAGCGCGACACGCGCCATCATCTGATGAAACCGCATCGTCACATCCATGCCAATTCCATTCGATACATTCTTGAAGCGCCCAGACAGGACAAACTCCATGAGGATCATGGCAAACGCAAGAATACCAAGGCCCGAGGCCAGTTCTTGGTGGAATGCGCGCGGCGGGCCACCGACCAGCCAAGACAGTATTAACGGCAGCGTGACCGCAGCAATGTAGCAGAGGATCAAATAGATTGGTTTCATATGTTCTTCTGGTCCGCTTTCCATAACGATGCAAATTCATGGCATCTTTGGTCTATCTTACATGGCCCCTTCGAACCCGAACTTGAGATTCCGCAAGTGCGGTTCACGAACGCGTACCCCGAACGCCCCCTACCCAATCCCGCCCCCGTTCCGGCACGTTTCCATGCACATCGGGCATGGGGTTTACACGCAACGGTTGCTACTTGCGCTTTATCGCGACAGTTCCGACGTTTTAGGGCCGTCATAATGTGACAGCGGGGTGACAACCTGTGTGCAACCGCCTACATAGTGCGTGTCTTCTTCCCGGAATCGGAGCTGCCCCGTTGTCCAAGATCATGCCTCCCGCACATCCTTTTGACACCTCGTATTTACGAGACGCCGATGACGGCGATAAACTGAAAGAAGAATGCGGGGTTTTCGGCGTTGTCGGTGTCGCCGACGCATCGAACTTTGTGGCCCTTGGCCTGCACGCGCTGCAACATCGCGGACAAGAAGCCGGCGGCATCGTCAGCTACGACCCGACAGACGGTTTTCAGTCCGCCCGCCGTTTTGGCTATGTGCGTGACAACTTTACCTCGCAAAAAGTCATGGAAACCCTGCCCGGCGAATTGGCCATCGGCCACGTGCGCTATTCCACATCAGGCAACAAGGGCCCGACGGCGATCCGCGACGTACAACCGTTTTTTGGCGAATTCGCCATGGGCGGTGCGGCGATTGCCCATAACGGCAACATCACCAACGCCAACGCCCTGCGCCGCGAACTGATTGAACGCGGCTCGATTTTCCAGTCGTCCTCGGACAGTGAATGCATCATCCATCTGATGGCGCGGTCCTTGCAGCGCAATATCCCTGAACGGATGGAAGACGCCCTGCGCCGCGTCGAGGGTGCGTTTTCCGTCGTTGCCATGACCCGCACCAAACTGATCGGCGTGCGCGATCCGTTGGGCGTGCGCCCCTTGGTCTTGGGCAAGGTCGGTGACGGTTGGGCGCTTAGCTCGGAAACCTGCGCCCTTGATATCATCGGTGCCGATTTCGTCCGCGAGATTGAACCGGGTGAAATGGTCGTGATCACCGACAAAGGCGTGGAAAGCCATTTCCCGTTCCGTCGCTTGGCCCCACGGTTTTGTATCTTTGAACATGTGTATTTCAGCCGCCCCGACAGCATTCTTGGTGGCCGGTCTGTCTATGAAACCCGCGAGGCAATTGGCCGCGAACTGGCCAAGGAAAGCCCGGTCGAGGCCGATCTGGTCTGCCCCGTCCCCGACAGTGGCACCCCTGCGGCCATCGGGTTCAGCCTGCAATCGGGCATTCCCTATGCAATGGGGATCATCCGCAACCAATATATGGGCCGGACCTTTATTGAACCGACCGAGCAAATCCGCAACATGGGTGTGCGTCTTAAGCTGAACGTGAACCGTGCGTTGATCAAGGGCAAGCGCGTGATCTTGGTCGACGATTCGGTGGTGCGCGGCACGACCAGTCGCAAGATCAAGGAAATGATCCTTGATGCCGGCGCTAAGGAAGTCCACTTCCGCATCGCATCGCCCCCTACCGCGTGGCCGTGTTTTTATGGTGTCGACACGCCGCAACGCGAAAAGCTGTTGGCCGCGACCATGTCCGAAGAAGAAATGCGCGAACATTTACAGGTGGATAGCCTCAAGTTCATTTCGATTGACGGGCTGTACCGCGCCGTGGGCGAAGCCAAAGGCCGCAACGTCAAATGCCCCCAATATTGCGATGCGTGCTTTACCGGCGAATACCCCGTCAGACCCGCAGATCAGATCGATCAGGGCTTTAAGATGAAGCCCGCCGCCGAATAGGCCCAACGCCACACCACCAGACACTTGCAGCGCAGAGGTTCAAGCCCCTGCGCTGTTTTGCATATCCCCCTCGTGGCAAAGCTTTGCCGACGATGTAGGCCGGTCTTTGCTTGCGATATACGGCATGGCTTCCGCCCCAGAACCCTCTTTGCTAACAGCTTTGGAATACCCGCCCCCCGATCATGGCGAACAAGAAAGGCTGACATGTCCACAGTTGATCCCGGCACACCGACCCCGGCCAAAGTAATGGCGCTTGCGACCCAAAAGGTCGCCCTGCCCGCCGTTTCCCTCATCGGTATTTTCGGCAGCCTGGCAGATCCCGGTGCCTTGGTCCGCGAACGCAATGGCCGGATCAGACGCGTCAAACTGGGCGACCCGATTGCGGGCGGCACGGTCGCCGCGATCAGTGACACCGCAATCGTCATCGGTATCGGCCAAAAAGCCAAGGTTTTGCAGCTCCCCGCGTCTTGATGACGAAATGCCCGCCCTGACCTGACTGCGGCAATCGGACAGCCCCCACAGAAACCGCAGGCACGCTTGATAATCGACACGACCGCGTGCAAGCTGCCTACATGACCGACCCGTTCCACAGCACAATTGCCCCATGGCCCGCCACGGCGCGTGATCAGTTTAACGACATGCGCGCGCTTATTCTTAAGGCCGCGCACGATGCCGATGTTGGCCCGATCGACGAAAGCCTCAAATGGGGACAACCCGCATGGCGGCCACAGCGCGCGCGACAAGGCAGCACGCTGCGGCTGAACTGGCAAGACAGCGCACCGCTAACCCTTGCGCTGTATGTCGACTGTAAAACAACGATCAGCGCCATAATGCGCGACATATATCCAACCGAATTCGCCTATGAAACCAACCGTGCATTGCGCGTGACCATCGGTGCACCCCTGCCCACCCAAGCCATTGATCACCTTGCGCGCCTGACCTTTACCTACCACCGCAAAGGTTAACAGGGCACGCCCATCTACCACCCTGCCAAGCGCCCCCCTTGACGCGGCGCATTCACCCGCGCATATCCCCCCCCATGACACAAAAAACTGCATTGATCACAGGCGCCTCGCGCGGCCTTGGGGCCGCTCTGGCCGAAGCGCTTTGCGACACCCACCACATCATCGCCGTCGCCAAAACCACCGGCGCGCTCGAGGAACTGGATGACCGCATTCAGGCCCGTGGCGGCAGTGCCACATTGGCCCCGATGGACATCACCAACGCAGATGCCATGGCGACCCTGTGCCGCGGAATTTACGACCGTTGGGGCAGCCTTGATCTGTGGATGCACACCGCGATTCACGCAGCGCCCCTTGCCCCCACCGATCACATCGACGGCAAAGACATGGCCAAATCCGTGGCGTGCAACATCACCGCCACGTCGACCTTGATCACCTATGTGTCGCCTTTGCTGGCGCAGGCCGGTCAGGCAGTGTTTTTCGACGATCCAGTTGTCGGATCCAAGTTTTACGGCGCTTACGGTGCCACCAAAGCCGCCCAGATCGCCCTTGCCAGATCATGGCAGGCCGAAGCCGCCAAAATCGGCCCCAAGGTTCACATCATGACACCGGCCCCCATGCCCACGGCAACCCGCGCACGGTTCCACCCCGGTGAATCCCGCGATGATTTGGCCAGCACCCACTCCCAAGCGGCTGACATTTTAGCCGCTCTGTCCGCTTCTCTGGCTTAAAAATATCCTCGCCGAAGGCTCCTGCCTTGCCGCGCCCACATCCCTCGCTTATCAAGGCGCAAAGGGGATACTATGCGCATTTTAATTACCAACGATGACGGCATCCACGCACCGGGTCTAAAGACGCTTCACGCAATTGCCACCACCATTGCAGGCCCGCAGGGCGAGGTGTGGACAGTCGCCCCCGCTTACGAACAATCCGGCGTTGCCCATTGCATCAGCTACACCCGTCCGATGATGGTTGAACGGATCGGCAAACACGCGTTTTCCATCGAAGGCAGCCCCGCCGATTGCGTTCTGGCCGCCCTGCACGATTCAATGAAAGACAGCCCGCCCGATCTGGTCCTGTCGGGTGTAAACCGGGGCAATAACGCTGCCGAAAACGCCATGTATTCCGGCACGATTGGTGGCGCGATGGAAGCCGCCCTTCAAGGTATCCCCGCCATTGCCATGTCGCAGTATTTTGGCCCTTCCAACCGTGTTCTCGACGACGCCTTCGAGGCCGCCGCAGAGCATGGCGCTGACGTTGTGCGCCGTATCATAGACGCCACGCCTGCGCATACTGACGGCTACCGTCTGTTTTATAACGTGAATTTTCCGCCCACTGCAGCGGCCGACGTGCAAGGTATCCGCCTCGCCCCCCAAGGTATCCGGACCGACACGAGCTTTTCCACCACGCCGCATGTCTCGCCCCAAGGCCGCCGGTATTTGTGGATCCAAGGGGCCGACCAGCAAATACCCACGGCGGCACATACCGATGCGGCGTTGAACCTGAACGGGTTTATTACCGTGACCCCCATGCGCGCTGACTTTACCGCCCACGACAGTTTCGCCGCCCTAGAAGCCATCAATACATGAACGACGAAGAGGACATCTCGACCGCGGAACGCAAAATGCAATTTCTATATGCTTTGCGCTCGAAAGGCGTGACCGATGCCCGTGTTCTTAACGCGATGGAGCAGATCGACCGGGGCCCCTTTATCCGTGGGCTTTTCGCGTCGCGCGCCTACGAAGACATGCCGCTGCCCATTGCCTGCGGCCAGACCATCAGCCAGCCGTCCGTTGTGGCCCTGATGACCCAAGCGCTCGAGGTATCGCCGCGCGACAAGGTTCTCGAGGTCGGCACCGGTTCTGGCTATCAGGCCGCGATCCTCAGCAAACTTGCACGGCGGGTTTATACCATCGACCGCCATCGCAGGCTGGTGCATGAGGCCCGCGAAATCTTTGATGCGCTTGATCTGACCAACATTACGGCCATCGTCGGCGACGGTAGTTTCGGGCTGCCCGAACAAGCCCCGTTTGACCGGATCATCGTGACCGCCGCCGCCGAAGACCCCCCCGGCCCCTTGGTTGCGCAGCTAAAAGTCGGCGGCATTATGGTGGTGCCCGTTGGTCAGTCTGACGCCGTGCAGCACCTGATACGGGTTCGTAAAACTGAAACCGGCCTTGAATATGACGAATTGCGCAAGGTGCGCTTTGTCCCCTTGCTTGAAGGAATGGGCAAAGACAGCTAAATGCTGTATAGACAGGGTAACTCCAGATCACATGGAGACCGAAGACCACACGCCGTGAAAGACATGAGGACGAGCAGATGATCCATCCGATGGCGACCCGAACCCTTAGATTGACGGTTCTGGCAGGCAGTAGTGCGCTTTTGTTAGCCGCATGTGATCGGCCCCTTGATTACGACCTGCGTGGCGGTTTCGGCGATGGTTTCACCACTGCTGACGCGGCTACCGGCGTACTTGCGGTCAGACCCGAACCCGACAATCGCGGTGTTATATCGTATCCCAATTATCAAGTCGTGGTCGCCCGTTCCGGTGACACGCTGGCCGACGTCGCCAGCCGCGTTGGTACGGATACCCAAGCTTTGTCACGCTATAACGGCATTGATCCAAACGTGCCCCTGCGCAAAGGCGAGATCATCGCCCTGCAAACCCGTGTCGAAGAACCATCACCCGCGACAGGTGCGTCGGGCACAGGCCCGATCACCACACAAGCCGTTGATATTCAAACACTTGCGGGTGGAGCGATCAACCGCGCACCTGCATCCCCCGGCGTTCAAACCGCCGCCTTGCCCGCAGCACAGACCAGCGAAAACCCTCTCAAGCAGACTGGCCGCGAGCCTGTGCGCCACCGGGTTGAACGCGGTGAAACCGCCTATACCATCGCGCGCCTTTACGCCGTGCCCGTCGCCACCCTGGCCGAATGGAACGGCTTGGGCGCAGATTTCTCTATTCGTGAGGGACAATTCCTGCTGATCCCCGTGCCGCAGCAGTCCGCGCCAAAACGCGACACCGCCGCCGGCCAGACGGCAACCGCCACTGTGGCGACCACAACGCCCCCTGGTGTCGGATCACCGACCCCCACACCGCCCAGTGCCGCGAAACCGCTTCCTCCGGTCGAACCCGCAGCCAAGCCTGCTGCAGCACAGCCCGCACCTGCCGCCCCTGTGGCTGATGTCGGCAAGACCACAAAACCGGCATCCGCTGGTCGCATGGCACCGCCCGTTCAGGGCAGTATCATCCGCGCCTATTCCAAGGGCAAAAACGAGGGGATCAACATCAAAGCGGCCCCCGGCACAGCGGTTAAGGCCGCCGATAGCGGTACAGTCGCTGCGATCACGAAAAGCGCCGAAGGTATACCGATCGTCGTGGTCCGCCACCCCGATAACCTGCTGACCGTTTATGCGAATGTTACCGATGTCAGTGTGGCCAAGGGCGATGCCGTGAAAAAGGGCTCGCCCATCGCCAAGCTGCGCAGCGGCGAGGATGCATTCGTGCATTTCGAAGTCCGCAACGGCTTTGACAGTGTGGACCCGTCGCCCTACCTAAACTGATCTAGGTCGCTGAGGCGTAAACAACCGCCTCGGGAATTGCCCCGCACGTGATGGCGCGACTACAGCGTCACACCGCGGCGGCCTGCCAGATCAACGAAATACTGCCACGCCACCCTGCCCGACCGCGATCCGCGCGTCGCCTGCCATTCGATCGCTTCGGCGTGCAATGTGGCCGCGTCAATCTCGACCCCATGCGCATCGCAATAGCCTTGGATCATCGCCAGGTATTGCTGCTGATCACAGGGATGGAACCCCAACCACAGCCCGAACCGGTCTGACAGGGAAACCTTTTCCTCGACCGCTTCGGCCGGGTTGATCGCCGAACCGCGTTCGTTTTCAATCATATCCCGTGGCATCAGATGGCGGCGGTTCGACGTGGCATACAGCACCACGTTATCGGGGCGCCCCTCGATCCCGCCGTCCAACACGGCCTTCAGCGACTTGTACTGCGCATCATCATGGCCAAAGCTCAGATCGTCACAGAACAGAATGAACTGATAGGGCGCACCGCGCAGATGGCCCAGCAAACGACCGACCGACGGCAGGTCTTCGCGCTGTAATTCGACAATGCGCAGCGCGTTATGTGTAGCCTGAACATGGGCATGTACTGCTTTGACAAGGCTGGATTTTCCCATCCCCCGCGCACCCCACAACAAGGCGTTGTTTGCAGGCAAACCAGCGGCGAACTGGGTGGTGTTCGCCAGCAGCGTGTCACGCGCCCGGTCCACACCTACCAGCAGCCCCAGATCAACTTTGCTGACCTTTGGCACGGGGACCAAATGATCCGGCCCCGTCTGCCAGACAAAGGCCCCTGCCACGTCAAAGTCGGGGGTTTTCAGCGGCGCAGGAGATATCCTCTCAAGCGCCGCTGCAATGCGGTCTAACGGGTCATCAATCACTTGTCGTCATCCTCGTCGAATTCCGCCAACATGGGGTCTTCGTCTTCGTCGTCGTAATAGCCTTCGGCGCGCAGTTTTTCTTCGCGCTTACGTTCGACGCGGCGGACCAGCAAGATCGAAATTTCATAAAGCCCGTACACTACCACGAACAAAATGACCTGCGTAATCACATCCGGTGGCGTCACCAAAGCCGCCAGTACCAAGATGCCAACAACGGCGTATTTACGCACATTGCCAAGACCTTCGGCGCTGACCAACCCGGCCTTACCCATCAGCGTCAACAGCACAGGAAGCTGGAAACACAGGCCAAAGGCCACGATGAATTTGATCGTCAGGCTTAGGTATTCCTGTGCAGACCCCTGAAAGGCAATCGCCGCAATACCCTGACCATCGGGCCCCGCGTCCCCCACCAAAGTACCCGCTTGCTGGAAGCCCAGAAAGAAATCGAACGCCAGTGGGGTGACCACATAAAACGCAAAAGCCGCGCCCAAAAAGAACATCAACGGGCTTGAGATCAGGAACGGCAGAAACGCGCCCTTTTCGTTTTTATACAGACCCGGTGCCACAAACCGCCACAACTGATAGCTGATATATGGGAAACCCAACACCAAACCACCCAAAAGCGAGATCGAAATCGCGACAAAGAAACCTTCTTGCAGCTTGATCAGGATCAGCCCGCAATCCTCTTGCCCGCGCTCGGCCATGGCCGAACACAGCGGATGGGTCAGAAAGTTAAATATCGGATTCCAAACGGTAAAACAGATCACCATGCCAATGATAAACGCGATCACGGAATGGATCAGCCGCGTGCGCAGCTCTGCCAGATGCTCGATCAGCGGGGCGGCGCTGTCGTCAATATCGTCCGAAGCACTCATGTGTCACTCTTTTTTGCCGCTGGCTTTTTGGCCGCAGGTTTCTTGGCTGCTGCTGGCTTGGTCGCCGCAGTTTTCGGGGCAGCAGCCTTTTTGGCAGGCGCTTTTTTCGCCGCAGCAGGTTTCACCGCAGCTTTCTTGGCAGGGGCCTTCTTGGCAGCAGGTGCAGCAGGCTTGGCTAACTTGGACACTTCCGCATCCGCGGCCGCCAAGGCCTCTTTGGCTTCGCGTTGCTTGCGCTCTGCGATGGTGCGTTCGCGCACCGCCTGCATCTTTTTGGCGTCTTCTGCACGCTTGGCCGCCAGTTTGCCGGTCTCGCTGTCGGGGTTGATGTCAGCCAGCGATTTGGTCGCTGATTTAACGCCGTCCATTGCGGTACCCAACGGATTGGTCGCTGCCTTAAGCGACTTGTTCAACCCCGATGAAATCTCGCGCATGCCGGTATCATCCGCCGCGTCATTCATCGCAGTGCTAAACTCGCGCGCCATGCCTTTGGCTTTGCCCACGAACTGCCCCACCTTGCGAAACAAGACAGGCAGGTCTTTGGGCCCCACCACGATCAAGGCCACGACGCCCACGACCAATAACTCAGACCACCCCATATCAAACATGGCAGGTTATACCTTGTCCTTGTCGGTCTTGATCTCGGTCACAGCAGCGGAATCATCAGACAGCTCTGCAGTGTCGTCGCTGGCGTTCTTGATGTCTTCTTCGCCTTCGTTGATGCCCTTTTTAAAGCTGGTGATGCCTTTGCCGACTTCACCCATCAGGCTGGAAATCTTGCCGCGTCCAAACAGGACCAACACAACAACAGCGATCAACAGAAGGCCCGGAAGGCCGATATTATTAAACATAGTTTTCTCCACATCCAAAACAGGCGAACGCATGGTCTGCGTCCAAATCCCGCTCTGTTTAGGCGCGACCGCGACCAGCTTGAAGTGGGAAACACCGCTAAGCTCTGCCAATTGCACCCGTTTCAGGCCATTCAATCGAACGCGCCGCAACAACTGACAGTTTTTTGGCAGTTGCCTTGGCCACACCGCGATTTTATGCCACAAAGCCTTATGAACCGATCTGACCGCCTGTTTGCCCTGCTCACCACGTTGGGCGATTACACCCTGCACCGCGCCGAGGATCTGGCAGCGGCGCAAGGCGTATCGCTGCGCACGCTCTACCGCGACATCGGGCGGCTGCAATCCTCGGGCGTGCCAGTGACCGGAACGCGCGGCGCGGGCTACAGGCTTGACCGCGCAACCACCCTACCGCCGCTAACCCTGACCGACCCCGAAATCGAGGCGCTGCAGCTTGCCCTCGCCATTGTGTTGGAAACCACCGACCCTGCCCTGAAATCCGCCGCCACGTCGCTGACGGCCAAGATCGACGCAAGCCTGCCATTGGAAACCACACAACCCGCCAGCGATTGGCAGCAGATCGAACACCCCTTTGCCAATGCCGCGCGTGGCATGGGCCATCTGCCGATCCTGCGCGCCGCCATCCGTGCGCGTCAAAAGCTCAAGATCGTCTACAACAACCCCGACGCGACCCTGCGCAACCTGACCTTGCAGCCCGTGTCGCTGCAACACCACGCCCGCAGCTGGGTCTTGAAAGGTTGGGATGAAAGCCAAAACACCGACGTCGCCCTACGCCTGGACCTCATCGAAAATGCAGACCCGCTGCCAGAGCTATTTACCCCACGGGTCTAATTCCAAATGGACTAAAATCCTCGCCGAAGGCATAAAATCTATTCTACGGCGCGTCCCGCAAACGCCAACCGTCCTGCTTGGGCAAAAACGCCTCAACGCTGGCCTGCGCCACGACAATGACCTCGTCCCCGCTGGGCACGTTCAGCCCGCCGAAAACCGCCTGCACCTGCGCACGACCGCGCGGCAACTTGGCCACCAGCGCGTCAATATCCACCTGATCGGGGTCTTGCACCGCCACAGTGACCTTTACGCGCATCGCATCATGAGGCAGCTCCAACACGCCAAACAGTGGCAATGACGAATGACGCAAAGCGTCTTCAATCGCGCGGGCGCAGGCTTTGGTGTAATCCATGCCGTGCAGGTCATTCCCCATGCCCATCTCGATGATAATGCGTTGCTCAGTCATCGGCACGCTCCATATCAAAGGAAACAGACAGCGCCACATTCGCCATAATCGTCGGATTGCCGTCCCCGTCAGGGCGCGGCACATCCAGCCCCCCGCGTTGCACATTCACCGTTACATCGCCGTAGGGAAACACCGCACGCAGCACATCTGCGTCAACCTGATCTGGCTGCTGCACACCGACATCCAGCCTGATTTTCATCGCGGATTTATCAAAGCCGAACAGCTCGGCCAGATTGATCGAATTATGCCACAGCGCGTCGCGTACCGCACGTTCGGCGGCCTGCGTATAATCGCCACGGCGCAAGGACGACCCCATGCCGAATTCCACCATCAAACTTTGCATCATACGCCCCTTCAGCTTACCGGAAAGACGAAACAACGATCGCGCCGGACCGTCAACCACATCACCGCACCGGCGGGCGGCAAAAACACGTTGGGCACTGTGGCGCGCAGGGTGCTGCCGTCGTGATCCATCACAAATTCCACAAGGCTTTCATTGCCCATGAACCGCGCCCGCGCGACCACCGCCCGTGCCGCCGTACCGTCCGTCGCCGTGGGCAGCGGCCCCTTGCCCGCCCGGTCGAAATCAATCCGGACATGCTGCGGGCGAAACACGATGTCCACTTGGGTGCCATCGGGGATACCCGGAGCCAGAAACCGCCCGAAAGGCGTGTGCGCCAGCGCGCCAGATACCTCGGCCCGCAACACATTCGCATCCGAGAAAAACGCCACGGCAGCCCGATCAATTGGCCGCGTATAGACGTTATAGGGTGCGCCTTGCTGCACGATCTTGCCGTCGCGCATCAGGGCGATTTCATCCGCCATGCGCATTGCTTCTTCAGGCTCGTGGGTCACCAGCAAAACAGCGGTACCCTCTTCCTTGAGGATACCAAGCGTTTCATCGCGGATATCATCACGCAAGCGGTTATCAAGCCCCGAAAACGGCTCGTCCATCAGCATGATCTTGGGGCGTGGGGCCAAGGCGCGGGCAAGCGCCACGCGCTGCTGTTCGCCACCCGACAGTTGATGCGGATAGCCGTCGATGAACCGCAACAGATCAACCCGCTCCAACAGTTCTTCGATCCGCGCGCGGCGCTCTGCCTTGGTGCCCTTTTTCAGGCCAAAGCCGACATTGTCAGCCACGCTAAGATGCGGAAACAGGGCAAAGTCCTGAAACATCAGGCCAATTTCGCGCCGCTCTGGCGGAATGCGGAACTCGGTGTCGCAAATCAGCTTGCCATCGACATGGATCGTACCGCTGTCTTGCATTTCAACGCCCGCGATCATCCGCAGGGTTGTCGACTTGCCGCAGCCCGACGGCCCCAACAGGCAGGTCACTTGCCCGGGCATGATTTTCAGGCTGACGTCGTCAACAACGGGGCGCCCGCCATAGCTACGCTTGATGTTTTTGATTTCAAGCCGAGGCTGAATTTCCGTCATGGGCTGCTGTCTTATCCGATCAATCCGCTCGGGAGAAACCGCTATCAGCCCCGCCGCGCGCCCGCAAGCACCGCCGCAAAGCCTGCGACCAAAACGACCACACAGATCACGAGTAGCTGTTCGTATTTATGCCCCTCTGGCAAAATCGCCGCGAACATCGCCCAGCCCCGCCCGAAATAGGCAACGGCCCCCAACATCGCTGCGGCAAAGGCCGCAAAATATGACCATTGTGCAATTTGGCGGCCCATCACCAGACCCACGATCAACACAGGTGTCAGAAACATCGACGCGGTGCCAGACACGGCCACGGCGTCAAACAACGTCGCATTCCCCCACAAGGTCAGCGCCGCGCCTGCGACCATGAAACCCACCATCACAACCCGCCCGCCGTTCAGGCTGCGCGGGGCCAGTTTCAATTCCTCGACCACCAGCCGTGCTGCCGATGCCAGTGCGGAATCCAGCGTGCTCAGCGCCGAGACCAGCAATGAAATCATCAACGCGCCAAAGACCCATGCCGGAAACATCTTTGCCCATGTACCGATCAACTCGCCTTCGTATTCGGCCCCCGTCAGGCTGGCCTGAATGCCGAAAAAGCCGAAACCGATGATGCACAGCGTCGAAATCCAGAAAGCATGGATGAAAGAGCGGCGCGTCGTGTCTTTGTCTGCGATGAAGCCGCGGTCCATCATCACCGGATCATGGGCGGGGTAGGAAAACACCTGCAACAACGCCACGACCAGCAAAACCCAACCGTTATAGCTGCCCGCAGTGCCCGGTGCCGTGACAACCGCGCCCAGATCGAAACCGGGGCTGGCGACCAGAAACACAAAGGCCACGCCGAACACGACCAGAAACACCAGCATCTGCAATACATCCGTGCGCAGCGCCGCCGACAAGCCACCCCAAGCGGAATAGACAAGGCCCATAAGTGCGACGATCAGAATCGCCGTCGTGCCACTGCCCGCCAATACGGCATTAAAAATAAGACCGACAACCAGCAAGTTGGCGAATACTTCGGACAAGAGGCGCAGCGCGATCACCAGATTGTAGCAGCCATTTCCCGCGGCCCCGAAACGCGCCCCAAGCCAGTCTTGAACCGACATCGACCCGTTTTCACGCAGGCGACCCACGATAAAGCCACCCGTCAGAAACGACCCGTAATAAGCGGCATAGGCCAAGGTGCCCGCGATGCCGTAGTAATATCCCAAAATCGCCGCGTTCATCAGCGAACGGGCGAAAATCCATGTGGTGACCTGGCTTAGCACCAAAGTCCAAAGCCCGGGCGCACGGCCAGCCGACGTCACCCCGCCAAAGAACCCTTCGATTGAAACGCGGCGCGGTGCGACCAGCAGGCTGGCCGCGACGATGGCACCGAAAACGGCGATGAGAATGACGGAGACCATTGGGGGGGGGTACCTTTAAATATATGCTCTGCAAAAACTAGCCGAGGCACCGCCCCCGCGTCATCTGTTCACATCCTGCCTGTCGCGATTGTGATCGCTTGTAGCATTTGCCGCGTCAACGGCAGCGGCAGCCAGATAGCCCCGCTGCCGCCAGATGATTACATCGTCAGATTGGTCGCGCCGCCATCCAGCAGCAGGTTCTGACCCACGATGAAACCCGCATGTTGCGAACACAAAAAGGCGCAGGCCGCGCCAAATTCGCCGCGTGTACCATAACGGCCCGCAGGAATACCTTGCGCCCGCTCAATGCGTGCTTCGTCCAGCGTGATGCCCTTTTGTTTGACAACAGCACCGTCCAGCGCATCAGCGCGGTCTGTGGCATGGATGCCGGGCAGCAGGTTGTTGATGGTCACGCCTTTGCCCGCCACCTGACGCGAGGTGCCTGCAACATAACCGGTCAGGCCGGTGCGTGCAGAGTTGCTTAGGCCCAGAACGCCGATTGGCGCGCGCACGGATTGCGAGGTGATGTTAACCACGCGGCCCCAGCCCCGGTCCATCATGGCAGGCACCAGCGCTTTGATCATCGCGATCGGGGCCAGCATGTTGGCATCCAGTGCTTTGATGAAATCATCGCGATCCCAATCTTGCCACATACCGGGAGGCGGGCCACCTGCGTTGTTAACCAGAATGTCGATCTGCCCTGCGGCGTCCAGCACCATCTTTTGCCCGTCTTCCGTGGCGATGTCGGCGACAACGGTGGTCACTTCGACCCCGTAATCCTGCCGGATCCGCTCGGCTGCGGCCTCAAGCGCGTCGCCGCCCCGTGCGTTCATCACCAGATCAACACCCGCTTCGGCCAATGCCTCTGCGCAGCCCAGTCCCAAGCCTTTGGACGATGCACATACCAATGCGCGTTTGCCTTTGATTCCCAGATCCATTTTCAACTCCTCCTGATTTCAAATCGCTCGTACCATTGTTAACTGGACCATTGCCAGCAAAAGACCACGGGCTTGACCCGTTGCTGCCACAATCCTATTGCAAGGTGAAATCTAGGCACATTACCGCCGTAGAAAAGGCATAATTCAACGATGACACCCACGCGCCCAGCCCCGCCACAAAGCGTCCCGGTTTACCGTGCAACGCAGCTTGTTGCGACGGATGGTGCCAATATGGGCGACGCAATTTCCTTTGCCTCCGAGCTGTTGTTGGATGACGTCTATGAACTGACATACGCGTCTAAACCACAAAGGCTGTCGATGCTGACGACTGCCGCGCAAACCTTTGAAATCGCACCCGATACCGAAGTGGGCGTCGCCGGCGCGCGGCTGCATCTGGATTGCGCCCTGACATTCATGACGTCCGACGGGCAAACCACGGATGCGATTGTTCTGGTCGAGGTTGACGAAAACAACCATGCCGCAGAAATCTATATCCTGCCGTTCAGCGCCCTGTCATCCCAGCTTGGATACCGCCTTGTGGGGATCGATACGGTCAACGCACACAGGAAATTCGCGCAGACCGCCTGCGTTTCGTTCACCCGTGGCACCCACATCACGATGGCCTCCGGCGAACAGCGCCCGATCGAACAGCTAAAGGTCGGCGACCGTGTATTAACCCGCGACGACGGCATCAAAGAGGTACGCTGGATCAGCCAAAGCACCGTGCGTGCGGTGGGGGAATTCGCGCCGATCTTTATCGCGGCCGGAACCCTGAACAACACCAATGATCTGATCGTCAGCCCCGATCACCGGTTGTTCATCTATCAACGCGAAGACAGTATCGGCGCGGGCCGGTCCGAGCTGCTGGTCAAGGCGCGCCATCTGGTGAACGGCTATACCGTGCGCGTGCAGGATGGCGGCTTTGTGGACTATTTCCAGCTGCTGTTTGACGGGCATCAGATCATCTATGCCGAAGGGATCGCGGCGGAATCGATGCTGGTCGACAGCCGGACCAAGCCAGTCCTGCCGCAAGAATTATCCGACGCCATGGGCGACATGATCCCCGGCCATTCCGACCGCCGCCATGACGGGTTGGATGTCAGCGAACCCCTGCTGAACCGCCCCGACGCGGCAGAGCTGTTGCGCAAGGCCAGCATGCGCTGAGCACTGTCGCTTAGCCAAAGAATTCCTCGCGGATGATCTTGCCGCCTGCCACGTGGTAAATTGCGACTTCTTTCATGGCCATTTCTTGCCCGCTTTCCTTTTCGCGTGCCGCCACATCAAAGATCACAGCAAAACGGTCGTCGCCATGCAGCATCGGGTCGCTGACGTCTTGGCGGGTGACTTCCATCGCGCTGTCCCACCAGGCGTGTTTACCCTTGATCCCGTCCAACCCTTTGGTCTCGCGACCATTTCCATGATCCGCCCCTTCTACTGAAATGGCATCGGGTGCATATAGTTTATCCAGATTTTCAACTTCGCGCCCGGTGCGGCAGCCCGCAACCAGCGCCTCGGCAATCTCCTTTAGGTCCATTTCGATCTCTCCCTATATATCATACCCCATTCAACTTACCCCCGTTTCGGCAAACCACATAGACAATAGCTGCCCGCGCTGCTGCGCTCACACTTGCGCGCATCTCTGGGCATGGATATATGCCAATCCATGTTAGATACCCCCTCAAACCGCCCCGCATTGCCCGCCGAAATTGCCCGGCGCCGCACATTCGCGATCATCTCGCACCCCGATGCGGGCAAAACCACGTTGACGGAAAAATTTCTGTTGTTCGGGGGGGCGATCCAGATGGCGGGTCAAGTCCGTGCCAAGGGCGAAGCACGCCGCACGCGGTCGGATTTCATGGCGATGGAAAAAGACCGGGGCATCTCGGTTTCGGCCTCGGCCATGTCGTTCGATTTCATGACCAAAGACACGAATTTCCGGTTTAACCTCGTTGATACGCCCGGCCACTCGGACTTTTCGGAAGATACCTATCGCACCCTCACGGCGGTGGATGCGGCGGTGATGGTGATCGACGGCGCAAAAGGCGTGGAAAGCCAGACGCAAAAGCTGTTCGAGGTCTGCCGTATGCGCGACCTGCCGATCCTGACGTTCTGTAACAAGATGGACCGTGAAAGCCGCGATGTCTTTGAAATCATCGACGAAATTCAGCAAAACCTTGCTATCGACGTGACCCCGGCCAGCTGGCCTATCGGCGTCGGGCGCGATTTCATCGGCTGCTATGACATCCTGCGCGACCGGCTGGAATTGATGGACCGCGCCGACCGCAACAAGGTGTCGGAAAGCATCGCCATCGAAGGGTTGGATGACCCGAAACTGGCCGAACATGTCCCCGCCGATCTGCTGGAAAAGCTGCGCGAAGACCTTGAGATGGTCCGCGAATTGATGCCGCCACTGGATGCAGCCCTGATGGCCGAAGGGTCACTGACCCCGATCTGGTTTGGATCGGCAATCAATTCGTTCGGCGTCAAGGAATTGATGAACGGCATCGCCACCTACGGCCCCGAACCACAGATTCAAAAGGCCGAACCACGCGATATTCTGCCCGAAGAAAAGAACGTTTCCGGCTTTGTTTTCAAAGTACAAGCCAACATGGACCCCAAGCACCGCGACCGCGTTGCCTTTGTACGCTTGGCATCGGGGCACTTTACCCGTGGTATGAAGCTGACCCATGTGCGGACGAAAAAGGTGATGTCGGTCACCAACCCCGTGATGTTCCTTGCTGCCGACCGCGAACTGGCCGAGGAAGCTTGGGCAGGCGACATCATCGGCATCCCCAACCACGGCCAGCTGCGCATCGGCGATACCCTGACCGAGGGCGAGGCGCTTCGCGTGACAGGCATCCCGTCCTTTGCACCCGAATTGTTGCAAGGCGTGCGTGCGGGCGACCCGATGAAATCCAAACATCTGGAAAAGGCGCTGATGCAATTCGCCGAAGAAGGTGCCGCCAAGGTGTTCAAACCAGCCATCGGGTCGGGCTTTGTGGTGGGCGTTGTCGGGCAGTTACAATTCGAGGTTCTGGCCAGCCGGATTGAACTGGAATACGGCCTGCCCGTGCGGTTTGAACAATCACAGTTCACCTCGGCACGTTGGGTGAACGGCGACCGCCAAGCCGTTGATAAATTTGCAGAAGCCAACAAGCAGCACATCGCGCACGACCATGACGGCGACATCGTTTATCTGACGCGTCTGCAGTGGGATATCGACCGCGTTGAACGTGATTATCCCGATGTGCGCCTGACCGCGACCAAGGAAATGATGGTCTAGCTTTGGCTTGCCAGCGGCCTTTAGACACCGCAAACTCGCCCCATGACTGACGTGACATGGGGTATCGCCTCGACCATTCTTGCGCCCACGCGCGACATTTTGCAGTTCGCCGCCTACCACCTGTCGGCAGGCGCGCACCGCATTTATATCTATCTTGATGCCCCGAACCCGCAGGCGTTTGAATCTCTGGATGCGCACCCCAAGATCCGCGTGATCACCTGCGACGACAAATACTGGAAGCAACGCAAACGCGACCGCCCCGACATGCACCAAGTGCGCCAAACCGCCAACGCGACCCACGCCTATAATCGGCGGGCCGAGGTGGACTGGCTGATCCACATGGACGTCGATGAATTTCTGGTCGCAGACCGCCCTGTCGCGGAAATTCTGTCGCGACGCCCCGCCGATCCCCTCGCCACACGCATCCGCCCGATGGAACAACTGTCGGGCAACCCGTCCGCATTCAAAGGGTTCATTCCGTCCGGCCCCGACCGCGCCCGCATCACAGCCGATCTTTACCCGACATATGGCGCGCACGTAAAAGGCGGGTTTCTAAGCCATCTGGCGGGTAAGGTTTTCGTGCGCACGGGGCTACCGAAAATCAACATACGTATCCACAACGTATTTCAGGACGGCGAAATGTTGGACTGCCATGATCCACAACAAGGGATTGATCTGGCCCATGCCCATGCAAAAACCTGGGAGGACTGGATCGCGGCCTACCGCTACCGCGTGACCAAGGGCAGCTACCGCTCCGAGCTGGGGCCCAACAAACCCTATGAAAAAGGTGGGCTATCCATGCACGACCTGCTCACCCAGATCGAGCAAGACGCAGGAGAAGCCGGTTTGCGCGCCTTTTTTGACGAAGTTTGCGCAGACAGCCCTGCCCTGCGAAAGCGTCTGGCAGACCACGGGCTTCTACACGAGGCAAAGCTTGACCTTGTGTCACATCTTGGCCAGCATTTCCCAGATTACACAGGCGTTTAGCACACCCATTTGACCTGCTGCAGAGTCTTTGTTAATGGGTGCATAACATGTCGCGGAGTCCCTCCGCCCCTTGGGCCATGCGGGCCGACATGAATGCTGCCGCGGGCCGAGATTTATGTCCGCTACCATCGGACACACATGACAAAATTTACTGATCTGAATCTAAACCCAAAAGTGCTGAAAGCCATCGAAGAAGCCGGGTACGAAACCCCGACGCCGATCCAGGCTGGCGCGATCCCCCCCGCCCTAGAAGGCAAAGATGTACTGGGAATCGCCCAGACAGGCACCGGCAAAACCGCCAGCTTTACCCTGCCCATGATTACAATGCTTGCCCGTGGCCGCGCCCGTGCACGCATGCCGCGCAGCTTGGTGTTGTGCCCCACGCGGGAACTGGCAGCACAGGTTGCCGAAAACTTTGACACCTACACAAAGCACCTGAAACTCACCAAAGCCCTGCTGATTGGCGGCGTGTCATTTGGTGAGCAGGACAAGCTGATCGACAAAGGCGTCGATGTTCTGATCGCGACCCCGGGCCGCCTGATCGACCATTTCGAACGCGGCAAGCTGATCTTGTCCGACGTGAAAATCATGGTCGTCGACGAAGCTGACCGGATGCTGGACATGGGTTTCATCCCCGACATCGAACGCATCTTCCAGATGACACCGTTTACGCGGCAAACGCTGTTCTTCTCGGCCACGATGGCCCCCGAGATCGAGCGTATTACGAACACTTTCCTGTCGAACCCCACCCGGATCGAAGTGGCACGCCAAGCCACCACAGGCGAAAATATCGAACAAGGTGTTCTGATGCTGACCGCATCGCGCAAAGACCGCGAAGCGACCGAAAAACGCAATGTTTTGCGCGCATTGATTGACGCCGAAGGCGACAAATGCACCAACGCCATCATTTTCTGCAACCGCAAGATGGACGTGGATACCGTTGCCAAGTCGTTGAAAAAACACGGCTATGACGCGGCCCCGATCCATGGCGATCTTGACCAGAGCCAACGTACCAAGACCCTCGAAGGGTTCCGCAACGGCGATCTACGGTTCCTTGTGGCGTCGGACGTTGCTGCGCGCGGCCTTGATGTGCCGTCGGTCAGCCACGTCTATAACTTTGATGTGCCATCCCACGCCGAAGACTATGTACACCGCATCGGCCGCACGGGCCGCGCCGGGCGTGATGGCAAGGCCATCATGATCTGCGTTCCACGCGACGAAAAGAACCTTGCCGATGTTGAACGGCTGGTCCAACGCGAAATCCCGCGCCTTGAAAACCCGCTTGGCAACAAAGCCCCTGTAAAGCCGGCCAATGCCGCCCCGCAGGACGCAGCCAAGGCTGACAAGCCCGAGACACAAGATGCGGCGCAAGACGATGCGCCCAAGACGGAAAAGCCCAAGCGCACCCGGAGCCGCAGCCGTAAGAAGCCCGAAGCTGCGAAGGTTGAAACGGAAACCACCGTCGCTGATGCACCAGCATCAGAGGTAAAGGTCGAAACGCAGCCAGAGCCAAAGGCCGCAACGCCGGATGAAAAGCCGCAAGACGACAAGCAACAGCAAAACCGTCGCGGCGGCCGCGGAAACAACCGCAACGACAACCGCAACCAGAACAACCGAAACGATAACAAAGTTGTCGGTCTGGGCGAACACACCCCCGAATTTATCGGGCTCAGCTTTGCGGAACGCCGCGACTAAACGCAGGCACAATTTCAGGAAAACGGGCGCGAGGGAAACCTCGCGCCCTTTTTCGTTTCACCCCTTTTTCGTTCAGCTTACCCCCACAAACAAAAACGCCGCGCAGACCTTTCGATCTACGCGGCGCAAATGCAGTATTTTCAGGCGATCAGCTTAGACGGCTGACCACGATCGTGACTTCTGGCTTTTTGCCGATCTCGTCATTGGCCGACTGACGCACAACGCGCTTTAGCCCGTCATGCAGTTTGTCGTCGTCGCGCAACGTCTTTTCGTTGGCACGGCCAAGGAACTGACCAAGGTCATGCTCAAGCACTTCGACAAGCGACGATTTTGAACGGCCCTGTTCGGGCAGGCCCATGGCATCGACCCACGGGTCGCCCAGGGTTTCGTCGTTTTCGTCGAGAATGACAGTCACGGTGACATGCCCGTTCAGCGCCATACGGATACGGTCACGAACGACCCCGTCCATCGCACCGATCTGGGTCGATCCATCAAGGTAAGTGCGCCCGCTGTCGACATATTCCGCGACTTTGGGTTCATTGCCAGACAGGTCGATCATCATGCCATTGACGGCCAAAACGCCCTTCATGCCCTTGCTATTGGCGATCTTCACATGCTCGCGCAGGTGACGGTGTTCGCCGTGCATCGGGATCAAGATCTGCGGCTTAACCACATCGTGCAAAATCTCGAGGTCGGGACGGTTGGCGTGACCCGACACGTGGTAAAGGCCCGAACTGTCGTCGACAATATCAACGCCCATCTCGGAGAACGCGTTGATCACCTTGATCACGCCGCGCTCGTTGCCGGGGATTGTCTTGGACGAGAACAGGAACATGTCCCCTTCCTTCATCTCAAGACCCATGTATTTGCCGCGTGCCAGCTGCGCCGACGCCGCACGGCGTTCGCCCTGCGATCCGGTCACCAGCAGCATCAGATTTTCACGCGGCACGCCGCGCGCATCTTCGGGGCTGATCACCGCCGGAAAGTCTTTCATCACGCCAGTTTCAAGCGACGCTTCAACCATCCGCTTCATCGCGCGGCCCAGCAGAACGATAGACCGCCCTGCCCGTTCGCCCGCATCAGCAAGGGTTTTCACACGCGCCACGTTCGACGCAAATGTCGTTGCGACAACCATGCCTTGGGCAGTGCCAAGCAGCTTTTCAATCTCTGGTCCGACGGTCGCTTCTGACCGGCCCGGGTTCTTTGAGAATACGTTGGTACTGTCACAGATCAACGCCTTGACGTCATTCTTGGACACATCCGCCCACAGCTCGGGATCATAGGCTTCGCCCACGCCCGGTGTCATGTCGATCTTGAAATCGCCCGAGTGGATCAAACGGTCGCCTGCCACGTCAATCACCAGTGATGACGATTCAGGGATCGAGTGTGACATCGGCAAAAACCCAACCGTGAACGGGCCAACGGTGGTCGTTGCAGGCCACGGTGCCACGGTCGTAACCGCGTCATCGGGGTGGTTGTATTCGCTCATCTTGCGCTTGGCGATGTTCGCCGTAAACTTGCGCGTATAGATCGGCGCGCGCAAACGGTCATAGGTATGCGCAACCGCACCCACGTGGTCTTCGTGCGCGTGGGTGATGAAAATCGCCTCAATCTGGTTGCGGCGTTCTTCCAACCAGGCGATATCGGGGATGATCAAATCCACGCCGGGGCTGGTGTCCATGTCCGGAAATGCCACGCCAAGGTCGACAACAATCAGTCGTTCCTTGCCGGGTTTCCCATAGCCATAAACATAGGCATTCATGCCAATTTCACCTGCCCCACCGAGGGGCAGATAGATCAATCTTTCGCTGCTCATATTATTAAGCGGTGTCCTTGTTATAATTATAAATCACGGTCAAACCGTGCATTGTCAGATCATCTTGGTAGGCATCGAACAGGTCCACAGCCTGTTGAAACAACGGGGCCAGCCCGCCGGTGGCGATCACACGCATTTCGCGCTCACGCTCCGCCTTTATGCGGGCACATATCTCACGAACGAGGCCGACATAACCCCAAAAAACACCCGATTGCATACAGGCAACAGTGTTTGTGCCAATCACCGCCTGTGGTTTTGATATATCTACATGAGGTAAGGCCGCCGCGGCATTATGCAATGCCTCAAGACTGAGATTCACGCCAGGCGCAATGACCCCGCCAATATAGGCCCCGTCACTGTCAACAACATCAAAGGTGGTGGCCGTCCCGAAATCAACGACGATCAGATCGCCGCCAAACAGGTCATAACCGGCCACCGTGTTCACCAGCCGGTCTGGCCCAATCGCGGTGCCCGCATCCACGCGCACATCCACGGGCAGCCGGCATTCGGGCTTGCCCACCACGATGGGCCGCGTGTGAAAATATCGATCCGCCAATACCCGCAGGTTAAACACCACACGCGGCACGGTCGAACTGATAATCATATCGGTGATATCTGCCTCGACCTTTTGGAACTTCATCAAGGTGCTCAGCCAGACGTAATACTGGTCTGCGGTCCGTTGCCATTCTGTCGAGGTGCGCCAGGTTCCAATGAACTGCGTCCCGTCCCAGATCGAAAAAACCGTATTCGTGTTGCCACAATCAACCGCCAAAAGCATCAAACGACCCTCCCTTGCGTTCTAGAAAAATACATCCGCCGCCGTAATCGGCACCCGCCCTTTGGGGGTGCGCAGGATCAAACTGCCGTGTTCATCCACATCCTCAAACACACCGCGCGTCTCTTCGCGCATGGTCCGTGCTAGAATTTCTTCGCCCAAGCGCGCAGCATGGGCCAGCCATGCCGTGCGGATCGGGGCAAAGCCGAATGTCTGGAACTGGGTCTCAAGCGCTGCATATTCGACGGCAAGCGCATCTAGAAAGGCCGAGGGCGATACCGTCAACCCGGTCTCGCCAACCACCGACACAGGGCGTACCGCGCCGGGTTCGACCTGATCAACGCCAGGCGCATGGACAAGATTGACGCCAATGCCAATGGCCAGATGATCACCGATGTTCTCAAGCAGTATGCCGGCCACCTTGCCACCATTCAGCAGCACGTCGTTCGGCCATTTCAGCGTGAACGCCCCGTCATCCCCCGTGACCCGCACAAAGGCACGCCGCAAGGCCAGTGACGCCACAAAACTGCGCAGGGCCGCGATGCCGGGGGCTTCCATCCGGCGCATCATCAAAGTGCCGGCAAAATTGCCCTTTGGAGTGGCCCAAGACCGCCCGCGCCGCCCGCGTGCAGCAGTTTGTTCTTCTGCTAAAATCCAAAGCGGGCCGGTCAGATCAGGCGCACGCCGCGCCGCCTCGCTCAACGTGGAATCGATGCTTTCAAACACAAGACGGCCGTAACCTTCCGGCCACGACCCGCCCTGCTTCTCTGGCTTGTAAATATCCCCGCCGGAGGCTCCCTCGCTCACGGGCCCCACCATCGGATCAGTTAACCAGCGTCGCCGCAGCCCGGATAGCGGCTTCCTCGACGCCGAACATATTGGCGATACCGACCACCATGATCACAGCGGATGCAATCAAGAACCCGGTCAGCAGGCCGTTTTTACCACCATCAAGACGGTCGTCGCCTTCCTCGCCGAAATACATCAGGAACACGATGCGCAGATAGTAATATGCACCAATCGCCGAGGCGACAGCGCTTGCTGCGACCAGCCAGATCAGACCGGCATCAACACCTGCCTGCCACACGCCGAACTTGGCGAAAAAGCCCAGCATCGGCGGCACACCAGCCAGCGAGAACAGCAATACCAGCATCGCCAGCGCCTTGCCGGGTGCCCGTTTGGAATACATGTTCAGCGCCGAAATATCGGTGACCGGTTGGCCATCTTTTTCCATGCTTAGAATAAACGCAAAGGTGCCGATGTTCATCGTCACATAGATCGCCATATAGACCAGCATCGCCTTGACGCCCAATTGCGTACCTGCAGCCAGACCGATCAGGGCATAACCCATGTGTGCAATCGACGAATAGGCCATCAGACGTTTGATGTTGGTTTGACCAATCGCCGCGATTGCGCCCAAAAACATCGACAGCACGGACAAGACCGCAACAATCTGGCTCCAGTCTGCGACGGCATTGCCAAAGGCATCATGCAGCACACGGGCGAACAGCGCCATTGCCGCGACTTTTGGTGCGGTCGCAAAGAACGCCGTCACAGGTGTCGGCGCGCCCTCGTATACGTCTGGTGTCCACATGTGAAACGGCACGGCGGATACTTTGAACGCAAGGCCAGCCATCAGGAACACGATCCCGAACAGCAGGCCAAGCGACGTGTGACCCGACTGTGCGACACTCATAACACCTGCAAACTGCGTGGTGCCCGCATATCCATAGACCAGCGATGTACCGTACAGCAGCATCCCCGAGGACAAGGCACCCAAAACGAAATACTTCAGGCCGGCTTCGGTGGACTTGATGCTGTCACGGCGCAGGGACGCGACCACGTACAATGCCAGCGATTGCAGCTCGAGGCCCATATAAAGCGACATCAGATCGCCCGCGCTGACCATCATCATCATGCCGACCACGCTAAGGGCGATCAACACAGGGTATTCAAACCGCAGCAACCCGCGCGCGCGCATGTAATCATTCGACATGATCAACACCGCCGGGGCGCTTAGCAGGATCGTCACCTTGGCAAAGCGGGCAAAGCCGTCTTCGATGAACAGCCCGTTGAAGGCAATGCGGGTTTCGCCTGTGCCGGTCATCCCGATCCAGATTGCCAGCAGGATCATCACCGCAGCCGTCGCCCAGACCAGCACCGTGCCGGTTTTATCTTTTGACGTATAGACCGCCCCTAGCAGTGCCAAAATCGCGAACAGCGACAGCACAATTTCGGGCAGGATGACATTCAGATCAGCGGAAATCATCGCGCGGTCCTTTATTCTGAGGCCATCTGGACAGCGGCACCTGCCGCCTCCAGGGCCGTATCATAGCTAGCAACAAGGGCGGAAACCGATGGTCCGATAATATCGAGAACCAGTGCCGGATAGACGCCCAAAAGAAGGGTCATGACGATCAGCGGCGCGAAAATCCAACGCTCGCGGGTCGTCATATCGGTGATTGTGCGCAGGCTTTCCTTGATCAGGTCACCCATCACAACGCGGCGGTACAGCCACAGCGCATAGGCCGCCGATAAGATAACCCCGGTCGTCGCAACCGCAGCCACCCAGGTGTTCACTTGGAAGATCCCCATCAATGTCAGGAATTCGCCCACAAACCCAGAGGTGCCCGGCAGGCCAACGTTGGCCATGGTAAAGAACATAAACACCAGCGCATAGGCGGGCATCCGGTTCACCAGACCACCATAGGCGTCAATCTCGCGGGTGTGCATGCGGTCGTAAATCACGCCCACACACAGGAACAACGCAGCCGAAATAAAGCCGTGGCTGACCATCTGGAAAATCGCACCATCAAGGCCCTGCTGGTTGAAGGCAAAGATACCCATTGTCACGAAACCCATGTGGGCGACGGATGAATAGGCGATCAGCTTTTTCATGTCTTCCTGAACCAGCGCCACCAGCGAGGTATAGACAATCGCAATCGCCGACATCCACAGCACCAGCGGTGCAAGCACATCGGACCCGACCGGGAACATCGGCAGCGAGAACCGCAAGAAGCCGTAGCCGCCCATTTTCAACAGGATCGCCGCCAGCACGACGGAACCCGCTGTCGGTGCCTGAACGTGCGCGTCTGGCAACCATGTGTGCACAGGCCACATCGGCATTTTCACGGCAAAGCTGGCAAAGAACGCTAGGAACATCATGGTTTGCATGCCGCCAACCACTGTTATTCCAGCAATCGAGAATGTCTCGGAGGCGAAGGTGTGGGTCAGCAGGCTGACCTCGCAACCGCCAATACAGGTGGTGCCCGCATCCGCATACATTGCCACCATGGCCACCAGCATCAACACCGATCCAAGGAAGGTATAGAGAAAGAATTTAAAGCTCGCGTAAATCCGGTTCGCGCCGCCCCAGATACCGATGATCAGGAACATCGGGATCAGGCCTGCCTCGAAGAACAGATAGAACAGCACCATGTCCAACGCCATGAAGACGCCCAACATCAGCGTTTCCAGCAGGAGGAATGCAATCATGTATTCCTTGACCCGCGTCGTGACGTTCCAGCTGGCGGCGATCACCAGTGGCATCATGAATGTGGTCAGCATAACAAACAGGATCGAAATGCCATCGACACCCATGCGGTATTTCAGGCCCATGATCCATGTCGCTTCGTCTACGAACTGGAACCCGGTGTTGGATGGGTCAAAATCGAACAGGATGAACAGCGAAATGAGGAAAGTAACGGTCGTCGTGATCAACGCCAGCCATTTGGCATTGCGTGCCGCCGCTTCGTCGTCGCCGCGCAGGAATACGGCCAAGATCAGCGCCGCAAAGCTTGGCATAAAGGTAATGATGGAAAGCAAGTGATGATCCATTAGTTTGCCCCCCCGCTCATCGTCATCCAAGTCACAAGGACCGCGATCCCGATCACCATGGCGAAGGCGTAGGTAAAGATGTAGCCGGATTGGAAACGACCCGCGAGCCGCGTGAAGAACGGAATAATGCCCATGGCGATGCCATTAAGCGTACCGTCGATAACGTCCCCGTCGCCGCGCTTCCAAAAGAAACGACCGATGGCCGAGGCGGGTTTGACGAAGATTACGTTATAAATCTCGTCAAAGTACCATTTGTTCAGCAAGAACAGATACAAGGGGCGTTGGTTCGCCGCCAAACGGCCCGGCAAGGTCGGGTTCCAGATGTAGAACCATACCGCCATAAGAAGGCCCAACGACATCGCAATGAACGGGCTGACTTTTACCCATGCCGGGGCTGCATGCGCATCCTCAAGCACAGTGTTATCGGGGCCAAAGAACAACGCGCCCTCACCCGGTGCACCAGCAAAGCTGGGGCCGTGGTGTGCATCGTCACCGTGGCCTGCGTCGGCGTGGGTATCCGCACCATGTGCTTCGTCTGTCGCGGCGGCGGCATGGCTGTCCTCGGCACCTTCAACCTTGGCATCGCCACCAGCGGCCATTTCGGCCATCGGGATACCATAGAATTCGCCGATATCTTCAGCGTGACCAAAGAAGCTGTTGTAAAACACCATCCCCGAGAAGATCGCACCAAGGCTAAGAACACCCAGCGGGATCAACATGACCATCGGGCTTTCATGCGCGTGGTCATGGGTGTGCTTGTCACCGCGTGGCTTGCCAAAGAAGGTCATGAACATCAGGCGCCAGCTGTAGAAACTGGTCATCGCCGCAGCAATCACCAACATCCAGAAGGCATAAGATGTGCCACCGGCCCAAGCGCTTTCGATGATCGCATCCTTAGACAGGAAGCCGGCGAACCCGAAATGCGTCAGCGGAATGCCAACACCGGTGATGGCCAGCGTGCCGATCATCATGGCCCAGAACGTATAGGGGATCTTTTTGCGCAGACCGCCATAGTTGTTCATGTCCTGCTCGTGGTGCATCGCGTGAATGACGGACCCTGCCCCAAGGAACAGCATCGCCTTAAAGAACGCGTGGGTCAGCAGGTGGAACATCGCGGCGGAATACATGCCAACGCCTGCGGCCACGAACATATAGCCCAACTGCGAACAGGTCGAATACGCGATAACGCGTTTGATGTCAGTCTGAACCAGACCCACAGTTGCGGCAAAGAATGCGGTGGTCGCACCGATAAAGGTCACGAACATCATCGCTTCGGGCGCGAATTCCATCAGCGGCGACATGCGGCACACAAGGAAAACACCCGCAGTAACCATTGTCGCGGCGTGGATCAGAGCGGACACAGGGGTCGGCCCTTCCATCGCGTCTGGCAACCAAGTGTGCAAGAACAGCTGCGCCGATTTACCCATGGCACCGACAAACAAAAGGAAGGCCAGCAAGTTCGCCGCGTTCCAATCTGCCCACAAGAAATGCAGGGTGGTTTCAGCCAGCTCAGGTGCAGCGGCGAAAACATCGTCGAACTTGATGCTGTCGGTCAGGTAAAACAGACCAAAGATGCCAAGCGCGAAACCAAAGTCACCCACACGGTTGACAACGAAGGCCTTGATCGCGGCGGCGTTTGCGGATGGTTTTTTGTAGTAAAAGCCGATCAACAGATACGAGGCAACGCCCACACCTTCCCAGCCAAAGAACATCTGAACAAGGTTATCAGCCGTCACCAGCATCAACATCGTAAAGGTGAAGAAGGACAGATACGCAAAGAAGCGCGCGCGATAGGGTTCGGCATCGCTGAAATTTTCGTCGTGGGCCATGTACCCCAACGAATACAAATGCACGAGGCTGGACACGGTGGTGATCACGATCATCATGATCGCTGTCAGCCGGTCCATGCGGATCGCCCAATCTGTCGACAGGCTACCACTTTCGATCCAACGCAGCAGCTGGATGTGCTGGGTCTCGCCGTCAAAGGTCAGAAAGACGACCCAGCTCAGCAAAGCCGCCAAAAACAGCATGGCCGTTGCAAACCACTGTGCCGGTTTTTCACCGATAAGTTTCCAACCGAAACCTGTGATCAAGGCACCAATAAGCGGCGCGAAAAGAATGATGCTTTCCATGATCTTAGCCCTTCATCACGTTGACGTCTTCAACCGCGATAGATCCACGGTTGCGGTTGAAGCAGACCAGAATGGCCAGACCAATCGCAGCTTCGGCAGCGGCGACTGTTAGAACGAAAAGGGTAAAGACCTGCCCCACCAAATCGCCCAAGAAATGCGAGAATGCGACAAAGTTGATGTTTACCGCGAGGAGCATAAGCTCGATCGACATCAACATGATGATGATGTTCTTGCGGTTCAGGAATAGCCCGAAAATGCCAATGACAAAAAGCGTCGCCGCCACTGTCAGGTAATGTTCAATTCCGATCATGTCGTCCCTCGGTTCTTTGCCCGTTTCGGGCGTTCTTTCGTTCTAGGCGTTCAGGGGTTTAACCCTGTTCGTTCCGTTATCCGATGATGTTGTAGCCGCCGAAAACAACGATCAAAACGACAACCAACACAACTAATGTAGTTCGTGACATCGGATCACATCCTTGTTCGGGCAGGCTTTATAGACCTTGCCCCGGTTTCACATCATTCAATTTCATGGCCTTGGCGGGATCGCGCATCATTTGCGCAACCACGTCTTGGCGTTTCACATCACCACGATGGCGCAGCGTCAGGACAATCGCCCCGATCATCGCGACCAGCAGGATCAAGCCAGACAGCTGGAACAGCAGGAAATATTCATCATAAAGGATCAAACCCAACGCCGCAGTGTTCTGCACCTGATCGCTGACCACTTGGGTGCGCAGCCCTTCGGCAGCGGCATTTGCATCCCATGCGCCAAAGGCCATCACGAACTGCATCAAAACGATCAAACCGATCAGCAGCCCCAGCGGCATATAGCGCGCCATTTCCGCCTTGAGTTCCGCAAAATCAACGTCGAGCATCATGACGACGAACAGGAACAGGACCGCAACCGCACCCACGTAAACGATGATCAGCAGCATCGCCACGAATTCAGCGTTCAACATCACGAACAGACCTGCCGCGCTGAGGAAAGCCAAAATCAGCCAAAGCACCGAATGCACCGGGTTGCGGCTGATCACGGTAAAAAGCCCGCCAGCAATCACGCTGATCGCAAAAAGATAAAATGCAAAAACGCTCATGCGTCACCTTCCTTGTCATCCAACACTTCCTGCGCAATTTGCATCGCACGGGTCATGGCGGGGATACCGGCAAAAACCGCCATCTGTCCAATCGTCTCAATCACTTGCTGCTTATGTGCGCCAGCTTCGACCGCGTGTATCACGGCTTGTCGCAGCGCCATCTCGTTTTGAGCACCCTGCATGGTCAGGCCCGAAATCGTCAGCAGCATTCGCGTTTTGGCATCCAACCCGTCGGGGTTCATCTTGTTGCCAAACAGCGTTTCCATCATGTCCTTGGGCATCTTCCCCATCATCGCCTCGAACCCTTTGGTCGAAAACGCATCCATCGCCGGAAAGGTTTTGGCCATTTCCTGCATCTGACGCATCATTTCTTCAAAGGGGTTGGGCGTTTGGGTCATCTGTAAGGTGCGTCCATCTCAAGGTTGCGCGCAATTTCGGCTTCCCAGCGGTCGCCGTTTTCCAGCAACTTGGCCTTGTCGTAATACAGCTCTTCACGGGTCTCGGTCGAGAATTCAAAATTCGGACCCTCGACAATCGCGTCCACAGGGCAGGCTTCTTGGCAGAAACCGCAGTAGATGCATTTGGTCATGTCGATGTCATAGCGCGTGGTGCGGCGGCTGCCGTCTTCACGCGGTTCCGCGTCGATTGTGATCGCTTGCGCAGGGCATACCGCCTCGCAGAGTTTACACGCGATGCAGCGTTCTTCGCCATTCGCATAGCGACGCAAGGCATGTTCACCACGGAAACGCGGGGACAAAGGCCCCTTTTCATGGGGGTAGTTGATCGTCGCCTTGGGCTTGAACATATATTTAATGCCCAGCTTCAGACCGTGATAGAAATCCTGCAACAGGAAATATTTGGCGTGACGGGTGTAGTCTGTCATCGGATCAGCCCCCTACTGTCCAGCGTGCGTAAACACCCCAGAACCATTCGAATTTTGCCGCAAAGGCCACGAAAACCACCCAGAAAAGCGAGAACGGCAGGAAGACCTTCCAGCCCAAACGCATCAGCTGGTCATAGCGGTAGCGTGGTGTGATCGCCTTGACCAAGGAGAAAAAGAAGAACACCAGACCCATTTTGGCGACCATCCAGAAGATGCCATCAGGCAAGCCCGGAATGGGGGACAACCAACCGCCAAAGAACATCAGCGAAATCAGCGCGCACATCAGAACGACGGCAACCAGTTCGCCGATCATGAACAGCAGGAATGGCGTGGACGAGTATTCAACCTGATAACCGGCAACCAGTTCGGATTCCGCTTCGGGCAAATCGAACGGCGGGCGGTTGGTTTCAGCTAAGGCACTGATAAAAAACAAGATCAGCATCGGGAAATGTGGCAACCAATACCAGCTGAGCAATCCGTAATTGCTGTCTTGTGCTGCAACAATCCCGCTAAAGTTCATCGACCCGGTCGAGATAATCACACCGATGATGATCAAACCGATCGACACCTCGTAAGAGATCATCTGCGCGGCAGAGCGCAAGCTGCCAAGGAACGGGTATTTCGAGTTCGAGGCCCAGCCGCCCATGATCACGCCGTATACCTCGAGCGAGGAAACCGCGAAGACAAAGAGGATGGCCACGTTGATGTCAGACAAAACCCAACCGTCATTGAACGGGATCACCGCCCAGGCGACCAGCGCCATGACCAGACTGACCATCGGGGCCATGAAGAACACGGGCCGGTCTGCGCCCGCGGGCACGACGATCTCTTTGACGATGTATTTGCCGAAATCCGCAAAGGATTGCAGCAAGCCATAGATGCCCACCACGTTCGGACCCCGACGCAGCTGAACGCTCGCCCAGATCTTGCGGTCTGCATACATAAGAAAGGCCAGCGCCAGCAGCAAAGGAACCACGATCAACAGAATCTGACCAATGATCAGCAGGATCATGCCAAGGGTGGTGTTAAAAAAGAAGTCAGCCATAGGTCCTCACACCGTCGGTATGCCGCGTTCCATGCAATTTTGCACGGTTACTTCGGCATCAATTGTCTTCAAGCCCCGTGGCAGGCTTGGCGAGATGGTGTAAACAGCATCTGCGTGCCAGACGCCACCCACGATCTCAACATTTGTACGTACATGGCGGGCAAATCCAAAGCCCCGGATCAAGGTATACTGCGCCGCAGCGCATTCCGCATAGTCCGCCACATTTTCAGCCGACCGCGCCTTGGTCATGGCCACGTTAAACTGAACCAAATCGCCATCAAGCAACTTGGTTTCCACGCCCTGATAATCGGGAATGAAATCCTCTGCCATGGGGACCTGCGCGTCGCAGGCAGCCATAACAGCAGGGATCATCATCATCCCCAAAACCCTCACTCCGCCGCCATGGGCGCTTCGCGGCGGGCTTTGGCATTCGCCGAAAGTTCCGCCATCAGCTCGCTGGCCCGCGCGATGGGATTGGACAGATAGAAATCAGCTATAGCCGGCTGGAACGCCGCGCTGCCCACTTCGGATTGCGGTAAAGCAGCCCAGTCATTTGCAGCGACCTGATCAATATCACCCAGATGTGGAACCTCGGCGACCAACGCCTTGCGCAAAGCTGCCAAAGAATCAAATGGCAAGGTCGCGCCCATCTCGGCGCTGAGTGCGCGCAGGATGGCCCAGTTTTCCTTGGCGTGACCGGGGGCAAAGCTGGCACGGGCCGCCAGTTGAGGACGCCCTTCGGTGTTGACGAACAACCCGGCTTCTTCGGTATAGGCGGCACCGGGCAGGATGATGTCGGCGCGATGTGCACCGCGATCGCCATGGCTGCCCTGATAGATCACGAACGGACCGGCAGGAACATCGCCCTCGTCCGCGCCCAGATTATAGACAACATCAGCCGACACGACATCTGTAACACCGCCGTCGGTCACAGCGCCGATGTCCATCGCGCCCACGCGGGACGCGGCAGTGTGCAGCACCATAAAGCCGGATTTCGTTGCCTCGGCCAATGCCATTGCAGCGGCCAGAACAGCAGCGCCATCTTCGCGGGCCAATGCGCCCATGCCGACAATCACCAGCGAAGGCTTATCAGCCACGTCGGAATGATCGCGTTTCAGCAAATCGGTCAGGACAGCAGGGCCATTGCCCAAATGCGCATGATCATAGGTCAGATCAGCCGCAGGACCGACGTGACCGATGTCTGCGCCGCGCGCCCAAGCCTTGCGAATACGGGCGTTCAAAACCGGCGCTTCTACAGCCGGGTTCGTGCCGATCAGCATGATCGCTTGCGCCGTATCAATAGCTTCGATGGTGGCGGTGCCAACATAACCGGAACGGTTGCCAGCAGGCAGTTTTGCGCCATCGGTGCGGCATTCAACAACACCGCCCTGCCCTTCGATCAACTGCTTCAGCGCGAATGCAGCCTCGACAGGAACCAGATCACCGATCAGGCCCGCAACTTTTTTACCCTTCATCGCAGCAGCGGCGGCGGCCAATGCTTCGGGCCACTCCGCTTTGCGCAATTTGCCATTCTCGCGGATATAGGGTGTGTCCAAACGTTGGCGACGCAGGCCATCCCAGACAAAACGTGTCTTGTCGGAAATCCATTCCTCGTTCACGCCATCATGGTTGCGCGGCAGCATGCGCATCACTTCGCGGCCTTTGGTATCGACGCGGATGTTCGACCCAAGCGCATCCATCACATCGATGGATTCGGTTTTGGACAATTCCCAAGGCCGCGCCGTAAAGGCATAGGGTTTCGACACCAACGCGCCAACCGGGCACAGATCGATGATGTTGCCCTGCAAGTTCGAATCAAGGGTCTGACCCAGATAGGCTGTAATCTCGGCATCTTCACCACGGCCCGTCTGGCCCATCTGGTGAATACCGGCAACTTCGGTGGTGAAACGCACGCAGCGGGTGCAGGAAATGCAGCGTGTCATGTGGGTTTCGACCAATGGCCCCAGATCAAGGTCTTCGGTCGCGCGTTTCGGTTCGCGGTAGCGGCTAAAATCAACGCCATACGCCATCGCCTGATCTTGCAAGTCACATTCGCCGCCCTGATCGCAAATCGGGCAATCCAGCGGGTGGTTGATCAGCAGGAATTCCATCACGCCCTCGCGGGCCTTTTTAACCATGGGCGAATTGGTTTTCACCACAGGCGGCTGGCCTTCGGGACCGGGACGCAAATCGCGAACTTGCATCGCGCAAGACGCGGCAGGCTTGGGCGGGCCGCCCACGACTTCAACAAGACACATACGGCAGTTACCCGCGATCGACAGACGCTCGTGATAGCAGAAACGCGGAATTTCCACGCCCACTTCCTCGCAGGCCTGAATAAGCGTCATCGCCCCTTCGACTTCGACTTCTTTACCGTCAATGATGATCTTGCGGATATCGCTCATATGCTTATTTCGCTCTCAGTAACGAACCGATCCGGCTCGATTTTTGGATTTCTGCACGCCCAAGCGTACAATAGCTTTGTGGGTCCGAAGTATCGACCCCATTTGCCCTTAAATATGCAGCGCCACGGGCTTTCATGCGCGCTTTTTCCTCTGGGCTTTTCCGGTATGCATCAATTTCGGCTTCTGTATAGCCCAAGGATCGTGCAGTTTGGTGAATATTATTCAAATAGCTGATCGCATACAGAAAGCGCGCGGAAATATCGGGGCATTCTTTGCGAATCTGATCCGCCAGCCCCAGATCCAACAGCGCGTCATCCACGGCAGACACATCACGCAAAGCGGGTTTGGCGGCAGCTGGGCTGGCCAGCAGCGCCACAGACATTACAGCAGTCAAAACGTTACGCATTTTACTCTCCTCATGCAGGGGGGCAGAATGCCCCGTCTGCATATGGGAACTGACGCCGTTGCTATACAATAACATCCCGAAATCAGCCGTTTGCATTCGGTGTGTCGCGCAATCCATCAAGAAGGGCAAGACCCAGAAAAGGTCAAACTATCATCAACAAGGCGAAGATTATCTGCAGAGGTATCAGGACCCACCACCCAAACGATGTCAGAGCTGCCATAGTTGTTCACACAATACACCGTCGCTTCATAGCGGGCTGCCTCGCGGGCACCGTCAATAGACTGCGACGCATTCTTGACCAGCAAGGTGAATACATCACGTTGACCTTCAACTTTGCTTATCTTGGTTTTGAAATATATGCCGTCAAAAGCGACCCGGTCCTCTCGGGAAGAGCAGCCTGCCAGAACGGCAGCAATTGTACACGCAATTACAAAAAATCTCATCTAATTACTCCGCCGCTATGGCTTGGCATCCGTCGCTGCGCCAGCGCGTTGCCTGTTTCAGATGCGCCCAGCCAAAAGCATGGTCGCTGTCGCCGTTTTCGCGCAAATGATCCAGACGCACCAGCGCTTCTTCCAAGGTGGGTTTGTGGCCCTTTGGCACCCACCACATCACGAAATGCATTTTGCCCAAAATCTCGAACCATTCGGCGCGACGCGCATAAAACTGTTTGTGGATCGTACCCCAAACAAACTGCTCAAGGGTTTCGACGTTTTCCCAGACCGTCAGGTTAGACACATGCTGCGGGTCATCGCCGATCTTGGCTTCGGTGTTTCCGGTGCCGGGTTCACCCGACCCTTCCATCATCCACACGAAACCGGGCATCCGTTTGCCCAAGCTGTTGATCCGGTCAAGGTTATCCATGAAATCAGCAACGCGCGGGTCGTCCGTAGGTGCCAAAAGCCGGCCTACGTTCAGCTCTGCCAGATGCATGTCTTTCATCACCGTCTCCTCCCCCTCGGGGGTGCTATGCCAGCCAACACGCTGCAGCAGCGCGATGGCCAAGGGGTGCTGTCGCTCCCGAAATGCACCTGCCTAGAATGCCGCTATGATCGTCATAAGGATTAGCGCCAGAATACAAAACAACCCCGCCGCAAAACACATGGACCGCGCCGCCTGATTGGTTGTGCGAATGTGGAAAAATGCCATCGCGCCGCGCACGACGATAAAGGCCGACGCGAACAGGTTTACCCAGAACGGCGATGCACCGATCAGGATGGCCGCAACTGTCGCCGCGACAAACGGGCCGGACGTTTCAACGGCATTCATGAACGCACGTTCGCTGCGATACCACGGGTCGCCGTAATTACGCTTGGGCTTCCCGCAGTCGCACCGGTTTTCGGCTGTGCGGCCGCGTGTCGAAAAACCACCCAAAACGGTGATCAACAACGCCCACAGAGCAAGGGACGTGATCGCGTGGCTATAGGCGGCAAAGGCTTCCATGATCACTCCGCCGCCACGGCACTAACGCGACCGGTGCGCTTGTGCTTGATACGGTCTTCGATGTCGTCACGGAAGTGGCGGATCAGACCCTGAATCGGCCAGGCTGCCGCATCACCAAGGGCACAGATTGTGTGGCCTTCAACTTGCTTGGTGACGTCCAGCAACATATCGATTTCTTCCGGCTCGGCATCGCCGGTAACCAAACGGTCCATCACGCGCATCATCCAACCGGTACCTTCACGGCAAGGCGTGCACTGGCCACAGCTTTCGTGCTTGTAGAATTTGGCCAAACGCCAGATCGCCTTGATCACGTCGGTGGAGTTATCCATGACAATAACCGCAGCCGTTCCCAGACCCGACCGCTGCTCGCGCAGATAATCGAAATCCATGATGGCGTCGCGCATCTGTGCGCCAGGGATCATCGGAACGGACGACCCGCCCGGGATCACAGCCTTGAGGTTATCCCAGCCACCGCGAATCCCGCCGCAATGCTTTTCGATCAGCTCTTCGAAACCGATGCTCATCGCTTCTTCGACAACACAAGGGTTGTTGACGTGACCGGAAATCGCAAACAGTTTGGTGCCCGCATTGTTCGGGCGACCAAAGCTCGAGAACCATTCAGGCCCGCGGCGCAGGATCGTTGGTACAACGGCAATCGATTCAACGTTGTTCACCGTGGTCGGGCAACCATAAAGGCCAGCACCCGCAGGGAATGGCGGCTTCATGCGCGGCATGCCTTTTTTGCCCTCAAGGCTTTCCAGCAATGCGGTTTCTTCGCCGCAAATATAGGCCCCTGCCCCGTGGTGCAGATAAATGTCGAAATCATACCCGGATTTGCAGGCGTTCTTGCCGACCAGACCGGCATCATAGGCCTCGTCAATCGCAGCCTGAAGCGCCTCGCGTTCGCGGATGTATTCGCCACGAATGTAGATATAGCAGGCGTTGGCCTGCATGGCGAAGCTGGCAATCAGGCAACCCTCAATCAGGGTGTGCGGATCATGGCGCATGATTTCGCGGTCTTTACAGGTGCCCGGTTCGGATTCGTCAGCGTTCACCACCAGATAGCTGGGCCGGCCGTCGCTTTCCTTGGGCATGAACGACCATTTCAGGCCGGTGGGGAAACCCGCACCACCGCGACCGCGCAGGCCCGATGCCTTCATCTGGTCGATGATCCATTCACGGCCATTCTTCAGGATATTCGCCGTGCCATCCCAATGGCCACGCGCCTGCGCGCCCTTCAGCGTCCGGTCGTGCATACCGTAGATATTGGTAAAGATGCGGTCTTGATCCTGGAGCATGTCGCTTCCCTTTATGTCTCGCAGCAGTGCTGCGCTTACTATTCTATTCCTGTGCGGCGTACCGCGTTTTATCTCAACCGTCGCGGCTGGCCGTTCGGGCCTTGCGCATCTGGTAAATGTTTATCATCGCCCAGATCAGGGCACCCAAGGCCGCAAAATCAAACAACAATGCATAGCGTCCGGGCAAGCCAAACTGCGGCGCAATCCATTGCAATGCGATCCAAAGCAACATGGTGCCTGCAATGACCAACGCCACCATCCGACCCTTGCGGGCAAGTGCGATGTTTTCTTCTTCAGTCATAAATCAGGCACCATATCAGGCTTTAGGTTTTCTTGTTACGGGCAGAGAATTCGGTGTCACCGCCAGCGGCCAGGGTTGCCGCCTGCGCCACCCAGTCGTCCCGCTGAATACGCCCTTTGAAACGCACACGTGCATCAACCCAGGTGATTTCCTCGGGCCCCCACTTGGCGATCTGGTCAAAGTGATAAAAGCCCAGCTCGTTCAACGTCTGTTCCAGCTTGGGGCCAACACCGCTGATCAATTTCAGATCGTCCGCACCGCCTGCCCGTGCTTGCGCCATGGTTTCTGGCTTGCTTTCGATAGCAGCAGCCGGAATATCCGCTAACGCTGCCGGCGCGGTCTTCTTTGCGGCGGTCTTTTTAGGCGCAGCGGCTTTTTTGGCCGGGGCTTTCTTGGCTTTGGGCGCTTCGTATTTATAGCTGCCTTTGCGCGCGGCCAGTTCTTCTTGGCCTTTCAATGGCGTGCTTGGCTTCATCCCGGAAAACGCGGCCTTTTCCGATGCAGACGCGGCGGACGTGCCTGCGGTCGCTTCGGATGCAGCGCCGCCAACATCGGCAGACGCCGTCGCGTCAGATCCAGACTGAGGAGCCGAAGACACGGGCGCAGCCGCAGGTGTAGCTGTAGGTGCGGCGGGTGCGGCGGGTGCAGGTGCTGGCCCGGGGGCCGTCGTTTGTGCGGGCGCATCAGAGATTTTGCTGCACCACATCGCGGAAAGCACGAAAAAGGCGACCAGACCAAGGATAATGCCCAAGATCAAAGACGAGAAAAAGCCCCAGCCGAAAATCAACCAAAACAAAAGAGCGGCAACAAGGCCAATACCAGCCCCCCACCGCGTGCAGCCGCGTTTACACTGTTCTTTTTCCGTTAAGCTTGTCATGTCCGTCCCTTCATACCATTCAAGATGATTTATTATCCTTTATAGATATCATCTTTTTTGGCGCGGGACGAGAATTCTGTTTCCTCGCCGGCGGCCAGCTTTTTAGCTTGATCAATCCAGCCGTCACGGCTGGCACGTCCCTTGAACCCGCTAAGGTGCTGATCGACCCAAGCCAGCTCGTCGGCTGTCCAGCTTGCGACTTGGTCAAAATGGAAAAAGCCCAGTTCGTTCACCAACTTTTCAAGCTTGGGGCCAACGCCCTTGATCAGCTTGAGGTTATCCGCAGCGCCGCCGCGCGGGGCGTCCAGTGTTGCAGGTTTCGTACCGGCAGCAGCCGCGTTCTTTTCGGCTGAAACTGCAATTCCGGGCTTCGGCGCAGGTGTTTTCGGCGCAGGGGCAACGCTCCCTTGTGCGGGCTTGGCAATTGCCTCGGCCCCTTTGGCTTCGCCCGGCGCTTCTGACTTTTGATCAGAACTGTCACCGACATTGCGTGGTGCAGGTTTTTGGGCTGCGGTGCGTCCACCTTGCGCGCCATCGGGGCCGCTGGGGGGCATCTGCTCATCACGCGCCGCTGCTTTTTTCGAGGTCTTACCGGCAGCTTTGCCCTGCCAAGGGGCGGTAAATGGCACCTCGGTCCCGTCAATCCGCTTTATCGTATCGCCAATATCAACAGCCAGCTGCACGCTTGCGTTATATTGGGCTTTGCCGCTGTCGTGGTCCTTGAGGCTGGTCAAACCCGCCAAAGGTTCGGACGTATAACGCCCGTTCTGGGGGCCTGGCACCGGAACCTTGCCCGCTGCCATGTCATCGATCATTGCAGCGAAGCCGTCGGTGGTCAGGTCTTCGTAATAGTCCTTGCCGATCTGGGCCATTGGCGCGTTTGAACACGCACCCAAGCATTCAACTTCTTCCCACGAAAACTTGCCATCGGCGCTGATTTGATGCGGTTTGGCCGCGATCTTGTCTTTACAGACCTTGATTAGGTCTTCTGCACCGCAGATCATGCAGGATGTTGTACCGCAAATCTGGAAATGCGCCACTTCGCCCACAGGCTGCAACTGGAACATGAAATAGAATGTCGCGACTTCGAGGCCACGGATATAGGCCAGCCCCAGCATTTCGGACACATGTTCAATCGCAGGCCGGCTCAGCCAGCCTTCTTGTTCTTGGGCACGCCACAACAGCGGAATGATCGCGCTGGCCTGACGGCCTTCGGGGTATTTGGTGATCTGTGCTTCGGCCCATACCTGGTTGTCGGGGGTAAAGGCAAAGCTTGTCGGTTGGTCAGGGTGTAGACGGCGCAGCATCAGATCAGGCTTTCGTTCTGGCAGAGACGGCAGGAGCCTCCGGCGGGAGTTTATTTGGCAAAATGAAAATGGCGGGTCCGCTCAACGGTCGACCTCGCCAAAAACGATATCCATGGTACCGATGATCGCCGCGACATCCGCCAGCTGGTGGCCTTTGGCCAAGTAATCCATCGCTTGCAGGTGCAGATAGCCCGGCGCGCGCAGTTTTGCGCGGTAGGGTTTGTTGGTGCCATCCGCGACAAGATACACGCCGAATTCGCCTTTGGGCGCTTCGACCGCGCAATAGACTTCGCCGGCGGGAACGTGGAACCCTTCGGTATACAGCTTGAAGTGGTGGATCAGGCTTTCCATGTCGGTCTTCATCGCGGACCGGCTGGGCGGTGTGATCTTGCCACGTGCCAACACATCGCCCTGCCCTTCGGGTTCGCGCAGTTTCGCGATCGCCTGCTGGATGATGTGGGTTGACTGGCGCATTTCCTCCATCCGGACAAGGTAGCGGTCATAGCAATCGCCATTCACACCGGTCGGGATCTGGAATTCAAATTCGTCATAGCATTCGTAGGGTTCAGCGCGACGCAAATCCCATGCCATGCCAGACCCGCGGACCATCACGCCCGAAAAACCCCAATCTTGGATGTCTTGGGCGCTGACAACACCGATATCGACATTGCGCTGTTTGAAAATACGGTTTTCGGTCAGCAATTCGTCGATGTCGACCATGAAGCCCGACAGGAATTTGTGCGACCATGTTTCGATATCGTCCAGCAAGGCTGGCGGCAGATCCTGATGAACACCGCCGGGGCGGAAATAGGCCGCGTGCAGACGAGCACCACAAGCACGTTCGTAAAAGATCATCAGATCTTCGCGTTCCTCAAAGCCCCAAAGCGGCGGGGTCAGCGCGCCAACGTCCATCGCCTGCGTGGTCACGTTCAACAGATGTGACAGGATACGTCCGATTTCGGAATAGAGCACGCGGATCAGCGAGGCGCGACGTGGCACGACAACACCGGTCAGCTTTTCAATGGCCAGACACCAGGCATGTTCCTGGTTCATCGGGGCCACATAATCCAGCCGGTCGAAATACGGTAGGTTTTGCAGATATGTCCGGCTTTCCATCAGCTTTTCAGTGCCACGGTGCAGCAGGCCGATATGCGGATCGCACCGTTCGACAACCTCGCCGTCCAGTTCAAGCACCAGACGCAAAACGCCGTGGGCCGCCGGGTGTTGCGGACCAAAGTTGATGTTGAAGTTACGGATTTTCTGTTCGCCGGTCAGGGCGTCTTCGAAACCTTTGGTGCCGTCCATCATTTACGCTCCAACTCGGTCAGTTTGAGGCCCACCCACCACAGCAACGCAATCGTGCCAAAGGGGACCACGCAGGCCACGGACCAATATTTATTGATGCCGAAAAACGGCAGAATCTTCACCATTGGGATGATCGTCAGGGCCGAAAGAATGAACCACCAGAGGCCTCCCATTACTTGGCCTCCGGCTTTTCGTCGCCCGGAAGGATGTATTCGGCCCCTTCCCACGGTGACATGAAATCAAACTGGCGGTATTCCTGAACCAAAGACACAGGTTCATACACAACGCGCTTTTCGACCTCGTCATAGCGGACTTCGGTATAGCCGGTCGTCGGGAAATCCTTGCGCAGCGGATGGCCGCGGAACCCGTAGTCGGTCAGCAAACGGCGCAAATCGGGGTGGCCTGCGAACAGGATGCCGAACATGTCGAATACTTCACGCTCGAACCAGTTGGCCGACGGGTGGATGCTGACAATCGACGGCACCATGTCCTCTTCGCGGGCGGCGATGCGCAGGCGAATGCGGTGGTTCTGGAACATCGACAAAAAGTGGTACACGACGTCAAAACGTTTCGCCCGACCGGGGTAATCCACAGCTGTGATGTCGACCAGCGACGTCAGCCGACAGGTTGCATCGCCTTTGATGAATTCCACCAGACCCGGCAAATTGGCCTGGGTCACATCCATGTTCAGCTCACCATGGGCGATTTCCCAGCCCAAGATGCAATCGGGGCGTTTTGCTTCGATGTAAGCGCCAAGTTCGTTCAGTTGTTCTGACATATCAGCCCCTTAGCGAACAATTGTGCCGGTGCGGCGCATTTTGCGCTGCAATTGCATGATGCCGTACAACAGCGCCTCTGCCGTTGGGGGGCAGCCGGGCACGTAGACGTCAACCGGCACGATCCGGTCACAGCCGCGCACCACAGAATAGCTGTAGTGGTAATAGCCGCCGCCATTGGCGCAGGACCCCATCGAAATCACGTAGCGTGGTTCGGGCATCTGATCGTATACTTTGCGCAGGGCCGGTGCCATTTTGTTGGTCAAGGTACCCGCCACGATCATCAAATCCGACTGGCGCGGGGATGCGCGCGGCGCGGTGCCAAACCGTTCAAGGTCATAGCGCGGCATCGAGGTGTGCATCATCTCGACCGCGCAGCACGCGAGACCGAATGTCATCCAGTGCAGCGAACCGGTGCGCGCCCAGTTGATCAGATCCTCGGTCGAGGTCAGCAGAAAGCCCTTGTCCTGCAATTCTTTGTTCAGGTTCTGGGTGGCCACATCACGGTCCATCCCGGCCGTATTGGCCCCCGCGGCTGCTACTGCCATTCCAAAGCTCCCTTTTTCCACTCATATGCAAAACCGGCGGTTAGCACGGCTAGGAAAACCATCATCGACCAGAAACCGGCCATGCTCACATCCTGAAAGGCGACCGCCCAGGGAAAGAGAAATGCAATTTCGAGGTCGAAAATGATGAAAAGAATCGACACGAGGTAGAACCGCACATCAAATTTCATCCGTGCATCGTCAAATGCGTTAAAGCCACATTCGTATGCCGACACTTTTTCAGGGTCCGGATTGCGCACCGCGATCACCACGGCTGCCAACATTAAAACAAGGCCAAGACCAATGGCCACAGCCAAGAAAATAAGGATTGGCAGGTATTCCCGCATCATCTCGTCCAAGGGGAAGCTCCTTTTGCGTATGGGGGGCGGCAATGCGCCTTACCTGTCAGGCGGCAAACCCGACTGATTGGGGTTTACCCCCCCGCCACGTCCGGGTCAACAGAACCCGCGACATTTGAAGCATCCATTTCCCGGCATGATTATGGCGGGATCATGGTCGGCTCAATGAATGTGCAGCGGTCTATTTTCTAACCGGATCAACATAGTCACGCCAGCTATGTTCCGGGGCAAAGCCTAGCATATCGCGGGCCTTATTATTCGCGAAAAATGTCTCGTTCTCGCCCATCTCGCGGGTTTTCGGGACATCTTTATAATACTGCGCGATCAATTCCGATGTTGTGCGGTCCACCGAATGATCGTCATTCGCGACATTGAACACCTCATAGCCCAAGCCGTCCGTCTCAAGGCACCGCGCCACCATCTGCCCCAGATCACGCGCATCGATATAGGCGAATATATTGCGGCGACGCTGGTCGGGGTCGTCGATGAAGTCCGGAAAAATACGCGCATATTCATCAGGCTCGATCACGTTGTTGATTCGAAGCCCATAGACATCCGCCCCCGTCCGCGCCTGAAAACTGCGCGCGGTCGCCTCGTTACAGACCTTGGACATGGCATAACTGTCATGGGGAACGGTCGGGTGCGCCTCGTCCATGGGAATATACTGCGGCTTCATCTCTCCGTCGGCAAAACAGATACCATAAGCCGTCTCGGAAGAGGCAAAGATCACCTTGCGCACCCCGGCCTTAAGCGCTGCATCAATGACATTATAGGTGCCCATCGTGTTGACGCGGAACGTCTCGTTGTCTGACCGGATCAGAATGCGCGGGATCGCTGCAAAATGTACGACGGCATCGAACGCAGGCATGCCCTTGCCCGGTTCCAGCTCGGCCAGATTGGCATAGCTTTGCATAACATCGTACATCTGCCCTGCATCCGTGATGTCTGCGATGCGATTATCGACGCCGGGATGGTCCAGCGGTTCAAGGTCGACATTCAACACCTGATGCCCTTGGTCGATCAGATAGGACACCACATGACGCCCCGCCTTGCCGCTGCCGCCTGTAAACAAAATCCGCATGATGTTTCCCTCAATAACCGCGCTTAGGGGCGATCTAACGCAGCACGGGGGGTGGTCAACCCTTGGCCCAAGCTGGCTTGCGCTTGTCGAAAAAGGCTCCGATGCCTTCGGCGGCTTCCTCGGTCTCCCATCTGGCCGCCAGTGCCGCGATGGTGTGCCCCACAACTTCGGCGTCAATCCGCGGCCCCAGATCGCGGGCCAACTGCTTTGCTGCGGCCACAGCGCCGGGCGCACAAGACAGATAGGGCACGACTTCGGCCTCGATCGCGGCATCCAGATCATCTGCCGGAACAACCCGCGCCAACAGCTCTAGATCGACCGCCTCTTGTGCCGAAAACAGACGTGCCGACATGAACACACGGCGCGCGCGCCCTTCGCCCATGCGGGCCAGCACATAGGGCCCGATGGTCGCCGGAATGATGCCCAGCCGCGTCTCGGTGAACCCCATCTTGAGGGTATCCACCCCAATCGCCACATCGCAGACCGCCGCCATGCCGACCCCGCCGCCAAAGGCGTTGCCCTGCACCCGCCCGATCAACGGCTTGGGCAGCGTATTCAACGCACCCAGCATCGCAGCCAGTTTGCCAGCCTCGGCCGATCGTGTGACCGCATCCATGTCGCGCTGCGCCTGCATCCAGCCCAGATCGCCACCAGCGCAAAAGCTTTTGCCAGCACCGGTCAAAACAACCACCCGCACGCTGTCATCCGCGCCCAGCTGCGCCGCCGCTTGGCTTAGCTCCGCGATCATCTGCGCCGACATGGCGTTGTGCTTGTCCTCGCGTGCAAGCGTCAGCGTGGCGACCCCGCGCGGGTCCGTCTCGACCTTTATCGTCTCGAACATCAACCGTTCCTCATCTGCCGTGCCATCGCGGCCGCTTCCTCGATCAAGGCTTGATCCAGCCCCGTTTCATACCCCAATGCCATCAGATGCGCATTCACCGCTTCGGTCGCGACATTGCCCGCCGCACCCGGCGCAAAGGGACAGCCGCCAAGGCCACCCACAGCCGCATCAAACACCCGCACCCCCATGGACAGCGACGCATCGATGTTATCAATTGCCCGCCCGTTGGTATCGTGGAAATGCCCCGCAAGCCTGCCCACCGGTACAACATCGCGCACCGCCAGCAGCATCTTTGCAATGCTGTCAGGTGTCCCTGCCCCGATGGTATCGCCCAAAGACACCTCGTAGCATCCCATGGCAAACAGCCGGTCGGCCACCGCAGCAACCTGCGCAGGGGCAATCATTCCGTCATAGGGGCACTTGATAACACAAGACACATAGCCCCGAACTGGCATATCCACATGCCGCGCCTCTTCCAGAATGGGGGCGAAACGTTCAAACGCTTCATCAATGCTGGCGTTAATGTTCTTCTGGCTGAACCCCTCACTGGCCGAAGCAAAGATCGCGATTTCATCCGCCTTGGCCGCCACCGCATCCTCATAGCCGCGCATGTTGGGGGTCAACGCCGCATAGCGGACACCCTCGGCGCGTTTGATCCCGGCCAACACTTCACCCGATCCCGCCATCTGCGGCACCCATTTGGGGCTGACAAAACTCGCCACCTCGATCCGGGAAAACCCCGCCCGGCTTAGCAGATCGACCAAGGCAACCTTTTCCGCCACCGGAATTTCGCGCGCCTCGTTCTGAAGCCCGTCCCGTGGCCCAACCTCGAATATCTCACAAACGCCCTTGTCCATTTCCGTCCCTCCCCTTCATTTTGCCAAATAAACTCAAAGTAACGCCATTGGCTTCAGACGATCGGCCAAGGCTCAAAGAACGACTGCGCAAACAAAGGCACCCCTTGGGGCAGTGATTTCTGGAACCCCGCGCGCGCTGAAATGCGCCCGTACCAACCAGCCACCCGTGGATGCGCGTCCAGCTTGGCAAAGTGTTGCGCCATATAAACCGCTTGCCCCACGCCGATATCCGCCGCCGTAAAACCGCTACTCAACAAATAGTCGCGCCCCTCCAGCCGCGCCTCAATCGCATCATAGCATTTCACCACCCTAGCGGCTTCCAGCTTCATTACAATCGGGCTGCGCATGCTGTCTTCACGCAGGGCGATATGCTGTTGGGTCAGCGCCGCGCAATGCTGCGACAGGGTTTCGGCGAAATGCATCCAGACCAGCCACGCCATCCGGTCCTTTGATCCGGGCATCCGGCCAAGGTCATCGGGGCTGAACCGCTCGCACAGATATTCGCCAATGGCCCCTGTTTCAAACATGGTCTGCCCGTCGATCTCCAGCGAGGGCACCCGCCCGGCAGGCGAAATCGCCAGATAACCGGGATCACGCAGGGATTTGTCGAACGGATGCACCACCACCTCGAATGGCACGTCCAGTTCATTCAGCAGCCACAATGTCCGCATCGAACGGGTCTGTTCCGCATGGTGCAGCGTGATCATGCGGCGGCCTCATCGGCTTCGGGCTCCAGCCGCACCAGCGCCGCCCCTGCTTCGACCTGATCGCCGGCAACGGCCAAAACCTCCGCCACGATACCATCGCGCGCGGCCAGCAGGCTGTGTTCCATTTTCATCGCTTCAAGCACCGCCAGACGGTCGCCCTTGGCAACGGCCTGCCCCACGACAGCATCAACGCTGCGCACCAATCCGGGCATAGGTGCTTCGACCAGATTGCCATCGCCATGGCCACCGGCGGCACGGGCCAACGGATCGATCACATCAAAGACCAGCCCATAGCCGTCAAATACCGTGACCTGCCCGTCATGCACCGCGACAGCCGCCGCGATTTGCCCGCCCACTTGCCAGCCGCCACCGACACGTTGTGCGGTGATCTCGGTCCCGTCCACCTGCCAAAGCTGCTGGCTTGGCGACAATACCTGCACTTTCAACAGATGATCCTCGTCCGCCCAGCTCAGACCGACCTGACGCAACAACGGTTGCCACAAGGTGAAGCCCGCATCCCCCGCCGGTTCCAGCAGCCCCAAAGCCGCCATGCCTGCCAGCGCCGCGTGACGCGGCTGCACATCGGGCGCGACGGTCAGGCTGTCGATCTCGCGGCCGATCAGCCCCGTATCCACATCGCCCGCGCCGAACCCCTGATGCCCCGCAAGCGCGCCCAGAAACGCTAGGTTGGTGACGGTGCCGCCAACTTCGCACTGCTTCAACGCCGACCGCAGCTTGGACAGGGCGATTTCCCGCGTCGGTCCATGCACAATGATCTTGGCAATCATCGGGTCATAAAACGGGCTGATCGTGTCGCCCGCCCGCACGCCGCTATCGGCACGGCAGCCTTGCTGGAACGCCAGATGGGTCAGCGTGCCAGTCGCGGGCAGGAACCCCTTTGGCACGTCCTCGGCATAAAGCCGCGCCTCGAAGGCGTGACCGTCGATGGTCAACTCCTCTTGCCGCTTGGGCAGGCTTTCCCCCGCCGCGACGCGCAATTGCCATTCGACCAGATCAACGCCGGTGATCGCCTCGGTTACAGGGTGTTCGACCTGAAGCCGCGTATTCATCTCCATAAAGAAAAACCCGTCGGGCCGCAGCCCGTCCGATCCGTCCACGATAAATTCGATGGTCCCCGCACCGGCATAGCCGATCGCCTCGGCTGCCGTCACCGCCGCCTGCCCCATGGCCGCGCGCATATCATCGGTCATGCCGGGGGCTGGCGCTTCCTCTATCACCTTTTGATGGCGCCGTTGCAGCGAACAATCGCGCTCGAACAGATGCACGGCGCTTGTGCCATCCCCGAACACCTGCACCTCGATATGGCGCGGCTTGGTCACGAATTTTTCCACCAGCACATCGGCATTGCCAAAGGCGGTTTTCGCCTCGGACCGCGCACTGTCCAGCGCCGCCTGAAAACCATCGGCCGTCTCGACCAGACGCATGCCCTTGCCACCGCCGCCCGCAACGGCCTTGATCAGCACCGGATAGCCGATCTTGCCCGCCTCGGTCGCCAGCAATGCGTCAGCCTGATCCGCCCCGTGATAGCCGGGCACAACGGGAACACCTGCCTTTATCATCAATGCCTTAGCGGCGTCTTTTAAGCCCATCGCGCGGATCGCCTTGGCGGAGGGTCCGATAAACACCAGCCCCGCCGCCTCGACCGCATCCACAAAATCCGGGTTCTCGGACAGAAAGCCGTAGCCGGGATGGATCGCCTGCGCGCCTGTATCCAAGGCGGCCTGAATGATCACATCACCGCGCAGATAGCTGTCAGCCGGCGCAGATCCGCCAATATGCACGGCCACATCCGCCATCGCGACATGCTTCGCCCCTCGGTCCGCATCCGAATAAACCGCCACGCAGCGCACGCCCATGGCTTGGGCCGTTTCCATCACACGGCAAGCAATTTCGCCCCGGTTTGCAATCAGGATCGTGTCAAACATGCGCCTCTCCTTCGGTCCGTTCTATCTTCATTTTGCCAAGTAAACTCCGGGGGTTTGGGGGCTGGCCCCCATTTACATCCCCCTCAGGGACCCCACGCCCTAATTGCCAAGCATCGTGCCCCATCAGGCGTAATCCTCTATCAAGGCGAACCGTTCGCACATCAGCTTCATGTCGGATTTGAACCCGCAGGTGCGATGGAAATACGCCTCGTAACTTGCGCGCCAGTCGTTCAGATCGCGAAATTCGCCCTGTGCGGCCACGAATTCGGCGTCCATTTCGCTGAAACGACGGGTGGAGACCTCGACCGTTTCGATCATAAAGGCGGGCGTGCCATCCCAGTTCAGCGCAATGTCGCGACGGCCCACCTCGGGGTAGGCATCGCCGCCCGCGCCGTAAGCCGATGCTGCCTCGCAGGTGGCGGTCTTTTTACCAGCACGCACCAAGGCAATGATATCTGCACATAGTTTCGGGTTGTCGCCAAAGCGGAATGTTTCCGCGTCCGGATTGGCGTCGACGATCTGTTGTAATGTCTTTGTCATGGCGATCCCCTTACATCCGGAACACGCCAAAGCGTGTATCCTCAATTGGTGCATTCAGACTGGCCCGCAGCGACAGCGACAACACATCGCGGCTTTTGCGCGGGTCGATCACGCCATCATCCCATAACCGGGCAGAGGCATAAAGCGGGTGCGACTGTTCCTCGAACATATCAACCGTGGGCTGCTTGAATGCGGCTTCGTCCTCCGCGCTCCAGCTTTCGCCAGCGCGTTCAATCGCGTCACGTTTGACCGTCGCCAGAACCCCTGCCGCCTGCGCGCCGCCCATGACGGAAATCCGCGAATTGGGCCATGTCCACATAAAGCGCGGGGAATAGGCCCGCCCCGCCATGCCATAGTTACCCGCGCCAAACGACCCGCCGACCAGCATGGTGATTTTCGGCACGTTGGTCGATGCAACGGCGGTCACCATCTTGGCCCCGTGCCGTGCGATGCCTTCGTTCTCGTATTTGCGGCCCACCATGAAACCGGTGATATTTTGCAAGAACACCAGCGGGATTTTGCGCTGCGAACACAATTCGACGAAATGCGCGCCTTTCTGGGCGGATTCCGAAAACAGCACCCCGTTGTTGGCGATGATCCCCACGGGGCAGCCTTTGACATGGGCGAAGCCGCACACCAGCGTTTCGCCGTAGCGCGCTTTGAATTCATCGAAACGACTGCCATCGACCAGCCGCATGATCACCTCGCGAATGTCATAGGGCGTGCGCAGATCGGCAGGCACGACACCCAGCATTTCAGCGGGGTCATAGGCGGGTTCTTCGCTGGGTTGCCATTGCACGGTTGCAGGCATCGCGCGGTTCAGCCCCGCCACGGCACGGCGCGCCAGAGCCAGCGCATGGGCGTCATCCTCGGCCAGATAATCGGCAACACCTGAGAGCCGCGTGTGGACGTCACCGCCGCCAAGGTCTTCGGCGGTCACGACTTCGCCTGTCGCGGCCTTGACCAGCGGTGGACCAGCTAGGAAAATCGTACCCTGTTCCTTGACGATAATCGACACGTCGGACATCGCCGGCACATAGGCACCGCCCGCCGTACAAGACCCCATCACAACGGCGATCTGCGGGATGCCCTTGCCGCTCATCCGGGCTTGGTTATAGAAAATCCGGCCAAAGTGGTCGCGGTCGGGAAATACCTCGTCTTGGTTGGGCAGGTTCGCGCCGCCACTATCAACCAGATAGATGCACGGCAGGTGATTTTCCTCGGCGATCTCTTGGGCGCGCAGGTGTTTCTTCACGCTCATCGGGAAATAGGTGCCACCCTTAACCGTCGCGTCATTGCAAACGATCATACAGTCGATGCCATGCACCTGCCCCACACCCGCGATCACGCCCGCGCACGGGGCCGCACCGCCATAAAGGCCATGCGCCGCCAGCCCGCCGACCTCAAGGAAAGGCGATCCGGGGTCGAGCAGGTTCGCCACACGTTCACGCGGCAGCATCTTGCCACGGCTTTCGTGACGGGCGCGGGATTTTTCGCCACCGCCGAATGCGGCGGCATCGGACGCGTCGCGCACGGTTTGCAACGCTTCAAGATGGGCGGCTTCGTTGGCTTTGAAGCCTGCCGATGAGGGCAGCGCCTGCGAGGTCAGCTTCATGTCGGTCTCCTTGAATGGATATATGTGGCGGCGGTCACGGGGTTAGCTCGCTAATCGCGAGCGCTTTTAGGTCTTTGCGGATCACCTTGCCCGTCACGGTCATGGGCAGCGCGTCCAGAAAGGTGATTTCGCGCGGGTAGGAATAGCTGGCCAGACGGGTTTTGCACCAATCTTGCAGGGCTTTGCCTGTCACGTTACCACCGGGTTTGCGCACTACATAGGCCTTGACGATTTCGGTGCGCAGGGCATCCGGTTTGCCCACCACGCCGCAGGTCGCAACGCCCGGATGGGTCAGCAGGCAATCCTCGATCTCGGCGGGGCCGATGCGGTAGCCGCTCGAGGTGATGACATCATCCTCGCGGCCCACGAAACGAAGATAGTCGCCCTCCCAGATGCCACGGTCGCCGGTGATCATCCAGTCGCCGCGGAATTTCCCGGCGGTGGCTTGGGGGCGCTGCCAATAGCCCAGCATCATCGCCGCCGATCCGCGCCGGATCGCAACATCGCCTTCGGCCAATGTGGGCATGCCAGTGTCATCAATAACGGCCACATCGTGCCCCGGCACGGGTTTGCCGATACATCCCGCACGGGCCGGAAACCGCGCGGCGCAACTGGACGCGACCATATTGCATTCGGTCTGGCCGTAGAATTCGTTGATTGTCAGGCCGAACGCGCTTTGGCCCCATGTCAGCATTTCCGCGCCCAACGGTTCACCGCCCGACGCGACAGACCGCAAACCGGAAATTTGGGCCCCCGCCGCCTTGAGCATCCGCAGGGCCGTTGGCGGAAAGAACACGTTTCGTACGCCGCCGTCTGCGATAATGCGCGCACACTCTTCGGGGGAAAACTTGGGCAGCCGTGCCGCGACCACGGGCACACCCAAGGCCAGCGCCGGCATCAATACGTCAAACAGCCCGCCGATCCATGCCCAATCCGCAGGGGTCCACAGGCAATCGCCTTTCTCGCCCAACACATCATGGCTTAGCGATACGCCGGGCAAATGCCCCGTCAAAACCCGGTGCCCATGCACGGCACCCTTGGGGCTGCCCGTGGTGCCCGATGTATAGATTAACACCGCCGGATCATCTGGTTCGGTATCTGCAAAAGGTATGGGTTCGCCCGCGATACCCACGGTATCGGCCATCCAAGCGTCGGCCAGATCGCCCAGCAGATCACGCCCTTCGGGGTCGGTCAGAACAAGGTTAATGCCCGCATCCTGCACCCGCGATTTCAATGCATCATACTTGAAGAGTTTGAACAAAGGCACTGAAATCGCGCCGATTTTCCAGATCGCCAGATGTGCCGCGGCACACCACGGGCTTTGGCTAAGCAAGACACCGACGCGGGCACCCGCCTCAATAAGCGGGCTCAGAAACCGCGCCAAACCATCGGCCATTTCGGACAGTTCGCCATAGGTGACATCGCGGCGCGCGCTGCCTGTCAGGTCAATGATCGCGGTTTGCCCCGCATCATGGGCCAGACATTGCGCCGCCATGTTCAACCGCGCAGGAATATCCCACGCGCCCGACGCATCCAAACCGGGCAAGCGGTCCGCCATCACCTCCCCCAAGGCTCAAGCGTCAGTGCCTGCCTGGCGGTTTGCTGCACCAGACAGCTGAGCGTCGCAGGTCCCTGCCCCGTGCCGCCCGCCCAAAGCGACGCCTCGTAGGCGCAGGCCTTGTCACGGAACGGAATCCACGCGCGCTGCATGTCGCGCAAAGCTATCGCGGCACCCGGCAGATCCTTCATCGACGCGGGACGGTCAGCATCGAGGTTTTTAGCCTGCGTCATCGCCGCCTTGTAATGGTTGTTTAACAGGTCATCCCAAAACGCCAGTTCCTGGTCCAGACACCCGCCCATGCCAACGGTGCTGTGCCCGCCGGGCGTGTCATCCATGCATTGTCCCGCCGACGCACCGGCGCAGTCGATCTTTGCGCCATAGCTTTCGGCGGCTTCAAGGCAGGTTTGCGTGCCCCTGTCCGTATATTGCAAATCTTGGGCCATGACCGGTGCAGCCAATAGCGCCAAGACAGCGGTCAGCCGGATCACGCCATCGATCCCATCATCTCGCGGCCCACCAGCATGCGACGGATCTCGGATGTACCGGCACCGATCTCCATCAGCTTGGCATCGCGGAAAATACGACCCACGGGGTTGTCGGACAGATAGCCCGCGCCGCCCATGGCTTGCACCGCTTGGTGCGCCTGTTTCATGGCCTCTTCTGATGCATACAGACAGCAGGCCGCCGCATCGGCGCGGGTCACATCACCACGATCACAGGCCTTGGCGACCTCGTAAACATAGGCGCGGGCCGAATTCATCGCGGTGTACATATCCGCCATCTTGCCCTGCATCAGTTGAAAGTTCCCGATGGGCTGACCAAATTGCTTGCGCTGCGCCATATAGGGCATGATTTCATCCAAGCACGCGGCCATGATCCCCAGCCCGATACCCGCCAGAACAACGCGTTCGTAATCAAGGCCAGACATCAGAACACGCACGCCGCGCCCCTCTTCGCCCAGCACATTCTCGAAAGGGACTTCGACGTCGTCAAAGATCAGTTCGGCGGTGTTTGACCCGCGCATCCCCAGCTTGTCGAAATGCGGGCTGGTGGTGAAACCCTTCATCGATTTCTCGATCAGAAATGCCGTGATCCCCTTGGACCCCGCATCGGGGTCGGTCTTGGCATAGACGACCAGAGTATCGGCATCGGGCCCGTTGGTGATCCAGTATTTATTGCCGGACAGACGGTAGTGATCGTTGCGCTTTTCGGCGCGCAGTTTCATCGACACCACGTCGCTGCCCGCTGACGGCTCAGACATGGCCAACGCACCGACATGAGTACCCGAACACAGCCCCGGCAAGAACTTTGCCTTTTGCTCGGCGGTGCCATTCAGACTGATCTGGTTGACGCATAGGTTGGAATGCGCCCCGTAGGACAGGGAAACCGAGGCCGATGCCCGCGCGATTTCCTCGACTGCGACGGTATGCGCGACATAGCCCATGCCCGTGCCGCCGAATTCCTCGTTCACGGTCATGCCCAGCAGACCAAGGCTGCCCATCTCTTCCCACAGCTCGGGCGGGAATTCGTTTTTCTGGTCGATGCTGGCGGCCATCGGCTTTACCCGTTCCTGCGCCCAGCGATGCACCATATCGCGCAGATCATTCACATCGTCGCCCAAATCAAATTTCATGCTGGCGTTGAACATGGACCCCTCCCAGAGTTTATTGAACAGTTGTTCATTACCTTACACTCCCAGAGGATTTGGTCAAGCAAATCTCAAGCCTGCGGGAACCTCAAAGCAGCTTTGGTCGTTGAACATGGAAAGCAAATATAAGGATGATTTACCATGACCGACACATTGAAGGAAGAATTCTGGGACCGCATCGAAGACATCCGCACAGGGATGTTGGGAACCGACGACGCGCGCGCCGTCCCGATGAGCCACTATGCTGATAAAGATGCAAACGTGCTGTGGTTCATCACCGCCACTGGCACCGATCTGGCGAAAACCGCAAAAACGGGCGCATCCGCAGAATATGTTGTCATCAGCGACGACGAACATCTTTACGCGCGGATTGATGGCAAGGTTCAAGCCGTCACCGATCCTGCGAAACTGGAAGAGCTATGGTCTGCGGTTGCGGACGCATGGTTCGAAGATGGCCGTATCGATGACGATGTTCAGCTTGTTCGCATGGACCTGTCGGAGGCTGAGGTGTGGGCAACCGGTGGCAGCTTGTCGTTCATTTACGAGATCGCCAAGGCGCACATCACCGATGAAAAGCCTGACATGGGCCAGCACGGCACCATCCGTTTCTAATCTGGGTTAAGCAAATCTAATGAAATCAGGGCGCTTACCAGCGCCCTTTTTTCGTTTCACGCCTGCTGGAAGACGGCGCTGACCTCTTCGCGGATGATCCGTGCGATCAGCGTGCAATCCTCGATGCTAAACGTTAGGGGCACACGCATGTCGATCAGCCCTGCCAGCACCGCGTCACTTTTGGGCAACGGCACCGACGGGGCATAGCGCCAACTGTCATAGCGGCTGGTAAACCCCAAAGGTTCGGCGGCACCGAACCATTTCAGCTCGACCCCGCGGTTCAGACAGCGCCCCAAAACGTCCCGAACCCTGTCTGATGACCAGCCTTGCAGCAAAAACTGGATAGACGATCCCACGATGCTTTCGCGTGCGGCCCGTTCAATCACCGTCAGACCCGGTGTGTTGCGCAACCCTGTCTCGACCGTGAAATAGCGTTCGTTCCAGCGCGTCACCTGTTCGTTCAGGTTCCGCAACTGGGGCCGCAGCAATGCCGCGCGCAGATTGTCCATGCGCCCTGAAATATTGGGCGTCTCGTATTTGATTTGGGCAAACGCTTCGGCTGGGGGCGCGGCTAGGTGTTTGTCATACAACATATAGGACCCCGACAGCATGATCGCGCGGGCGGCCATCTCTGCATCATCCGTGACCAGCAGACCGCCCTCGCCCGCATTGACGTGCTTGTAGGTCTGGCAGGAATAGCACCCGATCGCCCCGTGCCGCCCCGAAGGCACGCCGTTCCACGCGGCCCCCATCGTATGCGCGCAATCTTCGATCACCGTCACACCCGCCGCATCACACAGTGCCATCAGCGCGTCCATGTCGCAGATGTGCCCACGCATATGGCTCAGCAGTAAAACATCCGCTTGATCCAGCTTGCTGGCCAGATCATCAAGATCAATCACCAGCCCGTCGGTCACATCCACAAACACAGGTTCGGCCCCGACGGCAGCAATCGCCCCCGGCACAGGGGCCAGTGTAAAGGCGTTCGACAACACCCGGTCGCCCGGTTTCACACCGACAGCCCGCAGCGCCGTGGCCATCGCATACCCCCCCGAGGCGACAGCCACACAGTATTTCGCACCGACCAGCGCCGCGAACTCCTGCTCAAGCAACGCAGTTTCCGCGATCTCGTCCGTGGCAGTATTATAGCGATGCAGCCTGCCATGGCGCATCACGGCGATTGCGGCCTCGATTGCGTCTTCTGGAATGGGTTCTTGCTGGGTAAAATTGCCTTTGAATACGTCCATGCGTTCAGATTTCCCCGATCAGGCTTGGCACCAAGGCAGGCAGATGCGCGTAATCATGCAGCAACGCTTCGGGTTTGAGCGCGGCCATATCCTCGCCCGAGGGGCCGAAGGTGACCAAAATGCAAGGCACCCCAGCCGCCGCGGCGGTGTTGCGGTCGGTGCTGGTATCGCCAACCAGACAGCATTGCGCAGGGTCGCCCCCCGCACGCCGCGCGGTCTCGAACAGGTGTTCGGGGTCGGGCTTGCGCACGGCAAGGCTATCGGCCCCCAACATCGCCCCGAATGCATCGCGCACGCCCAGACGGGTCAGCAATGTATGCGCCAGCCCTTCGGGTTTATTGGTGCAGATCGCCACGCGGTAACCGGCAAGTTTCAACGCCTCGACCGCATCCATCGCACCGGGGTACAGCACGGTATGCGTGTCGATATTATTGGCATAAGCCTTTAAGAGAACGGGATAATAACGATCAATCGTCGCCTCGTCGTCCACCCGGTTCAACCGTTCCATCCCCAGTCGCAGCATCGCCCGACCGCCCTTTAACGCCGTGCCCGCATCAAGGCGCGCATCCAGCAGATCGCCCGCCCCCATATCGCGGAAACAGGCGTTAGCTGCGGCGATCAGATCACCGCTTGTGTCTGCCAATGTGCCGTCCAGATCGAATACAACCGTTTTCATCGGCGCTCCTTTGCTTAGTCATGTTGCAGGCCGAAATCTTCTTTGATCGCTGCTAGCCTTGCGCATAAACGCCAACAAGGTAAAGAGAACCTCAGTCAATTTATTAAAGAGATTATATATGGAAGTCGCACTTATCATCCTGGCCGCAGGCAAGGGAACGCGGATGCAATCGGATCTACCAAAGGTCCTGCACCCCGTCGCCCAAGCACCCCTGCTGGAACATGCGATGGCGTCAGGTGCGGCCGTATCTCCCGCGCGTACTGTCGTTGTTGCAGGCCACGGGGCCGATCAAGTGCGCGCCGCCGCCCAAGCGTTCGATGAAGACGCGCAGGTCGTCGTTCAAGAGGAACAGTTGGGCACCGCCCATGCCGTTGGACAAGCCCGCGAGGCGCTGGAAGGTTTTGATGGCACGGCGATCATTCTGTATGGCGACACGCCTTTTGTTCAACCCGAAACGCTCGAGGCAATGTGTGATGCATTGCGCGACAATGACGTGGTTGTACTGGGGTTTGAGGCCGCTGATCCGGCGCGCTATGGCCGTCTGGTAATGCAGGGCGATAGTCTGGACCGGATCGTCGAATTCAAAGACGCGACAGATCAAGAACGCGCCATAACCCTATGTAATAGCGGTGTTGTTGCCTGCAAATCCGATCTTCTATTTGATCTGATAGATGCTGTTGGAAACGACAACGCGTCCAAGGAATATTATCTGACGGATGTCATCGGCATTGCACGCACGCGCGGTCTTAAGGCGACCACAGTGACCTGCACCGAAGCCGAGACAATGGGCGTGAATTCGCGCGCTGACCTTGCTGTCGCAGATGCTGCATTTCAGGCACGCACCCGCGCCGCCATGCTGGAACAGGGCGTTACCTTGATGGCCCCCGAAACCGTCTATTTCGCCCGCGACACCTATATTGGTGGCGACACGGTGATCGAACCCAATGTGGTGTTCGGCCCCGGCGTGACCATCGAAAACGGTGCCACCATTCGTGCATTCAGCCACCTCGAAGGGTGCCATGTGTCGCGCGGCGGCATTATCGGCCCCTACGCCCGCCTGCGCCCCGGCACCGAACTGGCCGAAGACGTGCGCATCGGCAATTTCGTCGAGGTCAAGAATGCCCAGATCGACGAAGGGGCCAAGGTCAACCACCTGAGCTATATCGGGGATGCCACGATTGGCAAAAAATCTAACATCGGCGCAGGGACGATCACCTGCAACTATGATGGCGTGATGAAGCATCACACCCATATCGGCGCGAACGCGTTTATCGGGTCCAACACCATGCTGGTCGCACCCGTCCATATCGGCGACGGGGCCATGACCGGGTCTGGGTCTGTTATTACATCCGACGTCGAATCCGACGCGTTGGCATTGGCGCGTGCACCACAAGTCGAAAAACCGGGCATGGCGCGGAAAATGTTCGAAATGTTAAAGGCCAAAAAGGCCAAACAGCAGAGAGGCAGCTAATTATGTGCGGTATTGTCGGGGTCCTTGGTCAGCACGAAGCTGCACCCATCCTTGTTGAAGCGTTGAAACGTCTGGAATATCGCGGCTATGACAGCGCCGGTATTGCCACGGTTAATGATGGGCACCTTGAACGCCGCCGCGCGGTCGGCAAGTTGGTAAACCTGTCGGATTTGCTGGTGCATGAACCGTTGGCTGGCAAGTCTGGCATCGGCCACACCCGCTGGGCCACCCACGGCGCACCATCCGTCACCAACGCCCACCCGCATCAGGCCGGTCCTGTCGCGGTTGTGCACAATGGTATCATTGAAAACTTTCGCGAATTGCGCACCGAATTGGCCGCACTTGGTGCCAACTTCGTCACCGAAACCGACACCGAAACCGTCGCGTTGCTGACCCAGCACTATATGTCCCAAGGGCTAAGCCCGGTTGACGCCGCGACCAAGACTTTGACCCGTCTGCAAGGGGCCTTTGCCTTGGCGTTTCTGTTCGATGGCGAAGAAGACCTGATGATTGGCGCGCGCAAAGGTGCGCCCTTGGCTGTCGGGCACGGCGACAATGAAATGTTCCTGGGCAGTGATGCAATTGCCCTGTCCCCGATGACCAACCGCATCACCTATCTCGAAGAAGGCGACCGCGTGATCCTTACGCGTAACTCGTTCGAGATTTTCGATGCCAATGGATCACGGGCAAACCGCGCCATCAAGACAATCAGCCTAGACAGCACACGCGTCGACAAGGCGGGGCATAAACACTTTATGGCCAAAGAGATCGCAGAGCAGCCCAGCGTCATTGCAGAAGCCCTGAGCCACTATGTGAGTGCCGATAACGTGATTTCCCTGCCCGATCCCGGCCTGGACTTCACCAGTTTTGACCGTATCACAATGGTCGCCTGCGGCACGGCCTATTACGCCTGCCTGACTGCAAAATACTGGTTCGAACAAATCGCGCGCCTACCGGTCGAGGTCGATTTCGCGTCTGAGTTCCGCTACCGCGAACCGCCCATTCCGGGCCGCACACTCGCCATGTTCGTTAGCCAATCCGGTGAAACCGCCGATACTCTTGCCGCATTGCGCTATTGCGATGGCAAGGCTGACAAGATTGCGTCTGTCGTCAACGTCACCGAATCCTCGATTGCACGCGAAAGCGATCTGGCCTTGCCGATCCACGCAGGCGTCGAAGTCGGCGTGGCATCGACCAAAGCGTTCACCTGCCAGTTGACAGTACTTTTCCTGTTGACCCTCAAAGCCGCAGTTGATCGCGGCACCATCACCCAGGACCAACTGGCCGATCACATGTCGGCTTTGCGCTCAATACCATCGCTGATCAACACAGCACTCGAACAAAACGCCACGATCCGCGATGCTGCACAGAAACTGTCCTCGGCGCGCGATGTACTGTTTTTGGGCCGTGGCGCGATGTTCCCCCTCGCCCTTGAAGGCGCGCTGAAACTAAAAGAAATCAGCTACATACACGCCGAAGCTTATGCATCAGGTGAACTCAAACACGGGCCCATCGCGTTGGTAGATGAAAACGTGCCAGTGGTCGTCATGGCCCCCAAGGACACGCTGTTCGATAAAACCGTCAGCAACATGCAAGAGGTCATGGCACGCAAGGGCAAGGTCATTCTGATCTCTGATCGCTCGGGCCTTGATGAGGCCGCGGAAGGCACATGGGCGCAGATCGAAATGCCCCCCGTCGCCGATGCGCTGGCACCGATACTTTATGCCATTCCCGCGCAATTGCTGGCCTATCACACTGCCATCGCCAAAGGCACTGATGCCGACCAGCCGCGTAACCTCGCCAAATCTGTGACGGTTGAGTAATGGCCAAGCAGTTCGACCACATCAGCGATGACCAACGCGACTTCATCCAGGCGCAGCATATGTTCTTTTGCGGCACTGCGGCTGAGGATGGGCGCGTTAACATCTCGCCCAAGGGCATGGACAGCCTCCGGGTGCTGGGGCCGAACCGCATCGTCTGGCGCAATATGACAGGGTCCGGCAATGAAACCGCCGGGCATCTGGCGCGCGTCAATCGCATGACGCTGATGTGGTGCGGCTTTGAAACGCGACCGATGATCATGCGCGCCTATGGCACCGCGCGGGCGCTGCACCCCCGCGATGCAGATTTTGCACCGCTGCAAGAGCTGTTTCCAGCGGCACTTGGCACCCGCCAGATCTATGACATGACCGTCGATCTGCTCCAGACAAGCTGCGGCTATGCCGTGCCATTTTACGACCACGCAGGCGACCGAGACGTTCTCAAAAAATGGGCCGATGACAAAGGCGCAAGCGCGATTGAAACCTATTGGGGCGACCGCAACCACACCACGATTGACGGGTTGCCCACATATATCACTCAGGACGAAACAGATGCATGAGCCCTATCTGGCACAACTCACGTCGCTTGCCGACCCGGCACGCGTCGAACAGATGCACGCCTATCACAAAATCGACCGCCCCTATCTGGGCGTGACCAATCCCGATATTAACGACCTGACCAAAACATGGCGGGCCGAACTGGATCTGGCCGACCGCATCACGCTCGCCGACGCGCTGTGGCATACCGATATATTCGAGGCCCGCGTGGCCGCCGCCAAACTGCTGACACAGGCGCGCCTGCGTCCCGATGACGAACCCGCGTGGCAAATGCTGCAAAGCTGGGTGCCCGAATTTGACAGCTGGGCCATCGCCGACCACGTTTGCATGGCGATCCAGAAACGCCTGATCGCCGATCCGACCCGTCTTGATACCGTCGAAAACTGGACAACATCCGATCAACTTTGGACCAAACGCGCCGCCCTCGTGGCGACCTTGCCTTGGACAAAGCAGAACAACCCAAAACCCGAAGAACTGGCCGCGCGCGAACGCATCTTGGGCTGGGCCGCAAATTATTTACCAGTCAAAAACGGCATCATGCAAAAGGCCATCGCCTGGTGGGTCCGCGACCTCAGCCGCCATGACCCAGCCCGCGCCCAGCTTTTCATTGATGAAAACAGCCAGCATATGAAACCCTACGCGATCAAGGAAGCCTCGCGCCACCTGCCGCCGGTACAAGAAAACACCGACCCCGCGCCAAACACCTGATCCGCATTCTCTGGCTCATAAATATCCCGGGGGGTCTCGGGGGGCTGGCCCCCCGCACGCCGCAAAAACCACACGACGCGCTACGTGATCTACCTTAGCGTCGATATCTCAACGCTGGTCAGATCGGTCAAAGACGCCCCAATCAAACGCAATGCCGCAAGGGACATGCGGCTTCCTGCCGTGGCCGGCCCCTCGATCGGGATCAGCATCACGGTGGATAATTTGCCCGTCGCCGGGTTTTTGACGCGGCCCTGCATTTCAGTCTTCACCAAAGGTGTCTTGATCCACAGGCCCGGCTCTGTCGCACTGCCCAAGGATACAACGGTCGTCCCCAAAACACGTGCCCCCGCCGCCGCAGGGGCAACCGCCGCCGCGCGCTGTTCGGGGGTGGTGGTGTCCAATGCTTCAACGGTGCGGGCCGCAGCGGGCGGGCGTGGTGCTGATGTTACGGGATCATAACTCGCTTGATCCGCATCCTCAGCAGCGGGCAAAGCAGCCGTTTTATCTGCATTAGGCCCCGCAAGACCCAAGCGTTCCGTAGGGGCACCACAGGCAGCAAGCCCAAGGCAAATCGTACAAAGAATAAGACTATGTTTCATAGCGTTGTGGATAGCCGTCCGCGGGTGTTGCTTCAATCACCTTATTGTACCTTGCCCCGCGATGGGCCGATGTTTACCTATGGGGTATGAATGCACCATTAATTGACCCGTTTGCCCGCGCGATCACCTACCTGCGTGTCTCCGTCACGGACCGCTGCGATTTCCGCTGCGTCTATTGCATGTCGGAGAATATGAATTTCCTGCCGAAAAAGGAACTTCTCACGCTCGAGGAACTGGACCGCCTTTGCACCAATTTCATTGATCTTGGCGTTCAGAAACTGCGCATCACCGGCGGCGAGCCCTTGGTGCGCAAAGGCATCATGACCTTCTTTGACAGCATGACCCGCCATCTGTATGCGGGCACCCTCAAGGAACTGACCCTGACCACCAATGGCAGCCAGCTCGAACGCTTTGCGGGTGATCTTTATGCCGCTGGCGTGCGCCGGGTGAATGTGTCGCTTGATACGCTGGACGATCAGAAATTCGCCGACATCACACGTTGGGGTCGCCTGCCCCAGGTTTTGCGTGGCATTGATGCGGCACAGGCGGCAGGGTTGCGGGTGAAAATCAACGCCGTGGCGCTAAAAGGGTTCAATGAGTCTGAACTGCCCAGCATGACCGCATGGTGTGCGGATCGCGGCATTGACCTGACATGGATCGAAGTCATGCCCATGGGCGATTTGGGTAACGAAGACCGGCTGGGCCAGTATTGGTCCCTCAAAGACGTGCGCCGCTCCTATGAGGATCACTATACTGTAACGGATTTGCTAGAAAACACCGGTGGCCCCGCCCGCTATGTGCGGCTTGAGGAAACCGGCCAGAAAATCGGTTTCATCACCCCGCTTAGCCATAATTTCTGCGAAAGCTGCAACCGCGTGCGGATTACCTGCACCGGAGAGATATACATGTGTCTGGGACAGGAAGATGTCGCTGACCTGCGTGCGCCCCTGCGTAACCACCCTGATGATGACGCGCCGTTGAAAGATGCAATTCGCGCGGCGATCAACCTCAAACCCAAGGGCCATGATTTCGATTATTCCCGGCAAAAACTGGACGGGCAGATGCCCCGCCACATGAGCCACACAGGCGGCTGACAGGGTCGTGCCAGTGCCTTTTCTCTATCGTGCATGGGTCGTCGCCAGCATGGGGTTGGTCCCGTTCTTTGCCCGGTCACAAACCGCCAAGCTGCGCGAGCAAGGTGTCCCGGTGCGCCGCGCCCATGAAAAGCTTGGGCATGCCACCCAAGACCGCCAAGGATCAGGCCCGCTGATCTGGCTGCACGCCGCATCCGTCGGAGAAAGCCTGTCCGTGCTTGCCCTGATCACACGCATGGGGCTGATTTTGCCCCGCGCGCAATTCCTGATCACATCGGGCACGGCCACATCTGCTGCACTGGTCGCCCAACGCATGCCGCCGCGCACTGTGCACCAATTTGCCCCCCTTGATGCGCCCGGCCCGTTGAAACGGTTCCTGCGCCATTGGCGGCCTGACGCGGCGATCTTTGTCGAAAGCGAACTTTGGCCGCAAATGCTGCGCCGAACCCATGCCACGGGCGCGAAAATGGCGCTGGTGAACGCCCGCCTGTCCGACAAATCGGTCGAAACATGGCGCAAGCACCCGAAAATGGCGGCCTATCTATTTGATGTGTTTGATCTGATCCTGACCCAAAACGATGCGATGGCTCACAAGATGGTCAGCATGCACGCGCCCTTGGACCGTGTTGCGCGGGGTATCAATCTCAAATCCATGGCGGGGCCCCTGCCCGTTGACGAAGATGCCCTGTTCGAGGCCCGCGCCGCACTGGGTCACCGGCCTGTATGGGTTGCGTCCTCGACCCACGACGGTGAAGAAGACGCTGTTTTGCGGACACATCAGACGTTGTTGAAACAGTTCCCCGACCTGTGTCTGATCCTTGCCCCGCGCCACCCCGAACGCGGCGACGCGGTCGAAGAGATGGTGACGGCGGCGGGCCTGACCTGCAACCGGCGCAGCCGCGGCGATGCGCCCGGCGCGCAGGTTTATCTGGCTGATACGCTGGGCGAATTGGGCCTGTGGTATGCGATGACGGATATTGTATTTTTGGGCGGCTCGCTGTTGCCCATCGGCGGGCACAATCCGTTCGAGGTCGCCCAAGCGGGCGCTGCGGTTCTGTCTGGCACGCATGTTGCGGCCTTTGCCGAGACCTATACCCAGCTTGAAGCCGAAGGTGCCGCGCACTTCGTTGAAGACGGTGATGATCTGACCGCAACGCTTGCCAATCTACTGTCGACGTCACACGAGTTGACTGACATGACCGACGCTGCCAAACGGTTTGTCGCCGCACAGGACGACCAGCTTGATGGTATTGCCGCGCGGCTTGTGGCCGTGCTGGGGCTGGAAGCAGGATGAAAAGAAAACTTTTCGTCACCAACTTTAACAAGAACTTTACCGGCGTGTCGGCGACGGCAGCCAATGTGATCCGCGCCCAGATGGACCGGTATGATCTGGCGCTTGTCGGACGCCCCCTACCCGGCTGCCCCGATCCGATCACCGTCAAGCAAGCCCGCGCGGCATCCACCGATGGGGCGATTTGGCATGTGCGGCGCAATACGGAAATGCGCGCCGCACTTTGGGCGCGCGACATCCTGCGTCTGCCGATTAAGATCGTCTTTACCTCGGCGGCGCAACGACGGCATTCGGCCTATCCCCGCTGGTTGATCAGCCGCATGGATGCCGTGATCGCCACCACCGACAAGGCCGCCAGTTTCGTGCCCCACGTCCGCGCAGTTGTGCCGCACGGCGTGGATACCGCCCTGTTTCACCCTGCCCAAGACCGCGCAAAAGCGTGGCAAACCTTGGGGTATGGCGGCAAGGTTGGCATCGCCACGATTGGCCGCATTCGCCCCGAAAAGGGCACTGACCATTTTGTCAAAGCAATGATTGATCTGCTGCCGGATCACCCTGATGCTGTCGCCTTGGTTCTGGGGAAAGCCACCCGCGAACATCGGACGTTCCTTGCCCACCTAAAAGACGACATCAAAGCATCCGGCCTGACCGATCGTATCCTGTTCCCCGGCGAAATCCCGGCCAAAGACCTGCCCGCGCTGATGCGCGCGCTGTCGCTGGTCGTGCAACTGCCACAATACGAAGGATACGGTATGGTCCCGCTCGAGGCGATGGCATCCGGCGTGCCGTTCATTGGCTATCAGGCGGGATATTACAGCGCCTTTAGCGCGCAAGGCCGCGCGGGTATCATCGTCGACACAGCGCAAACCGCCGCAACCGCCGCCCGCCAGATCCTTGGTGGCAAGGTAAATGCGATGGGCGATATCGCCCGCACCCATGTGATCGAAAATTTCAGCGCCAAGGCCGAGGCCGACGGCATCGACGCGGTCTATCAGATGATCTGGGCGCAGGGTTAGCCCCCGCGCCCGAACCGAAACTTAGCCGATTGGCATGCGTTGTTCCGCAAGCCCTGCCCACCAGCTGCACCCAGCCGGAATCACATCATCGTTAAAGTTGTACATCGGGTGATGCACCATGGCGGTGTCGCCATTGCCCACTAGAATATAGGCACCGGGGCGCTCTTCGAGCATGAACGCAAAGTCTTCGCCCCCCATCACCAGCGGGGCCTCGTCGCATTGACCGGAAATACTGCGCGCCACATCGGCGGCGAATTCGGTTTGGTCATCATGGTTCACCATCACCGGATAGTTGCGGATATAAGTCACCTTGGCCGTGGCACCGAACGTCGCTGCGATGCCTTCGCAGATCTCGGTTACGCGCTTTTCAGCCAGATCGCGCAGATCATTGGACAAAGTCCGCACAGTGCCCAGCAGGTTAACCCGCTGCGGGATCACGTTAAACGCCTTGGATGACGATTCAATCGAGGTGATCGACACGACGATATTGCCAATCGGATCGGCATTGCGGCTGACGATGGTTTGCAGCGCTGTGATCATTTGCGCAGTGACCACCATTGTATCGATGGTTTCGTGCGGTTTGGCGGCGTGCCCCCCCAGACCTTCGACTTCGATCTCAAGCAGATCGGTCGCGGCGAAAAACGGGCCCGGACGAATGGCGAAACTGCCCGCTGGCATGCCTGGCCAGTTGTGCATGCCGTAGACTTCTTGGATGCCCCAACGATCCATCATGCCGTCTTTGCACATCTCGCGCCCACCGCCGCCGCCTTCTTCGGCGGGTTGGAAAATCACGACCACGGTGCCGTCAAAATTGCGTGTTTCGGCCAGATATTGTGCGGCCCCCAGCAACATCGCGGTGTGACCGTCATGGCCGCAAGCATGCATCGCATTGGGCGTTTTCGATGCGTATTCGACGCCGGTTTGTTCATGAATGGGCAGCGCGTCCATATCGGCACGCAGGCCGATCACCTTGCCCGACGTGGTTGCGTTGCCCTTGATCACACCAACAACGCCGGTGCGGCCAATGCCCTCGACGACCTCGTCACAGCCAAAGGCGCGCAGTTTTTCAGCGACAGTGGCGGATGTCCGGTGGGTTTCGAACAAGATTTCAGGGTGTTCGTGCAAATCACGGCGCCATGCAGTGATATCATCGTGAAGTTCCGCAAAGCGGTTTTTAACAGGCATTGTAGGTCCTTTTTGGGAGGTTTTTATCTGTGGAGCGCGGGCACCTTAGCCCACGCTGGGTAGTCGTGTTTCAACCATCTCGGCAAACCAGCTGCAACCGGCGGGGATGGCATCATCGTTGAAATTGTACATCGGGTGGTGCACCGTGGCACCGTCGCCGTTGCCCAGCATGATATAGGCACCGGGTCGTTTGTTCAGCATATAGGAAAAATCCTCGCCTGCCATGATGGGCGGGGTATCACGGTCTACGCCAGGGGTCACTTTTTCGGCAGCTTCCGCGGCGAAATGGGTGTTGTCCTCGGCGTTGATCGTCACAGGATAGCCGCGTTCATAGATGATATCCGCGCTGCACTGATAGGCAGCGCAAGTATGGGTGACAATCGCCTCGAGCCGTTCCTGGGCCAGATCACGAATGCCCGCATCAAGCGTGCGCACAGTGCCGCGCAATCGCACGGTTTGCGGCAAGACATTGTGGCTGTCGGTGTCGGATCGCAGGGTGCAGACTGACACGACGACTTGCTTTAGCGGATCAACATTTCGGCTGGCGATCGATTGCAACGCCACAACGACATGGGCGGCGGCAAGGTTGGTATCAATGGCCTCGTGGGGGGCGGCGGCATGGCCACCCTGCCCTGTAATCACGATGTCGAATTCATCAGCCGCGGCAAGCAACGGGCCGGAGCGGATGGCAAATTCGCCCACAGGATGATCGGGCATATTGTGCAAGCCGTAAACCTCGTCGATGGACCAGCGTTCCATCAGGCCTTCCTCGACCATGACATTGCCACCGCCACCGCCTTCTTCGGCGGGTTGAAAGATCAGCACCGCGCGGCCATCGAAATTGCGGGTTTCAGCCAGATACTGTGCCGCCCCCAGCAAGATCGCCGTGTGGCCGTCATGACCGCAGGCATGCATCTTGCCCGGATGGGTCGAGGCATAGTCCAGCCCCGTTGCCTCGGTTATCGGGAGGGCATCCATATCGGCGCGCAACCCGATGGTGCGGCCCGAGGTGTTTGTTTTACCTTCGATCACCGCGACGATACCGGTTTCCGCGATGCCAGTGGTGATGTCTGTGATGCCAAAACTGCGCAGCTTGTCAGCCACGAACGCGGCGGTCTTGGGCAGGTCGAACTGCAGTTCAGGGATTGTGTGCAGGTGGCGACGCCACGCGGTGATATCGGCATGGGTTTCGGCAAAGCGGTTCTTGATCGGCATGGTAACTCCGGTAATAAAATCAGACGTTTGGGCCCAAAACCATTGGGCTGCCATCGCTAAAGCGCGACAGGCGGAAGCGTGTTAAGTCATGTCCCACATCGCGCCCCATGGCCAGTGCTGCCAACACGCGCCCCATCCCAGGACCGATGCCAAATCCATGGCCCGACATGCCCGTGCCGATGGTAAGCCCCAGTAAATTAGGCACCTGATCCACAACAGGTACGATATCGGGCATGGTATCGATCATGCCGGCCCAAGCAGCCTTGAGGCGGACGGGAGGCAAATTCGGGAACAGCGATGAAAAATTACGCAAAAGACGGTTTATTTTGCGCATGTTCGGGGCCGGGTTCAGAATGCGCATTGCCTCGAATGGGGTGGTTTCATCATCGCGCCACCGGCGTTTGGTGCCCCATGCGTCTGGAAAACCTTTGGGACCATAAGGGTATAACACCTGCCCGAAGGGATTCGCCCTAAGCTGCGTCAGGTAATGGGGGAAACTGCGAAAGGCGTCCGGGCCGATGAACAGGTCCGGCGCGCCGGGCGGGGCCAGCGTATAGCCACCATCCTCGCGCCGCCTGAAGGCCACTTTGCGGTTGGCGGCAGCCCCTGCATAAATTTCAGGCAGGGGTTCGGTCGCAGCCACGTTTTCACGCACCGAAAGCTGGGGTATGGTGACGCCATGCTTGCGCAAGAACATTGAGGACCAAGCGCCGCCCGCCAACACCACTTGCGGGGCGCTGATCCGACCGGATTCGGTGATCACCCCGGCGACACGGCCCGCGGCGATATCCAGCGAACGCACGGCGCAGTTTTCAACGATTTCGACCCCATCACGCGCCGCAATCGCCGCCAAGGCGGGCACCGCGACCCATGGTTCGGCGCGCAGATCGGACGGCGTCACCAATGCTGCCAAGGCTGGTTTCGCCATGCCGGGGAACATGGTCTTGACCTGAGCGGCGGACAGAATTTTGCTGTCCACGCCATTCGCCCGCGCATGAGGTAGCCATTCCTCGTAATCTGCTACCTGACCGGGTTTATCCGCAAAATAGGTGATCCCGCCCTGACGCAAGCCGATGTCGATATTGGTCTGTCCCGCCAGTTCGCGCCACAGGTGCTGCGCCTCGGCCATAATCGGCATCTCGTCTGGGTCACGCCCTTGTTGCCGGATCCAGCCCCAGTTCCGGCTGGATTGTTCGCCCGCGATGCGGCCCTTTTCCAGCAGGATAACCTTGCCGCCCTCGCGCGCCAGAAACAGCGCGGTGCACACGCCAATGATGCCGCCACCAATGACGACAAAATCTGCCTGAGTACTGTGCGGGCCGGGATAAGTGATCGGGGTCGTAGTGTTGATGGGGAAGTGCATCATGCGCGCGTTCTATATGTGACGGGGCCAATTTGGAGGCCGGGTTGGGGGCCAGCCCCCGGTGCCGCGCTGCGGCCCCTCCCCCGGGATTTATTTCCATTTGGAATGGAAGGTTTGGGAGGGGCGTTCTGTGTCATTTCAAACGTTCGATTAAGTCTCGCATGAATTGATGCCCGGCCTCGAATTGCGAGACTTCGATATATTCATTTGGTTGGTGGGCCTGCGCGATATCGCCCGGCCCGCAGATCACAGCGCTGTATCCTGCGTCTTGGAATTGACCGGCCTCGGTGCCGTAGCTGACCTTGTGACTGGCATTGTCGCCGGTGATCTGGCGCACAAAGGTTTCGGCCAAGCCGTCCTTTTCGGGCTGCAAGGCGGGGACGTCGAAACGTGGGGTGACTTCGATATAGGTTTCAGGCACGACTTCTTGCATTTGCTTTTCGACTTCGCGCACCTTTTTCAGGTAGGCCGTTCCCCAAGCGTCTTTATCCTCGCCGGGGACCACGCGGAAATCCATTGCAAAGTAGCAATCCTTGGCCGTGATGTTATGGGCGGTGCCGCCGGAAATCTGGCCGACATGGCAGGTGGTAAAGGGCGGATCGAACATTGCTGCCAGTTCGGACGGTTTGCGCGCAAAGTTTTCGGTGTTCATGTCATTGGCCCACTCGATCAGCTTGGCCCCCGCCATGATCGCGTTCACGCCAGTGTGCATCAGAGAAGAATGGACCTCGAACCCCACCACGTGGGTGTTGAAGCCACAGCCGCCTTTGTGGCCCGTGACCGCCTGCATCGTCGAGGGTTCGCCCACGATTACCAGATCGCCCTTGGGCAGCACCGGTTGCATGGCTTCGATCATCGGCGGGGCACCGGTGCAGCCGACTTCTTCGTCAAAGCTGAGCGCGATTTGCAGTGGCCGTTTGATATCGCAGTACTTGGCCTCGACCATGGCCCAGATGGCCATCGCGTCAAAACCTTTCATGTCGCAGGTGCCGCGCCCGTAGTACCGGCCATCGCGTTCAACGACGGTAAACGGGTCTGTGTCCCACGGCTGGCCATCAACGGGCACGACATCCGTATGGCCCGACAACACCACCGCGCCTTCGACCCAAGGGCCGACATGGGCAAACAGCGCATGCTTGGGCTGATCGGGGTCAATATAGCGGTGGCTTTCGATGCCGTGGCTTGCCAGATAGTCAGCCACCCAATCGATCAACGGGATATTCGTGTCACGCGAAACAGTCGGAAAACTGATCAGTTTTTCCATCAGCGCAAAGGGGGTCATACGTTCTGCCATGGGGCGATCCTTTAGTATCCGCTGTCGGTCAAAAGCACCTGATGGCCGGGAGAGACGGTTTTATAGACGGAGGGTTCGGGCGTGTAGCTGATCGGATGAATCGGCGACGGAATGGGCTTGAAGTTCAGCTCGCTTTCTTTCTTGCGCTGACGCGGATCGGCAATTGGCACCGCTTTCATCAACGCTTGGGTATAGGGGTGCTGCGGGTTCTCAAACACTTGCTGCCGTGATCCGATTTCGACGATGCGGCCCAGATACATCACGCCGACCTGATGGCTGACCCGTTCCACAACGGCCATATCGTGGCTGATGAACAGGAACGACAGCTCCATCTCTTGTTGCAGCTCGAGCATGAGGTTGACCACTTGCGCCTGCACCGACACATCCAGCGCGGACACGGCTTCGTCTGCGATGATCAGCTTGGGGTTCAGGGCCAAGGCACGGGCGATGGCGACACGCTGGCGCTGGCCACCGGACAGCTCGTGCGGGAAACGGCGCATAAAGCTGCGGGGCAATTCGACGCGGTCAAACAGCATCTCGATACGTTTGGTCAATTCGGCCCCTTTGAGGGTGCCATAGTTGTGGATCGGTTCGGCGACCTGATCAGACAGCTGCATTTGCGGGTTAAGCGAGGCAAACGGGTCTTGAAAGATCATCTGCATATCAAGCCGTGCTTCGCGCAGATCACGGGCATTCAGCGCCATGATGTCCTTGCCCCCGATGTCAATTTCACCCGACAGCGGTTCAACAAGACGCAGGATCGACCGGCCGGCTGTGGATTTACCGCAACCGGATTCACCAACGAGGCTAAGGGTTTGGCCCTTGTTAATGGTGAAGGAAAGATCCTCGACCGCGTGAACATTTGCTATGGTGCGGCGGAAAAAACCGCCCTTGACCGGAAAGCGAGTGGTCAGGTTTTTCACGGTCAACAAGGTTTCGGTCGTGCCTTTGATCGGCTTGATTTCCTTGTCTTCGCTGCCCAACAACTTCATCGGTTCGGGATAGGCTTTGCCAGTCATTTCGCCCAGCTTTGGCACCGCGGCCAGCAACGCTTTGGTATAGGGGTGTTGCGGGTTCTCGAATATTTCCTCGACGGTGCCCTCTTCGACCTTGTTGCCGCGGAACATAACAACGACGCGGTCGGCCATTTGCGCCACAACGGCCATGTCATGGGTAATGAACATCACGGCGGTGCCGGTTTCACGTTTCAGCCGGTCGATCAGCGCGAGAATTTCGGCCTGAATGGTCACGTCTAGCGCGGTCGTGGGTTCATCTGCGATCAGCAGACGCGGCGAACAGGCCAGCGCCATCGCAATCACAACACGCTGACGCATGCCGCCGGACAATTCATGCGGGTATTGCTTAAGCCGCTGGTCCGGCTGGGGGATTCGCACTTGGGTCAGCAATTCCAACGCGCGGGCTTCGGCCTCGGCCTTGGTCATGCCTTTGTGCAAACGCAAGCCTTCGGTCAACTGGCGGCCCACGGTAAAGACCGGGTTCAGCGCGGTCATTGGTTCCTGAAAGATCATCCCGATTTCGTTGCCGCGAATTTCGCGCATCAATTCCTGATCGGTCTGCGCCAAATCGACTGCCGGCTTGTCCTTGCGCTCAAATAATAAGCGACCACCCGCGATTTTTCCGCCGCCGAATTCGACCAAACGCATCAATGACAGCGACGATACCGATTTTCCCGAACCAGATTCGCCGACAACACAAACGGTTTCACCCGAATTAATGTCGAAACTGACGTTTTCGACCCCCAAAACAGGGCCGTCTTGAGTCTGAAATTCGACCCTAAGCCCTTGTATTTGTGCAATTGGTGTTGATGTGCTGTCGTCAAGCATTCGGGTATCCAGCGCTGGTGATGTAATTGTCCCGCAGACGCTAAGACCATTCTTCCCCCAGTGTCAAACGGGACAGGCCGTAGGTATGTTACCGCTCTCTCAGTGCTTGCATTTTGCGCAAATTCTGCTTCGATAGCGGCACCCGCGATGAGAAACGCAATGTGACGAACCGTAACGAACATTTAATTGAACAGTTGTGTTTCGTCCTCTTGACCTTTCCTTCGCGATCATAAGAAAGTTGGGGTCATGTCAAAAAAACGACATCCGACGAAAAAAAGAGTGGCACCACAAAACATATCACCGGTGCCCAACAAGGAGTAAGTTATGAAGTTGAAAACCCTTTTGATGGGTGCAGTTGCCTCGACGGCTCTTGCCCCCGCTGCATTCGCAGCCGCCCATGAAGGCGAGCGCGGACGCGACGGCGAGGTCAAGATCATCTATTGGCAAGCGCCTTCGATCATGACGCCATATCTGTCGGGCGGCACCAAGGATCTTGAGGCAGCCAGCCTCGTGATTGAACCTTTGGGCCGGTACGACGAAAACGGCGCATTGGTTCCATATCTGGCCACGGAAATCCCGACCGTTGAAAACGGTGGCGTTTCGGCAGATCTGAAATCCATCACATGGAAGCTGCAAGAGGGCCTGCTGTGGTCCGATGGCACACCTGTGACAACAGCGGACGTCAAGTTCACTGCTGAATACTGTATGCACCCAGAAGGCGGCTGCGCACAGGCATCCAAGTTTGACGGCGTGGAAAGCATCGACATCATCGACGAACTGTCGCTGACCGTACATTTCACCGACGCAAAACCAAACCCATACGGCCCATTCATGGGTGCGCAATCCCCGATCATTCAAGCGGCACAATTCGCAGAATGCTTGGGCGCAAAGGCACCTGAATGTACCGAAGCTAACTTTAACCCGATCGGCACTGGTCCGTTCATGGTTACGGATTTCCGTCCAAACGACGTTATCCAAATGGTTGCCAACCCAAACTACCGTGATCCAAACAAACCTGCGTTTGCATCCCTGACCTTCAAAGGTGGCGGCGACGCGACTGCAGCGGGTCGTGCGGTTATGGAAACCGGCGAATACGATTACGCTTGGAACATGCAGTTGGCACCCGACGTGCTGGCGAAAATGGCCGAAGGCGGCAAAGGTACACCCATCTCGGCATTCGGCACCTTGGTCGAACGTATCGAGATGAACATGACCAACCCGTCGGCAGACCTGCCCGAGGGCGAGCGCGCGACTGTGATGCACCCGCATCCATTCCTGTCGGATTTCAAAGTCCGCAAAGCGCTTTCCATGGCAATCGACCGTCCGCTTCTGGTTGAAGTCGGTTATGGCCAAGCTGGCCGCCCGACCTGTAACCTTGTTCCTGCGCCTGCGCTTTATGCATCCGAAAACACCGAATGCCTGACGCAAGACCTAGAAGGTGCCAAGGCACTGCTGGACGAAGCAGGCTACACCGATAGCGATGGCGACGGTGTCCGTGAAAAAGACGGCGTCAAGCTGTCGGTTCTGTACCAAACCTCGACCAATGCTGTCCGTCAGGATTTCCAAGCGCTGATCAAAGACTGGTGGAACCAAATCGGTGTCGAAGTAGAACTGCGCAACCTTGACGCGTCGGTCTTCTTTGGTGGTGACCCAGGTTCGCCTGACACGTTCCAAAAGTTCTATGCGGACGTTGAAATGTACGCCAACAACTTTGACGGCACAGACCCACAGGCATATCTGTCGGCCTACCGTTGTGGCGGCGAACCAAAACCATCCAGCCAATGGCAGGGTGAGAACATCAACCGCTTCTGTAACGAAGAGTATGATGCACTGCTGGACGAATTGTCCCGCACCGGTGAATTGTCCAAGCGCGGCGAAATCGCCAAGCGCCTGAACGACATCATCACCAAAGAAACCATGACAATCGTTCCACTGGTTGACCGTGGTCGTGTATCCGCAGCTTCGGCCACTTTGGGCGGCGTTGTGCTTAATACTTGGGATTCCGAACTTTGGAATGCCGCAGATTGGTACCGCATGAAGGATTAATACTTTCCTTCTGGAGGGGAGCGTGTATTACGCTCCCCTTTCTCGTACCGACCGTAATCAAGACCACATCTATAACAGACTGACCTGCAAAGGCGCCGCGCATGCTGACTTTCACCATTCGACGACTGCTATTGTCGATCCCGACGCTCTTGTTCATCAGTTTGGTTATCTTCCTGCTGCTTCAGCTCGCCCCCGGCGATCCGATGGCACAGGTACCCCTGACCGTGCCCCCCGAAGTCAAACAAAAGATGCGCGAAGCGCTTGGCCTCGGGCAGCCGATCTATGTGCAATACTACAAATGGCTGATCCAGTTTTTCTGGGTTGAACCACAGGTATTCCTTGATTGGGCGACACGCGACACATTCCTTCTGGGTTGGTTGCCGGATACGAACTTCTCGACCTTTATTGACCCAGACAGCGGTGCCGTGCGCCCCGTGCAGCGCACCATCAGCTGGCAGACCCGCAGCCCGATCATGGACATTGTGATCCAGCGGATGCCGCAAACCCTTTGGGTCGTGGGCCTTAGCTATGTTGTGGGCATCCTGATCGCCATTCCGATCGGCATCTATTCCGCCTACCGCCATTATTCACTGTTCGATCAGGCCGGTACATTCGTCACTATGGTCGGCTTTTCGATCCCGCCCTTCTTTACCGGCCCGCTGCTGATTGTGGTGTTTTCCGTCACACTGGGCTGGCTGCCATCAATCTATGACACCACCCATGTGGTCACGGACTGGGCCAGCTTTAAGGTCCAGTTCATGCAGATGATTATGCCGGTCATGGTGCTGGCGTTGCAAACCACAGCCCAGATCAGCCGCTATATGCGCGGGGCCATGCTGGACAACCTGAACCAAGATTACGTGCGCACCGCCCGCGCCAAGGGCCTCAAAGAATCCTCGGTCGTAATGGTGCATGTGTTGCGCAATTCGATGATCCCCGTTGTTACGGTCATTGCCTTGGGCATGCCCGCGATTTTCGGCGGCGCGATCATCACCGAAAACGTGTTCAAGGTGAACGGTATCGGTCAGCTTCTGTTGACCGCCCTATTCGCCAATGACCTGCCGATGGTGATGACGCTGACGTTCATCTTTGCCATCCTCATCGTTCTGTTTAACCTGATTGCCGATGTTCTATACGGCCTGCTTGACCCAAGGATCCGCTATGACTGAGCAAGCCATTCCCGCGAGCCCCATCGAGGCCGACATCGAAACCTTTGGCGCGCTGGTCGACAAAGAACCGTCCAAGCCACCGCGCAGTCAGTGGTTCGACGTCTGGCAGCAGTTCCGCAAACACAAAGGCGCTGTGTTCGGCGGTGGCTTCTTGCTGTTTATCACGCTGGCCGTCGTGTTTGGCCCCTTCCTGTGGGATGTGGACCCCAAAGCGCTGGATATCCGCAACAAAAACTGGCGGCCCATCTATCAGCTGTTGTTTGACAGCGAGGCCAAGGCCGGTTGGGCACATCCCTTTGGCACAGATCAGTTGGGCCGCGATATCATGGCACAGATGATTGCAGGCGGTCAGGTATCGATGGCTGTCGGTTGGTTGGCCATGGCGCTGGCGCTGGTCATCGGATCGGCGATTGGCGTGATCTCGGGGTATTTCAAAAAGCTGGATTTCTGGCTGATGCGTTTCACCGATCTGGTGCTGTCCTTGCCAATCCTGCCGCTGACGCTGCTGGCTGTGACGCTGTTCCGCCAGCCGTTGAATTCACGCTTTGGCCCCGAAGGCGGGATGTTCATCCTGATCGTGGGCATCATCGGCCTGACGTCCTGGATGCAAACCGCGCGGATCGTGCGTGGCGATATTCTGGCGCTGAAAGAACGCGAATTCATTCTGGCCGCGCGGTCCATCGGGACGCGGTCGGGCAAGATCATCCGGCGGCACCTGCTGCCCAACGTCATCTCGCCCATCATGGTATCCGCGACTTTGGGTCTGGCAACAGCGATCATCACCGAAAGTGCGCTGAGCTTTCTAGGTGTGGGTTTCCCGTCGGATTTCCCCACCTGGGGCAAGCTGTTGTCTGATGCGGTCAGCCGCATGCAGGAATTCCCCGAGCGGGTACTGCTGCCGGGCATCGCGATTTCGCTGACGGTGTTGAGTGTGAACTATCTGGGTGATGGGTTGCGCGATGCCTTGGACCCGCGCTTACGCGGTCGGTGATTACGGCGACCAGCCTCATGCTTGGGTCTGTGTGGCGATTGCCGGATTTGAGTATTTAAGAAAGGGTGAAGGGGGGATGTTGGTCCTCCCTTTTTTTGTGGCGAATAAGGACGGCATAGGCCTGACTTGCTGGGTTCTTGGAACGGATATGTTCAAGGGGTCCAAGCGGCGGAATTCCCTTCTGTTCAGTACGTACAGATCAGAACAAAGTTCCATCTAACGGGCTGCAATACATATATGAATTGCTTGATATCAGCGATTTTTCGCGCCAATTGGGAAAATATTCCATTTCCAAGAGGATCAGGCGATGTTCGAGACATTCGGTTTTGAAAACACCACCCCGCAGCAGGCATCTGTTCTGCTTGCCATCATCATTGGTGTGCTATTTGGCGTCTTTGGCCAGATCACCAAGTTCTGTTTCCGCAGGTCCTTGATTGGCGAGGACCGTGTTTCCGCGGCGGGCGTATGGCTGACCGCGCTGGCCTTTGCCGTTGTTGGAACGCAAGCCGCCGTTGCCATGGGCTGGATCAGCTTCGCCGAGCACCGCTTTATGATCGCAGATCTGCCGATCGCTGCCATCGTGATTGGCGGTCTGATTTTTGGCGCGGGCATGGTGTTGACCCGTGGCTGTGTGTCCCGTCTTACCATCCTGGCGGGGTCTGGTAACTTGCGTGCCGCGCTGGTCGTCGTTGTCTTTGCTATCGTCGCCCATGCCACCCTGAAGGGCGTGTTGGCCCCTATGCGCGTTGCGTTGGGCCGTGTGACCATCGACATGGGCGACAACATCAGTCTTGCCGCGCTGCCCGGTGGTGCGTGGCTTTGGACGGCTGTGATTGCCGTGCCTGCACTGGTCTATGCGCTGCGTTCGGGGAATGGGGTTGGTACCTTGATCATGGCGGCCATTATTGGTCTGCTTGCACCGCTTGCTTGGGTCGGAACCGGATTTATCCTGTTTGACGAATTTGACCCCATCGCGATGGAAAGCCTGTCGTTCACATCCCCTGCTGCCGACAGCCTGTTCTGGGTCATCGCAAGCAGTGCTGTGCCTGCCGGTTTCGGTGTCGGCCTTGTGGGGGGCGTTATAATTGGCGCGTTGATCGCGAGCCTTAGCTTTGGCGGGTTCGGTTGGCAGAGCTTTGAAAGCCCCGCGCAGACCGGCCGCTATATGGCAGGTGCCGCGCTGATGGGCGTTGGCGGTGTGTTGGCCGGTGGCTGTACCTTGGGCGCGGGTCTGTCAGGCGTCCCTACCCTATCGCTGGCTGCGATACTGGCCATCGTGATGATCGCCGTTGGCGCATTGGCGATGAACGCGGTGCTGCGTGCGGCACCTGCTGGTCGCGTGGTGCACGGGTAATCTGTTATAGGATTTTGCGGCGCAACCGCCGCAACATTCCCCACACCAACACGACGACAACAGGCACGGCAATGGCAGTTAAAATGCCCTTGCTGATGCCAAAGGGTTCGGCCAGCGGATAGAGCATATAGCTGGCCAGCGACACGGCGTAATAGCTGATCGCCACCACGGAGAGCCCTTCGACCGTATGTTGCAGACGCAATTGCAGGTCCGAACGTTTGTCCATACTGGCCAGAATTTCTTGGTTCTGGGCAGAGCGTTCAACATCCACCCGTGTGCGCAGCAGTTCTGACGCGCGGATGGCCCGGGCCGACATCGATTGCAACCGCGTCTCGGAGGATTTGACCGTCCGCATGGCGGGCTCGTAGCGGCGCATCATAAACTCGTCAAACCCTTGCCGGGACATAAACCGCGTTTCGCGCAGCGCCGAAATACGTTGGTTAACGATCGCTTGATACGCCTCGGTCGCGCCAAGACGATATGAGGTTTCGGCCAAGAGGGTTTCGAGTTGCACCGAGATGTCGAGCAGCTTGTGCAATGTGTCTTCGGCCATGGCATCGGATGCCCGCATTGCCGCCATCAGACTGTTCAGTTGCGTGTCCAGATCGTTCACCTGTCCGCCAAAGTCGCGCACCTTGGCAAAGCCCAGCATCGACATGGATTTATACGTCTCGATTTCGCACATCCGCTGGACAATGCGACCCAACCGCCGGTCACCGGTTTCTGGTGCCGCAAAAACCGCCATGCGCATATGGCCCGCTGAATCGATGCGGAAATCGCTGGCGACAACGGCGGCATCGTCCAGCACGTTGGCGACAGCAAGGCTTTCTGGGACGAACCAATCGTTCAGCGCAGCCGCGATCTGATCGTCTTTTTCGGGCCGGTCTACCAACCGCAGCAGGATCGAGGTGATGCGTTCGGCATTCAGCCCCCCGCGCCATTCGGCAGGAAAGACATCGAATTCAGCGGGATCAAACGGACGGTCGCCGATCTGGTCAGAAAACACGGTGTAGGTGACAAATTCCGTGTGCTGTTCCCACTTCAGGGCGTATTTCCCCATCGGGCCATAATAGTGCGTGGCGTGTGCTGCGGGCAGCGGTGCCCCATAGTGTTTGAGCAATGCGGTCAGATGTTCAAGATCAACGGATCTGTCGCGGGTTGCCGCGTCGCCCGGCGGGCGCAGGGCGATATAGGCGGCGACTTGGGGGGCGCTAAGCGACGGGAAAGGGCGGGCGTGCAATTCGCTGTTGAGCGCATAGCGCAGGGGATGGTCCTTGATCGCAGCCATTTTATCCTCGTCTTTCAAAGCGGTCGTTCGGACAAGGATACAACTATTCAACGCAAAGGGTAGAAATAAATTGATTATTTCCATTAGGTTACGGTGTACCGTTGAATACAGAAGCGGATGTAAGACCTAGGTTTGATTGGCGGGCAGTCGGAATTTTCAAAAATTCCGGATCGATTTTTTTGAAAAAAATCGGCACCAAACGCAAAAGGCGGCGCATTTCAGCACCGCCTTTCAATCTTCAAACAACCTGTGATCAGTCGATCAACGGCAGCAGCTTGTCCAAGCTGGCCTTGGCATCGCCATACAGCATCCGCGTATTGTCCTTGAAGAACAACGGGTTTTCGATGCCGGAGTAACCTGTGCCCTGCCCGCGTTTGGACACGATCACGTTCTTGGCCTTCCAGCATTCCAGAACCGGCATACCGGCGATGGGGCTGTTTGGATCGTCCTGTGCGGCAGGGTTCACGATGTCGTTGGACCCGATAACGATGGCAACATCCGTGTTGGGGAAGTCGTCGTTGATTTCGTCCATCTCCATCACGATGTCATAGGGCACTTTGGCTTCGGCCAGCAGCACGTTCATGTGGCCCGGCAAACGACCCGCAACCGGGTGAATGGCGAAACGCACGTTCTTGCCTTGGGCACGCAGCTTTTTGACCAGCTCGCTAACCGCTTGCTGAGCCTGCGCAACCGCCATCCCGTAACCGGGGATGATGATGACGCTGTCAGCTTCGTTCAGCATCGTGGCAACGCCGTCTGCTTCGATCGCGACCTGTTCGCCTTCAACGGCCATCTGTTCGCCCGCAGGACCACCAAAGCCGCCCAAGATCACGCTGACAAAAGACCGGTTCATCGCCTTACACATGATGTAAGACAGGATTGCACCGGAGGAACCAACCAGCGCGCCAACAACGATCAACAGATCATTGCCAAGGCTAAAGCCGATCGCCGCTGCCGCCCAGCCGGAATAGCTGTTCAGCATGGACACAACCACCGGCATGTCCGCGCCACCGATGCCCATGATCAGATGGTAGCCAATGAACAAAGCCGCCAGCGTCATCAGGAACAGCGGCAGGAAGCCACCTGTGTTAAAGTACCAGATCAACGTCAGCACAGCGACAGCCGCCGCTGCGATGTTCAGCATGTGACCGCCGGGCAGCTTTTCCGCCGTGGACGACACGCGCCCCGCCAGCTTGCCATAGGCGATGACGGAACCGGTGAATGTCACCGCACCGATGAACACACCCAAGAAAAGTTCAACCCGCAGAATGCTAAGCTCGACACCGGATTTCTTGGCGATCAACGCCGCGAAAGTGCCCAGTTCATACGGATCACCGCCAGCCGCAAGGAAACCACCAACGCGGCCAATCTCGAAATGTGCGATCAGGCCGACAAACACCGCAGCCAGACCGACGAGGCTGTGCATCGCAGCAACCAGTTCGGGCATTTGCGTCATCTGCACCTTTGTCGCCAGCTGATAGCCTATGGCACCGCCACCCGCGATCAGGATGATCGACAAAAGCCAGTAACCAGAGCCCGGCCCGATCAGCGTTGCAGCCACGGCCAAGGCCATACCTACAATGCCGTACCATACCGCGCGCTTTGCGCTTTCCTGCCCGCTTAGCCCGCCAAGCGACAGGATAAACAGGATTGCTGCGACCACATAAGCCGCTGTTGTGAAACCAAAATCCATGATCCCTGCCCCCTTAAGATTTCTGGAACATGGCGAGCATGCGCCGTGTCACGAGGAAGCCGCCGAATATGTTGATCCCACACATGAAGACCGACAAAGCCGCCAAAATAATCACCAAGAAGGACCCCGATCCGATTTGCATCAGCGCGCCCAGAATGATGATCGACGAGATCGCATTCGTCACCGCCATCAACGGTGTGTGCAAGCTGTGCGCCACGCCCCAGATGACTTGGAAACCGATAAAGACCGACAGAACAAACACAATAAAGTGCTGCATAAAGCTGGCCGGAGCCACCAAACCAACCGCCAGCAGCAACGCGCCACCGATGGCCAGCAATGTAACTTGAGACTTGGTTTGCTTTTTGAACGCTGCCGTTTCAGCGGCGCGCTTTTCTTCTGGTGTCAGTTCCTTGACCGGTGCCTTTTTCGGGGCAGCCGCAATCGCAGCCACTTTCGGTGGTGGCGGCGGGAAGGTCACTTCGCTTGCGTGGGCGATGGTCGCACCACGGATCACGTCGTCTTCCATGTTGTGGTTGATCACGCCGTCTTTTTCCGGCGTCAGATCGGTCAACAGGTGACGGATGTTGGTGGAATAGAGCGTGGACGCCTGCGTACCCATCCGGCTTGGGAAATCCGTATAACCGATAATAGTCACGCCATTGGCTGTAACGAATTTCTCGTCCATCTTGGTCAGCTTGCAGTTGCCGCCCTTTTCCGC
>TARA_R110002126_G_scaffold277560_1_pt1 | contig 80586 bp, 66 predicted proteins | sample TARA_R110002126 | Tara Oceans TARA_R110002126 (sample SAMEA4397536) | marine metagenome | biome: Polar Biome; feature: [DCM] deep chlorophyll maximum layer (ENVO:01000326); material: water (ENVO:00002006), including particulate matter (ENVO:01000060) such as... | depth 30 m
TAAGAAATAATAATCAATTATTAGTACTTACGGATATACAGAAAATAGTTTTAAAAATTTGAGCAAAAAAAAATCCGCTTTTGCGGATTTTTTAGTTGATTGATTTATCTGCGTGCAATTATGATCTCATAATTTTTACATTCATTTCTTCTACTTTTTTGTCGGATAAAATAGAAGGTGCATTAAACAATAAATCTTCTGATGTACCTGTTTTTGGGAATGCCATAACTTCTCTTATAGATGCTTTCTTTTCTAAAATCATCATTAATCTGTCAACTCCCCATGCAATTCCTCCATGAGGTGGTGCTCCATATTGAAACGCTTTGTACATGGTTCCCACACTTTTTAGCATTTCTTCTTTATTGTAACCCATATTTTTATAGGTTGCTTCTAAAATTTCTGCTTTGTGTGCTCTCACTGAACCCCCACCAATTTCATAACCATTTAAGATCAAATCATATTGTTGGGCAATTATGGTTCCAATTTCTTCACCTTCACCATTCATATGTTTCTCTAAATCGTAAATTGCTGGCATAGAAAACGGATTGTGTGTAAACGTCCATCTGCCTTCTTCTGTTTTTTCGAACATTGGGAAATCTACTACCCAAGCAGGTCTTAATTCTTTTGGATTTATCAACTTTAAAATACGTCCCATTTCTTGACGAACAGCATCTAATGCCTTATTTGCAGTTGTGTAATCTGCAGCAGAGAAAAATACAATATCACCTATTTGAGCATCAGTAGCCCTAATTATATTTGCTGCAATTTCTTCACCTAAAAATTTAATAATCGGCGATTGTAAATCGTTTTCATTAACAATAATGTACGCCAAACCACCTAAACCATTTTGTTGAGCAATGGCTGTCAAATTTTCAATCTGCCCTTTAGACATTCTGTTTTTTCCTTGCTCTTTTGCAGAAACTTTAATGCATTTTACAATTCCACCATCATCAATAGGTTTGCTGAAAACTTGAAAGGTAGTTTCTTTAACTATTTCAGTGATGTCTTGCATTTGCAATCCGTAACGTAAATCTGGTCTGTCACAACCATATTTATCCATTGCATCTTTGTAAGTGATTACTTCAAAAGGACTTAATATCCATTTTTTTCCATAGATTTTTGTCACTACCTCATTAAACATTTTGGTGTTTAAATCTATAATTTGTTGCATACTTGCATATGCCATTTCAATATCTAATTGTGTAAATTCTGGTTGACGATCGCCACGTGAATCTTCATCTCTAAAACAACGTGCAATCTGGAAGTATTTTTCAAATCCGCCTACCATTAACATTTGTTTAAATTGTTGAGGTGCCTGTGGTAAGGTGTAAAAAGAACCAGCTTGTTTACGTGTCGGCACAATAAATTCTCTTGCACCTTCGTCTGTTCCTGCAGTTAAAATGGGAGTTTCTATTTCTAAAAACTCTTCTTCATCTAAAATGTCGCGTAATAATTTTATTACTTTATGTCTGTTTACAATTGCTTTGCGAACATCATCATTTCTATGATCTAAAAACTTGTATTGAAAACGAGTTGTTTCATTTGTTTTCATTGCTCTTTTAATTTCAAAAGGCAATGTTTTGGATAAGTTTAGTATTTCTAAAGTTGATGTTTCTAACTCAATTTTACCAGTTCTTAAGCCGGCATTATAATCATCTTCATTTCTTTGAACGACTATACCAGTAACCATAATCACGGTTTCTGGTTTTAATTTTACCAACTCATCTAAATTTGGAAAAGTTTCTCTGCTCAATCTAACTTGAAATATTTGATTGCTTGAATCTCTTAAATCAATAAAAATTAATTCTCCATGATCTCTAACACTAGATACCCAACCAGATAAAGTAACTTCTTCTTTAATTGAAGTTTCTGTTAAGTCTGATATTTTATGTGTTCTGTATTCGTCTTTTATGATAATTGGAATTTCTTTTAATTCCTCTTCGTTTTTAGTTGTTTGCTTTTCGTTTTTAACCTTTAGCTTCTCGCTATTCGCAATTTGCTGGTTACCAGTGGCTAAAGGCGAATCGCTAATAGCGTCCAAAATTTCTTGTCTAATTACTTTTCCCGATGCACCTTTTCCAATAATGCCAATTACTTTACCAACTAAAATTCCAGCTTTTCCTTGGTTTCCTAATTTGATGTCTTTCGTTATTGCTTCATTTTCTGCAATTACTTTTATAACGGCCAACTTAATTTTTTCTTCAGAAATTGTGTTTTCTTCAAAATACTTGTTATAGTCAAATTTCCTATCCTTTAAATAGCGAATAATTGCATTTTGAACCAAAACTGCTGTGATTTTCTCTGCTTTAAATAGCTGAAAAATTTCTATTAAATGATTTACATCGTGAATGTCTTTATATTCATCTGCACCAATATTATTTACTAAAGTTTTTGCAACAAAAGAGGCGTCTTTTATCACATTATTCATCGCTACAAAAGTTTCAGAACGCAAAGAATCCGCCGTAAAAAACTTAGCATCTTGAGGTAAAACACCACCTATTATCAAAATAGATTCTACAGCAAAAGGCAATGAACTGATATCAACATCAATACTTTCTACAACATTTTTTATGTTTACAAAAGGTAAATCTGGCTCAGAAATAAAACGGTAATCCGCTTCAAATTCCTTTTTACGCATTGTTTTAGTTTGCTTTAAATCTGCATCCCATAAAACAGTGGTTTGATCTGGTCTAAACTCTTTATTGTTTATATAATAGGTAAGTTGCTTTTCAATTTCTTCTTTTAAAGCGTCTACCATAAACTTAAAAGAATTTAAGTTTTTGATTTCTGTACGTGGATTTAAATTGTAGCTGTGCTTTTTTCTTAACGAAACAGAAACATCACTTTTAAATTCTCCTTTTTCAAGATTTGCTTCAGAGATTTTTAAATTCTGTACAATTCTCTGAATATATTGTGCATAGGTCGATGCATCTTCGATATGACGAATACAAGGTTCTGTTACAATTTCGATTAACGGAACTCCAGCTTTATTAAAATCAACTAAAGAAATTTTCTTTTCGTGTATCAATTTTGCAGCATCTTCCTCAATATGAACTTGGGTTAAATTTACAGTGAATTGAGATCCATCATTTCTAAAACAAGAAACTTGTCCATCAGGAATTATAGGATTATGAAACTGTGTTATTTGTATGTTCTTTGGGTTATCTGGATATTCATAATGCTTTCTATCCCAGGAAATTACCTCGTTAGAAAAAGTAGATTTCACCGCCTTGCCAAAATAAATTGCTTTGGTAATTGCTGCTGCATTAATAGAGGGTAAAACGCCCATTTGCCCTGTACAAACAGAACATATATTTTCATTAGGTTGCTCAATTTCTTGATTCGCACAAGAACAAAACAATTTTGATTTTGTGTTTAAACGAACGTGGGTTTCTAAACCGATGACCAACTCTAATTCGTGCTTTTTTAAAAGCTCATTTAATTTTTCCAATTCCATTATATCGTATCTTTTAAGAAGTTGGCAAACTTCAAAACGAGTTCGTCATTATTTTTTGCTGCAGATATTTGCAATCCTGTTTTTGTGCCTTGAGGCACAGTTAACGTGGGTAATTGCCCTAAACTAAAACCAACTGTATAGGCATCAGACAGATACATTGCTAGCGGATCTTTTAAGCTATCTCCGATTTTAGGTGGAGTAGCAGGTGTTACGGGTGATAAAATTATAGCTACTTCCTTGAAATCTTTTTCAAAATTTTCAGCAATTTGATCTCTTAAACTCAATCCTTTTAAATAAATTTCATCAGAAAAACCTTGAGATAACACTTGATTTCCACCTACAATTCTGCGTTTTGTTTCTTCAGAAAAATTCTCTGAACGTGTTATAGAATACGTGTCTTTTAAATTTTCACCTTCAATTCTTGCTCCGTAATTTGTGCCATCTAATCTTGATAGGTTAGACGCTGTTTCTGCCATTGCTAAGGTGTAATATGCAGAGACTAAAGTGTCAGACTCAAAGAAATCTAAAGCTTTAACGTTAATCCCCTTTGCTTTTATTTTTTCTATGGATGCTAAGAAATCTGCTTTTACTTGCGCATCGATTGCATCATTTTCTATAAAATTCTTAAAGTATCCAACTGTTTTTATGTCATCAACTTTTAAAATAGTTTCTTGTGATATTTCTCTTGATGTATAGGTTGTTTGATCTTTCACATCTTTACCACTCATCACATTTAACACAATTCTAATATCTTCAATAGATTTCGCAATTGGCCCTACACAATCTGTAGAAGATGCATATGCCATCAATCCAAAACGTGAAATTCTTCCGTAAGTGGGTTTTAAACCATAGACATTATTATAACCTGCTGGTTGACGAACTGAACCTCCTGTATCTCCTCCAATTGAAAAAACAGTAAAATCTTTTGCAACATTTACCGCAGAACCACCACTAGAACCACCGCCCACTAAGTCAGCACTTACAGCATTTTTTACTGCTCCAAAAATGGTGTTCTCAGATGATGAACCGTGCCCAAAACTATCGCAATTTTCTTTTACTAGTGGAATTGCACCTGCGTCTAATAATTTCTGAATAGCAGTTGCTGTATACGAAGATTTGTAGTTTTTTAGCAAATCAGAACTGGCAGTCGTATAGGTTCCTTGCACCATATACACGTCTTTAATTCCGAAAGGAATTCCCTCTAACAGGCCTATTTCTATACCATTTTCAATTTTGGCATCTACTTTTTTTGCCAAGTCTAAAGCCGAACTATCTAATAAAGAATTTACAGTATTGTGTGTGTTTTTCTCTAATAAATCCAAGTGTTTTTGTATCAATTCTAAACAAGAGATTTCCTTATTTTTAAGTTGATTATGGATTTTTCTGATTTTACTCATATATCTTATTTTTTAGTCTTGTTGTTAATCACTAACAACTAAAAACTAACGACTATAAACTATTTTATTCTTCTATCACTTTAGCAACTACTAAGTAGCCGTTCTTTTCTTTTGGAAAGTTTTCGATGATAATCTCTTTTTCTACTTTTGGACTATCTATAACAATATCTTCTCTTAAATCATCTAAAGAGACAGCATTATTGGTGTTATTAAAGGAATTATTATTTGTAGTATTGGCGTTTTTAATTACCTCAAACAACTTACTTACAGTTTCTGACTCTTTAGCTCCTTTAATACTCGACAGAATGTCGACTGTCATCATTTTACTCATCTTTTTATTTTAGTTTCCCACTTTAGTGAGAATGATAATTCATTTGTAACCTCGCAAAAAATACGAGGAGCATTTCTTTAATTAAAAAAAAGCCTTCCAAATTTTGGAAGGCTTTCTATATGATGAAACAATATCCTTCCTCTTCTAAAAATTAGAATTGTTGAAATTATTATTGTTATTATTAATGTTCATTTTTTATTTTTATGGAAAACAAATATATATAGAATTGTTTTGTCTACAAGTTTTTATTTAAATATTTTGAATAGAATCATTTCTAAAAAAACACACCAATAATTTGACATAAATTATTGGCGCATTCATTAATTCAGTAAATTCAAATCAAACACATTGTTTGGAGGTACAAATTAAGGTTATTTAATTGGTATTGTAAAGGTATATTGTTAATTGAATTGGTAATTACAACATTTTTATTAAATATAGCGTTAAACTGTAACTTCGAAATCGATTGAGTTTCGTTTCTATTTAAAGAAATAAAATTATCAGAAAAAACTTAAAATAAACTTGTACAAGTAAAAAACCCTTTCTACATTTGTAACAATAATGAAGAATATTTTAAACAATACGTGGTGGTGGAACTCTCTTAAAACAATAAGTGAGCACTAGACCTATATATAATAAAAATAAAAAAAGGCTTATCTCACGATAAGCCTTTTTTCAATTATAACAAATGAATAAGATACAATTCAAAACATTATCAAAAACTAAAATTGCAGATACAATTACACCCGTTGGTTTATACCTGCGTTTTAGAGATAGGTATGCAAATACACTTTTATTAGAGAGTTCAGATTACCATAGTAAAGAAGAAAGTTTTTCTTTTATAGCTATTGAGCCGATAATTTCGATAAAAGTAGAAAATCATTATTTGAGTTTTTCTCATAAAGGAGTTGAATTAGAAAATCAAGAAATTGGTAGAAATTTCAACTCAATTTTCGAAAAATATACAGGTAAAATTGATTTAGATTGTCCTGCAGAGTTAAAATCGTTTAATGGTTTATATGGTTATACTACGTATGATTCTGTTCAATATTTTGAGAATATAGCGTTAACTGTCGATGATGCGCCATCTGCAATTCCTTTATTACAATACAGTTTTTATAGATTTATCATTGCAATTAATCATTTTAATGATGAAATGACACTGATTGAAAATGTTGAAGAAGGAACAACATCAAGAATTAAAGAAATTCAAACCATTATTGATGCACAAGCATTTAATACGCAAAAGTTCGAAATTGTTGGCGATGAAACCTCTAATGTAAAAGGCGAAGAATTTATCGAATATGTAAGAAAAGCAAAATCGCACTGCAAAAGAGGCGATGTTTTTCAATTGGTATTATCGCGTCAGTTTCAACAAAAATTTAAAGGAGATGAGTTTAATGTGTACAGAGCATTACGTTCTATAAATCCATCACCTTATTTGTTCTTTTTTGATTATGGTTCTTTTAAGTTGATGGGTTCATCACCAGAAGCACAAATTAAAATCAGCAAAGGTAAAGCCACAATTAATCCAATTGCGGGTACGTTTAGAAGAACTGGAGATATGGCTAAAGATATTCAGTTAGGTAAAAAATTATCTGCAGACAAAAAAGAAACTGCAGAACATGTAATGTTGGTTGATTTAGCCAGAAACGATTTGAGTAAACACGCAGATAAAGTAGAAGTAGAGGTTTTTAAAGAAGTGCAATATTTTAGCCACGTTATTCATTTGGTGTCTACAGTTTCTGGACAGTTAAAAGGAAATCCTATAGAAATTGTAGGCGATACTTTTCCGGCAGGAACGTTAAGTGGTGCACCAAAATACAAAGCAATGCAATTGATTGATACGTATGAAAATCAATCTCGTGGATTTTATGGCGGCGCAGTTGGTATTATTGGTTTAGATGGTTCTGTAAATTTAGCGATTGCCATCAGGTCTTTTGTAAGTAAGAATAAGACATTGTATTACCAAGCAGGAGCAGGCATCGTTATTCATTCTGATGAAGAAAAAGAATTGCAAGAAGTAAATAATAAGTTAGCAGCCTTAAAAAAAGCGTTGATTTTGGCAGAGAATATTTAAAATATCCTACAAGGTTTTAAAAACCTCTTAGGTATAAAATAAAAAGAGACTGATATTAATTTGGGCGTTTTAACGGGCTTTCATTACTCGCTTTTTTTGAGAAAAACAAAAAAGAGCTCAAACAGACCATTCAATCCCTAACGCATTAGTTAGTTTTAAGTCATTACTAGGAGTTTTTCCAACAAAGTAATCTCTTAATTAATAAACAGATTGCCACAGCAAATGAAAAAATTTGCTTCGCAATGACAATTAGAAAAAAATATGAAAATATTAATAGTAGATAATTACGATTCATTTACGTATAACCTAGTTCATATGGTAGAGAAAATCACTGGTAATTTTCCAGCGGTTTTTAGAAACGATGAAATTAGTGTTGCAGATGTTGGCAATTACGATATGATTATGCTTTCTCCAGGACCAGGAATTCCAGATGAAGCAGGTATTTTAAAAGAAGTGATTAAAACCTATGCAGGCATTAAACCAATATTCGGAGTTTGTTTAGGCTTGCAAGCCATTACAGAAGTTTTTGGAGGTACGATTATCAATTTAGAGGATGTTTTTCACGGAGTTGCCACAGAAATGAAGGTAACAGATAAAAATGCAACTATTTTTAAAGACGTTCCAGAAACATTTATGGCTGCACGTTATCATTCTTGGGCAGCTACAGATGAAGGTTTTCCAGAAGAAATTCAAGTTACAGCAAGAGATGAAGATGGATTAATTCAAGCGATAGAGCATAAAATATTTCCAATTTCTGCTGTTCAGTTTCATCCAGAATCTATTTTAACAGATGTTGGTGAAAAGTTAGTCACAAACTTTATAAACTCCTGCAAGGTTTAAAAACATCCTGCAAGGTTTCAAAAACCTTGTAGGTATAAAAAAGACCTTGCAGGAAAATAGATATTGAAATAAATGTAGCATAAATGAAAGCAATTTTAAACAGACTTTATAACCACGAAAGATTGTCAAAATCGGAAGCAAAACAAATTTTGATTGATATTGCTTCAGAAAAATACAATGATGCACATTTAGCATCATTCATGACTGTTTTTATGATGAGACCAATAACTACTGATGAACTTTCTGGTTTTAGAAATGCATTAAATGAATTGGCTATTAAAGTAGATTTTTCTGATTATAATACGATAGACATTGTAGGTACAGGGGGCGATGGAAAAGATACATTCAACATCTCTACATTAACCTCATTTATAGTTGCAGGCACAGGACAAAAAGTAGCAAAACACGGAAATTATTCTGTGTCATCACAGTCTGGTTCATCAGATATGCTAGAAAGTTTTGGGTATCAGTTTACCAATGATGAAAATACGTTAAAAGAACATTTAGAGAAAGCGAACATTTGTTTTTTACACGCGCCAAAATTTCATCCAGCAATGAAGGCTGTTGGGCCAACAAGAAAAGCCTTGGCTTTAAAAACGTTTTTTAATATGTTAGGGCCTTTGGTGAATCCGAGTTCGCCCAAAAATCATATGCTTGGAACTTTTAATTTGGAAATTGCACGGTTGTACAATTATATTTTACAAGATGAAAAAGATATCAATTACGGAATTATACACGCTTTAGATGGTTATGATGAAATTTCGTTAACAAGCGGATTTAAAATCTTTACCAAACAAGGCGAACAAATTATTAATCCAGAAGATTTAGGGCAAAAAAGAATTCAACAATCAGCAATTTTTGGAGGAAATAATGTAGCAGATGCTGCACAAATTTTCAAAACTATTTTAGAAGGAAATGGTACTGAAGCCCAAAATAATGTAGTGTTAACCAATGCTGCTTTTGCTTTGACTATTGTTGATGAACGTAAGCGTTTTGAGAATGCTTTTGAAGAAGCAAAAAATTCGCTTTTTGGATTAAAAGCCAAACAAACATTAGAAAAATTAGTAAGTTTATAAAATGACAAAAAAGAAAAATAATTTAATTTCAATAATTCCAGCATTTTTATTGATAGGAACTGCAGTAGGCGTTCAAGTTGGTCATATTTTTAAATATGCCATTGTTGGGCTAATTGTTGGGGTTATCGTTTTTTTCTTTTTGACGTATAGAAATAAAAGAATTAATAATAAATAACGTCATTGCGAATCACGCTTTTTTGCGTGATGTGGCAATCTTTTAATTTAATTAACAGATTGCTTCGCACCTCGCAATGACAAAAGAAACAGAAATGACAATTTTAGATAAAATCATCGCATTTAAAAAGAAGGAAGTTGCTAAAATAAAAGCAGAAGTTCCTGTAAAAAAACTGGTAGAAAGTCCTAATTTTAAGAGAACGCCTTTTTCTTTGAAAAAATCGTTGTTAGAAGTGGGTTCAACAGGTATTATTGCAGAATTTAAAAGGCAATCTCCATCTAAAGGAATTATCAATGACACAGCAACCATTGCAGAGGTAACTAATGGGTATTTAGATGCAAATGTTGCTGCACAATCAATTTTAACAGACACTTCTTTTTTTGGCGGAACAATGGCAGATTTAATGGAAGCAAGAGTCATCAATCAACAAAAACCAATCTTAAGAAAAGATTTTGTGGTAGATGGGTTTCAAATTGTAGAAGCGAAAGCTATTGGTGCAGATGTAATTTTATTGATTGCATCCTGCTTAACATCAACCGAAATAAAAAACTACGGAAACTTAGCTACAGATTTAGGAATGAGTGTTTTATATGAAGTGCATACTCAAGAAGATTTAGATAAGATTAATGATTTAGACAATAAAATTATAGGAATAAATAACAGAAATTTGAAAACATTTGAGGTGGATTTAGAGCATTCTATAAAGTTAGCCAATCAAATTCCTGATACCTCAATTAGAGTTTCTGAAAGCGGAATTTCTGATCCAAAAATTATTATTGGCTTAAAAGAATTTGGCTTTCAAGGATTTTTAATTGGAGAGAATTTTATGAAAGAAGAAGATCCTGGACAAGCTTGTCAAGAATTTATTAGTCAAATACGATAAAAAGTGTAAGTGCTAAATTGAGTAAAAACAATTACACGATTAAACCATAAAAAGTATGAAGTTGAAAGTTTGCGGAATGAAATATGTGGAGAATATCCAACAAGTTGCGGATTTGCAACCTGATTATTTGGGCTTTATTTTTTATGAAAAATCAAAAAGAAATTTTGAGGGAATTATTCCTGAACTTCCAAAGGAAATTAAAAAAACGGGCGTTTTTGTAAATGAAATACCAGAGATTTTAGTTTCTATAATTGAAGAATATCAATTAAATGCTATTCAATTACATGGTGATGAGTCCGTTGATTATATCACATCAATTAAAGAACAATTGGAAGTTAGTAGAACATCATTTATCGAAGAAAATAAAGGAAGAAAAAAAGTAAAAAAACCGAAGTCCTATCAAAATCTAGAAATTATTAAAGTATTCGGAATTAAAGACGAATTTAATTTTGATATTTTAAAGCCTTATTTAGAGGTTGTAGATTATTTTTTATTCGATACAAAGGGAAAAGAAAGAGGCGGCAATGGAACGAAGTTTGAGTGGTCTGTTTTAGAAAAATATCCTTTTGAAAAACCGTTCTTTTTAAGCGGGGGAATTGGATTAGAGGATGTAGAACGAGTCCAAATAGTGTTAAACTCTAATTTACCAATTTATGCATTAGATGTAAATAGTAAATTTGAAAGCAAACCAGGAGTTAAGAAAATTGAAGAATTAAAGGAATTTAAAAATAACGTCATTACGAACACAGTGAAGTAATCTGCTTATTTAAAATAGATTGCTTGGTTCCTCGCAATGACATCATAATAGAAAATATGAAATCAAAATTTCAGCCAGACGAAAATGGATATTTTGGACAATTTGGAGGCGCATTCATCCCAGAATTATTATATCCAAATGTAAAGGAATTAGAAGATAATTACATTCAAATTATCGAATCTGATGAGTTTCAAAAAGAATACAAATCGTTGTTAAAAGATTATGTTGGGCGGCCAACACCTTTGTACTTAGCAAAACGTTTGTCAGAAAAGTATGGTGCACATATTTACTTAAAACGTGAAGATTTAAACCACACTGGTGCACACAAAGTAAATAATACAGTTGGTCAGATTTTAATTGCTAAAAAACTAGGTAAAACTAAAATCATAGCAGAAACAGGTGCAGGGCAACACGGAGTTGCAACTGCAACAGTTTGTGCGTTAATGGGGTTAGATTGTACCGTTTTTATGGGCGAAAAAGATATTGTGCGTCAAGCACCAAATGTTGCCAGAATGAAAATGTTAGGCGCAAAAGTTGTTGCAGCTGTAAGTGGTTCTAAAACCTTAAAAGATGCTACGAATGAAGCGATTCGCTATTGGATTCAAAATCCAGATACATTTTATCTAATTGGTTCTGTGGTGGGGCCTCATCCACATCCAGATATGGTTGCACGTTTGCAAGCGGTGATTTCTGAAGAAATGAAATGGCAACTGAAAGAAAAAACGGGTAAAGAAAATCCGGATACAATTATAGCTTGTGTTGGTGGAGGTAGTAATGCTGCAGGTGCTTTTTATCATTATATGGATGATGAAGACGTTGAATTAATTGCAGTAGAAGCTGCTGGTTTGGGTGTAAATTCGGGAGAAAGTGCTGCAACATCTCAATTAGGAGAAGTAGGTATTATTCACGGAAGTAAAACCATATTAATGCAAGATGAATATGGGCAAATTGTTGAGCCGTATTCTATTTCTGCTGGTTTAGATTATCCAGGAGTTGGTCCTTTACACGCGTATTTATACGAAAGTAAAAGAGCAAAGTTTATGAATGCAACGGATAAAGAAGCGTTGGCTGCAGCTTATGAACTGACAAAAATAGAAGGAATAATTCCTGCTTTAGAAACTGCCCATGCTTTGGCTGTATTGCCAAAAATAAATTTTAGAAAAGATCAAGTTGTTGTTATCAATTTATCGGGCAGAGGCGATAAGGATTTAGAGATTTTTATTAAACATTTAGAAGAGTAAATTTACAATCGTCATTACGAACGCAGTGAAGTAATCTGTCAATTCATTAAGAGATTGCTTCGTTCCTAGCAATGACATCATCATATAATTATGAATTCAATCAAACAATTATTTCAACAAAAAGATAAAAATTTAGTATCTATTTACTTTACTTGTGGTTATCCAGAATTGAATGATACCCCTAGAGTTATAGGAGCATTAGAAAAAAGTGGTGTAGATTTTATTGAAGTTGGTTTACCGTATTCAGATCCACTAGCTGATGGACCTACAATACAAGATAGTAGTCAAAAAGCGTTGCAAAATGGTATTAATTTAGATATTGTTTTTAATCAATTAAAGACTGTTAAAGAAACCAATAAAACTCCTTTGGTATTAATGGGATATTTAAATCAGATGTTAAAATATGGTGAAGATAAATTTTGCCAAAAAGTTGTTGATTGCGGAATCGATACTGTTATTATTCCAGATTTACCAATGGTAGAGTTCGAAAATCACTATCAACAATTATTTGATAAATACGGAATTACCAGTGTGTTTTTAATCACACCTCATACATCAGAAGAACGAATTCAAAAAATAGATTCATACACAAAGGCATTTATTTATGTGGTTGCATCTGCATCAATTACAGGTGCAAAAGGGGAAATTTCTGCGCAGCAAATTGCCTATTTTGAAAGAATACAAACTATGAAATTACAAAGTAAACTAATTGTTGGTTTTGGGATTTCAGATAAATCTACTTTTAATACTGCTTGTAGGTATGCAAACGGAGCTATTATTGGTTCAGCTTTTATTAAAGATTTAGGTAAAAATGGAGTTGATAAAATAGATGACTTTATAAAACCTATAATAAGTTAAGGAAATCTTAAAATATTCTAAAAGTACACATCTAGTTCATAAAATCAATGTAATATAGTTTAACTTAGAGGTTCTAAACCGAACTAAGATGACTAAGAAAGCTATTTTTATTTACCTATTTGCATGCAACCTATCAATTGTTTTTGCACAAACTTCATTAATAAGAACACCAAGTTTAAGTCCAGATGCTAGCGAATTGGCTTTTTCGTATCAAGGAGATATTTGGGTGCATAGCCTAAACACACAACAATCAAAAAGAGTTACTGTGCATGAAGCTTATGAGAGTAATCCTATTTGGAATGCCGATGGAACTCAATTGGCTTTTTCATCAAATAGAAAAGGTTCAAACAACGTATTTAGGGTTTCTAAAATGGGTGGCATGCCAAAGCAGATCACCTATTATCCCATTGGAGACACTCCTTACGATTGGACAAAAGAAAACAATATTTTATTTACAACAAATAGAGTAATGAAAGGCCCTCAATGGGACGCACAAACGTATCACGTTAATGCAAATGGAGGCACTCCAGAAAGAACAATTTCTGCATTGGGTTCTATGGCTACAGCATCACCCAATGGTAATTTTATAGCTTATGCGAAAGGAGCTTGCAGAATTTCTAGAGAAGATTATACCGGTTCAGCACAAAGAGATATTTGGCTTTTTAGTAAGAAATCAAATGAATATATACAAATTACAGATACTCAAAAAAATGAGCATTCGCCACTTTGGGATGCAGAAGGAAACTTGTATTATATCGGAGCAGAGAGCGGAAGGTATAATATTTATAAACAATCTGTTTCAGAAAATGGTGCTAAAAACGGAACATCTAAAAAGTTAACCAATGAAACAAAAAATGGAGTAGTTTCATTTTCTGTAAGTAAAGAGGGTACAATTGTATATTCTACTTTGTTTGATGTTTACCTGATAAAAAACGGAAATGCTAAAAAATTAAATCTAAATTTAATTACTGATTATCGTTTTGAACTGGAAAAAACATCAACTACAACAAGTGGAGTTTCAACTTTTGATGTTTCACCAAATGGCAAATTAGCGGCTATGGAAATTGAAGGAGAAATCTTTGTAAAAGAAAATAATAAAGAAAAGAAAAGTACAAATAACGTTAGTAATCATCCTTTTCGAGATAGAAATCCACAGTGGATCAATGACAAAGAAGTGTTGTTTATTTCTGATAGAGATGGGCACAATGAAATTTATGTAGCAACGTCTATAGATACGTTAGTTGGTTTAGAAAGAAGTTTAAAAATTGCAACTAAAAAATTGACAAAAAGTAAGGAAGACGTCTATAATTTAATAGTATCTCCAGATCACAAAAAAATAGCTTATCAAGTAGGTCGTGGTAATTTAATGGTAGCCGATTATAAGGATGAAAAAATATCAAATATTGTTCCTTTTTCTGAAGGATGGGCGGCGCCATCAGGAGTAAGTTGGAGTCCAGATAGTAAGTATTTAGCCTACTCTCAGCAAGATTTAGATTTTGATAGCGAAATTTTCATTCAGTCTGTAGCTGATCCAAAAGAGAAATTCAATGTATCTATGCACCCAAGAAGTGATACTTCTCCTTCTTGGAGTTCAGATGGTAAAATGTTATCATTTGCATCAAACCGAAGTGGAAATAGAGGAGGTATTGATTTTGATATTTGGATGGTTTGGTTACAAAAAGAAGATTGGGAAAGAACAAGAACCGATCGCGAAAATGGAGATTATTATCAACCAAAACCAGAAAAAAAATCAGAAAAGAAAAAAACAGTAGAAGTTCGTATTGATACAGATAAAATTTATGATCGATTGGTAAGAATTACGAGTTTACCTGATGATGAATTTGGAGGAATTTTTAGTCCAGATAACAAAAGCATTTACTATTCCGCCACAAACCCTGCAACCAATAGTAGAAGTTTTTATAAAGTAAAACTAGATGGCGGTAGTCCAAAAGAAATAAAAGGAACTTCAAGAATAGGAGGTTTCTCTGAAGTAAATGCTAAGTTTTATTTTACTTCAAGAGGTAGTTTAAGCGAGCTCGATCCTAAATCAGATAAAGTTACTTCTTTGCCTCATTCTGCAAAATACACTACAGATTTTATGGCGATGAATGCGCAGATGTTCGAAGAGGGCACAAGAGTGTTAACAATGGGTTTTTATGACCCTAATTTTCATGGATATGATTGGAAAGGCTTAGTTAAAAAGTATAAACCATTAGCATTAAAGGCAAGCACAGCGCAAGATTATGCATTTGTTTTTAATCAATTATTGGGGCAGTTAAATGCAAGCCATATGGGATATAGGGCAGGAACACCAGAAAGAACAAATAACGATGAAATCGGACTTTTAGGTTTAGAAGTAAAGAATACTTCAAGAGGTGTAGAAGTGGTTTATGTGTTAGATAATTCTGTAGCTGATAAATCTAAAGTGAGTATTAAAAAGGGAGATGTTATCACAAAATTAAATAATTCAAAAATTAATAAGGACACAAATTTCTATAGTCTTTTAAAAAACACCAGAGGTGATGAAGTATTGTTAACCTTAGATAACGGCAAAGAAGTAGTAGCAAGAACATCAGGAAGTTTAAGAGCTCTGCAATATCAAGCATGGGTGGAATCGAGAAGAAAATTAGTCGATAAATTTTCAAATGGTAAATTAGGTTACATTCATATTCAAGGAATGAACGAACCAAGTTTTGAGCGTTTTGAACGCGAACTAAAAGCTAGTGGTTATGGTAAAGAAGGCATTGTAATTGATGTTCGATATAATGGAGGTGGTTGGACAACAGATCGTTTAATGGCTGTTTTAAATGTATACCAACATGCATATACAGTGCCAAGAGGAGCTGCTAAAAATTTACAAAAAGAGAACAAAAAATTCACAAAACATTACCCATTTAATGAGAGAGCTATTTTATCTGTTAATACAAAACCAACAGTAGCATTGTGTAACGAAAATAGTTATTCAAATGCAGAGATATTCTCACACGCTTATAAGAATTTAGGCTTGGGTAAATTAGTAGGGCAACCAACTTTTGGAGCTGTAATTTCTACAGGAGGATATAGTTTAACTCAAGGTTATGTTAGAATGCCATTTAGAGCTTGGTATGTGGCTAAATCAGGCAAAAATATGGAAAATGAAGCCCCTGCAGTACCAGATTACTTGGTAAAGAATACTCCAGGTTGGGGAGATAGAGGAGAAGATGATCAATTGAAAAAAGCAGTTGAGGTTTTAATGGATGATATTAAATAATAAGCAAGAAGGAATAATAGTAAAAAGTCGTCTAAAAAAATAGGCGACTTTTTTTTGATATTTTTATTTATCAATTGATTGAAAATCTTGTTTGTGTTATTGATGTGTTTATTTTAAAGTAAAACGATAAACGATAAACGATAAAAATAATATTGAAAAGATAGGAATCCTTATAATTAATTAATCGATAAAACTATTTTTAAAATGATGCTTATTCGAACGCTAGTTTACAGTTATTAAGTTGATATCAAAAACTAAAACGGCTCCTCCAGGAATATCACCTACTCCTTGGAGTCCATAGGCTAAATTAAACGGAATCAATAACATTCCTTCTCCACCTTCCTTAAAAAGTTGTATTCCTTCTGTCCATCCTGCAATTACTCGATTCAAACCTATTGTAATGCCAGCCGAATCACTTTCATCAAAAACAGTTCCATCTAAAAAATAACCTTTATACGCTACAGTAACGGTAGAACTTTCTGTTGGTTTATTCCCCGTGCCTTCCTCTTTCATAATATAATAAAGACCAGAATCTGTTTTAGTGGCATTTAAATTATTTTCATCTAAATATTTTAAGATGTCGGCATCATTATCTATAACATCAATCAGTTTTAAATCTATAACTAAAACAGATCCATTATTAAAACCTAAATTGGACGGAATTATTAAAATACCATCGCCACCTTCTTTAAAAAGTTGTAACCCTTCAACTAAACCTTGAACTTGCGTTTTTAAATTTACTGCACCTGTATTATTTTCGCTAAAAACATTGCCATTTAAATAACTTCCTTTAAGAGATAGCGTTACATCAGAGTCCTCTTTTGGTCTTTCTCCTAGGCCTTCATTATTAACAATATAATATAATCCAGAGTCGGTTTTAACCGCATTTAGGTTATTGTCTGCAATGTATTTAATAATATCTTCTTCGGTTTCTATTGTAAAACTTGCATCATCTTCTGATGAACAAGAGGAAAGAACCGTTAATAATAAAAATAAAAATAAATATTGTTTCATTGTGTTTGATTAAATAATTTTGTTAGCATTTTAGATTAAAATTAATAAACTTTTTCCCCATTTAAATAAGTGGCAACTACTTTTGTTTCAGGGATTTTAGTTCCTTCAATAGTCATTATATCTTGATTTAAAATAACAAAATCTGCAAATTTACCCACTTCGATAGAGCCTTTTTCTTCTTCTTCGAAATTTGAATAGGCTGCCCAAATCGTCATACCTTTAAGCGTTTGGTCTCTGTATAATGCATTATTCATTTGAAATCCATCTTCAGGGAAACCATCTAAATCTTTACGAAATGTAGCCGCATAAAATGTTAAGAAAGGATTTACTTTTTCTACGGGAAAATCTGTGCCTAATGCAATTTTTCCATACCTGTTTAGTAAATTTCGGAATGCATAAGCACCTCTCATTCTTTCTTTTCCAATTCGTTCTTCTGCCCAATACATATCTGAAGTAGCGTGTGTAGGTTGTACTGAAGGTATAATATTATTAAAACTTCTAAAATCTTTAGTAGATACAATTTGCGCATGTTCAATTCTCCAACGTCTATTTTCTTCTTCTTTTAAAACCTCTTGATATGTTTTTAACATCCAAGTATTTGCAGAATCGCCAATAGCATGTGTATTCATTTGAAATTCGGATGCTGCAATTTGTTTGGCAATTTCTCGATATCGTTCAGCAGGGTAAATTAATGCGCCAAAATGATTTTCTCTATCCGAATAAGGTTGGCGCATTGCAGCACCTCTAGAGCCTAATGCTCCATCACCATAAATTTTAAAAGAACGAACATTTAATCTATCTGTTTTGTAGATGCCTTTGTTGATATAATAATCGATTTGAGATTGTTTATCGCCAGAAACCATTGCATAAATTCTCATTTTTAATTGATTCTTTTTTTGTAATTCATCAATCAATTCGATAGTGGCTCTATCTAGACCTGCATCATCAACAGTTGTTAATCCATAAGAAAAGCTTATTTTTTGGGCATCTAGTAAACCTTGTATAGATTCTTGTCTTGAAGGTTCGGGTATTTTTATAAAATCCATAGCAGCATCAATTAAAACGCCTGTCATTTTGCCATTTTTAGTAATGATTTCTCCACCAGAAACAGGGGTGTCTTTGGTGATGCCCGACAAATCTATAGCAGCTTGATTTACTAATAATGCATGCCCATCAACTCTGCGAATAGCGACAGGAGTTGAAGGGAATAAAGAATCTAACTTGTCTTTTGTAGGAAATTCTTTGACGTTCCAATCATTTTGATCCCAACCACGCCCCGTAATAAAATCGGTGTTTTTTGCTTTTTGAAAAGAGTCTAATCTTTTAATGACTTCATTGTAACTTTTTGTACCTTCTAAAGATACTTTTTGCTGCTGTAAACCCATTCTGTAAAAATGACAATGTGCATCAATTAAGCCAGGCACTATGGTTTTTTCTTGTGCATTTATAGTGTCAAGTGCTTTATAATTATCTAAAATTTCTTCATCTGAACCTATGGCTACAAATTTACCATCTTTAATGGCAAATGCCTCTGCTTCTTGAAAAAGTTCGTTAACAGTATAGGTTTTAGAATTATAGACAATTAAATCTACTTGTTCTTGGCCACAAGAAATTAGCGCTATTGATGATAATAAGATAAGAAGACTTTTTTTCATAAATTTAAGCGTTAGTGTAGACAAAATATATTCCGTACATCAAAACAAATTGAAATGGTATTCTAATAATGGCTATTTTTTTTGAGCCTATAGCTGGTTTTTCTTTTGTTAAATCCCAAATATGGATAGGTAAAAGTAAAATAAGTAAAATAAAAATACCTATAGAAGCTTCTTTTATTGTTTTAGGAAAGAAAAGCCCCAAACCTAAGGCAAATTCAATAAATCCTACACTATAATTTACGAATTTCTTATTAAAAAAATGAGGTATAAAATGTTTAAAAAAACTCATTTTCACAAAATGCATTATTCCTGCAAAGCAGAAAAATGCTCCATATATTATTTGTATAATTTGGGGTAGTTTTTCCAACAGATTATGGTTTTACAAGAGCATCAGCATATAAATACTTATCCATTAAATAAATAATACTTGCCATAGATGCACTCCCTAATTCTAATTCACGTTTGTTTACTTTATCAAAGGTATCTCTGCTAGTATGGTGATAATCAAAATAACGTTGAGAATCTGGTCTATAGCCAACTAAGGTAACATTTTCTCCTTTTAAAGGGCTAATATCTGCTCCAGAACCACCTTTATCTAAATCGTGTAAACCATAAGGAGATAATAACTTTTTCCAGCTTTGTAAAAGTTTGGTGTTTACGGTGTTTGCATCAATAGAAAACCCTCTTGGGGTATGACCACCTGCATCAGATTCTAAACCACCAATATGATTTTCTTTATTTAGTACTGATAATTCAGCATATTTTTTCGCGCCTCTTGTTCCGTTTTCTTCATTCATAAAAAATACAACTCTAATTGTGTTTTTTGGTTTGATATTATTCTTTTTAAAGAGATAAGCCACTTCTAAAGATTGTACAACACCAGTACCATCATCATGAGCGCCTTCGCCTAAATCCCAAGAATCTAAATGGCCGCCTACTACAAAAATGTTTTCTGGTGTTTCAGAACCTTTAATTTCGCCAACAACATTAAAAGAAGGTGCATCTGGCAAGGTTTCACAACTTTGTTTAAAGTAAAATTTTAAATTTGGGTTTTTCTGTAAATCAGTACTTAAAATTTCTGCGGCTTTACTACTAATTGCGGCAGTAGGAATGTGTTTTTCTTTAGGTAAATCTCCATAACTCATTGTTCCTGTATGTGGATATTCGTCAATAGAATTCGTCATAGAGCGCACAATAACTCCTTTTGCACCAAACTCTCCACAAACAGCAGCACCTCTTACACGCTGATCTACACACCCTCCATAAGCTTTAAAAGTGTTGATTAACGTATCATCAAAAGGGCGATTGAAAAACACAATTTTACCTTCCATTTTAGTGCCTAACGCTTTGGCTTCATCTAAACTTTTAACTTCAATAACTTCTGCTAAAACTCCTTCTTTTGGAGTGGCTATTGAAAAACCTAAAGCACAGATAGGTACATTTTTTTGAATTCCGTTTGTGGTGTACGTAGCAATTTCTTTCTCGCCTCTAACCCAATGCGGTACCATCACTGGTTGCAACCAAACAGAATCTAAACCTACTTCTGTCATTAATTTTTCTCCCCATTCTACAGCTTTTTGAGCCTCTGGTGAGCCTGATAATCGTCCGCCAACATTCTGCGTCAAATCTCTTAACCATTCATAGGATTGACCCTCAGTTAATGCTGAATTGAAAAGTGTTTTAATTTTGGTTGAATCTGTTTTTTCTTCTAAAGAAAGTTGATTTGTTTTTTCTGTTTTATTAGTTTTTTGATTACAAGAGAAAATGAATAATAGTGTTGAAAATAGAAGTATTGTTTTTTTCATGTGGATGATTTTTTTGCTATGAGTTCTAAATTTCACGCATTAGTTTATTAGATTCTTTATAAATATACTTGTATTTCTTTTGATTGATTTCGATCATGTTATTTATTTCAGAAATTACTTCATCTAAAACACTTTTAGCGTCTTCTTTTTTATCTCTTCGTACTAAAAATTTAGACAATTCTAATCGTTCAGGGTAATTAGAATACCTTTTATCTGTTTTTTTAAACTTAATTTCTGCCTCTTCAATAAAACCACAGTTTTCTAAAGAAATAGCATAAATACATAAAGAATCATTAAAAGATTTTTCTACATCTATTTTACGCGCATAGTCAACAACTTTATTGAAATTGTTAAGTTGAAAGTAACATTTTAGTGCTTTGTTTATCGTGTGCGGATGATTTACATACTTTCCGTTTAACGCTTTTTCATAATAAATAATAGCTTTTTCGTAGTCTTTGTTTTCAATATGAGCATCAGCTAAATTAATTTTATTCTGAAATGTATCTGAAAAAGATAGTTTTTTTTCTAAATCAGTAATCTTTTTTGTGGGATTAATTACCGTACTAATTACTTCTAAGGTATTATCTATGTTTCTTTTATTTAGTACTTGAGAAAAAAAGTAAACCGTACCTCCAATTAATGGTACAAAAAATATGACAAAATACCAGTAATACTCATTTCGAGTCTTGTAAACATGAAAAATACAAAAAGCTTGAAAAGCGATTAATAAATAATACAACATAGACTACAAATATAAGGAAATAGTGATTTGAACTTATATCTTTTTTAGACAAGTTGATTGTTCTTCTCGTTAAATAGAATAGGTTAAAAATCGAACTTATAAGTTATTCCTCCTAAAACTTGAAATCCTTGTACATTAAAATTTGCAAAACGTTGATAATCTGCATTTAAGATATTATTCATTTTTAAAAAAGCAGAGAATTTGTCATTAAAATGATAACCACCGTTTAGATTTATGTCTACAAAAGCATCTAAAGTTTGTACATCATTTAGATTTGATGGAAATGTAGCTGAATATAAAACATCTTTTCTATCACTTACATAAAAAATATTTGAGGTAGCATACCATTTGTCACTCTTATATTTAGTGGTAAAAGCGGTTTGAATTGTTGGTAAATTCCAAGCTTCAGATTGTGTTTGCATCGTAAAGTTATCGAACTGAAAATTTGTAGAAAGTGTAATTCTTTTTGTGAGGTCATATTCTAATTCTGCAAAAATTGAAGTCGTTTTAACATCATCATAAATTAGCGAAAAAGAATTTCCATATTCATAACCTCTTAAAGCGTTACCATTTACAAAATTCGTAACGCCATTAGATTTTGAGTTGTTTGTTATAAATAATGCTTTGTCTTCTTCTTCTTTAATATTTGCGGCAATATTAAAACTAATATCGTTGTTAATAACTCCATTAAAACCTAAAAAAGCGTTGTATTTTTCTGCAGTTTGGGTGATGAATTGTGTTGGCGAAATAAAAGGATTTTCTTCAGTAAAACTTTTGTAGGTATTGGTATGAAAATCGCCAAAAACACCAGCATAAACATTTAGTTTTTCTTTAATTATTGATTGTTGAACTTTTATATCTGGATACATTAAAAAATGATTTACACTATTTTCTGCATCAAAAGAAGCAAATAATTTTGCGCCTAATTTTAAAGAAAAACCTCCAAAAGTATCTTTATATTCTGGATTTATATGTATTGTAAAAATGGAGTAATTTAGTTCATTCTGATTTTCATAATCGCTAGCAAAGCTTCCTCCTAAATATTCTAAACCTGTTTTTACTTGTAAATTATTCAAACGTCTGCTGATGAAATCTATTGGTAAATCAAAATCTGTATCAAGGTTGATGAGAAATTCGCTACTATTATAATCATCTGTAAAATAGGAAAGAGCTAAGGTGCTTTTATCGATATAAGCATCTAAAAAATCAATTTCTCCAGTAGCATTGAAGTAGCTATATTTTTGACGTTCTTCAATAGCATCAATTATATTTGTTGCAAATGTGTTTTCTCGTAAACCATACCAATTGTACGTGTTTTGTGCCGTGTTTAAAGAAACTTTCCAATCGAAATAGCGTTCTTCTTTTTTGTAAAAAAGGCCTGCTATAAAATTGGAGTAGTTACTGTCTAATAGCGTATTTTCTATATTATCTAAAGAAGCTGCGTATTTTGCAGACAAACCAAATTCACTCTGAAAACGAGTGTAATTATGTATGTAAACTTCTGCATAAGGAGATGTATAGTTACCAAAGCCAGTAGCAATATAATTGTTGTAAATGCGTTCTTTTACGCCAACATCTACCCCTTTTACAACTCCGCTTTTGGGTATAAAAGTAGAGGCAACAGGTGCAGAAAAAATGTTATACGTTAATTTTTTCTTTTTGTTCTTTTCAGATAGTTTAATAGTTGGGTTTTTCTTGATTTTATTGGCATCTGCAATTTCTGGGTTGTAAGTAGTAATAACTTCTACAACCTCAGTTTTTACCGTGTCTTTTGCCATAATAGGTTTTTTTTCTTGAGCTATTGTGCTCAAAAATCCAAAGAAAATTAAAAATATAAGAAAGCCTTTTTTCATTAATTTTTGTTTTGAGGAGTTACAGAATTGTTGGTTTTGGCTTCGTTGGCTTTTATGGTATCGAGTTCTATTTGAGCATCTTTTACAATGTCTTCAAATTGAGAGAAATTTTTAATTACATTTTCTAATATAAATGTGGCTTGATAGGCATCTTCTAAGCTGTAATAGTTTTTAGCCATTATTACGTAACTTTTTACACCCCAATATTTATAAGCAGAATAGTTGGCAATTAATTCTTGCACTACTGCTGTAGACGCTTCATATGCTTCATTTGTGTTTTTAAAGTATGCGCTATAGTACAAAGCTTCTGCTTTTAACGCTCCTTTTGCCTCTTTTTCTACCTCACTATAATAGGTTTCTGCAGTTTCTAAATCTTTTGTAATGAACGAAGATCGTGCAATTGTTTTTTTGGCATCTAAACGCAAATCTTCATCTAATTTGTTTTTAGCCAGTATTTTTTGTGCGTAGGCTATTGATGCTTTATAATCTTCGGTTTTTGTGTAGGCTTTCATTAAATTACTTTCTGCGAAAAGAATGTTTTCTTTAACGTAAGCCTCATTTTCTAATTGTTCTAATAAAGGAATGGCAGCCGTTAACTCTTCTTTTTGAAGGTAAATTTGAGATAATTTAGCCAGAGTATCTTCGCTAAATTCACTTTGCCCTGCTGCTAAAACAATTTTGTATTGATCAATAGCTTGCGTAAATAAGGCTTCTTTAAATAAAATATCGGCCAAATAATAGTTGACTTTTAAACTGTTTTTGCCATTTGGGAAACTTCTTAGGTATTTCTTTAAACTTAAAATACTACTGTTGTTTTTACCTTCAAAATATTTGCGTTCTGCAATAATAAAAGTTGAATTTTCTAATTCGCTATCTGAAACATTTACAAATTGTAATGTTTTAGTCCAAGCTACATAATCCTCTAAATTATCTTCATCAACATAAATATTTTTGGCATTTCTTACAGCTTCTAGCGCATCAGGCGAATTTGGGAATTTACGAACAGTTAACTTAAATTTGTCTAGGGCTTTTGCGTTTTTATTTTCATTATAAAACAACAATCCTTGGCGCACTAATGCTCTTGGTAAAAAGGCACTTTTAGAATGTTTGGCTAACAAACGATCATAAGCTTGGTGCGCTTTTTTATTGTTCTTAGTTTTGGTGTAGGTATTTGCTAACTGATATAATGCATCATCTTGTAGCGAAGAATTATTGTATTCGTTTACAACTTTGGTTAGTGCATTAATTTTTGCCTCATTTTCGTTTCTAAAGCCATAACTCATACCAATTTGGTATGTTGCATAATCTGCTTCTGCACCATTATTATCAATTACAATTTTATAATTTTTAATGGCATTATCGTAATTTCGAATTGCAAAATAACTATCGCCCAAACGTATGTTAGCATCATTTTTAATGTCGCTTTCTGAGTTGTTTTTTTCTAAGAAAACTTTAAAAGTTTGTGCAGCTTTTTCGTAATTTTTTAATTTAAAATGTGTGTAACCAATATTGTATGCTAACAAAGGAAATGCATCGTTAGAACTGGTTCTTAACGTGTTGTTAAGGTTGATGAATTTGGTTAATGCATCATCATAATTGGCTAATCGATATAAAGTTTCTGCTTCCCAATATTTCCCTTTTTTTGATATATTAAACTCATTAGAAAATTGAGCAGTTGCAAAATAAGGCAATGATGCTGTTAGTTTTTGTTCGTTAAATAATTGCATTCCTCTATATAAAGAAACCTCATAAGTAAAAGCCGAGTTTTCTTGAGATTTCTTCTTTTTTAAATACGCTAACGCACCTTGATAATCTTGTTGATGTATATAAGATGAAACCACCAATTCGTTAATTTCATTATAAGAATTTGAATTCGGATATTTTTTCAGGTAGTTTTGTAAAACATCAGAAACACTTTCAAAAGGGTTGCCTTCTTCGTAACTTAATTTGGCATAATTTAAAGCCGCATCTTCTTGAATTTCGGTATTAAAAGCCATAACACTTGCTGTTTTAAAAGCGTTAAGGGCTTCATTTTTTTTATCAAGATTTAAATAACATTCAGCTAAATGATAGTATGCATTTTGTGAAACTTTATTTTTTTGAGAGATAATTTTGTTAAAATAGCGTATCGCATTTTCAAAATCATTTTGCTTGTAATACGCATAACCCAATTGATAATAATCTGTATTATCCCACTTTTTACCTTTGCCAGTGTACGCTTTTAAATAGGGTATAGCTTCGTTGTATTTTTTTAAATTGAAATAGCTTTCGCCAATAATTTTAGATATTTCAGAAATATCTTTCTTTTTAGCCGTTTTTAAAAGTTCTTGACCAACATTTACACAACGTTCAAATTGTCCTGCTTTAAAACTAATATCCAATAAATAATAAGATATTTCTGCTTTGTAAGATTTGTTGTCTGCAATTTCTTTTAGTGTAGATTCTGCAAGACCATAATCTTCTTGTTTGTAAGAAATATAGCCATAATAATACCTAGAATCGTTACCATATTTGGCATCGTTAATTAAAGGTAAAAATTTATCTTTTGCTAAATCTAATCGTTTTGCAACTAAAAATCCATAGCCCATTTTAAAACTTAGCTCTTTTCTGTTTTCTTCAGAAACTAAATCGGTATTTACTTTTTGATACCATTTTAAAGCGTGCGCTGCCTTTTTATTAGCAAAATAATAATTACCTACATTAAAAAACGCTTTGTTTTTTTTGTTACTTGTTGGGTTTTCTTCTACAAAAGTTAGTATTTTTTCATCAGCATTGGTCTGATTCAATTTTACAGCACACATGGCATCATAATAAGAAGCATCTGCCTGTAAATTTGAACGCTGTAATGCTTCTTTTTTTACTTTTTCAAATGTTTTTTGTGCAGCACGATAGGCTTTGTTATTGTACAATTTTAAAGCATTGTTAAAGTCTGTGGTAGTGCTTGCATCAACAATAGACTGTTGTCCTAAAAGAACAAAATTGAACATCAAAAAAGTAAATAATAAAATAAGTTTTTTGTAAAAACGAAATTTCATATCAAAATATTTATTACAACCTAATAAACGAACAATTTTTGAATTTGTTGGATGAAAACACAAAAAATATTCAAAATAATTTACTTTTAAACTAAGAATTATTGAAATTTTAGATGCTAAAATCGCAAGAAACTAATAAGTTTGTAAAAACTACTATTTTTTATGGAAGAACCTGTTTTACATTTAGAAAGTGCAGATATTTATCAAAGAGATAATTTGGTTTTATCTAAAGTGAATTTAACGATTAATAAAGGTGATTTTTACTATTTGATAGGAAAAACGGGAAGTGGTAAAAGTAGTTTAATGAAAACCTTGTATGGCGATTTGCAATTGCAAAGAGGTACAGGGAATATTGTGGGTTTTGATTTGAAAAAGTTGAAAGAAAAAGAAATTCCGTTTTTAAGAAGAAAAATAGGGATTGTTTTTCAAGATTTTAAATTATTGAGTGATAGAACCGTTTTTGGAAATTTAGAATTTGTTTTAAAAGCCACAGGTTGGAAAAATAAAGAAGAAATAAAAAACAAAATTAATGAGGTTTTAGACAAAGTAGGGATGCAATCGCAATACTATAAAAATACCTTTGAGCTTTCTGGAGGCGAACAGCAAAGAATAGCAATTGCACGAGCGTTGTTGAATGATCCCGAATTAATTTTAGCAGATGAACCCACTGGGAATTTAGACCCAAAGACATCTCTAGAAGTTATGGAGTTGTTGAATGCTATTCATAAAAGTGGTAAAACTATTTTAATGGCAACCCACGATTATCAGTTGATCGTTAAATTTAAACACAACACGTTAAAAGTAGAAGCTGGCGAGTTGTTTGAAGTTGCACAACAGACTACAGTTTAGCTTAAAAATGATAACCTTTTGAATAAAAAGAAAATTTTTGTGGCAGTTACCAACGATATTTCTACAGATTATAGAGTGCATAAAATTTGCAATTATTTAATCAGTAAAAATTTTAATGTTGATGTTTTTGGTAGAGTTTTGCCAAATACTATCGACGTAAAAAGAGATTATAAAATTATTAGAAAAAAACATTTTTTTAATAACGAAGCTTGGTTTTACGCAGAATATAATATTCGACTTTTTTTCTATCTTATTTTTAGAAAGTACGATTATATTTTAGCTAATGATTTAGATACTTTACCCGCCTGTTTTTTTGCCAGTAAATTTAAAGGAACAACCTTAGTGTATGATAGCCACGAATTATTTTCAGAAAGTGTAGAACTTCAAGGAAGAAAATTTGTACAAGGTTTTTGGCGTAAATTAGAAGACTTTTTCTTGCCAAAAATTAAATATGCTTATACGGTTAGTCAATCTATTGTTGATTTTTATGATGATAAATATCAAAATAAAATGGGCTTGATTCGTAACATTCCATTAAAAAAAGATATGCTGCAAGTTGAAGAAGTTACATTTCCAACAAAAAATAAAACCATTTTATATCAAGGTGTTTTAAATCCGGGTAGAGGTATAAAACCAATGATTAAAGCACTGCATTTTATAGATAATTTAGATTTAATAATTATTGGCTATGGCAAAGTAGAAGAAGACTTAAAAGCCTTTGTAACCCAACAAAAAATGAATGAAAGAGTCCATTTTTTAGGCAGAGTAGAAAGAGATAAATTGTTTAATTATACAAAGCAGGCAACGCTAGGAATGGTTTTAGAAGAGCCTTTGGGCTTAAGTTTCCAGTATTCGTTGCCTAATAAATTATTCGATTATATACACGCAGAAATACCAATTATTGCAGGTAATTTACCAGAAATTTCAAGAATTATAAATGAATTTAAAGTGGGTGTTTTGGTAGGTGATTATCAACCTAAAACTATAGCCAATGCTATTCACAATCTTTTAGAGGATAAAACGTTATTGTCACAAATAAAAGAAAATCAACAGCGAGCTAAAGAAATTTTATGCTGGGAGATTGAATGTAAAAAATTAGATAATTATTTTAAATAACTACTCTCATCAACCTAAAACTAACCATAATCATACCTGTTTTAAACAATCTATCTGGATTGCAAAAAAGTATGGATAGTATTAAAAATCAAAGTTTTAAAAATTTTGAAGTGTGGATAATAGATGGAGGCTCAGCTTTAGAAACCCAAGATTATTTGCATAATTTGGAAGCTCCTTTTTTTTATCAATCTAACGTAGATGAAGGCATTTATGATGCTATGAATAAGGGAGTTGACTTGTCTAAAGGAGAGTGGGTTTATTTTTTGGGAGCTGGAGATATGCTCTACAATACAGCTATTTTAAACGATGTTTTTAATAATATAGAAACACAAAATACATCTTTAATTGCTGGTAAGATTATTTATGAAGGCGATACAAAACCTTTTGCTTATAGTAAAAGTAAAATGATAAAAAATGTACATTGGTCTAATAGAATTTGGCTTACAAACGGATTGCATCATCAAGGCACATTCTATAAAAAGGAGCTTTTTGCAGATAAAAGCTACAATGTAAAGTATAAAACGCTGGCTGATTATTATTTTAATTTGCAACTATTTAAGAATAATACAGAATGTAAAATAGTTGATACAATTATTGCAAAATGCGATTCAAATGGCATTTCTAAAAAGGGGAATTGGAAGATGTATCTCGAAGAAGTAAATTTAAAATCAGATTTGAGTTTTATGATTTTCAAACCTTTTTTTTATATTATTGCATTCACAAAATTTTTATCAAGAAAAGTGGTTAATGATTAGCAGAAAACAAATAGCCTTTTTAATTACTGAAAAACTGATTTCAGAAAAAGAGAGTTTGAAAACCCTTTTTCAAAAAAGCGTAAACGAAATAGGTTTTTTTTACATTGATAATTTGTTGCCTGAAGATTTAGTAAAAGAGGTTTACAAAAATTTTCCTGAGCTAAAAGAAACGAAACAAAGAAAAAATTTTAGAGAAAATAAATATGTAGCCTATCAAATGGATAAATATCATCCGCTTTTAGAAGAGGTTATTTATGCGTTTCAAGAACCAAATGTGGTTGCATTGGTTGCAGAAATTTGTCAAATTAAAGCTGTTTTACCAGATGAAAATTTATACGCTGGTGGGTTGTCTTTAATGGCTAAAGACAATTATTTAAGTCCGCATTTAGACAATTCTCATGATAAAGATCGACAACTTTGGCGTGTTTTAAACCTCCTTTTTTATGTTTCGCCTAATTGGAAATTAGAAAATGGTGGAAATTTAGAGTTATGGGACAAAAATGTGAGCACAAAACAAAGTGAAATTGTTAGTAAATTTAACAGGTTAGTAGTAATGTCTACACATCAAAAATCTTGGCATTCTGTAAATAAGGTTTTGGTAGATGATGTAAGATGCTGTGTATCTAATTATTATTTTTCTGAATCGCCACTGCTTGTAAATGATGATTTTCATGTAACAACATTTAGAGGAAGACCTTCTGAGAAGGTTAGAGATTATATTTTAAAAGCCGATAATCACCTGCGAAGTGCCGTGCGTAAAATCTTTAAAAAAGGCATTCGCGAAAATCCACATAAATATAAAAAGTAAAAAACCCACTCCTCAGTGAGAAGTGGGAAATTGCTATGAAAAAGAATGATAAGTAAAAACTTATCATAATTGAATCTCGAATATCTTGAAAATATTTTAATTGACAATATTTTTCAACAAAGATTTTTTTTTAAAAGCTTATTTTTTCTATTTTTAAAAAAAAATAATTTGCTATAAATTACTATGTTTTTATTTGCTTCAAAACATAAAGAAACGCTTTTGTATCGTATAATAATTAGCTTATATAATATTTACAAATAATGCATCACAGAAATTGTGAATTTAATATTTCGGCATTTACTGATGTAGGAACATTCCGAAAAAATAATCAAGATGGCATTCTTGTGAATGGTCAATTTTCCAATAAAGGCTTTATTAATACAAATAAACAATCATTTTTAAGCTGTTTTGTAGCAGATGGAGTTGGAGGGAATAACGCTGGCGAATTTGCGTCTAAATTTGTTTTGGAAGAAATTAGTAACTGTAAATTAAGTGATTTAAGTCAAATTGATTATGAATATTTAGAAAAGATAAATCAAAATTTAATTGGCGCAACAAAAAAGGACCAAAAACTTACAGGCGCTGCAACAACCTTGTCAGGTATAATTTGTCTTAATGCGACTTTAAAAATAATTCACGCAGGCGATTCTGAAATATGGCTTTTACGAAACGATTCTTTTATAAAAGTTACAAATGACCAAGTTTTGAGTGCTCAAGTAAAAAATAGTCCAATTACCAGTTATTTTGGAGGAAAAGAAAACTACTTAAGTTTAGATAATACAATTTGTCTGGAAGAAATAAAAACATTAGATAAATTTTTAATTTGTTCTGATGGTCTTTTTAAAGCCTTGAAAACAAAACAATTAAAAGCTATTTTAGGTGCTAAAAAAACGTTGCAAATTAAAATAGAAAAAATATTAGAGATGGTATTAGAAAATGGAGCAGAAGATAATGTTAGTGTAATATTAATAGAAGCTTATGCATAGTATTACTGCTCAGAGTATTGTAGGTGAATATCATATATCTTTACAAGAGTTGCAAAAATTATTGCAAACAAATACTTCTATTGAGTCTCAAACTAAGATAACTGCTTATGATTTTGATAAAATAAAAAAGCAACTCAATGTTTACAAGTACAGCGCTTTTGATGACGATTTAGAGAAAACTGCTACTTATTCAGAAACTAATTTAGATGCAACTATTGTATATGCTGATAATGAAAATGCTACATCAGTTTATGTGGATGAGTTTGATAATAATACAAGCGCATATAATTCAAATACTAGCAGTTCTTCAAATGAAGTAAAAACGTTGAATCATAACTTGGGCATTGGAGATGTTGTTGTACTTAAAGAGATAAAATATACAATTTTAGAAATTATTTCTGAAGGAACAGGAGAAGCTGTTATATATAAAATAGAAAATTCCGTTAAAAATATTTTTGTATTAAAACTCTATTTTGAATTTGTAGATGAAAAACAAGAGCCAAACTCAGAAACGCTTGAGAGAATAAAAACAAATCCTAATAAAAACATTTTAAAACTGTTCGATTACGGAGTAGGATTCGAAAAATATAAAGATAATTATTGTTTCGAAATTTCGGAATTTGCTGAAGGTGGAGATTTATTAGACGTAACTAATTTTAAACAAAAATATACTCCAGATTTTATAGAATCTATTGTTATTTCAAAGATATTTGAAGGTATTAAACATTTACATTCTCAAAAAATATATCATTGCGATTTAAAGCCAGGTAATATTTTTTATTTAGATGAAGCCCAAAACAATTTAATTATTGGCGATTATGGTTCTGCAAAAGCTTATGACATTCAAGAAACCAAAGAAGTTATTAAAACAGCTACAGTAAAAGGCTCTAACTTTTATCTGGCTCCAGAACAAGCTAGAGGTCTCGTTTCTGATAAAAACGATTATTATTCTTTTGGAATGATATTGCTTCACCTTTTGTATCCCGAAAAATTTACAGTAAAAGGAAATTTTAAAAAGATAGATAATTTGTTGTTTGAGCAAATTGTAGAAAGGGGAGATAGCTCTATGAAGTTGATCGATTTTAATCCGAATTTCGAAAGGATAAATAAGTTAATAGAAGGCTTAACTTTAAACGTAAGAAAAAATAGATGGGGAGAAAAAGAGGTTGAAAAATGGATTACCAAACAAGATGATTATTTAGAAATTAAATATTTAAATAAAGCAAATTCATTAAATCTACGTTTAAAAAATAATGTAATTGTAACGTCAGAAGAGCAACTGATAACATTTGTAGAACAACATAGTTATTGGCAATTAGAAAAGGCAAAAGAAGATGAATTATGGTACAATCAAATTTTAAACGATAATAGTACATTAGTTGAGTTACAACGCTTTTTAGATATTGAATATAGTAGAGATTTTAGAGATAGTTTTACAAAAACGATTAAGAGTATAGAACAAAACATAAATTCTGGGCTAACCTATAATTTAAAACAACAAGAACAGATTGATTATAGCCAAGAAGCCTTAATCAGATTGCTTATGCCAGCCAAAAGCATACAAATAACAAAAGATAAAATCATGGATTTAGAAGATGGTCTTATCAATAATAAAATGATTCATCTTATCAATGAATTAGACGATGTTTGGCAAACATTAAGTTTAGAGAAAATCCGTTTTATTTTATTTCAGTTAGAACTTTCTTTAAAAGTGCTTCTAAAAAAAGCTGAAGGACAATTATATATACTATTACAGGCTTTACTTACTAAGCTTTATGTTGGGTTATTAATTAATACTTCTAATTTTGAAGATCTTAAAAGTGAGGTGATTAAAGCAATTAACATTACAGAAATAAAGGAGAGCCAAGCTAAACTTTTGAATCTTTTTGATGATTTTAAAGAAAATAGAAGCTTTTATTATAAAAATGATATCTGTGAAACGTTAGAAGAATTGGGGCTTTTTAGCATTATTAGTGAAAGTGAATTCGAGAATACTCACTTTAAAGCTGAAAAAAAATGGTTTTTAAAGAAAAAAAAGAAAGAAGTATTAACAAATTTAGACCATAGAGATTTTGTTTTTGAAATACTAAAAGATAAAGTTGAATCTACGATAGAATTTATTGGTTTACATTTTGATAAAAAGAGAATTTATAATATTAAATATCAATATTATAAATCGCTAACTAATTATTTAAGTGAATACAATATTACTAAAGAATACATTTTAACATCCGAAACAAATGGTGATTTTACCATAAAAAGAAAACGATTCGCTACGTTTGGCAGTATTGCAAACAAATTTATTAAGGCAACAAAAACAAAACATAATATTGTAGCCATTTCTACATCTAATGAAAAAAGCCTTGAAAGAAAGATTGTTTGGGCTTCAGTAAAAAGATATTCAATTGTTTACTGGCGCCAAATTCTTACTTTTATAGCCATACTGTTGTTCGCTTTAGCTGTTCTCAAGGCAATTCCTTATGTGGAAAATTATTCGAATAGTTCTGAACAAGAATTTATTCAACCTTCTAAAAACGCAACAAGAGTAAATCGTTATGGATACATAAAAGCCAATCCAGCAGGAAACGTTAGAAGTGGCACATCAACCAAAACAAAAGTTGCAGCTGTGCTGTATAAAGGCGAAAAAATTTATATTGTAGAAAAAGACAACGCTTCAGGTTGGTATAAAATAAAATTTGGAGAAGATAAATATGGCTATGTTTCTAGAGTAATCGTAAGTTTTGATTTTGTTTCGAAAAATAAATAATTACAATTAGTTGAGTTCAGTAACTTACCAAAGCTTTGGATTACTGATTACAATTTAAAAAAGATAAAAAAAAAGAAAAAATGAGTGGACCAAAAAGTTTTAATCCCCCAGAAAGATATTCGATGAAGACTTTTAATGGTAGCTTAAATGATGCGTTTCAATTGCAAACGCAAATAAAAGCTCAAATTGAAAAAATAGAAAGTTTATTGATTAATGATGCTTCACTCGATGTTAATTTAGATTGTCAAGAAGATTTATCAAAAATAAAGAATGATTTAAAGGCACTATTAGAACCCTTAACTTTTAATTATGAAGGTAATTTTAATCAACAAACATTTGATATTATTTCCGCAGAAATCATTCAACGAATTACAGATCTTCACGCTCAAAAAAATAAATTAGATACTATTGAATTAGATTTTATTGAAAAAAAACTCGATTACGATCAATATTTATCTTATTTAAAATATAACGAACAATCAGAAATTTCATTTAATGATTTTAAAAAGAAGATTTCCGATTATTATAAAAATGCTATTCAAGAAGATGAAAATGAGGTGTTTGAGAATACGTTATTAGAAATTGATGACATAAAATACACCAAAACAAGTGATGATTTTTCTTTAGGTTTTAATACCATTTACGAAGCAAAAAAAGCAGAAATAGTAGCATATACAAAAAATAAAGAAACAGAGATTAATAATGCCAGAACTAAAGCAAGTAATGAAATTATAAATCTTTCTGATGGTATTTCTTTAAAAGATGAAAAAGAAAAAATTACAAAAGAAGTAAAAAACTGGCAAGAAAAAATTACAGTTTTAATAGATAATTGTAACGATGCAACCTCTAAAATAAGTTATCGAGATAAATTAGAAAGCCTTCTTGAAAGTAAAGTCTTAAAAGAAGAATATTATTTTAAAGAGTTGTTCGATAGTATTTTGCTCAATGAGAAAAGAAGCATAAATAAAAAGGCAGTTTTCAAATTATTATCAACTTTAAATTCAGAACCATTTCATACTAGTCTGTTAGATAAAAAACAAGTATTAGCACAACGTTTAAGTGCTCTTTTAAATCATAACAACATAAAAGATACAGATGTTGCAAGTATGAAAAGAGAATTGAAAATTTTACAAAAACAAAGTAAAAAAAGAGTTGAAGAAGAGGGGGTTTTAGAGCGAGAAAGGTTGTTCTTAAAATCTCAAGTTGTGAGTACTTTATCTATTATGGGCTATGAAGTGATAGACGATTTAAATGTAATTGATTTCGAAAAATCTAACGATTATTTATTAAAAGTAAAAGGACAAGAAAATTATATGAACTTAATGTTTCGAGAAGATGGTGCTATGAAATATAATTTTCAAATGCCAGAAAATAAAAAAGATTTAAGTTTTGATGAAAAAAAATTAAAGCTTCAAGAAATGAAAATGAGTTGTGACGATTTTAATGTTGTTGTAAATGATTTAAATAAAATGGGTTTAAAATTGAATTTAAATAGCCAAAAACCAATTACTGAAGCTTCTTTAATGCAGTTTACCAAGAAAACCAAAGAACGCTTAAAAGACAAACAGTTAAGCTCTACAAATCAACAACAAACAGTTACTTCAAAGAAAAAATATTTAGATTAGAAAACCATAAAGTATGAATAGCAAGTATAATTTTTTTCCGAATTGGTTGCAAGAGTTTAAACGCTTTCAGGCATTAAAATCTCAGTTTTTCATTTATGGTAATGTTTACGATTCGTATTATTTCCCTGTAAATTATAAAGAAACTCAAGATGAAAAAGCGCTAAGGCATATTAAGTTTCCAGACATTCAATCTTTGTTGATAGAGTATCTTTTAAAAGAAGAATTTGAAGTTGTTACTTATTTTGATATTATAGATGGTTTAAGTATTTATTCGGATGATAAAAGCATTAACGAGGGTAATTTAATAAGCAAATTAAACTTAACCAAAGAAGCACCTAATTATTTAACCGGTACAAAGGCAAAAAAGTTAGATGATGCTATCAGTTTTTTTAGAGAAATTGTAAATAATACCAGTAAACTTTCTGCCTGTATTGTAAATTTTGCATCATTGTTTACCTCAAATCCCAATTCTTTAGAACAAGAAGTAAAGCCTGTTTTTTTAAAAATGCTAAAAGCAGCACAAGAAGCAAAAAGGTTTGAAAATAAAGCAGGACAACGAAATATTATCATTTTTATTTGTGATAAATTAAGTGATATTCCTGTTTGGTTATTATTAGAAAACCCACTTACAAAGGGTATAGAAATTCAAAAACCAAATAGAGAAGAACGTTTACGTTTTGTAAAAACAAGACAGCATTTATTTTTTCCTAAAGTAAAAAAGAATGACATAAGAGAAGATATTAAAAACATCTGTAAAGTATTTCCAGATATTACCGATAATTTCACAAATCACGAGTTAGAGAATCTCATTACCATTTCTCAGCAAGAAGAAATAAACATCAAAGAGATCAAAGAAATAGTCGATTTATTTAAATACGGAATAAAAGATAATCCTTGGAGTAAAATTGAAAATTCTGTTATAGCAGGTGCAGAAGAAAAGTTGAATAAAACAATTATTGGGCAAAAAGAAGCGGTTAGAAAATCGATAGAAATTATTCAAAGATCTAAATTAGGCTTGGATTCTATAGACAAAGAAAAACCATCAAATAAACCCAAAGGAGTTTTGTTTTTTGCAGGACCAACAGGAACAGGAAAAACATATTTGGCTAAAAATTTAGCAGAGTTAATTTTTAATGATGAAGATGCTATGATTCGCTTTGATATGAGTGAATATAATGATAGTAATTCTGATGTAAAGTTGATTGGAAGTCCTCCAGGTTATGTGGGTTATGATGAAGGAGGTCAATTAACAGATGCTATTAGAAATAAACCTTTTAGCATTATTTTGTTTGATGAAATAGAAAAAGCGCATCCTAAAATATTCGATAAATTTCTTCAAATTTTAGATGATGGAAGATTGACAGATGGTAGAGGAGAAACCGTTTATTTTTCGCAAGCTTTAATTATTTTTACCAGTAATCTTGGTATTTATAAAGAAGATGAATATGGTAATAAAATACCAAATGTAGATTTTAATGACGATTATAAAACGATTGTTGATAAAATTCAAACTGAAATAAAAACGTTTTTTACCAACAAATTAGGGAGACCTGAAATATTTAATCGATTTGGAGATAATTTTGTAGTTTTTAATTTTATAAAAAATCAAGTTGCCAAACAAATTTTAAATAAAAATTTGAAAATAATTACCAAAAACTTAAAGAAACAATTTGATATAGAATTAATATTTGATGATATTTTTTTAGAGAACTTTTTAAGAGATTGTGTTGCAGATAATTTAGATATGGGAGGTAGAGGAATCATAAATAGATTAGAAACTCATATTAAAAACGGCTTGGCTAATTTTATTCCTAAAAATTTAGACAAAAAGAAAATAGTAATTAAAGTTGTTGATAAATCTGTAGTTTTTGAATGAATTGGCAACTTAATAATATAAAATACCCAGTTTATAATCTTGGAGAAGGCAAAAGAATTGGCATTTGGATTCAAGGTTGCACTTTAGGTTGCAAAGGTTGTATTAATAAAACATTGTGGAGTAATTCTGGAGGAAAAACACTACAAGTTTTAGATATTTATAATTTAATAATCGATTTGAGTGATGGTTATCATGGCATCACAATTTCTGGTGGAGAACCTTTTGAGCAATATGAACAGTTGATAACATTTTTACATCTGATTAAAAAAAACACCACTTTAGATGTTTTTTGTTTTACGGGTTATGATTTAAATGAGTTAGATAATTTATATCCAGATCAATTATTTTATCAATATATAGACACTTTAATGACTGGACGTTATGAAGAAAATAAGCATAGTAATGACAATAAAAGAGGTTCTAACAATCAAAAATTATATCGTTTTATAAATGATAAACCAGTAGAAACTGATATCGAGGAAAATGATAAAAGTTGGGGTTTATATGTAGGTTTAGATGGTCAAATTCAAATGACTGGAATTCCTAAAAAAGGAGAAATAGAACAAATTGAAAAGGATTTGGAAAAGGTAAATATTAAAAAAAAGTTTGTATAAATGGAGGATCTTTATTGTGTGAATTGTGAAGAAAATGTAACGATTTCTGATACTTCTAATCCAGAATGCCCCAATTGTTGGGGAGATGATTTTAAAGAAGCAAGGCCTACAGATATAACTGTTAAAGGTGCAGTGAAAAGTATAGAATTAATTTATCAATCAAATTTTGAGAAGATAGCATTAGATTTTTCAAACCCTATTCAAATTTTAGGTAGAAGTTTTGAAGGTTCAGAACTCTTATCAGAAATAAAAGTGAATAACAGACCAGTTATTAGTAAAAAACACTGCCAAATAGAATTTAGGTCTAATGAAAATAGTTTTTATGTATTAGATTTAAATTCAACAAACGGAACTTTTGTTAATGGTAAAAAGGCAGTATCTGAAATTCTGTTAGAAGATCAAAATATTATAAAATTAGGTAGAGAAGTTTTTGTGGCTAGTTTTGTTTATGAAGAAATTCAAGATAATTCTGATAATGCAGAGATAGAGATGAACAACCCAGATACAGAAGAAAATATTGATTTAGGATTTTACTGCCCAGATTGTTCTACTAATTACCAAAATGATGGATATTGCGCTGAATGCGATGTAAAACTCCGAAAAAACTGATTTTTTTAGCTTTAGAAGATCAAACTAAAAACGGTACCTTCATTTTCGATACTTTTTACTAAAACTTTTCCTTTATGCAACATCATAATTTGTTTACATAAACTCAAGCCAATTCCACTTCCTGTAGATTTGCTTGTAAAAAATGGTACAAAAATATTTTCCATAATTTCTTTCGGAATTCCTGTTCCATTATCAAAAACCTTAATAATAGTGTTTCTATTTTGATTTTGAGAAGCTACAACTTTTATCAATGGATTTGCTTGATTTTGACAAGCGTCTTTGGCGTTTAAAATCAAGTTAATTAATACTTGTTCTATTAAATGGACATCAATATCTAATTCTAATCTTTTAGAAGAAATAGAAAATTCAATATCAATATTTTTTGCTTTTATAGAGGGTGCCATCAACAATTCAATATTGTTAAAAAGTTCAGAAACTTGTATTTTATGTAAATTTAGATGAGTTACTTTACTTAAACTTCTGTAGGTTTTAGCAAATTTTAATAAACCTTGACTTCTTCTTTTAATGGTTTTTAAACCTGCATTTAAATCTTCAACTTCTAAACTATTTTCCTTCGGATTTTCTAAAGAAAATTCAATGTTTCTTTGTAAAGTATCTGCTAAAGAAGATATTGGTGCAATGGAATTCATTATTTCGTGTGTCATTACACTTAATAATTTTTTCCAAGCTTCAGATTCATTTTTATTTAAGGTATTATCAATATTTTGCAGCACAACCAACTTAAAAGAATCTTCTTTAATTTCAAATATAGTATCAGAAATTAACACTTTCAACTTTTCATTTTGAAGTGCAATTGTAATAGAATTAGCTTCCCTATTGTACGTTTCAAAAATGATATTATACAATTCGGGTTTTCTGTTTTCTACAAAACGTACATTTTTAAAAGAAGGGAAATCAATAATTTCTTTAAAAGTATCATTCAACCATAAAACATCTCCAGTTTCAAGATTATAGGCAATAATACCTACATCAATCATTTCTAAAATCTTCTGAAGATAGATGTATTGCGTTTCATTTTGAACATTAATTTCTTTAATGGTTCTATTTACTTCATTAAAACCTGTATATAAAAATCGAATGTCTTTTGGACCTCGATCTTCTGGAAACCAACGCGAAAAATCTCGATATTTTACAGCTTCAAAAAAATCATCAATAGCAGCAAACCTTCTTTTTACAAAAGCGTACATTTCTAAAATGCTGTATAATAAACCAATACTTACAAGAACAATGTATAAAACTTCTTCTAAATCAATAATATAGATTAAACCGAAAATAAGTGCAATCAATATAAAAATCCGTAGAAAGAGTTTTAAAATATAGCCTTTATAATTCATATTTCTCCAATCTTCTGTATAAAGCAGCTCTTGTAATTCCTAATTCTTTGGCAGATTTAGAGATGTTTCCTTTATGTTTTTCTAATACTGTAAGAATCGTATTTTTTTCAACATCATCTAAATTTAGGGTTTTTGGAGCATTGTTTTCAACCTTACTTTCTATGGATGAAAAAACCAAATCTTCATCCTTTAAAATGTTGCCATCAGTCATAATTACAGCTCTTTCTAAAATGTATTGTAATTCTCTAACATTACCAGGAAAGTTGTGTTTTTTTAGTTTTTTAGTAAAACTAGCATCAAATTCAAAGGAATTTTTATTGTATTTTTCTTCGTATAAATTCACGAAATATTTTGCCAATAATAAAATGTCAGAGCCTCTTTCACGAAGTGGAGGCACTGTAATATCTAACGTATTTATTCTATAAATTAAATCTTTTCGAAACCTTTTTTCATCGGCTAAAACACTTGGGTTTTCATTGGTTGCACAAATTAAGCGAATATCAATAGGAATGGGCACGTTAGAACCCAAAGGAGTAACTTTTCTGTTTTGTAAAATGGTTAATAAACGCACTTGTTGTCCCAAAGAAATATTGCCAATTTCATCTAAAAATAATGTTCCTCCATTTGCAGCTTCAAAACGTCCTTTTCTATCTTCGTTTGCACCTGTAAATGCGCCTTTTTTGTAACCAAATAATTCGCTTTCAAATAAAGTTGAACTTAAAGAACCTACATCAACTTTTATAAAAGGTTTGTTATTTCTGTTTGAATTTTCGTGTAAAGCTCTTGCAATTAAATCTTTTCCTGTTCCGTTTTCGCCTAAAATTAAAACATTTGCGTCTGTTGGTCCTACTTTTTTGAGTTTTACAAAAACATCTTCCATTACATCACTTTTACCAATAATAGGCAGATTGTTTGAAGTATAATTTTCTTTGGTTTTCTTTTCTGATTTTAAAATACTCTTAATCGTATTGATTATCTTTTCGTTTTTCCAAGGTTTTATTAAAAAGTCGGCAGCACCTTCTTTTAAACCTCTAACAGCCAAATCAATATCTGCATAAGCTGTCATTAAAACTACAGCAATATTTGGGTTAAATTTCTTGATTTTGTTCAGCCAGAAAATACCTTCGTTTCCAGTATTTACCAATCCGTTAAAATTCATATCAAGAATTATCAAATCGAATTTTTTGCTTTCAATTTGAAAATTAATATTACTCGGGTTTTTCTCCACAACAATTTCTTCAACCAAAGGTTTTAGCAAGAGACGAATTGCTGTTAAAACATCAACATCGTCATCAATTACCAAGATTTTTGCATTTTTCAAAATCATAATTACAATATTACAATAATATCTTTCAATTATTAAATTGATGAAAAAAAATAAAAAAGAAGAGACAAATTTTACGAATTACACAGATTTAAAAAATCTAAAGATTTTTGTTTCATTTTATCTGTGAAACTTTGTGAAATCCGTGTCAAAAAAAAGCTATCAATTTTAACCTGTATCAAAATCGAACAGAAAGTGTATCAAAACCGAACACTTTTAATTTTAGTTTAAAATTTAAAACATTGATAATCAGTTGTTTTTAACTTTGGCACTATCTTGACTATAAGGAAAGAGAAATAAAAAAGTAAAAATGGACATTCAAATAGAAAAAAAGAAATTTTCTACAGCAACCTTATTAAAAATCGGAGGCATTGCTCTCATCTTATTCTTGATAATTTATGTGATTTATGCAACTTCTGGTGGAGCAAAACTTTCTGTAAATAAAGAACGCATTGCAATTAACACTGTTAAAAATGGTGTTTTTCAAGAAAATATTCCTGTAAGCGGAATTGTTTTACCCATAACAACTATTTATTTGGATGCTGTTGAGGGTGGAAGAGTGGAGGAGAAATTTGTGGAAGATGGCGCAATTATGAAAAAAGGCGAACCAATTTTGAAATTAGCAAATACAGATTTGGAGTTAAGTTTAATCAACCAAGAGACTTCTGTTTATAATCTGTTAACGCAAATGCAGATTTCTCAAAATGCTGCAAGACAGAATACGATTAATAGATTAAATCAATTTACAGATGTAGAAAATAATTTAATTGAAGCAAAACGTTTGTACGATTTGAATTCCAAATTATACGAAAAAGGAGCCATTGGAAGACAAGAGTATGAATCTTCTGTAAACAATTATAATTATCAAAAGCAAAGAATGAAACTGACGAATGAAATTTTACAAGAAGATTCTATTGCTACAAAACAAGAAATTCAGCAGGCTAAAAATTCGTATCAAAGAACACAAAGTGCTTTAAAGTTGATGCGTAAAAAAGTAGAAGATTTGGTGGTTAGAGCACCAATTGATGGACAATTAACTTCTTTAGATGCAGAAATTGGTCAATCAAAAAATAAAGGAGAAAGATTAGGACAAATAGACGTGGTTACTGGTTATAAAGTAAGAGTTGATATTGATGAGCATTATATTTCTAGAATTTATACAGGGCAGATTGGAACTTTTAACCTGAATAATAAAGACTTCACTTTAGTAATAAAAAAAATATTTACGCAAGTAACCAATGGTCGTTTTCAAGTAGATATGGTTTTTGAAAACGAAGTTCCAAAAGGAATTAGAAGAGGACAAAATCTGCAAATTAGAGTGGCATTAAGTGCAGAAAAAGAAGCGATGTTAATTCCTGTTGGTGGGTTTTTCCAAAAAACGGGTGGAAATTGGATTTTCAAATTAAGTGAAGATGGTTCTTCAGCTTATAAGGTAGATATCCAGTTAGGAAGTCAAAACACTAAATATTACGAAGTAATTAGTGGATTAAATGAAGGTGATAAAGTAATTACTTCTAGCTATGATTCCTTCAATGAAATAGAACAAATTGTTTTGAAGTAGTTTGAAGTTTGAAGCTGGGAGTTGGAAGAAAAAAGAGATACAAGAAAAAATAGAGGATAGAAAAGAGAAGAATCAAGACTAAAAAAAGATTATAAATAAAACTTAAGATTATAAAAATCAACAAAAAAATAAAATATAACACAATGATACAAATTAACGATTTAGAGAAATATTACAAAACAGAAGAAGTACAAACAATTGCATTAAACAAGTTGTCTTTTGAAGTGAAAAAAGGAGAATTCGTTGCAATAATGGGGCCTTCTGGATGTGGAAAATCTACTTTATTAAACATTTTAGGATTGTTAGATGATCCTGATGGAGGTAGTTTTAAATTTAATGGAGAAGAAGTTGCTGGCTATAATGAAAGAAAACGTGCACAGTTAAGAAAACACAATGTAGGTTTTGTTTTTCAGAGTTTTAATTTGATTGATGAATTAACCGTTTTTGAAAACGTGGAATTACCATTAATCTACACAGGAGTAAAATCAGCAGAAAGAAAAAAACGAGTAGAAGAAGTGTTAGAGAAAATGCAAATTATGCACAGACGCAATCATTTTCCTCAACAATTATCTGGTGGTCAGCAACAAAGAGTTGCAGTTGCAAGAGCGGTTGTAAACAATCCGAAATTAATTTTAGCAGATGAGCCAACAGGAAATTTAGACAGCGCAAATGGTAATGAAGTGATGGATTTATTAATCGATTTAAATGAAGCAGGTACAACAATTATTATGGTAACGCACAGTGAACACGATGCAAAATACAGCCACAGAATTATTAGAATGTTAGATGGGCAAAAAGTAACCGAAAATATTTTGGTATAATTCAATTTTACCAAACAACCACCCAACCAACTGTTGTTTCAATAAATTAAAAACTAAAAAACAGAAAAATGATTACTACACATTTTAAAATAGGTTTAAGAAATATCACGAAAAATAAAAGTTTTTTTGCGTTAAACGCAGGTGGTTTGGTCATAGGTTTAACAGCTGTAATTTTAATTAGTCTTTGGGTTTTTAGTGAATTAAATTTCAACAAGGATTTAAAAAACTACGATAAGATTGCTTCTGTAATGCAACATCAAACTAGAGCAGGTGAAGTTGATACTTATACAGGGCAACCTTGGCAAATGGCACCAGTATTTAGAGAAGAATTTCCGAATCATTTTAAATATGTGGTCACAAGTTCTAGAGAAAGTGAGTTCAATATAAAATATAATGAAAAAATGTTGTTGGCAGATGGACGATTTGCTGAACAAGATTTGCCAAACATTCTCGATTTAGAAATGTTATCTGGTAATAGAAATGCTTTAAAAGATATTTCATCAATTTTAATTTCTGAAACTACAGCAAAAAATGTTTTTGGAAATGAAGAACCAATGGGGAAAATGATGCAAATAAATGGAGCTTTAGATGTAAAAGTAGCTGGTATTTATAAAGATATTTCTAATAATTCAAATTTTAAAGATTTAAATTTTATTGCTCCTTGGGAATTATTAAAGAAAAATGGAGATTATGGAACAAGATTAGGTTGGGGTAATTATTGGTTTCAAGTATATGTACAATTGAATGACGGAAGTACGATTGAAAACGTATCTTCTTTAATTAAAGACACGTATCACAAACATTATATTGATAGAAATAAAACTAAAGATTATGAGGTGTTTTTATTTCCGATGGCAAAATGGCATTTATATTCAAAATTTGAAAATGGCGTAAATTCTGGTGGAAGAATTCAATATGTAACCATTTTTAGCATTATTGGGATATTTATTTTGCTGTTGGCTTGCATCAATTTTATGAATTTAAGTACGGCTCACGCTTTAAAAAGAAGTAAAGAAGTAGGTGTTAGAAAAACATTGGGTTCTTCCAGAAAACAATTGGTTTTTCAGTTCTTTTCAGAGTCATTTATCATCATTTTATTTTCTTTTAGTATTGCATTAGTACTCGCATTTTTATTGCTTCCTAAATTTAATATTTTAACATTAAAAGATATTGCTGTTCCTTTTTCAGAGCCTTCATTTTGGTTGATTTGTTTTTTATTAGTGAGTATTACAGCAGTTTTAAGCAGTCTTTATCCATCCTTATATCTATCCGCTTTCAAACCCGTAAAAGTTTTAAAAGGCGCAACTAGTAGTAGTAAAAGTGAAGTCAATGTCAGAAAAGGATTAATTGTTTTGCAATTTGCTATTTCTAGTATTTTGATTATGGGAACTTTTACAATTATCAGTCAAATTAATCACGCAAAAGACAGACCATTAGGTTTTGATAAAGATTTATTGGTAAGTGTTCCTATCAATAATAAAAAAGTTAGAAATAGTTTTGATGCGATTAAAACAGAACTATTGGCATCTAAATATATAGATCAAGTTACAGCTTCTGATGTGAAAATTACTGCTGCCTATACAACAAATGGTGGCGATTTTGAATGGAAAGATAAAGATCCAGAATTGTTTCCAGAGTTTTATACAATTCGTGCTACAGATGGTTTTGGAGAAATGGTAGATTGGGAAGTTTTAGAAGGAAGAAATTTTTCTAGAGAATTCGCAAGTGATTCATTGGCCTTTTTGGTAAACGAAACAGCAGTTAAATATATGGGATTGAAAAATCCTGTTGGCGAAAATGTTAGATGGGGAGATAATGGAACTTATAAAATTATTGGTGTGGTTAAAGATATGGTTACAAGATCGCCTTTTGATCCAATTACGCCTTCATTATTTATACTGCATAAAGGGCGATTTTTAAACCATATAAATATAAAAATAGCTTCAGATAATGCCAATGTTATTGAAGGAGCAATTGGGAGTTTAAGAGAAACTTTTCTAAAACACGATCCAGGAAATATATTTAACTATAGTTTTATAGATGAAGAATATGAACGCAAATTTAATGCAGAAAATAGAATTGCAAAATTAGTAGGTTGGTTTGCATTTGTAGCCATTTTTATAAGTTGTTTGGGTGTTTTAGGCTTATCAACTTATATGGCAATTCAACGTAAAAAAGAAATTGGAGTTCGTAAAGTTTTAGGAGCTTCTGTTTATATAATTTGGGAATTATTATCCAGACAATTCATCACTTTAGTTTTAATTTCACTAGTAATTGCCTTACCAATTGGTTATTATTTATCTTCTGAATGGCTGATGGAATACAGCTACAGAATTCAAATAAACTTTTGGATTTTCTTGCTGGTAGGTGTAGTAATTCTTGGAATTACATTATTAACAGTGAGTTATCAAGCTATAAAATCGGCAGTTGCAAATCCTGTAGATTCTTTAAGAACCGAGTAAATTTTCAATAAAAAAATCAAACAAATGTTTAAAAATCATATAAAAATTGCCTTTAGAAATATTTTGAAACACAAAGTGTTTTCATTCATAAATGTTATTGGTTTAACCATAGGTTTAAGTGCTTCATTAATTATTGGTTTAATGGTGTATTATGAGTATACCTTTGATAATTTTCATAAAGATGGAGACCGAATTTATAGAGCAGTAACCGATTTTAAATTGCCTCAAGGAGAGTTTTCTAATTCAGGTGTAACTTTGGCATTAAAAGGAGCTATTGAAGAGGATTCTAATTTTGATGTAGTTAGTGAGTTTTATGTTGAAAGACCAATGAAGGTTGAAAATAAAGCTGAAAATCTAAAGTTCAAACTACCGGAATTTATAATTTATGCAGATCAAGACTACTTTAAAATTTTTAATTATAATTTTATTGCTGGAGATGCTAATAATACATTACAAAACCCTAACGAAGTAATTTTAACAAAAGAACGTGCTTTAAAGTACTTTCCGAACACAGCAGTTTCAGATATTATTGGAAAAACTTTAATGTATAACGATTCTATAAACGCAAAAGTTACTGGTATTGTAGAAAATTTTAAGAATAGAACAGATATTATTTTTCAAGAATTTATTTCACACCCAACTTTGTTGCAAACTCGATTGAGAGGAAATATAATTGGAAAAAACTGGAACAATACCAATTCTAATTCACAGTTATTTGTAAAGTTGAATTCTAATGCCAATATAACTTCAATAAAAAGTAAACTTAAGGAAATTGCAATAGAGCATAAAACCAAAAATGATATTAAATATGGTGAAGAACGAATTTTTAAACTACAACCATTAACAGATTTACACTTTAATGATAATTATGGTTTATACAATTGGTCAGCTGGAAGAGCAAGTAAACCACTTTTAAAGAATTTAATATTTGTGGCCATCTTTTTGCTGCTTTTAGGTTGTATCAATTTTATCAATTTAAATACGGCACAAGCAGCACAAAGAGCAAAAGAAATTGGGATTCGTAAAACTTTAGGAAGCTCAAGAAAGCAATTGATTGTGCAGTTTTTAGGCGAAACTTTTATATTAGTATTGATATCTGCAACATTCTCATTACTACTTTCAAAATGGTTGTTAAATGTCTTTTCAGATTTTGTTCCTGAAGGATTAAGCTTCGAATTATTCAAAGTACCTTTTATTATTATTGGAGTAATTCTACTTTTAGTTTTAGTTACTTTTTTATCCGGATTTTATCCAGCAATGATTTTGTCAAAATTCAATACAATTTCTGTATTAAAAAATCATTTGGGTGTTGGAGATAAAAAGGTAAGATTAAGAAAATTTTTAACGGTATTTCAATTTACAATTGCACAGGTTTTTATCATTGCTACACTTTTAGTTGGGAAACAAATTAATTTTTTACTGAATAAAGATATGGGATTTAAAAAAGACGCAATTGTTTCCGTCTATAAACCTATAGGCGAAGATTCGTTCGACAAGATTAAATTATACAGAGAAAAATTAGCATCAATTCCAAATATAAAAATACTCAGTTTAGGTGGTTCTCCTCCAGCATCAACAAGTAGTAATTCTACAGATATGAGTAGAATGGTTGATGGTAAAGAGGTGTTTGGAGAAATTCAATGGTTGGCAGGAGATACTGAGTTTTTAAATCTTTTTGAAATTGAATTGTTAGCAGGCAGAGCGCAAAGAAATGATACCGTAAAAGAATTGGTAATTAACGAGACTGCATTAAAATTCTATAAATTCAACTCACCTGAAGAAGCTGTTGGAGAATCGTTATTGTATGATGATGAAAGTTTGCTAATTGTTGGTGTTATGAAAGATTTTCATCAACGCTCATTAAGATCTGATATTAAACCAATGGCTTTTCGTGGAGATTGGTTTAGGCCAAGATGGTCTTATTTCCAAGCGGTTCATATTTCTTTACAAAACGATGCTCCAGATAACTTAAAGAACAGTCTTACAAAAATTGAAAATGTGTATAAAGAAGTGTATCCAAATACAAATATGCGATTAGATTTTTTTGACGAAACCATTGCTAAATTCTACAAAAGAGAACAAAAAGTTTCAACATTATTAAACTGGGCAACAGGTTTATCAATTTTAATTAGTTGTTTGGGTTTATTAGGTTTGGTTATTTACACCACAAACAGACGTGTAAAAGAAATTGGTGTTCGTAAAGTTTTGGGAGCTTCATTATTTCAAATTAATACACTTTTATGCAAAGAGTTTTTAATATTGGTAGCCATTGCTTTTGCAATTGCAGCGCCAATTGCTTGGTATGGAACTTATAATTGGTTGCAGAATTTTGCTTATAAAACCAGTATTAGCTTTTGGGTATTTGTAGTGAGTGCATTTGCAATGATTGTCTTTGCATTAATTATTATTAGTGCCAAAACATTGCAAGCAGGCAATGCAAATCCTGTGAATTCTTTACGATCAGAATAGATTAATTAATCAATGCTGAACTTGTTTCAGTATAAATAACCATCAACCAAAAAAGAAAAAATTATGTTTAGAAGTTATATAAAAATTGCTTGGAGAAGTTTAAAAACGAATCGATTATTTTCTACCATTAATATTTTAGGGTTATCCATTGGTTTAGCAACTACATTGGTTTTATTTCTTTTTATTTTAAATGAGCGCAACTACGATAGTATGTATGCCAAAAAGGACAAAATTTATAGAATTCTTTTAAATACTATTGATGAAGATTTAGAAACTTGGTCTACAGCACCTTCTATAATTGCTCCTGAATTGCAAGCAAATATTCCTGAAATTGCTAAAACAGGCAGAATCTTAAAACACGATTTTGGAGGAACTGCTTTTGTGAAAATAGATAATGAAGTATACACTGAAGATAAATTATTTTGGTGTGATCCATCAATATTCGAAATGTTTGATGTTGAAATTATTGCAGGTTCTGGGTCAGAAAATTTGAATAACCCAAACACAGTTTTGTTGTCACAAAGTACTGCAAAACGTTATTTTGGAAATGAAAATCCAATTGGTAAATTTTTAACTGTTGATAATAGAAATAAATTTGAGGTAAAAGGTGTTTTTAAAGATTTTGCTGATAATAGTTCACTAAATTTTAACGTAGTTACGCCTTTTATGATGCAAAATTCGGCTAAAAACCCAACTTGGGATAATGCTAGTTTTGAAACTTTTGTGCTTTTTAAATCAGCATCAGTAAATACGAATACTATAGAATCAAAAATTCAGAATATTATAGATACTAATCTTAAAAAGGAAGACCAATGGTTTAACTTTTCTGTGCAACCTTTAGGGCGAATTCACTTGTATTCTTCCTCTTATGGACAAACTTATTTAGAGGATATTAATGATGTAAATCAAATAACAAATCTTACTGCATTAGCCATACTCGTTTTAATTATTGCTTGTATTAATTATATGAATTTAATTACAGCACGATCTCAAAAAAGGGCTGTAGATGTTGGCATTAATAAAACGTTAGGCGCATCAAAAAATAATTTAATTAAAAGATTTTATATAGAAACTGGCTTAATTACAGCAATTGCTATGATTTTAGGTGGTGTTTTTACAACAATTGCATTACCTGTTTTTAATAATCTTGCTGGGAAGAGTCTGAGTATTTCTTCACTTTTTTCTTTTGAAATATTAGGTTTTTTATTGTTGATTTGGTTCGTTACAACATTAGTTTCAGGTTCATATCCAGCATTATATTTGTCACGTTTTTCACCAAAAGAAGTTTTAAAACCTTCTAATAGTAAAGGTGGCTTTGCAAACTTTTTAAGAAAAGGTTTAGTTGTGGTTCAGTTTTCTGCTTCTGTAGTTTTAATTATTGGCGTAATCATCATTCATCAACAATTAGAATTTATTCAAAATAAAAATCTAGGTTATAATCCAGAAAATATCATTGCAATATCTACAGCAGGAATTCGTGGAGGAGAATCAAATAGAGCATTAGTAGACGCTTTTGAAAAACTACCAAATGTATCTGCAGTTTCAAGATCTCAAGGATATCCAGGAAAGGGAGTTAGTGGACGTAATTTAACAAAACAAAACAGCAAACAAAATATTGGTATTAGCACCAATAGATCTGAACATAATATTAGTGATGTACTACAATTAAATCTTTTAGCAGGAAAATTATTACCAATTCACAAACAAAGAGGTGATACTTTAGTTGAGGTAGTTGTTAATAAAACTGCAGTCGATTTTTTAGGATTTACTCCAGAAGAAGCTATTGGTAAAAAAATAGATATGCAATTAGGAGATAATGCTTATATCTATGGTGTTGTTGATGATTTTAATTTTGAATCTCTACACTCTCCAATTGGCGCTTACGCTTTTCATAATAGAGCATCAGAATCAAAATCATATTTATTGGTTCGTTTTTCTAATGATTTATTAACAGAAAGTATGACAAATTTTGAAAATGCATTTAAATCTGTGGCATCAAATTCTGCATTTGAGTATGCTTTTTTAGACAGTAATCTTGATAAAATGTATGAAAAAGAACAACAAACAGCAAGTGTTGGTTTATTGTTTTCAATTTTAGCCATTATTGTTGCTTGTCTTGGGTTGTTTGCTTTGGCAGCATTTATGGCAGAACAAAGAAATAAAGAAATTGGCATCAGAAAAGTTTTTGGGGCAAGTGTTGCTAAAATCATTCAATTGCTTTCGGTCGATTTTATGAAACTGGTTTTAATCTCATTAGTCATTAGTTTTCCATTGGCATTTTATTTTATGAGCAGTTGGTTACAAGATTTTGCTTATAGAATAGATATCAGTTGGACAGTCTTTTTAATTGCAGCTGTTTTAGCATTGCTTGTTACGTTTGTTACTGTTGCATACCAAGCCATAAAAGCAGCAATTGCTAACCCAATTAAAAGTTTAAGAACAGAATAATTATCAACCAAAGAAATCATTAATTATGTTTAAAAATTATATAAAAATAGCATTTAGAAATCTTCTTAAAAACAAAGTTTATTCGCTAATCAATATTTCTGGATTAGCTATAGGGATGACAGCAACTATATTAATTGCACTTTGGATAAATGATGAGATAAGCTATAATGATCATTTTGAAAATAAAGCAACAATTGCTCAAGTTTTTCAGAACCAAACCGCAAATGGTGTTACAGGTACAGGGCCAGCAATTCCTAGACCTTTAGAATTTGTTTTGCGTAAAGATTATAAAGACAATTTTAAACATATTGTAATGTCTTCTTGGAATAATACAAGGTATCTACAATATGGAGATAAAAATTTAAGCTTTGGTGGAAACTTTATGCAAGAAGAAGCTCCAGAAATGTTAAACCTAGAAATTATTGCAGGAGTTAAAAATGGATTAATAGAGCAAAACTCTATTATGCTTTCAGAATCTGTGGTAAAAGCATTATTTAATGATGAAAATCCGATTGGAAAAATCATCAAAATGAATAATCAACACAATTTATCTGTAACAGGTGTTTATAAAGATATTCCAGAAAGTAATGATTTTTCGAATACGCAATTTATTGGTACTTGGGATTTTACTATTTCTAATCAAACCTGGATGCAAAATGCAAAAACTCGATGGGGAAATAACTCATTTCAGCTTTTTGTAGAAATAAATGAAAATACAACGATGGATGCTGTTACTTCAAAAATTATTGATGTAAAAAAGAAATCTGCACCAGATGAGGTTGAGTTTAATCCTCAAATTTTTTTATTACCGATGAAAGATTGGTATTTGAACTCGAATTTTGAAAATGGAGTACAAACAGGAGGAAGAATTGAAAATGTTTGGTTGTTTGGAATTATAGGTGCTTTTGTTCTGTTACTAGCTTGTATTAATTTTATAAATTTAAGCACAGCAAGATCAGAAAAGAGAGCTATAGAAGTTGGTATCAGAAAATCAATAGGTTCTAAAAGAGGACAGTTAATTGCACAGTTTTTAAGTGAATCTTTTGTAATTGTACTTTTATCTTTTGTGTTTTCAGTTGGCTTGGTATTATTGTTTTTAAACGGCTTTAATGATCTAGCAAGTAAGGAAATCATTTTTCCTTGGCTAAATTCTAGCTTTTGGTTTGCCTCTTTTGTTTTTATAGTAATCACAGCTTTTTTAGCAGGAAGCTACCCTGCATTGTATTTATCATCTTTTAATCCAGTAACTGTATTAAAGGGTACTTTTAAAGCAGGACGTTTTGCAGCTTTACCAAGAAAAATATTAGTTGTAACACAGTTTACAGTTTCAGTAGCACTAATAATAGGAACAATGATTGTTATGAATCAAATTGATTTTGCAAAAAACAGACCTGCTGGCTATAATAAAGAAGGTTTAATACAAATTCCTGTAATGAGTTCTGAATTTAGTGGTAAGGCAGATTTTATGAGAAATCAGTTTATAAATTCTGGAGGAGCAATAGAAATGGCAACTACAAGTAGCCCAACAACAAGTGTTTGGTCTAATAGAGGAGGCTATATTTGGGATGGAAAACCAGAAGGCTTTCAAGAAGATTTTGCATATTCATCTGTTTCTTATGAATTTGTTGAAACTTTAGGGTTAAAAATAATTGAAGGAAGAGGTTTTTCTAGAGAATTTCCATCAGATTCTACAGCCGTTATTTTAAATAAAACAGCAGTAGAATATATGGGAATTAAAGACCCGATTGGTAAAATGATTAGAGATGAAAGTAATACAAACCCAGAACCACCAATTAAAATTATTGGAGTTATAGATGATATGATTATACAATCTCCTTATAGCCCAGTAAAACAAATGATGTATGTTTTTGATGCTTATGAAAATTCAAGTTACTATAATGTAAGATTGAATCCAGAGAAAAGTACTAGTGCTAATTTAGCAACAATAGAAAACGTTTTCAAAGAAAATTTTCCAAATATACCATTTGATTATCAGTTTATTGATGAACAATATGGAAGTAAATTTAGAGCTGAAGAAAGAATGGCGAGTCTTTCTAAAGTATTTACTTTATTAGCAATTTTTATCAGTTGTTTAGGTTTATTTGGTTTGGCATCATTTGTAGCAGAACAAAGAACCAAAGAAATTGGAGTAAGAAAAACTTTGGGAGCTTCAGTAGGGCAATTATGGGTTTTATTGTCAAAAGATTTTTTAAAATTAGTGGTAATTTCTTTAATTATAGGTTCTCCAATCGCTTATTTAATGATGACCAAATGGTTGCAGAAATTTCCATACAGAACAGATATTTCATGGACAGTTTTTATGATTGCTTGTTCTGGTGCAATTTTTATAACAATGGTTACTGTTAGTTATCAGGCCATAAAATCGGCAACTACAAATCCTGTGGATAGCTTACGAACAGAATAAAAAATAAAATTTATGGAAACATTATTAAATATTAAAAACGCATCTAGAACCATAAAATCTGGTGGAAATTCTATCAATTTATTAGATAATATTGATTTCAAAGTAAATGAAGGAGAATTCATTTCTTTAATGGGGCCATCAGGTTCTGGGAAATCAACGTTACTGAATTGCATAGGAATGTTAGATAATTTTACAGCAGGTGATTATACTTTTCTTGCAGAGCCTGTTCATAAAATGCGAGAGAAAAATAGAGTGAAATTATATCAAGAATATATAGGTTTTGTTTTTCAGGCTTATCATTTAATCGATGAACTAACTGTTGAAGAAAATATTGAAACGCCATTATTATATAAAAATGTGAAGTCTAAAGAGCGTAAAGCGTTGGTTGCAGATATGTTGGATCGTTTTAATATTGTTGGTAAAAAGAAATTGTTTCCTGAGCAATTAAGTGGTGGTCAACAGCAATTAGTTGGTATTGCTAGAGCTTTGGTAGCTGCTCCTAAATTAATTTTAGCAGATGAGCCAACAGGAAATTTAAACTCAAAACAGAGTCAAGAAATTATGGAGCTTTTTTCAAAATTAAACAAAGAAGGAGTTACAATTATACAAGCAACGCATTCAGAAGAAAATGCTTCTTATGGTTCTCGAATTGTGAATTTATTAGATGGAAAAATAATAACAGATTAATAAAAATGATGATACTAAGAAACTTCCTTTTTACAATTGCTTTTGTGTTTTCTATGGCTGTAATTGCTCAAAATCAGCAAGAAAAAAAATATAGTTTAAATGATTGTATTACGCTTGCTTTAGAAAATAACTTAGCTTTAAAATCAGCTAAAAACGCAGAGAAATCATCTAAAATAAACTACAATCAAGCCAAATCTGATTTACTGCCAAGTTTAAATGGAAGTTATAATTTGGGTATAAACAATGGTAGAAGTATAGATCCTTTTACCAATGATTTTATCAATCAACAATTAACATTTTCAAGTGCTAATTTAAGTTTAAACGCAACTATTTTTAATGGCTTTCGCCTACTGAATAGTTTAAAACAAGAGAAGTTAAATTCAACAGCAGCAAATTTAGAAGTGGAGCAAGAAAAACAGAATTTAATTTTGAATGTTACACTTGGTTATTTGCAAGTTCTGAATGCTAAAGATTTACTAGTTTTAAATGAACAACGTTTAGTAGTAACTAATAATCAGCTTAAAATTCAAAAAGATTTGTACGATCAAGGAAGAGAAAATCCTGCAGATTATACAGACCTATTAGGGCAGAAAGCATCAGATGAAACTAATATTTTATCTTCTAGAATAGGTTTAAATAATGCCAAATTAAATTTAAGAACGTTATTAAATCTAAATGCTATAATTGATGTAAATACGGATGGTTTACTTTTTAGTTTAGAGAAATATAAATTGTCATCAGAACAAGTATATAATGACGCTTTAGAAAGTTTAGCAACTTTTAAAGCAAGTGAACTCAGAGTTGAATCTGCTAAAAAAGGGGTAAGTGTTGCCAAAGCACAGTATATTCCTGAAATTTCTTTGTTTGGTCAATTAAATACTAATTTCTCGAGCGCAGCACAAACATTTACCGAAGTTGGAAGTTTAATTTCACCAACTGGTGATTTTGTAACCATAAATAATCAAGATTTTCTAGTATTTGCCAATCAAACATCCTTTCAGGCAAATCAAATAAATTACTTAGATCAGTTAGATAATAACTTAAATTCAGTAGTTGGCATTTCTTTGAGAGTACCTATTTTTAATGGTTTTCGAGCTAAAAACAATGTAGCTTTAGAAAAAGTTAAGGTAGAGGAATCATTAATCGCTTTAGAGCAAATTCAATTCGAAATTAAAAATGCAATTCAACAAGTTCATTTTGATATGGAAGCTGCGTTTTCTAGATACCAAAGTTTACAAAAACAAGTAACTGCTTTTGAGAAATCTTTTGAAATTAATAAAATAAGATTTAATAACGGAGTTTCTAATTTCTTAGCGTACATCACCAGTAAAAATAATTTTGAGAATGCAAAAATTAACCTTTCCATTGCTAAATATGATTATTTTTTAAGAGTAAAAGTTTTGGAATATTATAGAGGATAAATTTTGTAATATAACTCTTTGATTTGCTTAAGTTAAACCTAAATTAATGTTAAAATTTTATAGTTGAAACCATATTCGTTTAACATTTATATATATTTGTTAGACAAAATTAATCAACTTATGAAACCATTATTACTAAAAATCAGCCTACTACTATTAATTTTTTTCATTCCTTCTCAGAGTCAAGCTCAAAAATTTCAAGGAAAGGCAACGTATATCTCAAAGTCTAAAATGGAATTAGGTAGTTGGGGTGCAAGAATGAGTGAAGAGCAAAAAAAGCAAGTTGCTGCACGTTTAAAAAATAGGTTAGAAAAAACGTACACGTTAACCTTTAATATGCAGGAATCTATGTTTTTAGAAGAAGAAAAAATAGATGCAATCTCTGGAGCAACAGATTCTTGGGGAGGCTATTTTTCAAGAGGTGACCAGTATAAAAACGTTAAAGAGAGTACACTAGCTCAAAGCCAAGAATTTTATGGAAAGCGATTCTTAGTAAAAGACAATTTGTATAAAATAGATTGGAAAATGGGTACAGAAACCAAGAAAATTGGAAATTATACTTGTTATAAAGCCAAGGCGTTCGTGCCAGCAACAGAATTAAGTTGGTACAGTTTTTCATGGGGAGACTTAAGACAAAATGAGAAAGAAGGAGAAGAAAAGCCAGAGGAAAAAATGACGATTGTAGAAGCTTGGTACACTCCACAAATACCAGTAGCTCAAGGTCCGGCTGAATTTTGGGGATTACCAGGGCTAATTTTAGAAGTAAGTGCAGATAATACCACCTTATTATGTACTGAAGTTGTGCTAAACCCAACAGATAAAGTAACTATTGCAGCACCTGAAAAAGGAACAGAAACTACTAAAAGCAATTACGTAACTATTGTACAAGAGAAAATGTTAGAAATGCGTAATAACAGAATGGGTAGAAGAAGAGGCCGCTAAAAATTTTTTCTCTTAATTTAAAAAACCCAAATTATTCTTGGAATAATTTGGGTCTTTTTTGTGCTAAAGTAAAAAGTATTAAATGCAAAATTAAAGAAGTATTTCGCAATCATTTAAGTAGTATCGAATGTTTGAAAAGTTTTTTTTGAAAGTTTAAGTCGATCTTTCTCTAATATTAAAAAGTATTCAATTTCTGTTTTTTACATTCTCGTAAAAAAAAAATCCCTCTAAGGTTTTGTGATAAATAAAAAAGTTTAACGATTAATATTAATGATTTCTAGTTCTACCAGTAATTTCATCTAAAGTAATTTTAAAAATTATGGGTATTTCATTTACATATACTTTACTTGAAAACTCACCAATAAAGTGTAAGTTCTTTTCTTCTCTTTTTAAAATAATATCTTTAATTCCTATTGCAAACTCTTGTAAATGGCTTTTTGCATCGATACCAGTAAGTTCTTCAAAAATACCGTGTGCTAAAACCGATTCCCAATTATCAATATCTTTAATTTCTGAAACTTGAAGAGAAACACGACTGTTTTTGCGCATTGCAAATGTTTTTTGGCCTTCTGAAGAATAGATAATAATAGTCTTTTTACCATCAAAAAAATAGGTCATAGGTACAATATAAGGGCTGTTTTTATAGATATAACCCAAATTACCAATATAATTATTTGCTAAAATATCAGAAGCTTTTTTTCTATTTATAGTTCTTATCATTTTTTGTAAATTTAAGGAGGTACAAAAGTCTTTAATAGTCTAGTCTTTAACAATGACGTGTGTCAGTTGCCAATTTATATAAGTATTATTGGGAGAGTTTTTGAAGAAAAAAAGACAATTTATAAGTCTATTATAAGAAAAACCTACAGCTTCTTCTTTAAACGTTTTTGCTCTTTGTAAACCCAATACAAACCTTTAATATCAGAAGTCCAATTATCATAAATAAAAATAAGAGTGATTTCTTCTATGGTTTCTAGCAATCCTACAACTATCATTAAATAAAACAAGAGATATTCTGGAGAGAAAAATAATGCCCAAAGAATAAAAACAGCTTGTAATACAGCCGATAATTTTGCCAAATAGGTATGAAAAGCAGTCGCTTTTTCGTATTTACTATAGGCAATTAACATTTGTACCAAATAGGGTAAAAAAACAATAAATATTAAAACTACGTTTTTATGAATGAAATCTTTTTCAAAATAGTATAACCCTAAAAGTCCAACAACTAAGGTTACTTGATCTCCGAAAGAATCTAACTGAGAACCTCTTGCACTAGTTATATTTAGTTTTCTTGCTAAATAACCATCTATAGAATCTGTTAGATAACTTACTAATAAAAACGAAGTGAAAATGAAACGTGCATCTAACCAAATTAGTAATAATAGAAAAGGTGCTGCAAGAATTCTGTAAAATGAAAACCAATCTGCAATATTATAGTTTTTAAATGTTAGCATATTTTTTTAATTAAAAGAAGTAACAACCTACTAGTTATTTTATAATTTTTCCATCTTGCATTTCTATAATTCTATCTGTTTTGTCTGCAAAATCTTGATCGTGTGTAACCACTAATAAAGACAAACCTTGTTCTACACTCAATTGTTTAAAGATATTAAATACATTTTCTGCGTTATAACTATCTAAATTACCTGTAGGTTCATCGCCCATAATTATTGAAGGATTATTTATAAGTGCTCTTGCAATGGCTACTCTTTGCTTTTCTCCACCAGAAATACTTGCAGCTCGTTTTTTAGCTAAATGATCTATATTCAATATTTTTAATTTTTGCATCGCATCAAACTCAATTTCTTGTAATGATTTTTCGGCTAACTTTTTTGCGGGTAACATTACGTTTTCTAACACAGAAAAATCTGCTAATAAATAATGAAACTGAAAAACAAAACCAATATGTTTGTTTCTAATGAACGATAAATGGTTTTTATCTTTGTCTGTAATGAGCTGATTATTTATAAATAATTCCCCTTCATAATCCGTATCCATTGTAGATAAAATATACAATAAGGTAGATTTTCCACAACCAGATTTCCCCATAATAGTCGAAAATTCTCCTTTATTTACTTGAAAATTAATATCCTTTAAAACGTGAAATGAAACAGGTTTTCTAAAATATTTGTTGATATTTTTTGCTTGTAAAATTGCTTCCATTTTTATCCTCTTATAATTTTTACGGGATCTATATTTTTTGCTTTTATGGATGGTAAATAACCAGCCAAAAAGGTAGAAATCATTGCAAACACAAATCCTATTACAAAAAACAACGGATTCATATTTATTGGGTAGGTTTCCACGGTTGGCAACGCTTCTGTTTTAAACGGAATTGTGCTGATAAGGCTTGTTAAGCCATAACCAATAAGCAACCCCAAAACACCACCAACAAAGCCAATAATAATGGCTTGACTCATAAAAATATACTGCACATCTTTGCCAGAAAAACCAATAGCTTTTAGAATAGCAATGTCATTCATTTTCTCATAAATTAGCATATTTAAGATATTATAAATCCCAAATCCTGCCACAATAAGTAGTGTAATTGAAACGGCATACGTAATTAAATTCCGAATGGTAGTCCCTGTATCAAATTGGGCATTGGCGGTTTTTATATCTACAGCAGTAAGGTTAAACTGATGTGCTATCTGTTTTGATAATGGGTAAGCTTCATCAATATTAAATAGGTTTACATTAATATCTGTAACATAATTTTCTGCTTCGCCTAAAATGTTTTGTGCAGTTTTAATATTTACAAAACTTCGAATATCATCAATTTCTGAAACCCCACTTTGATAAAAACCAACAATTTTTAACGGAAAAACAGCTCCTTTTGTAGTACTTATTTGCACGCGATCTCCCACATTTAGAGACATTTTTTTAGCGATTCCTACGCCTAAAAGAATTCCGTTTTTGGTATTGTATAAATCTTTTGGAGTGCCTTGTAAAATGTAGTCTTTTAAATTAAAGAGTTTGGCTTCTTCGATAGGTTTTATCCCTATTAAATTACCTCCCAACTCAATAGTGCCAGAAATATAAAATACAGTTGCTTTTATTTGAGGAATTGCACCACGTACATTCTCATTCTTATTTAGGTATTTGATAATTGGATTAGCATTATGAATTTTTTTCTGACTTAATTTTGGTTTAATAGAATGAACTACTGTAAACGCGTTCTTAAATTTATCATAGCTATGTAAAGGTTGTTTATCTGAAGGTTGAATTTCATTATAAATATGAATATGAGGTGTTTGATTTAAGATTAAATCGTCTAACATTGCATTTAAACCCGTCATAAAACAAACCAAGGTAATGTAAGCTCCAATACCAAAAGTAACCCCTAAAGCAGCAGTAGCCGTTTGCTTTATTTTGGTAATTAAGTGGGTTTTAGCAATGGTTAATATTACTTTCCAATTCATTTTTTTTCTATATTGTAAATAAACGTATCTTTTGTAATGCCAGATAAAACCTCAACAAATTCTAAATTTTGCAAACCTAATTGTACGGTTATTAATCCAGCATCAGTTTTAACCTGATTGTTTTGCAATACATATTCTTTAGGAATTGTTAAAACATTTTTTTTCTGTGCGATAACGATGTTGGCTTCTCCAGAAAGCCCAGGATAAAGCACTTTAGGTGCTGAGTTAAAAATTGCTTCTACTTTAAAAGTTTGGTTGCGTTCGTCTTTTTTAGGATAAATTTTAGAAACCTTACCTGTAAAAATAGTAGCTGCATAAGCGTCTAAATTTAGCACTACTTCCATTTGGATTTTAATATTAACAATATCTACCTCATCTACTAACATTTCTATGATAAAATTGTTTTCGCTACCAATTAAAGCAATGGGTTCTTGAAAATACACCAATTCTCCAGGTTCTTTTTTTAATTCGTAAACTTTGCCATTCATTTTACTTTTTACTGTAAAATCTTTGGTATTAATTAAGGACGTTTTATAATTATTTTCGGCTTGTTTTAATGTAGTTACTAATTGATTTTTTGTTTGATGATATTTGTTTTTTAAAAGAACTAAATTATTTGCTGCCAATTTATATTTTAACTGTTTAGCATCAAATTCTACTTTAGATCCTATTTTCTGATTCCACAGATTTTTTTGTCTGCGAAAATTAATAGAATCGTTTTTAAAAGAAAGTGTTGCAGCAGCAATTTCGTCTTTAATAGTTTTTAAAATAGTAGTATTTCCTTGATAATTTTCTTGAGCAAGCACTAATGCTAATTTTGTGTTTGCTGTATTTAATTTTGGGGTATTATTTATAATTTGAACAAGTGCTTGTTCTTTTGAAACAACATCACCTTCATCTACTAAATTTTTATCTAAAATCCCTGAAACTATGGCATATACTTGATACAAACTATCTGGTTGAATACTAACAGAAGCATATACAGATTCTACTAAATCTCTTTCTATTGGCATTATTTTATCTTGCTGTTTTGAGCAAGATAAAAATGTAAAAGCTATAATTATATATGGAAGAAGTTTCATAATCCAAACCTAATTTGATGATATATACGTGAATTATTTATCAAGTTTTTTAATTTGCCATTTATGCTGTTCATTTAGAAATGCAACCAATTTTTCTGAAAGAATTTTTGAGGTAATTTTTAGAGGTTCATAAAAAAATATTTTATCAAAAACTACATTTTTTGGCGGAGTTAATTTTTCTATTACTTTTCCTTTAGTATTTAAAACTACTTCTCTGTAGGTGTAATACACAATATCTTTTCCCATAATATCATTATGACCAGCAATTTCTTTATCTAATTCTAGTACAATAGCAATATTATTTACGTAGTTGCTTGCGTTTAAAAAAGTTGGTGGGATGATGGTTTTTCCTGAAGTATCAATATACCCAAAGTAAGAAATAGCATCCTTTTTTTTAAAAATGATGCATCTGCTATTACTAAAAATAGGATAGGCTTCATCCTTTATTTTTGTAGCAAATAAATCATCTCTAAAGTCAATTACAAGTTTACCTTCTTTGTTTATAAATCCCCATTGATTACCACTTTTTACGGCAGAAAACCCTTCGTGAAAGGGAGAAACATAATCGAAAGTTTCTGTAGTTTGAGCAAATCCTAAAACCGGAATTAGAAAAAGTAAAAGAAAAAATATATTGATTCTTTTCATCGCAGTATAATTTTTATAGTTGATGCTTCTACAAAAGTAATAGGGTTTGTTTTGCTGTAAAATGACCGGCATCATATCAATAATTTTAAAACTAAATAATATATTCAACTCTAAGAAATAAAAAGGTTATAACAATATCATCAAATAAAAACATCCGCATTGCTTATTCTATTACAGATGACCCACATCATTTTACGGCAAACGCCTTCCTTTTACATTTGCTTATAACCTAACAGCAATGAAAAACATTTTACTACCCACAGACTTTTCAGAAAATTCTTGGAATGCAATACTATATGCTATCAATTTTTATGAAAATGAGACCTGTACTTTTTATTTGTTACATGTAGAAGGTTTTGGAAGTATGGTAACAGATACACCTTATATTCCTGAATCTATTGCTTTTGAAGGGGATTTCATTAATCCTGCAAAAATAAAATTGAAACAGATTTTAAAACGTATTTCTCATACATTCTCTTCTAATAAAAAGCATAAATTTTACCTATTGGCAGAATACAATTATTTAGTTGATGCTGTTAAAAAATACGTTAAAGAAAAAAAAATTGATCTAATTGTAATGGGTACAAAAGGCGCTTCTGGCATAAAAGAAAAGATAATTGGTAGTAATACGGGCAATGTTATCACAAAAATATCGTGTACTACTTTAGTTGTGCCAAAGAAGGCGAAATTTAAAATTCCTAAAGAAATTGTATTTCCGACAGATTTTATACAAAATTTTACATTTCATTTATTACAACCAATTATTAACATTATTAAAAAAAAGGGTTCCTCATTACGGATTGTGCATATTACTAAACAAAACACCCTTTTAAGCACAGAACAACAACAGAACAAGCATTTGTTAAAAGATGCATTTCAAAATTATAACTGTAGTTTTCATAATTTAAGTACAAAAAAAGTTGAAGAAGCTGTGCTGTTTTTTGCAGAAGATAGAGGTATAGATCTAATTGTAATGGTGGCTAAAAACGTAAACTATTTTCAACATTTATTTTTTCAATCTAGAGCAGAAAAAATTAGTTTTCATACCAATCTTCCTTTTTTAATACTTCACGAATAAAACCAATATATAATGGATGTTTCAATTTTTTTAGCAAAGTTTTGGGGATGGTATTTAATTATTTTCTTTTTAATATTAAGTATTAAGCCCGAAAGAAATAATCAAGTCATTAAAGATTTAAAAGATGATAAGTTTCTAATTCTATTATCTTTTATGGCCATTATCATAGGCTTACTCAATCTTTTATTTCATAATTTTTGGAAACCAAATTGGACAATTATCGTCACTCTTATTGGATGGGTTTCCTTATTTATTGGGTTGTTTTTATTTGTTTTACCAAACCTTACCGTAAAGTTTTTGGAAATAGTTAATATTAAATTTGTACAAGTAATATATATATTTCTTTTTTTTATTGGTGTCTTCTTATTAAATAAAGGGTATGGCATTATACTGTTTTAAAAAAAGCTCTTTTAGATTAAAAATTTGTTTTATTCTGATGCACGTCATTTTGTGAAACGTATTAAAGGGTAATATTTGACATCACTTAAAATAGAATCTATAATGAAAAAAATAATTGTACCCACAGATTTTTCTGAAACTGCTTTAAATGCAGTAATCTATGCTCGAAAATTGTTGAAAAATGATTTGTGTACATTTTATATACTCCATGCCTACCAGCAAGAGATTTATGAAAGTAATAGCCTAATAAACGAAGAGAATCTTGTTGAAGTTACTACAGCTGTTCAGAAAAAAACTCAAAAAAATTTAGAAAAATTATTGAAGCAAATTAATGAGTTTCCAAAAAACGCAAAGCACCATTATAAAATTAGATCTGCAAATAATATTTTGGTTGACGAAGTAGATAATATTGTTGATGTAAAAGATATCGATATCGTTATTATGGGTACTAACGGAATGACCGATGATAAAAAACTAACCTTTGGTAGCAATACTATTCAAGTTTTAAAATATATAAAATGCCCTGTATTAATAGTTCCGAAAGAATACAAATACAAAGCACCTAAAAAAATTGTTTTTTCTTCTAATTTTTACATCCCTTATCAAAAAAGAGAACTTCATTTTTTAAGCGAATTGGCACTAAATCACAAAAGTAAAATAGATGTTTTGTCTTTTTCTGATTTAAAAACAATATCGTTGAGAGAACTAAAAAACAAGCATTTTATTGAAGCTATTTTAAAAAACAACAACATTTTATTTGCCACTGGTGATGGTAAGGATATTGTAAAAACGATTAAATCGTATATAAAAAAACAGGATATAGATATTTTGGTAATGATTAATAGAAGGCATTCTTTTTTAGAAAATATTCTATTTAAAGACACCATCAATACCATAGGGTTAACTATAAAAATTCCTTTTTTAGTGCTACAAAACATAAAACGCGATTAAACAAAAAAACCAAACGAATGAAGCATATACTCTTACCCACAGATTTTTCTAACAATTCATGGAACGCAATACAATATGCACTTCAATTATTTAAAGATCAAAAATGTGCGTTTCATTTGTTACATGTGTACACACCAATTATATATCAGGTACAATATTTTGAGGTACCTATAAATCAGTCTAGTTTAATTGATGAGATTAAGGATTCTTCTGATAAACAATTAGACAATCAACTTGATAAAATGAATAGTGAATTCAAAAATGAACAGCATACGTTTTATAAAATTTCTTCATTTAATACTTTAGAAAATGAGGTGGCAGCACTTTATCAAAAAAATGTATTCGATTTTATTGTGATGGGCACAAAAGGGGCAAGTGGTATTACTGAAATTTTATTTGGTTCTAATACGGTTCATATTATTAAAAATGCAAAGTGCCCAGTATTGGCAATACCTAATGATTTTTCTTTTGAATCTCCTCGTGAAATTTTATTTCCATCAGATTATGAGATTGATTTTAAAAAAGAACTGATACAGCCCATTGTAGATATTACTTCAATATTTAATGCAAGAATACATATTTTAAATGCATCCTATGGTTATGATTTATCAGAACAACAAAAACGTAATAAGAAAAAACTAGCAACCCACTTTAAAAATAGTGCTTATTTATTTCACAGCGTTAGTAATGAAAGTGTACCAGAAGCCATTGCTAAATTTCAAGTAAAAACACGCATTAATTTATTGGTGATGATAAATAATAAACATTCTTTCTTTGAAAATATATTTTTTACATCAAAAATTAAACAAATAGGTTTTCATTTAAATGTTCCTTTTTTGGTAATTCCTGCTAAATCTTAGTTTTTTACTATGAGACTGATGTAGGTCATAATTGAATTAGTTGAGTTTAAGTAATTTTATATCAAATATTTAAATGAATATCATAAGGCTTTTTATTTAAGATGAAAAGTGCTTCGCTTAATAATAAATAGAGTAAACATTGTTGATCTCTATTATCAGAAAGTAGTTGGGGGACTGCTTTCTGTTTTTACCACTAAAAATTAAAATTATGAAAACAACACCAACAAATAGTAGCATTAAATTTATTAAATGGTTGAGTGCAGCAGACATGCATAATAATACCAAAGAATGGTTGTCTGAATTAGAATTTATAAAAGTAGAGCACCTCTTTTTAGACAATATTATAAACTCTTTTGCGCTCCAGTTAATTGATGAAACTTATTTTTCTGACAGCAAAAAAGTTATCGAAGCGCTAAACACATCTGCTAAAGAAAATGAAAAATTAATTAAAGTAATTCGCAAACACGAAAATGATCTTAAAATTATGGTTGATGATATTAATCAACTAAAAGAAGAGGAAGATTATAAAGATGAACATCGAAATTGTACTGTAATTATTCATAAATTTTTAAAGGACTATAGATTGCTTAAAGAGGAGCTGTTTGACATCATAAAAAGTATAAAAAAAACGCAAAAACAAAAGCGTTTAATCAATTAAGAAAGTACAAAACCCTAAAGTTATGAAATACTTTCTTTTTTTGATGGCTACACTAATGCTTGTAAGTTGTTCTAGTACAAAGTTATTAGGTAATTGGAAAAACCCTAGTATAGAAAACTACACAGTCAATAAAGTTTTAATTGTTGGTATGACTCCAAATGTCGAAGCTCGATTACAATTTGAACAACAAATAAAGAATAATTTACAATTACGTGGTATAAATGCAACTAGCAGTTTAGATCTTTTTGATGCTTCTTTGCGAACAGAAAAAATGACCAAAGAAGCATTAAAAACCCTAAAAAATAAACTTACGAATGAGGGTTTTGATGCCGTTTTATTTTCAAAAGTGATAGGGGTAGAAGATAAAATGGCTTTTAACAAATCGTATTATAATTATAAAAAAACAACGAGAAGTTTTAATGACGATTATTTTTCGAATCAAGATATTTATTATAATCCTAAATATTACGAGAATTATACTGTATATCACGCAGAAACTTCTTTATACTGTGTGTGTCGAACAAAAGAATCAGAACTTATTTGGAAAGGATATATCGATATTACAAATCCCAAATCAATAAAAGAAACTGTAGATGATTATACAAAGCTTATTTTATCAATCTTAGAAAAAGAATCACTCATTTCAAAAAAAATAACGGATAAAAAATATTAAAATAAAAAGATAAACTAATTTTTAATGCTTACAAAATACCTACCTGTTTTTATTGTTCTCTCTTTAATTGCAGAGGTTTTAGGTACAGTTGGTGGTTTTGGCTCATCTGTTTTTTTTGTGCCTATAGCCAATTTCTTTTTTGATTTTCAATCTGTTTTAGGCATTACTGCATTATTTCATTTATCAAGTAATATTAGTAAAATAGCCATTTTTAAAAAAGGATTTGATAAAAAAATAGTCTTAACTTTAGGTATTCCTGCCATACTTTTTGTGTTAATAGGTGCTTATTTTAGCAAGTTTTTAGATCCTAAAATATTAACCTATATTCTTGGTTTTTTTCTAATCATTTTAAGTTTACTTTTTTTAATTTTTAAAAATCTAAAAATAAATCCGAATAAAAAAAATGCGATTATTGGAGGTTCTTTATCAGGGTTAAGTGCGGGGCTTTTAGGCACAGGAGGAGCTATTAGAGGAATTACTTTAGCCGCTTTTAAGATGGATAAAAGTAAGTTTATTGCAACGTCTGCAATTATCGATTTAGGCGTAGATTTTAGTAGAACCATTATCTATTACCTTAATGGTTATATGCACGAACGACATTTATATTTGTTGCCAATATTAATAGTTGTTAGCATTTTAGGTACTTGGATTGGTAAAAAAATAGTAGACAAAATTTCTCAAGAACAGTTTAGAAGTTTTGTATTAATACTCATTTTAATCATCGGAATTGTAAGTATTATTTCTAATATACACGTTGATTAATTAAAAAATAGAGTACTTCTAAAAGTCCTTTTTCCCACATTTTCTATAGATGTTAAAAACAGGTAAAATGACCGAGGTCATCGCTATTTGTATTTTTAAAATCAACCTTTGTAACTTACTAGTCAGTACTACTTATTCGCTAAAAAACACAAAAAACGATAACAAATGACAATCCAAATAAATACTGATAAAACGCTTTCGGGAGAACAAAGAAATGCTGATTTTTTTACAACTCAAATCGAAGAAGCCTTACAAAGATTCGAATCTCATATTACCCGAATAAAGGTGCATTTAAAAGATGAAAATGGAAATAATGAAGGGTATCATACAATTTCTTGCTTATTAGAAGCTAGACTTGAAAGTAGGCAGCCGATTGCAATTACACATCAAGCAAATACTATTGATCTTGCAGTAACAGGCGCTATCAACAAAATAAAAACAGCTATTGAAACCATTATTGCAAAAATCAAAAAACATTAATATTTATACTATTAAAACACAAAAAAACTTAGGTATTTGGATGGATCATTCTACTGCCAATTTAATAGATTTAGATTCCAAGAAAAATACCCAAGCTATCGTATCTAATTTTACAAATAACACAAAAGAAGAAGCGTTAAACAGAAGTGAAAGTTTGATGCACAATAAAAGACAGCAGATGAATGAAGCCTTTTACAAAGAAATTGCAGCTAAAATTCTAAAATACAACAATGTACTTTTATTTGGTCCAACAAATGCTAATGTAGAACTGCATAATTATCTTGATAAAGATTTGCATTTTAAGGATATTAAAATTGATGTGGCATCTGCAGATAAAATGACAAATAACCAACAAGTTGCTTTTGTAAAACAGCATTTTAAAGAATCTTAAGAATTGTTTTTTGGGAGATAATAGTAATGGCACTAACAGTTTTGGTTGGTTGGCTTTTTAATATAAATGTTGGCTATACAATGAATCAGCACTATGATAGAATTTAAATCACTGAATAGATTATCGGTTCATTTAGAGCATCTTATTAAAGGTCGATTGTGGCTTAAAGTAATTATTGGACTTCTTTTGGGTGCTGGTATTGGTGTGCTATTAAATCCGTCTACAGGAATTCTTTCTGAAAACACTAGTTTACGAATTGCGGATTGGATGGATTTGCCGGGTCAAATTTTTATGCGATTGGTGCAAATGATTATGATTCCTTTGATATTTACTTCAATTATTACAGGAATTGTAGGAAATACATCCGAAAACCTAAAAACCTTTGGGCTCAGGCTATTATTGTATTTTGTTTTTACCACCACTGTAGCTATTGTAATCGGTTTAGTTATAACATTAATTTTAAAACTTGGGCAATATATTTTTGAGTTAGGAGGATTTCCTAATAGCGGAAAAACACAAATAATACCTGATGAACAAACAGATCTTATTGGTAACATTCCGAATGCCATATCGAACCTGATTCCCAATAATCCTTTAGAATCTATTCTAACAGGAGAAATGTTAGGTGTCGTAATTTTTACCATTATTATTGGTGTGGCAATAACCCAACTTCGTCAGCAAACAGCGGCTCCTATGATCCGTTTTTCAGAAGCTGTTCAGAAAATTTGTATGATTGTGGTATCGTGGGCAATGATGCTAGTTCCTTATGCCGTATTTGGCTTAATGGCAGCATTACTCTCTAGAACGAGCATTGAAGTATTTCTGGGTTTAGGATATTATATGGGCGTTGTTCTGATAGGTCTTATGTTTCTATTAACTTTCTATGTACTATTGGTTTTTATAGTTGCTAAGAAAAATCCATTTAAATTTTTAAAAGCCATAAGAGACCCACAATTGTTAGCTTTTTCTACAGCCAGTTCTGCAGCTGTGATGCCACTTTCTATGAAAACTGCCGATGAAAAATTAGGCGTATCTTCTCATATTAGCGATTTTGTAATTCCTATTGGAGCAACAATTAATATGGATGGCACAGCACTATTTCAATGCGCAACTACGTTGTTTATGGCACAAGCCTATGGTATTGAATTGTCTATACTAAGCCTACTGCTAATTATATTTACAGTTGTGGCTGCCTCTATAGGTACACCAGCCATTCCTGGTGGTGGTGTTATTATTTTAACAAGCGTTTTGCAAAGTGCAGGGATTCCTATCGATGGCCTAATCATTATTATTGGAATCGATCGTATTTTAGGCATGTTTAGAACGGCTGTAAATGTAACCGGAGATTTAACAGCCTGTATTATATTTAATAAATTTTATGGAACCAAATCAAAAGTAAAAACACTTATTAAGGAAATTTAATTCAACTTGTTTATGCTAAAGTTTGTTATAAATATCAGGTTGAGCGCAGTCAAAATCGATTTGTTGATGTAAAAAATTCTCGATTGCGCTAAAACAGACCGTGTTTCTATTTTTAGACTATTGCATTTCAGCATATTCTATTTACAATTGATTAAAATGCAGTTACATTTAAGTAGATTCTATTTACAATTGATGTAAATACACTTACATTCTAGTAGATGCGCTTTACAATTGGTTAAAATGCAGTTACATTTTAGTATATTCTATTTACAATTGATGTAAATGCAATTACATTTTAGTAGATGCGCTTTACAATTGGTTAAAATACAGTTACATTTTAGTAAATAGTATTTACAATTGATGTAAATACTATTACATTTTATTAGATTTTACTTACAATTCAATAAAACGGCGTTACATTTAAATAAATGCTGCTTGTAATGTATTCAAATTAACCAGCGATTGTTCAAAAACTTTTTTCTACTTTCTTATCAGAATAGATTTCATTAACCTCTTCCAGTTCGGAAATAATTTTTTCATCTTTTTTTAAAGTAGATTTAAGAGCGATAATTGTTGGCGCTAGTATAAAAATGGTAATTAAAACACCTAAAGAAAATAAAGAAAAAATTAATAAAGCTAATGATGTTTTAATATCCCAAAATAATAGCGAAATGCTTACTTTACTCGTGTTTTGTAGTGTAAATACTACAATAAAAATAAGTGTGATTATGGTTAATATGATATAATTTGTTTGTTTCATTTTAAGTGAATTTAAGCATTACCACCATTATTATTTCTTTAAAATAGCGTTTAAAACTTCGTCTTTGTCTAATTTCTTGGTACAGAAAAACCAGTCTTTACAATCTAAATCATCAGCAGTCATTCTTTCTTCTGCAACACCACAAGAACCCGCAGGCGAAATAATCACATCATCACCAGGATTCCAATCTGCGGGAGTTGCTACCTGAAATTCGTCTGCAGTTTGCATTGCAATCAATGCTCTATACATCTCATCAAAATTTCTACCTAAGCTTAAAGGATAATAAATAAGGGCTCTAACAATACCTTCTCTATCAATAAAAAATACGGCTCTTACTGCTTGCGTTTTGCTTTCTCCTGGTTGAATCATTCCGTATTTTTTGGCAATTTCCATAGAGATATCTTCTATCAATGGAAATTTGACCTCAATATTCTTCATCCCCTTAAATTCAATTTTCTCTTTTATGGTTCTTAACCAAGCAATATGGCTGTACAAACCATCAATAGACAAACCAACGAGTTTACAGTTTGCTTTCTCGAACTTTTCTTCGAGACTGGCAAAGGTTATAAATTCTGATGTACAAACAGGCGTAAAATCTGCTGGATGACTAAATAAAATGACCCATTTGCCTACATAATTGTCGGAAAAATTAATATCTCCTTGGGTTGTTATGGCTTTAAATTTTGGGGCTGCGTCTCCTATTCGTGGCATTGCAAAAATTTGTTCTTTCTCTTGTATTGTTTCCATTATTGTTGTGTTTATGTATGTAAAACCTCATCATATTTATAGGCTACTTCAGTCGCTTTTCCTGTCGTTTTATCATATTCTCTCCATATTTTTACAGGTTTAGCATATAAATGCAGGCATACAGATCTGGCTTGATAATCATTAATATATTTATAAATGGTTTTTGATTTTTGCATATAAGAGTAACTTTGGGTAGTTAGCAAAACAGAACTTACCTGCTCTAATTTGCGATGCGACAACTTATACCTTTCTTCAATAAAACTGCCACAAATTGGATGAATCCAAGCTTCTTCTGCATCAATATCGTGAATGGGGCCTTCTTGCCCTTTTTCCCAACAAGACATTAACAACTCATAATCTTCTGTTTTGGAAAGGCTTATTCTTTTTGGTTTATCATCACTGAATTTGAAATACTTTTCCCAATCAACAAAAGTGATATCTATGCTTCTCATTGCGTTTAAATAGCAATTTTCTGTTTGATGTATATCACAAGTATTCAAAGCCAAAATAAGTTCGGGTATACTTTTTATTTTTGTAAGATTTAATCTGTTCATCACGTAGGTTTTAAGTTGAATTTGTGTGTACTATTTTAAGGTGTGTAAAATTCAAAATTACAGTCATTAGCTTACTACTGCAATGACGCAGATCAGTACTTTTAAATAATTGATAATCAATTTAGTAAAAAATGACCTAGGTCATTTTTATTTGGTTTAAATTGTTTTATATTATAGCTTTATTAAACCACGATGAGCATGAAAGAGCGAGAAATACAAGATATAGCACTTTTTCAGGGAATTTTTCAAGCATCTGTAGAAGGTATTTTGGTGGTTGGTACTGATGGTGTTATTCTTAAAACCAATCCAGCAAGTCAAAAATTATTTGGTTATACTGCTGACGAACTTATAGGTCAAGAGATAGAAAATCTTATTCCGAAGAAGCTAGTAAAAAAACATAAAAGCCTCAGAAAAGAATATAGTATACAACCCAAAACAAGAAAAATGGGACATAATCAAAAACTATGGGGTTTAAAAAAAGATGGGACTCAATTTCCGTTAGAAATAAGTTTAAGTCCAACAACAATAAATCAAAGGCAAGTAATCATCGCTTTTGTTATTGATATTTCCGAACGAGAAAAAATAGAAAAAAAACTAAACATTAGCCAAGATAAGCTGCAAACCTATTCAAAGGAATTAGAAAAAAAAGTAGCCAATAGAACCCGTGAATTAACTACCACAGTTCAAAAATTGGTAGCGTCTAATTTAAGTCTAGAAGATCAAATACAGGAAACGCAAGAAGTAGAAAAAAGGGCAGTTGCAAATAAATCGTTATCGGTAGCTATCGCAAAAAATTTTCCAAACGGATTTATTATTGTTTTCAACTCAAATTTTGAAATGTTGCTTATGGAAGGTGAGGCTGTTGTGCAATTGGGTTTAGATAAAATGAATTTTAAAGATAAAAGCGTTAATGAAATTGCTATTTTTTCTGAAAAACAAAAAACAAAACTTAAAAAAGATATTTTAAAAACCATTGCAGGAGAGCATCTTGGATTCGAAATAATGTATAGAAATCAATACTTTTCTGTAAATACGATTCCTTTGTTAGATAAGGATGCTGTTATATCTAGTGCATTATTTGTTTACAGCGATATAACTATACAAAAAGAAATAGAACGTGTTACTAAAAATGCTTTAAAAAAAGAACAAGAATTAAACGAACTAAAATCTCGTTTTATATCAACAGCATCACATGAGTTTAGAACCCCTTTAAGTGCTATTTTAACCTCAGCGATATTAATTGAAAAATTAAATGCACCTGGAAATGAACCTAAAAGATTAAATCACGTATCTAAAATTAGAACCAGTGTAAAAAATTTGGTTGTTATTTTAAACGATTTTTTATCTTTAGGTAAACTGCAAGAGGGCAAAGTAGCTCCAGAATATAACTTGTTTGATATTATTTCTTTCTCTAAATCGTTGATTAAAGAAATAAATGAAACCAAAAAAGAAGGACAAATTATTGTTTTTAAAGCTCAAAAAGCTGCTATTAATATCTATTTAGATCCAAAATTAGTAAGGCATATTTTATTTAATTTACTATCAAATGCAATCAAATATTCTGCAGAAAATACATCCATTATTTTTAAAATAGCCATTATACAAGATCAATTAAGTATAGAAATAATAGATTTTGGTATTGGGATCCCTTTAGAGGATCAAAAAAATATTTTTAGTCGCTTTTATAGAGCAAACAATGTGGCAAATATTGAAGGTACCGGTTTGGGTTTAAATATTACAAAACAATATGTAGCATTAATGGGGGGTACGATACATTTTGAGAGCACCTTAAATAAAGGGTCTGAATTTTACATTAATTTTCCTTTAAAAAAAGAGAACCAATGAAAAAAATATTATTAATTGAAGACAACCAATATGTTCGAGAAAATACTGCCGAAATACTTGAATTGGAAAAATATGACGTATTCACTGCTGCAAACGGAAAAATTGGTATTGAAATGGCATTGAAGCATATTCCTGATATTATTATATGTGATATTATGATGCCAGAATTAGACGGCTATGATGTATTTGATGGTTTGAGTAAAAACCCAAAAACAGCAAGCATACCTTTTATATACCTTACTGCAAAATCAGAAAAAGCAGAAATAAGAAAAGGGATGAACCTTGGTGCAGATGATTATTTAACAAAGCCTTTTGAAGAATATGAATTACTGCAAGTTATAGAATGTCGTTTGAAAAAGAATGATTTTTTAAAGAAAGAATTCTCTAAAAACATTCAAGGAATTAGTGCATTTTTAAATGAAGCATCAAAATATTTAAACCTTAAAGCGTTATCTAAAGATCGTGCACTGCAAGGCTATAAAAACAAAGAAGAAATTTTTAGAGAAGGTAGTGCAGCACAACGATTATACTTTATTCAGAGTGGTAACGTAAAAACATTTAAAACAACAGAAACAGGTAAAGAATTTGTAACAGGTTTCTATAGTGCTGGAGATTTTATAGGTCAATTATCATTGCTTGGAGATTCAGGGAAATACACAGAAGCCGCTACTGCATTAGAAAAAGCAGAAATTTGTGGTATTCCAAAAGCAGATTTTATCACCTTATTATATCAAAATAAATACGTTTCTAATAAATTTATCAAAATGATTTCTAATAATATGATCGATTTACAAAAACAATTGATAAATATGGCCTTTGCAACGGTAAGACAGAAAACAGCCAAAGCATTATTAGAATTAGATGCCAAAGGAATGATGAAAGATAAGAACCATACAGGAATTAGTATACCAAGAGAAGATTTTGCAGGATTAATTGGCACTGCAACAGAAACAGCCATTAGAATGCTTTCTCAGTTTAAAGAAGAAGAATTAATAAGTATTGCATCTAGTAAAAAGCTAATTTTACTAGATAAGATTAAATTACAACACATTGCTGTTTTTAATGATTAACAGGCTGTATGCACCTTAAGAATAAGTGTCTTAAGTTATTTTATAGGATTAAAATTTTAGAAGTGATACGTGTCATTGTTGTTACTTTTTAGTAGGTTTAGATTTGTGATAGCAATACATTTAGGTATTATCATCTCAATAATTAAACAATTATGAAAGCTAACATACAAGTAAAAAATGAAAAGCAGGTTTTTATAAAATCTTATGCTGAGTTTTTACTTGTAGAAAAAGCTGTAAAACGAATCAATCAAAACAAAAATAATCATCTACAACTATCTATTCTAGGTAAAATTGTTGAGAAAGCTAAGGTTGATAAAAGAAAACTTATCGAAGCAAAAGAGATTATAGAAACAAAATGTAAATCATTATTTGAATTTCCTATTGACTTTGGCATGCTAACAAATCCAGAAATTGGTGTCATATTTATTACTGGTTTCTTGGTGGATACATTTTTACAAGAAGTAGAGAAAAAAACTATTGGGTCACTTTCTACAGGACCTTATGGGATTTTAAGAGGTTTAGGAATAAATAGCGAAAGGACAACTTTTTATATAAACGCACTAGAAAAAGGCAACTATCTTTTAATACTTAGAGGTTATGAAAACGAGATTAATCCATTCATAGACCTATTAGATAACTTGGCTGAACAAAATTAATAGTAAAAAAAAAGACTATAAATTAGAAAAGGTATATTTTTTTTGAAATAATAATAAAACTTAGATTTTTTTCATCTGTTGTTTCATCATTTGCATTTGTTCTTTTAACATGCCATGTTTGTCTAATTTTTTAGCCTCAGCCATTAAATTAGTAGCTTCACGTTTGCGTCTTTTTGTCATTGCAATTCCGGCTAATTGTAGTTTCGCCATTGCCAAATCATGATCCATAGACAAGCCTAATTTTACAGCTTTTCGTAAAAATTTTTCTGATTGTGTCATGTTTGTCTGACTTAGCATAATGCCGTGTAAATAATTATAATAGCCCTGTTGTTTTGTGATTAAAGCAGTTTCAGGATTTTTTATATATCCTAACCATTTTTGTGCAGCAGGAAAATTTTGCTTACGTAATTGTAAAAAAGCCAACAAAATAAATTCGTTTTTAAAATACAATAACACAAAAATTCCGGCTAATAATAAGATAGAAATTCCGTTCATTATATTTACTTGACTAAATTGATATACAGCCCAGACTGTAATTAAACCTGCTAAAACTAATTTTATATTTTTATTGAACATTGTCGTTTTTTAATTTGTATTCTCGAGCGCAATCGAGTATTTATTTTTATTTCGGCACAAAAATACATTTTCTTATGATAAATACCTACACCGTTTTTGAAACCTTGCAGGAATGCAATTACTTCTTATAATATTTTTTGTATTTAAACCAAGATAATGTTCCTAAAATGGCAACAAAACCTACTGAATAATATACCGCAGTTGGGGTAATTACGCGATCTCCACTTGCATAAGAATGCAGGCCAGATAAATAGAAGTTTACACCAAAATACGTCATCATAATAGAAGCGTATGCAATAACTGTCCATAAATTAAAGGTGTATTTTCCTCTCATTCCAGGAATTAATCGCATGTGTAACACAAAAGCATAAATCATAATCGAAATTAATGCCCAAGTTTCTTTAGGATCCCATCCCCAATAACGGCCCCAACTTTCGTTAGCCCACATACCGCCTAAAAAGTTTCCAATGGTTAACATTACCAAACCAACCGTAACTGCCATTTCATTAATAATGGTAATTTCTTTAATGTTAATGTCCATTTTCTTTTGGTTATTCTTGTTGGTAAATAAGATTAAAAAGAGCGAGAAAATACCTAAAATCATCCCTAAGGTTAAAGGTCCGTAACTTGCTACAATTATAGAAACATGTACCAATAGCCACCACGAATTTAGCACAGGTTGTAAGTTGGCAATTTCTGGATCTAACCAATTCATACTTGCTGTAAATAAAATAATTGCGGTTACAAAAGTAGTAGCTGCGATGGTTAAAGAAGATTTTCGGCCTAAAAATAACCCAAATAGCATTGTAGTCCACGCAACATAAATGATAGATTCGTAAGCATTACTCCAAGGTGCGTTTCCACTAATATACCATCTCGAAATTAGGCCTGCTGTATGTAAAAGAAACAAGGCAATTACCAAGCCAATTGCTATTTTTATAACTGTACTTAACCACTTTTTGGTGCTAAAAATTTGAGTGATAACAAATACAATTAAGAATAAACTAGCCAAACCATAATACTTGACTAATTTGGTAAAAACGTTAAACTTATTATACGCAATTTCTACATCTATTCTTTTATCTGATGGATATACTGCTGCACCATATTTCTTTTGATATTTTTTAATACCCTCTAAAATTTGATTCGCTTTTGAGTAATCGCCAGTTTTTTTAGCAGTTTGTAAAAGTTGTACATAAAGAGGTACTGATTTTTGCACAAAAACAGTATCAGAAGGCATAAAACCTTTTGTTGATGAGGTTTCTGGTTGAGAAACCCATTTGTTATTTTCGTCATTAGGAATAGGATAAATTTTTAGAATTCCACCTCCAATGGCATTGTACAATAATCCTAAGCGTCTATCAATTTTAATAATATCTTTTTCGAAGTTGTTCTTTACATTTTTCTTTTGCGCTTCTGCAACCTGTTCTCTTATTAAATAATCACCTCTATCTGAGAAAAAATCGGATAAGCGTGCATATTTTGCAGTATCAGCTAACCCTAATTGTGCTCTAATTTTGGTGTTTTGTTTCTCTAAATAAATCGCAGGCACTTCGTACCACAGTCTAGAGTTCTCTATAATAGAAAGTAAAACTTGACTCGGTTGCATGCCATTAAAATTTTCTGTTTGGGTTACTTTACGAACCAATTCAGAAGCAAAAGTATGCGCAGGTTTCATTCTTCCACCTGCATCTTGTATCACCAATTTACTAAAACTTTCAGCATGTTCTAAAGAAACCATATTCATTTTTAAAATAGAATCTATTTGCTGGTTTGATGCTCTTATCATAGCCACATTAGAATGAGGTGTAGCCTGATTTGTGGTTTGCTCAGTTTCGTGGGTATGATTTGGATCGCTATGGTCGTGATCGTGATCTGTTTGTTGCGTAAAACTAAAACTTGACAAGCATAAAGTGGCTGCAATAGCCATTGCTGTTTTCTTTTTACGAATCTTTTTTAAGCCGTTTTTAAGGCTGTCAAAACGTGTGTATTTTGCAAAAAATATGCTAATCATACCCGTGTATAGTAATGAATAGCCTAAATAGGTAATGAAAGTACCCCACCAATCGTGGTTAACAGATAAATGTGTTTGCTCTCTTTCACCCGATAAATCGTAACTCGATTGGAAAAATTTATAGCCTTTGTGGTCTAAAATATGATTCATAAAAATACGATAATCAAAAGTTTCATCTTTATCAATTAAAGTAACTTCGCTAGCATAAGACGCTGCACTTTCTGAACCAGGATATTTTTCTAGTTGAAAATCATTCAATTTAATACTAAAAGGAGCTTCTAATATTTTAGCTCCATACCACATTCTAAAATTTAAACCATCAACACTAAACTCTTTTGCGTTGTCGTTATTAAATTTTCCACCGGTAAGTGAAACTCTTTTAGTTTCATTTGCAGTCTTAACATCTAAAACAATTACATCTAATTTTTTATCATCTTTCGGGCCACTTACCGTTTTCATAGTTCCTTTAGCAGGATATTGAGGAACTACAAAAGGCAAACCGGCAACATTGTATAGCGAACGAAGTTTAAAATCTTGAACACTATCTTTTGTTACAAATCCGTCGGTCATTGTGGCCATTACTTTATAATTACCATCAGACTTTGTTTTAATTTTTAAAGAGTCGTTTCTTTTAAAAATATTAATAGATGCAGTATTATCCTTTGAATTATATCCCACTAAAATATTATGAATATTTTGTACTGTACCCGATTTTACATAATGTTCATGTCTATTTCCACTCGAAGATTCTACTAAAAATAAATATTCTACTCCGTTTTCATCATCCACTAATTTTTCTTCTGCCCAAGGAATATAATCTACTAAATCTACCTCATAACTTTTGCCTTTAAAATCATTGGTATACGACCAAGAATTTGCACCCCAAGCACTTAACAAAATAGGTTCATGTTCTGTTTTTTGAACTTCATTATTGTCAACAACAATATTTACATAAGTGGTTTCGGATAAAAATTTATTGGTGGTTTCACCTTCATCAATCAACATAATACCTTCATAACCCACATATCTGGTAATACCGGCACCAATAAGTATGAATAAAAAGGCCAGGTGAAACATAAGTACCGGCCATTTTTTTTTTCTAAGCAATTTATACCTAAAGATATTTCCAAAAAAATTGATTACAAAAAAAATCATAATCGCTTCAAACCACCAAGAATTATAAACCAATGCTTTTGAGGTTTGGGTTCCGTAATCATTTTCTATAAAGGTAGCTACTCCCATTGCTGCTGCAAAAAGAATAAACAATACTGCCATTAAACGAGTAGAATAGATAAAATTAAGAAAGTTTTTCATCCTTATATAGTGCTTTTAAAAGTCTTGCAAATTTAAGGATAAATGAAAGAATAGTACAGCAAGTATAGGTGTTTTTTGTTGTTAAGAATTGTTAAAAATTAACCAAATTATAGAATCTTTTTAGGGATTACTTTTCTGGTCCACGTTTTTAATCTTTTGTAATTACCAACTTTAGCATCTGGGTTAGAAGAGGTTGTAGTTTCCCAAGAATTGGCTGGTTTAAATTCTTCTTCCATTCCTTTTAATACACCTTCAGCTACTTTTTCTGATTTTACGATTACAATACATTCTGTATTTAAATTTGCACTTCGTGGATCTAAATTAAAAGTACCTATTACTGTAATTTTATCGTCTATAACCATAGATTTTGCGTGCAAACCAAAAATGGGCTTATGTTCAAGTTTTTCCTGTAACTCACCAGTCATTATTTTTACGCGTTCTGCTGCATCTGGTCTGAATTCAAATATTCGAACTCCAGTTTCTAATAGTTTTTCTCTATCCGATTGATAACTACTAAACGCTTCGACATTATCTGTAGACGCTAAACTATTGGTTAATATTCTAATGTTTACGCCTCTATCTGTGGCTTCTTTAAATAGGTTTCTACTTAATTCGGTGGTAATCAAATATGGTGTTTGAATTTCTACCGTAGATTTCGCATTTTTTACCAGATTCATTAAGGCTGTGGTCGTAAGTCCACCAGCCGTAAAACTTTCTTTTTGATCGTTTTTACCCGGAATGTCTGAAATAAACACAACATCATCTAACCAAATAAGCTTACCCGAATTTTTAATGTCAGCAAAAGCTTCTGGAAGTTTTTTAATTCGTTCTCTTATTTGTGGCCAAAAGTTTTCTGGATTACAAGCATATTCATGTAAGTTGTTAAACCGATCTTCAGCATTGTTTTGTTCGATAGTGCTTTTAATTATTTTTTCTACATTTTGACTTAAGGGATCGTTCCAAAAAGAATTAAAAGACGTTTTTACGGTTTTAGATTGTTTGCCTATTAAAAGAATATCTCGATCTCTAAAGTTGTATTCATGATCGTAATCAAAATATTCATCTGCAATATTTCTACCACCAGTGATTACTACTTTATCATCGACAATAAATGTTTTGTTATGCATACGTTGATTGGCACTCTTAAAATCGGAAGCAAATTTCCCGATTTTCTGAAAGATGTTTTTTCCTAAGTTAACGCCTGGATTGTAAATTTTTACCGAAATATTTTTATGAGAATTGAACATTAAAATATCTTCAGCATCAGCATCAACCATAATATCATCAACAATAATTCTAACCTTTACACCACGATCTGCGGCTTTAATCAAATAATCACAAGCAATTAAACCGATATTATCTGTAGAAAAAATAAAGTATTGTATATCAATCGTTTTTTCTGCATATTCGGTTAACCAAGCTCTGGCAATCATAGAACCACTGCCATCTTCTAGAACATATACACCCGTTTTATTTTGCATCTGGTCGGTAATACTTTCTAATTCTTTACTTAACGAAATGCTATCGTTTCTTTGAACACTTTCACAAAAATTAGTTTTGGTAGCGACACTTTCTTTGTTAGAACAACCAATTAAAAACAGTAAAATAATAGTATTTAATAGACTTTTTTTTAAGCGATTATTCATTTTTATTTTTTTGTTGATTGTTATAATATGTTGTTCCGATTAAGACTATACCAATTAAAATGCTATAATAATAAATGCTTAAATTTTTCCCTTTAAGTATTTGATAGATTCCGACAAGAATAGATAAAGTACCAATGGCCATTAAAAGATAATACGTTATTTTTCTCATTAAAAATTATTTTTTATTCGGAATTGGAGGAGGCCCTTCTGGA
>TARA_R110002126_G_scaffold161419_1_pt1 | contig 78944 bp, 68 predicted proteins | sample TARA_R110002126 | Tara Oceans TARA_R110002126 (sample SAMEA4397536) | marine metagenome | biome: Polar Biome; feature: [DCM] deep chlorophyll maximum layer (ENVO:01000326); material: water (ENVO:00002006), including particulate matter (ENVO:01000060) such as... | depth 30 m
CATGTGCCGATGCACAAGATCAAGGAGAACATGGACAAGCAGCTGGCGGTTTGCGACGAGGCGCCGTTCTATACCCTCGGGCCGCTGACGACGGATATTGCGCCGGGGTACGACCATATCACCAGCGGCATCGGCGCGGCGATGATCGGATGGTTCGGCTGCGCGATGCTGTGCTATGTCACGCCGAAAGAGCACCTTGGCCTGCCGGACCGCGACGACGTGAAGGTCGGTGTGATCACCTACAAGATCGCCGCCCATGCCGCCGATCTGGCCAAGGGGCATCCCGGTGCGCAGGTGCGCGACGATGCGCTGAGCCGGGCGCGGTTCGAGTTCCGCTGGGAGGATCAGTTCAACCTGAGCCTCGACCCCGAAACCGCGCGTGCCCTGCATGACGAGACGCTGCCGAAAGAGGCGCACAAGGTGGCGCATTTCTGTTCGATGTGCGGGCCGAAGTTCTGTTCGATGAGGATCAGCCACGACATCCGCGCCGAGGCGCAGAAGGAGGGCATGGCGAAGATGGCCGAGAAATACCGCGAGGGGGGCGATCTTTACATGCCGGTCGATGCAGGGACGGAGGACGTGTGATGCAGGTTGGGACAACTTTGGGCGCGATGCGCGCCGCGACGCCGCTGGTGCAGTGCATCACCAACTACGTGGCGATGAACGTGGCCGCCAACGTGTTGCTGGCAGCAGGGGCCAGCCCGGCGATGGTCAGCGACGCCGAGGAAGCGGGCGAATTTGCCGCGATCGCGGGCGCGCTGACGGTGAATATCGGCACGCTGTCGGCCCCGTTCGTGGCGGGGATGCGCGCGGCGATTGCAGGGGCGGAGGGCACGGGCACCCCTTGGGTGCTGGACCCGGTGGCCTGTCAGGCGACGGCGCTGCGGCGGCGCGTGGCGGCGGATCTGGTGGCGCTGAAGCCGACGATCATCCGGGCCAATGCCTCGGAAATCCTGAGCCTTGCGGGCGAGGCGAGCCGGGGGCAGGGCGTTGACGGACGCGACAGTACCGCAGCGGCGCAAGGCGCGGCCAGCCGGCTGGCGCAGCGCACGGGCGGCGTCGTCGCGATGACCGGCGCGGTCGATTTCGTCACCGATGGCATGCGGGCTGTGCGGATCGCGGGCGGGTCGTCCTGGATGCCGCTGAACACCGCGCTTGGCTGTTCGCTGACCGGGCTGTGCGGGGCCTTTGCGGCGGTGGCCGCACCGTTCGAGGCCTCGGTCGCCGCGCTGGCATTGTTTGCGGTGGCAGGCAGGCGGGCGCATGGTGCAGCAGAAGGACCGGGCAGTTTCGCGCCGCTGTTCCTGGATGCGCTGCACCAGGTCGGCCCGGACGATCTGGACCGCGAAGCCCGGATCGAGGTGCTGGAGGTCGCCGCGGCATGACGCTCGATCTGGGTCTGTACCTCGTCCTCGATCCCGGTCTTTGCCGGGATCGGGGGATGGTCGAGACGGCGCGACTGGCGGTGGCGGGGGGCGCCACGATTGTTCAGTTGCGCGACAAGGACGCTGATACGGCGCGGCTGATCGAGGCGGGACGGGCGCTGCGCACGGCGCTGGCAGGCAGCGGCGCGATGCTGATCGTGAACGACGACGTGGAGGCGGCATTGGCGATCGGCGCGGACGGCGTGCATGTCGGGCAGGATGACATGGACCCGGGCGAGGTGCGCAGGCGTCTGGGGCCGCGCGCTCTGCTGGGTCTTTCCGTCGAAACGGTGGATGCGGCGCAGCGGGTCGATCCGGTGCTGGTGGATTACGCCGGTGCCGGGCCGGTCTTTGCCACGGCGACCAAGCCGGACCACAAGCCGCCGGTCGGCTTTGCCGGGCTGGCGGAGATCGTACGCGCCTGTCCGGTGCCGGTGGTGGCCATCGGTGGGCTGGCTGCGGGCCATGCTGATGCCGTGCGGGCCAGTGGCGCAATGGGGATGGCCGTTGTTTCGGCCATTTGCGGGCAGGCCGATCCCCGTGCCGCGGCCCGCGCGATGGCGCAGGCCTGGCAGGCGGCGGTGGCTGCCGGCGGCTGAGCAAAGGTGATGATGCGGTTGCCCCGGTGCGGGGTGGCCGGAAGTGTGCCGGTCAGGGCGGGCCTATTCGCCCGCCTTGTCCAGCGGCGTCGGCCAGAGGGCATGGAAGTGGTGCACCGGCCCGCGCCCCTCGCCCACGTCGAGCATGTCCGACGCGATGAGCGCGGCATGAAGATAGGCCTTGGCCCGCGAAACCGCCTCAGGGACCGGAAAATAGGGGAGGAGCGCTGCGATCGCCGAGGACAGGGTGCAGCCGGTGCCATGATCGTTGCGGGTGTCGACGCGGGGCGCGGGAAAGCGGCGGGACGCGCCGTCGGGGCCGAGCAGCAGATCCGTGCTTTCGCTGCTGCCATCCAGGTGCCCGCCCTTGAGCAGCACCCATTTCGGCCCCAGCAACAGCAGATCCTCCATCGCGTCGTGCAACCGTTGATCACTCCAGGCACCGGAGGATTTCAGCAGCGTGTCGGCCTCTGGCAGGTTCGGGGTGATGACGGTGGCCAGCGGGATCAGGTGGTCGCGCAGCGCACGCAGGGCATCGCGGTCCAGAAGGGAGTCGCCGCTGGAGGCGATCATCACCGGATCGAACACGATATTGCGCGCGCCATGCAGCGTCAGGCGTTCGGCAATCACGCGGGCGATGTCTGCGTTCGCAACCATGCCGATCTTGACCGCGTCAACGCGCACGTCTTCAAACACGGCGTCGATCTGGTCTGCGACGAGGCAGGGCTGCATGGCCGTAAAGCTGCGCACGCCCTGTGTGTTCTGGGCCACGACTGCGGTGACCGCGCTCATCGCGTAGGCGCCGAGGGCGGAAATGGCCTTGATATCGGCCTGGATACCTGCTCCGCCCGTCGGATCGGTGCCGGCGATGGTCAACACGTTGGCAATCATGAGATCTGTCATCCTTTCAACGCCGCAAGTTCAGCCAGACGCAGCACGTCATCGCTGAGGCTAAGATCACCGCTGCGAAGCTGGTCGAGTGTGAACCAGCCCGCATCGAGCGCATCGTCGGCCGCCGCCGGGTCACCCCTGCGCCAATGACAAAGCATGGCGATGAGGACGTAGTGCTGCCGCAGGGTCTGACCAGTGGCGTCGTGGTCGAAAATATCGAGCACGTCCAGAAGGGGTCCTACGTCGGCGGCAATGCCGGTTTCTTCGGACAATTCGCGCAAGCTGGCCTGCGCGACGGTTTCGCCCGGTTCGATCTTGCCACCCGGAAATCCCCACAGGCCCGCGTCGGGCGGATTGGCCCGGCGCACCAGAAGCACCTGGTTGCCATGTGGCACGACCGCGATCACGGCGGCAACCGGGCGGGCTGCGACGGGGTGGGCCGCGACGGGGGGCACGGGCGCGTGCGTTGCGGGCCTTGCGACCGTGGTATCGGTGGCCTGTGGACCGCAGGCGCTGCGCGCACCAACAGCGGGATCGCCGGGATAGAGTGGATGGCTGGGGTCGTACATGTCGCTACCACGTCCTTTTCGGCATGGTCTGTCACGGAGGAACGTGGATCGCCCTGCGCCACCGCCGCCACGATCACTGGGCTTGCGCCACACCGGGGCGGTCACCCGTTCCCTACACCCTAGCACATATTAACCTCTGATAAAGAAGTTCCGGCCGTCGTGGTTGATGAGCGCTGTTTTCCGGCCTGCATCCTGCCCTCCGGGCCCTGCGTTTCGCCCAAAGGTGATGAATTACCGTGGCTTGCGCGGGCGGGCGGTTGGGGCGGGTCTTTGCCTATGTGCTGCGGGTTGATGCGCCGTGTGGCTGTGGATGGCGGTGGCGATACCGAAAAGGATATATCGCGTCGCCAAGATGTGACGATTTTGCCGGGGCGCGAAAGGGGGGGCAGGTGGTCCTTGCGGCTTGTCCGCGCGCTGATGAATTCGGCGGTATTCACGTCGGTATCTTGACGGTATCCGAGCGGTGCAGAGGCCGCGTCGCCGGTTGCCTTGACAATTCATAGTAATTTGGTCAGGTAACGGCGCGATCTTTACACGGTGTCAGTCACCGTTCCCCCAGACATAGCGCCCCATGCCGATATCACGCGCCAAAACCCGAGCTTCCTCCGGAGCCTTCTTGCCACGGATGCAGGCTGAAACCTCCAAGTTGCACACGCTGAAGCCGTTGTCGTTCCGACGGTTGCAGGGTGCCATTGCCGATGTCTGGCATGTGCAGGGCGACGCTGGCGGCGGCGGGTATTACATCGCGCCCGATCCCCGGCTGGTGGTTTTTCTGGGCGAGGTGCCGCAGATGGCGCTGAGTACCGATGCCAGGCTGGTGCCAGTTCAGACAGGGGCGCGCGCGATGTTCATTCCGGCAGGGGTGCCGTTGTGGAGCAGGCTGGGGCCGTCGCAGCGTCTGTCGCATATCGACTTTCACCTTGAGGCGCAGGGATTGCACAACCGCCTGTCCGACGCGGGTCTGGGCCGCGTGCCGGATCAGGCCCGGTTCCTGGCGGGTGGCGCGCAGTTGAGCGATATCGCGCGGCTTGCCGCAGATGAGGTTGAACGGCCGAGGCGCGGTGAGATGCTGATCGACGGTTTGCTGACCGCCTTGCTGGGCGAGGTTTTTGCCACGGAGCCGGAGCGTTCCGTCGCGCCGGTACACGACATCAGCAAGGGCGGATTGAGCCCGCACCTGCTGGCGGCGGTGCAGGCCCACGTGCAGAGCAACCTTGCCCGTCACGTCGGGGTGTCCGAGCTGGCCGAAACAGCCGGGCTGTCTGAAAGCTGGTTCGCGCGGGCCTTCAAGCTGTCGATGGGTGAAACCCCGCAACGCTGGCAGGCGCGGCTGCGCCTGGAGGCGGCGCGTGAGCTGATGCGCGACCCCGACCTTGCGCTGGCCGAGATTGCGGATGCGACCGGCTTTGCCGATCAGGCACATCTGTCGCGGGCGTTTCGCGGGCGGTTCGGACAGCCGCCGTCGGCCTGGCGGCGGGAACAGGGGCCACGAAGTGCCATTTTGGAACAGAACCGGACAAATCGCGGTGGTCCTGTTCAAGACAGGGCGTAGTACCCGAGTTAAACGCTCGGAAATCAAACGCGGAATGGTGATCATGACACATAAGAACTTCCCCCTCTTTCTGGGTGCCAGCGTGCTGGCCCTTGTCGCCGGTGGTGCCCTTGCGCAGGACGCCGTGACGTTGGATCCGATCAGCGTGCAGGGGGAGGAAGATCCGACAGGCCCCGTGGCAGGCTATGCTGCCGGGGCTTCGGCCGCAGGCAAGACCGACACGCCGCTGCTTGAGCAGCAAGGATCGGTCAGCGTGGTGACGGGCGACCAGTTCCGCGACCAGGGCGCGCAGAACCTGTCAGAGGTCCTGGGCTATTCCGCCGGGGTGGTCGCGGAAACCTATGGCAATGATCCGCGCTACAATTCGGTCGTGGTGCGCGGCTATGATCTGCAAAATGAACAGTACCTGAACGGGCTGCGCCTGCAACGCTCCTCGCGGCCCGACTATGGTGCGCCGTCACAGGATCTGTACGGGCTGGAGCGGGTCGAGCTGCTGCGCGGCCCGGCGTCGGTGCTGTACGGGGCGGGATCGCCTGCGGGGATCATCGACATGGTGCAGAAGCGTGCGCAGTTTGGCGGTGACACGAACCAGGCGGGTCTGAGCACCGACAGCAACGGGTCGGGTGCGGCATTCGGCGATTTCAACCGGGTCGTGGACGACCGCTTTGCCTATCGCGTCACGGGCAAGGTCGGTAACCAGAAGGGCGAGATCGGGCAATATGACAACAAGGGCGGCTATTTCGGCTTTGCCACCAAATACCTTGCCACGCCCGATACCACGGTCGAGGTGCTGGGATCGTACCAGGATGATGCGCCCGGATCGCCCGCCGGGGTGCCCAACAGCTATGTCGGGACATATCCCGATCGTGACCTGCGGGATTTCTATTTCGGTGAGGAGGCGCTGGAAAAAAGCGACCGCCAGACCGCGAATATCGGTATGCAGGTCACCCACGACATGGGCAACTGGAGCCTGACCAGCAACACGCGCTATACCGACTTCGACTGGAGCTATGCCAACGTGTCGGTCGGGACACCGACGGGCAGTTCGGTGCCACGTACCCTGTTGGAGCAGGAGGAGGATGTTACCGCCTTTGCTACCGATCTGCGGCTGAGCGGCGCGGTTGAAACCGGGGCAGTGCATCACGAACTGACCTTCGGCCTGGACGCCAGCCGGTTCGAGGAACACGCGACCAGCGCGTTTTCCACCGTCTCGGCACTGGATTACAGTGCTCCGGTCTACGGCGTCGCGACTGTCGATGCGCCTTATTATGCCGCCGACAAGCAGGCGACGGTCAAGCAACTGGGCGTCTACGCGATGGACGAGGTGGCGCTTGGTCCATGGCGGGCGTCTTTGGCGTTGCGCCATGACTGGAACAGTGCCGAGGGGGCAAATGTCACCAACTTCGGCACCACGGACCTGACCCGCGATGATCAGGCCACCACGGGGCGCGCCGGTCTGGGCTATGTCTTTGGCAATGGCGTGTCGACCTACCTGTCCTATGCGACATCGTTTGCGCCGAAGGCTGACGTGGACGTCAACGGCGATCTGCTGGACCCGACCGAGGGCGCACAGTGGGAAGCGGGCGTGAAATACGAACCTGCCGGGTTCGATGGATTTTTCACCGCCGCGCTGTTCGATCTGCGCGAGACAAACCGGAATACGGACGTCGTTGTCGGCGGTGTGACCCGGACCGAACAGATCGGTGAGGCGCATTTGCAGGGACTGGAGCTGGAAGGCCGTGCCAACCTGGCCGAAGGCTGGAACCTGACGGCGGCCTATTCGCTGACCCATAGCGAGATCCTTGAAGGGGACAATGACGGCAACGAACTGGCCAATACGCCGGAACAGACGGCATCGCTGTGGCTGTCGCGTGATATTCAGACCGGCCCGCTGAGCGGTGTGACGTTGGGGGGCGGTGTCCGCTATATCGGTGAACGCTACGCTTCGAACGCCAATACAAGTGCGCTGGACGCGGTGACGCTGCTGGATGCAGGCGCGTCGTGGGAGTGGAATGGCGCCAAGGTGCAGCTGAACGTGACCAACCTGACGGATGAGGTCTATGTTTCGGCGGTCGGCTATTTCTCGACCTACTACGGCGACGGACGGACGGTTTCCGCCAGCCTGACCTACGACTGGTGACAGGTGTGCTGACCCGGCGCGCGTTTGTCGGCTGCGGGGCGCTGGCCCTGTGGTCCGGCGGCGCGTGCCGGGCGTTTGCACAGCCGCAGGCAAGGCTCGCGGCGATCGACTGGGGCATGTACGAAACGGCCGTGGCCATCGGCGTCACGCCGGTTGCGGTGGCGGAGCGGATCCGGCTGGCACAGGTCAGCGCGGTGAGGGTGCCGGGCTCCGTGGCCGATCTTGGGCTGCGGGGGGCGCCCAACCTGGAGGCGCTGAGCCTTGTCGCCCCGGATCTGGTGCTGTCGTCGAATTTCTATGGTTTCATCACGCCGCAGCTGGAGCGGATCGCGCCGGTCTATGCCCGAGACCTGTTCGTCGCCGGCGAGGCCCCCTTGCCCAAGACCCTTGTTGCGCTGGAGACACTGGCAGCGCAATTGGGCATGGCGGACGCGGGGCGGACGCGGCGCGCGGGGATCGAGGCAGAGCTGGACGCGCTGGCGCGTCGTGCGGCGTCGTTGGGTGATCGTGCGATTTGCCTGCTGGCCATCGGGGATGCGCGTCATGTGCAGATGTTCGGGGCCGACAGCCTGTACGGCGGCGTGTTGACGCGGCTGGGGCTGAGCAATGGGTGGTCCGAAGGGACCCGCTTTGCCTTTACCGCGCCGGTTCCCCTTGCGCGGCTGGCTGATTTTCCAGACGCGCGGATCGTGGTCTGCGGGGCCGTTCCGGTGGCGGTGCGCCATGCGCTTGCCGGGTCCGTGCTGTGGAACAGCCTGCCTGCGGTACGTGCCGGGCGCGTGCATTTCCTGCCGGACGAGAACCCGTTCGGCGGAGCGCCTTCGGCGTTGCGGCTGGCCCGCCATGTCGTTGCCGCGTTGGAGGCCGCATGAAGCTGGCCGCTGCTGCCCTGTTGATGTCGGTCGCGTTGTGGGGGCTGGCGGCGGTGGTTGCGCTGCCGCTGTCGGACTGGCCGCTGCCCTGGGCCGATCCGCTTTCGCTGCGCCCGCAGCAGATCCTGTTGGCCTATGGCCAGTTGCCGCGCGCGGTGGTGGCGCTGCTGGCGGGGGCGTTGCTGGGCCTGTCGGGCGCGCTGATGCAGGCGGTGCTGCGCAATCCGCTGGCCGATCCGACCACGCTGGGCGTCTCTTCGGGGGCGCAACTGGCTCTGGTGGCCGCGACGATCCTGTGGCCTGCGAGCCTCGACCTGGGGCGGGGGGCGGTGGCGCTGGTCGGGGCGGGTACGGCGGCGTGTCTGGTCATGGCGCTTGGGGCGCGGCGCGGCTTTGCGCCGGTGACCGTCACCATCGCGGGGATGCTGGTTGGGATGCTGGCCGCCGCCATCGCCACCGCGCTGACGCTGAGCCAGGGGTACTACTTGTTGTCGCTGGTGATCTGGAACGGCGGCGCGCTGACGCAGGAGGGGTGGAGCGGCGGCCTGCACCTTGGGCTGGCCCTGATCCCGGCGCTGCTGCTGGCCGGTGCGCTGGCGCGGCCGCTGGTCGTGCTGAGCCTTGGTGGCGCAGGGGCTGCGGCCCTTGGCGCGCGCGTCGGGCTGATCCGGCTGGCGGCAATGGCGCTGGCGGTGGTCCTGTCTGCGGTGGTTTCTGCCGAGGTCGGGCTGGTCGGGTTTGTCGGGCTTGCCGCCCCGGCCATCGTGCGGCGTCTTGGCGCGCGTACCGTCGGGCAGGTGCTGATGTCGGCCCCGCTGGCCGGCGCGGTTGTCCTGTCGCTGTGCGACAGTGCGCTGATGGCGGTCGCGGCGCTTGGCGGGCCGGACCTGCCCACAGGCGCATTGACCGGGTTGATAGGTGGGCCGCTGCTGATCGCGTTGCTGCCGAAATTACGTGCCATCGTGCCGCCGGGTGCGGAGGCCGGAGACACCGCGCCGCGTCGGGCGCCATCGCCCTGGCGGCGGGTGGGGGTGCTGGCCGTGCTGACCATTGCCGCGGCGGTGGTGACGTTGGTCGCAGGGCGTGGCCCTGGCGGCTGGACGGTGATCCGGGGCGATCTGGCCGCGACCTTTCTGCCGCTGCGCGCCACTGCGATCCTTGCCGCCGCCGCTGCTGGTGCCCTGCTGGCAACTTCGGGGGCCGTGTTGCAGCGATTGACGGCCAACCCCATGGCAGCGCCCGAGGTTCTGGGTGTGACCGGGGGGGCGTCGCTGGGCTATGCCGCGGTGATCTTTCTGGTGCCAGAGCCCGGCCCGGTGATGCTGGCGCTTGGTTGCGCCGGGGGCGGGGCGCTGTCGCTGGGATTGCTGTCTGTCCATGCAATGCGGGCCGATCTGGCCCCGGCGCGGCTGTTGCTGGCAGGGTTGGCGATCGGGGCGCTGGCCACCGCCGTGCTGGCGGCGATCATGGCGTCCGCCGACCCGCGCGCCTGGAGCCTGCTGGGCTGGATGGCGGGAAGCGCCGCGCGGGCGACGCCGGGGTCCGCGATGCTGCTGGGCGTCCTGGCGCTTGTGGCGCTTGCCGCGTCGCTTGTCGCTGCGCGTTGGCTAGAGATCCTGCCGCTGGGGCCGGAGATCGCGCGCGGGCTGGGCCTGCCGGTGGCACGCATCCGTCTGGTGCTGATCCTTGGGGCGGGGCTGGCAACCGGGGCGGCCAGCGTGCTGGTCGGGCCCGTCAGCTTTGTCGGGCTGATGGCGCCGCATATCGCGCGCAGCCTTGGCCTGCTGCGTGCCGCACCCTTTCTGGTGGCCAGCTGGCTGACCGGAGCGGCGCTGATGATCGCCGCCGCGTTTGGGGCCCGCACGCTGAGCTATCCCTACGACCTGCCGCTTGGCCTGTTCGCGACCCTGATCGGCGCGCCCTGGCTGTTCGCAACCTTGCTGAGAGGACGCCGCAGATGACCCTGTTTCAACTGGAACGCGTCGATTTCGACGTGGCCGACCGCCGCCTGATCAGTACCCTGTCGCTGGATATTGGTCCCGGGGTCACGGCCCTGATCGGACGAAATGGCTCAGGCAAGTCGACCCTGCTGAAGATGCTGGCGGCGCAGGCCGCGCCGACAGGCGGCACGGTACGCTATCGGGGCCGTGACCTGCGCCACTGGACTGGCCGGTCGCTGGCGCGCGACCTTGCCTTTCTGCCGCAGGTGACACCGCCAACCGAAGGCATGCGTCTGGAGGAACTGGTCGCCCTTGGTCGTTACCCCTGGCGCGGCGCGCTTGGCCGGTTGGGGCGCACGGACCGCAGCGCCATCGACGAGGCAATTGCGCTGTGTGGCCTCGACCCGCTGCGCCGTCGCATCGTCGACACCCTGTCGGGCGGAGAGCGGCAGCGGGCCTGGATCGCCATGATGCTGGCGCAGGGCGCGCAAACCCTGCTGCTGGACGAGCCGATTTCGGCGCTGGACGTCGCGCACCAGGTCGAGGTTCTGGGCCTTGTCCAGCGGATGAGCCGCGCGCGGCGCCTTTCGGCGATTGTCGTGCTGCATGACGTCAACATGGCGGCGCGGTTCTGCGACCACGTTATCGCCCTTGGTGACGGGCAGGTTCTGCTGGACGGGCCCATCGCGGATCTGCTGGACCCTGACACCCTGAACCGGATCTACGGTTTGCCGATGCAGGTGATCCCGGCCACCCCCATTCCCGTTGTTCACCCTTTTTGAAAGACAGCCATGCTTCGCCAGATCTTTGACTATTACAAACCGCACAAACGCTTGTTCTGGCTCGATTTCGGTTGCGCCATCGCCTCGGGGTTGCTGGAGCTTGCCTTTCCCCTGGCGATCACCGGGTTCATCGACCGGCTGTTGCCGCTGGGGGATTGGGGGCTGACGGTGCTGGCCGCTGTCGGGCTGCTGGCGGTTTATGTGCTGAACACTGCGCTGATGGGTGTGGTGATCTATTGGGGCCACAAGCTGGGAATCGAAATCGAGACCGAGATGCGTGCCCGGGCCTTTCGCCACCTGACCCGGCTGAGCTGGCGCTGGTATGACCGGTCGCGCACTGGCAAGCTGGTCGCCCGCGTCACCCGCGATCTGGAGGAGATCGGCGAAGTTGCCCACCACGGGCCCGAGGATCTGATGATCGCGGTGGTGACCTTTGTCGGTGCCTTCGTTCTGATGGTGGCCTTGCATCCGGCGCTGGCGCTGGTGACGGCGGTGATCGTGCCGGTGACGGTCTGGGTGGTGTCGGTCTATGGCGCGCGCATGACGCGCACATGGCACGAGATCTACGGTCGCGTCGGGGATTTCAACGTACGTCTGGAAGAGGCAATCGGCGGCATTCGCGTGGTGCAGGCCTTTGGCAACGAACGCCACGAAGAGCGGCTTTTCGCCCGCGACAACGCGGCGTATCGGGCGACCAAGCTGAACGCCTACAGCGTGATGGCCAAGGCCACGGCGATACACTACATGGGTCTGCGTTTCGTGCAGGTCGTGGTGATGGTGGTCGGCGCGGGCTACGTGTTGCAGGGAAGCCTGTCGACCGGGGCCTTCGTGGGGTTTCTGTTGCTGGTCAACGTGTTCTTCCGCCCGTTGGAAAAGATCGCCGCCGTTATCGAGACCTATCCGCGCGGCATCGCGGGCTTCCGTCGTTACCTTGACCTGATGGAGACCGAACCGGATATCACCGACAGTGCGGCGGCCCGCCCCGCGCCTTCGCTGAGAGGGGCGATCCGCTTTGATCATGTGTCGTTCGGCTATGACTCGCCCTTGCCGATCCTGCGGGACGTGTCGTTCGATGTCGCACCCGGCGAAACCGTTGCCTTTGTCGGCCCGTCCGGCGCGGGCAAGACGACCCTGCTGGCGCTGCTGCCGCGCTTTTACGAACCCTCGGGCGGCAACATCACCATCGACGGTATCGCCCTGGCCGACATGACGCTGGAAAGCCTGCGCAACCAGATCGGGACCGTGTCGCAGGACGTGTTCCTGTTCGGATCCACGCTGCGTGAAAATATCGCCTACGGGCGGCTTGGTGCCACCGAGGCCGATATCCTCGACGCGGTCGACAAGGCCCAGCTGACCACCCTGGTCGAGCGTTTGCCCGAAGGCCTGGACACCGTTGTGGGAGAGCGTGGCGTCATGCTGTCGGGCGGACAAAAGCAGCGGGTCGCCATCGCCCGGGCGTTTCTGAAGAACCCGCCGATCCTGGTGCTGGACGAGGCGACGAGCGCCCTGGACAGCGAGACGGAGCGGGAGATCCAGATCGCGCTGGAGCGGCTGTCGGTCGGGCGCACCACGCTGGTCATTGCGCACCGTTTGGGCACGATCCGAAATGCCGACCGGATCATCGTGATGGATGCCGGGCAATTGCGTGAAAGCGGCACGCATGACGAACTGCTGTCGCAGGCCGGTATCTATGCGAGGCTGGCAAGCTGATGCTGCAGGCCATCGGTCATATGAGCGCGCCGTTGCCGGGTGATTTCGGGCCACGCCTCGAGGCATGGTATGCCGATTTCGGGGTGCCGACGCGGACCGAGGGCACGGCGCTGGACGTCGACCTTGCCACGGCGCGCGTTGTGTATCGACCGGTGCAGGATGGTCTGCAGATCATGGTGCGCGCGGCCTATGCCGTGCAGTTGCATCAGGCGCGCGAGGCGGTCGGATTCCTGATGGCCTATCTGTTGGAGGGGGCCGAGCCGGAGTGGAGCGGTGATGTGCAGCGCGACACCATGCCGCCGAACTTTCACCTGTGCAACGTGGTGTCGGTGCATCGCGCGGGGCCGCGGTTTCTGCGCGTCACGATGGCCTGCGACAGTGTCGAGGCGCTGCGCGTCGGGGGGATGCACTTTACATTGCTTCTGGCGCCCGCAGTGCCGGTCTGGCCGCGTCTGGATCATCGGGGAAAGACGATCTGGCCCAGTGGCGCGCAGGCCTTGCATCGGGCGGTCTACACGTTTGTGTCCCTGCGCGACGGGCAGTTTTCCTTTGATGTATTCGAACATGAGGGGGGACGCGTGACGGAGTGGGCAAGGCAGGTCAAACCCGGGGCACAGGTCGGGGTGACCGGCCCCGGTGGCGGAGATTTCCCCGGTGGTGCACACCTGTTGATTGGTGGCGATGAAACGGCCTTGCCCGCGATCCGGCGCATACTCGCCACCTCGGACCCGGGGCGGCGTGGCGAGGCTTTTATCGAAATCGGGGATGCGGCAATGGTCCGGGATCTGCCGAAACCCGCTGGCATGACCCTGACCTGGCTGATCCGGGGGCGCGACAGGTCGCTTGAGACGTGCCTGGAACAGGCTGTGTTGCCGTCGACCGATCGCCACGTGTGGGTGGCCGGTGAACAGGGGATGGCACGACGCATGAAAGCGCTGTTCCGCAGTTGCGGCCTGGCCCGCACCGAGGGCTATTTTTCAGGGTATTGGGCCCGTCCGTAGGCGTGTCTGGGGGAGGCCGAGTGATTTACGCTCCCGCGCGGGCGCGGTCGGTGCGGTCGGTGGTGGCGCAGATGTAGCTGCTTTGACCGTCACTGCGGGGTTTCAGAAGGTGGATGACGGCACCTAGGGCCGGGGGCGCCTGTCGGCGGCCGGAGGGGTACAGCGTGACGCTGTCGAAGGCTGGCATCCGATCGTCGAGGATTGCTTTCAGCGCGGCGGAGGAGATGTCCTCCTCCAAAAGCCGACTTGCGCAAATACCTGTCCGAGAGAGGGCCCGCGCGAGGTCGGAGGAATTGCAGATCAACCGGTCAGTGATCGTTTGACGCAGAGGGTCTTTCCCGTCCCGCCCGTCACCACAGATAGCGTGGCGCCCGTGACAAGACCTGATCACTGATAAAACAATCTGGCTAAAACGATAAGGGAATTCTGACTGTCTGTGGCGGTGCCGTCTCAGCGGTTTCGATGATCAGATTGCGGATGCGCCGGTGACCTTGCGAGGGTCGTCAAACACGCTGAGCGGTATCGGATCTCTGATCCAGCGTCGTTCTGCTAACTACAGATATGCAAATGATAAATCCGCACGGTGCCCTGAGGGGCCTGTACCGTGGGGATGGTCAACTTTCTGTCTCGCCGCGCAGTCATGTGACGATTTTCCGGGCCGGATTTCTATCATTTTGAGCATTAGGTCGGCCTTAAGATTTCCGATTTAGGCATCAACGAAAAGAAAATCGGAAAAGAGGAATAGCGAGATGGTGAAAGAAGACGCCACAGGGCGCCTTGTCATCAGTGGCATAAGAGACGCCCATGCCCGTCTTGTGTCCGACAACACCGCTTGGCCGGACCCGGACACGGTCGATACATCGGGTCTGCAACTGATCATCGCCGCACTGCGGAGCGGACGAGATGTTCCCCAGAAAATCCTCGATGCGGCGACTTTGAACCCCCTTTGGCAGGCGCTTGCCCTGGACGATTGCGCAGACGGCGCGATTGCCCTCGGGCGCGATGTCCGGGGTTCTGGCGGGAGGGAGGTTCAGTGACGCGAACTGTTCTTGTGGTGGATGACTCGGCCTCGGTCCGGCAGATGATCGCGAATACGCTGAAAGGTGCGGGCTATGCGGTGCTGACCGCAAATGACGGGCGCGAGGCGCTGGATCGCACCCGTGGCCAGCGCCTGGATGCCGTCATTACGGACCAGAACATGCCCAACCTGGACGGCATCGGTTTTTGTCGGGCTTTCCGCGCGCAACCGGGAAACCAGGGCGTGCCGGTGGTGTTCCTGTCGACGGAAAGCGAGACAAGCATCAAGGAAAAAGCCCGGGAGGCAGGGGCCATCGGCTGGATGGTGAAGCCGTTTGATCAACAAAAGCTGCTGAGCGTGATGGCACGGGTGGTCGGGCCATGATGGATGAAGAAACCCTGGCTCTTTTCCGTTCCGAGGCGGAGGGGCTGATCGAGAGCCTGGAGGCACGCCTTCTGACGCTCCAGACCCGACCGACCGACCGGGAGCTGATCGACGGCGTTTTTCGCGACCTTCACACGCTCAAGGGGTCCGGAGCGATGTTCGGGCGTACGGATATCGCAGGATTTCTGCATGACTTCGAAAGTGCCTTCGAAGCGGTCCGCAGCGGGTCTTTCGCGGTCGATGACGAGCTGATCATGATCAGCCTTGCCGCGCGCGATCACGTAGCCGCGCTGCTGGCGGCGGACGGCGGCGCCGGCAGCGGCGAAGAGGCGATTCTCCAGCGTCTTGCGGCGCATCTGAAAGGTGGCCCGGTGGCTGATGGCGCGGACGCCGGCGAGTGGATGCTACGGTTTTATCTGCCCCCTGACACGCTGACGCTGGGGGGGCGTCCGGACCTGGCATTGCAGGAATTGCGCGACCTCGGAGCGACCCGGACGAGGGCGCTGATCAATGAAATTCCGCCCTTCGATGAGCTGGATCCGCTGAACCTCCATCTTGGCTGGGAAGTCGCGCTGCCAGGGTCCGTGTCCGAGGACGATATTCGCGCGGTGTTCCTGTTCCACGAACAGGGCTTGCGGCTGGAAATGGAGAAGGCCGAGGCCCCTGAAGATGCAGCCACGGTCGACGCGGTCCCGGTTGCCGATCACAAACCAGAAGAGGGCGCCCGCTCGCCCCGGAGCGGCCAGGCGTTGATGCGCGTGCCGGCCGAGCGGCTGGACGACATGATGGACCGCGTCGGTGAGCTTGTCATCGCCGAGGCGCGGCTGATCGAGATTGCTGGTCGCTCCGGCGACCCTGCGCTGGTTGCCGTAGCAGAGGATATTCAGCGCCTGGCCTCGGCCATGCGTGACACCACCATGTCAATCCGGATGACGCCCATCGGCACGATTGCCGGGCGGTTTCGACGGCTGGCCCATGATCTGTCCGACCGGCTGGGGCGCCCGATTGCCTTTACCATCAGCGGTGAGGAAACAGAGCTGGACAAGACGGTTGTCGAACGGCTGACCGAACCACTGATGCATATCGTGCGCAATGCCGCCGATCATGGACTGGAACCTGCGCAGGAACGCTGCGCCATGGGCAAACCGGCCTGTGGCACGATCCACCTGAGCGCACGCTATTCCGGGGCCGAAGTGCTGATCTCTCTTTCCGACGACGGGCGGGGTATCAATCGCGATGCGGTACGCGCCCGCGCTATCGAACGCGGCCTTTTGCCTGAGGGGGCCGAGCCCGACGACGCCACCTTGTTCGACCTGATCTTTGCACCCGGCTTTTCCACCACCGACGAGGTTTCGGACCTGTCAGGGCGCGGGGTAGGCATGGACGTGGTACGCCGGACCATCGAGGATCTGCGGGGCACGATCGAGGTCCAATCCGAACCCGGCCACGGTGCCACCATCACGCTACGACTGCCGCTGACGCTGGCGATCATTGATGGCTTGCTGGTGGAAACCGCCAAAGAACGTTTTGTCATTCCTCTGGCAGCGGTCGATGAGATTGTCGAACTGCCCGAGGCGCTGGCAGCAGAAGGCGCGGGCAATGCTTTTCTGGATATCCGCGACAGCCTGGTGCCCTTTCTGCGACTGAGGCGGATCCTTGACAGTCCGGGCCAGGCCGGAGCCTACCAGAAAGTGGTCGTCGTCACCTCGTCAGAGGGGCGGGTGGGCATCGTGGTCGACCGCATCATCGGGTCGCACCAAACGGTTATCAAGCAGCTGTCGCCACTGCATGCCGGGGTAAAGGCGTTTTCCGGCGCGACAATCTTGGGGGATGGCACGGTGTCGCTGATCCTTGATGTGGCACAGCTGGTCCAGCGCGGCCGCACCATGTCGGACAATGGAAGGCAGGCCGCATGACCCTTCGAAAAGATGCGACGACCACCGATGTCGTTACCTTCCGGCTGAGCGGAGAGGTCCTTGCAGTTCCCGCGTCTCTGCTGCGCGAAGTACTGGAACCTGTTGATATCGCGCGCGTTCCGGGTGCGCCAGAGTTCGTATCGAGCTTGATCAACGTGCGCGGTACCGTCGTGCCGCTGGCGGACCTGCGGGTGCCGCTGCGGATGCCCCGCGATGAGATTGGCGCCGGAGCCCGAATTATGGTGCTGGATCTGCCGCTTGAGGGGCAAGACGCGGTCGTCGGGATCTATGCCGACAGTGTTCATGAGGTCACCCGGCTGGATGCCGCAACGATGGAGGCCATTCCCACAGTGGGAAGCCGCTGGCCGCCGCGTTTCGTCGCGTATGTGGGGCGCTGGTCCGGCGCCTTTGTCACTATTCCCGACCTTCCCACGATATTCGCCGATTATCTTGCGAGCCAGCAAAGTCGGCCTTCCTCCGGCGCCAGTGGTGCCATCACGCAATCCGAAGCGGAGCCCGTCTGATGCGTCTGTCGATAAAACTTAAACTCGCCGTGATCTTCACGATTCTCTTGTTGGGATCCACGGTCACCATGCTGCTCGCCCTGTCGAACCTGTCCGCCATGAGTGACCGGATGACCGCGATTGTAAAGCTGGATGCCGAACGGTTGCGCCTTTCAGAGGAGCTCACCATAGAGCAGCTGCGACTGCAGCGAAACTTGCGCAATTTTATCCTGTCGGAAACGGTCGCGGCGCGGGAGGCAATTCAGGAGGAAATGAATGCCTCACGCAGGGTGCATGATCAGACCCTCGAGACCCTGACCGATATCGCCAGCCCGCAGGGCCTGGAAAAGCTCATGGTCTATCGTGCGGCGCTTGCACGGTTGAACGATGTCGACGAACGCGCGCAGTCCCTTGCGCGGGACGGAAATGCCGTGGCGGCGTTTCGGCTCGCCACGGGTGAGGGCAAGCGGTCGTGGCAGGAAATGGAAGCCTCCATGGCCGATATCGTAGCCGGAAACCGCGAGTCGATGGGCAATGCCGAAGCAAGCTCCAATGAACGCTATGATACGGCCCGCATCACCCTGATTGCGCTGCTGATCGGCACATCGATCGTTGGCATCGTCGGCGCGGTCTGGATTACGGTTTCGATTAGCCGGGGTCTACAGCGTGGGGTCGCTCTGGCCTCGAAAGTTGCAAATGGAGATCTGATAGAAACGGTGAACCTGTCAGGCAATGACGAAGTGACAGACCTGCTGAGAGCGTTGAATGGCATGGTCGAAAAGCTGCGAAAGGTGGTTGGCGAGGTCAGTTTGGGGACAGGCAACGTGGCCTCGGGCGCAGGCGAGATGGCCTCAACCTCGGAAGAGCTTAGCCAGGGCGCGACAGAGCAGGCGAGTTCCACTGAAGAGGCCTCAAGCTCAATGGAACAGATGACGTCGAATATCCGCCAAACCGCTGACAACGCATCCGAAACCGAAAACATGGCTCAGAAGTCCGCCGAGGATGCACGCGTGTCGGGCCGGGCTGTGGCCGAAGCCGTCGCAGCGATGAAGACCATTGCAGAACGTATTCTCGTGGTGCAGGAAATCGCCCGTCAGACAGATCTTCTGGCGCTCAACGCCGCCGTCGAGGCCGCGCGTGCTGGCGAGCATGGCCGTGGTTTCGCGGTCGTCGCGTCGGAGGTGCGTAAGCTGGCCGAGCGGAGCCAGACGGCTGCCGGCGAAATCAGTGGTCTTTCCGCCGATACGGTCCGTGCAGCAGAGGAGGCCGGGCGTATGCTGGAAGGGCTGGTGCCGGATATTGAACGCACGGCACAGCTGGTCAGCCAGATCTCTGGCGCGAGCCAGGAACTCGCCACCGGTGCGAGTCAGGTCAACATGGCGATCCAGCAGCTCGACAAGGTCACGCAGGAAAATACCTCGGCTGCCGAAGAGATGTCTTCGACCGCCGAGGAACTGGCTGCGCAGGCGGAGACCTTGCGCGCCTCGATAGAATTCTTTCGGCTGGCGGAGGGGGCTGCAAGCCGTGCGACATTGCCCAAGGTGAAAGGCAAGGCGAGCAAGAAGCTCCGCAAACCGGCTGGCTTCGACTTTGACATGGATGTCAATGAAGACGAATTGGATGCAGATTTCGCCCGAGCTGGCAGCCATGCTGCATGACGCCCGTCCAGGTATGCCCGCAAAAGGGGCGGCGGGGGTACAGTCCCGGGTATCGGTCACCTTCGCCATCGCAAAGGCGCTGTTTGCCGTGCCCGTTGCCCCTGTGGTCGAGATCCTCGACATCCGCGAGATCGCGCCCTTGCCGCGTACGCCGCCGCACGTTCTGGGCTTGATTGACCGACGCGGCGTGTCGGTGCCGGTGGTCGACATGCGACTGATGCTGGCACAGGCGCCGCAGGAAGATACCCATGAGACGCGCATCGTCGTGTTGCGCATGTCCCTTGGCGGCGAACGCATGGGGTTGGTCGGGCTACGGGTCGACCGGGTCATCGAGGTGGCCGAGCTGGAGGATGCCGGGGATGGCATGTTGCCCGAGGCCGAACTTTTGCAATGGAATGAACGGATGGTGGCCGGCATTGCGCGCCGGGATGGATTATTCGTGACCTGCCTGGATGTGGACAACCTTTTCGGTCAGGGTGTCCGCGCGATTGCTGCTCACGTCGTCGAGGCAGCCTGAGAAATGGCCGTATCGCAAGCGGACAGTCGGCACGTTCAGCAATTTCGCCAGATGATGCTGTCGGAGACCGGGATCAATCTATCCGCGTCAAAGGACGTGATGATTGAATCCCGGTTGAAACGCCGACTGATCGCGCTCGAGCTGAATAATTTGGCGGAGTATTTTTCTTATCTGTTCGACGCCGGCGGATTGGAGAGCGAGCTGCCCGACATCGTGGACCTGCTCACCACGAACAAGACGGATTTCTTTCGTGAAAATGCGCATTTCGACATGTTGGCCGAACGGCTGATCCCTGAAGCGCTGGTCCGTGAACGTCCCGGCAGGCCGGTTAATTTCAAGGTTTGGAGCGCGGCGTCTTCGACAGGAGCGGAGGCCTGGACGATCGCCATGATCTTGGCGCGCGCGACCGAGGCAGATCGACGGCTGAATTGGAAAATCCTCGGCACGGATATCTCGAGCCGGGTACTGGCAATTGCGCGGCGCGCGATCTACGCGCCGTCGGATATGGCACCTGTACCGGCGGACATGCGCGCGGCCTATGTCATGACCGGGAAAGGGAAACATGGCGAAGACCTGTGCCGCATTGCACCGGAACTGCGCGCGAGGGTCAGGTTCGCGCATTTGAACCTGACGGATTTCCCCTACGTGCTGGAGCAGGGGTTGGACGTGGTCTTTCTGCGCAATGTGCTGATCTATTTCAAACCCGAGCTGCAGCGCAAGGTCGTGGCTGCCTGCGCGCGGCAGCTGCGTCCCGGCGGATATCTGATCGTGGGGCATTCCGAGTCGATGATCGTGCGGCAACCCGATCTCATGCAGGTCGCGCCAGGCGTCTTTTGCCAAGAGGGACGGAGAATATGAACCGGATCCGTGTTCTGATCGTGGATGACAGTGCAAGCGCCCGGCGCGCCCTGACCGAGATCCTCTCAGAGGATCCGGGCATCAACGTACTGGCCAGTGCCGCCGATGCCTTTGACGCAGCGGCAAAGATGCGCGCGGAACTGCCCGACGTCATCCTGCTCGATCTGGAATTGCCGCGGATGGACGGGCTGACGTTTCTGGCCAAGATCATGGCGCAGCGACCCATTCCGGTGGTGATCTGCTCCAGCCATACCGAAGCGGGATCCCAGGCCGCGATGAAGGCGCTGGAAATCGGCGCTTGTGAGGTCATCGGCAAACCCCGCATGAGCAGCCGCGAAACCCGGATGGAGGCGCAGATCCTGCTGACGGATGCGGTGCGGGCCGCAGCCCACGCCGGGAGAATGCGCGGCTATACCAGCCAGGCCCGCGCCATGCCAGTCGCGCCGCCAGTGCCGTTCACTCCCAGTCCGAAGCTGACAGCCGATGCAATCCTGCCCGCACCGCGCAAGGGTGTGATCATGCCCCCGGATTTGCCGGTGATTGTTGCCGTTGGCGCCTCGACCGGGGGGACCGAGGCGCTGGCGCAGGTTCTGCCAAAGCTTGACCGATCGACCCCGCCGGTGGTCATCGTCCAGCACATGCCCGAAAAATTTACCGCCGCCTTTGCCAATCGGTTGAATGGGCTCTGCGCCTGCGATGTCCGGGAGGCCGCGAATGGTGACCGACCGGAACGGGGCCTGGTGCTGATAGCGCCCGGTGACAGCCATATGATCGTGAAACGCCAGGGCAAGGGATATCGCGTGGAGGTCATGCGAGGGCCGCAGGTGTCGCGGCACCGTCCATCGGTCGACGTGCTGTTCCGATCGGTTGCGATTGCCGCGGGGGCGGTGGCGACGGGAATACTCATGACAGGCATGGGCGATGACGGTGCCCAAGGCTTGCTGGAAATGCGCGACGCCGGCGCCGATACGTTGATCCAAGACGAGGCCAGCTCGATCGTTTGGGGCATGCCGGGCGAGGCCAGCCGACTTGGCGCCTCTGATCGCGCGGTTCCGTTAGGGCGTATCTCGGCGGAAATACAAAATGCCGGAAGGAAGGTCAGGCGCCTATGAGTGACACCACGGAAGGCGCAGCCAAGCAGCTTCGGGACGCGATTGCCTATGTGCTCATGCAGATCGAACCAACTTACAGTTCGGCAGCGGACCGATTGTTCGCGCTATTGGATGATGTGCGCGCGGTCACCGACAATTTGTCAGAGGTCGCGGAATTTGGTGGACTGAAGGGGCAGGAGAAACTGGCGCGCTCCTCCGAGATGATCGAGCAGCATTTGCTGCGCGTCGAGAACCAGTTCTTGTTCCTGTCTGAGACGGCCGACAAGATGCTGTCGCAGGCGACGGATCTGCGCAACCAGTTGAAGGATCAAAGCAGCGATATCAAGGCCGCGGCGATGATCGCCACGAACGCGCGGGTTGTCAGTTGCTCGATCATGGAGAGCGACGGATCCCTTGCCAATTTCGCGTCGGATGTAAGCACTTTGTTGAATGCGACGGTGCGCGAACTGGCCAATCTGAAGGTGCGTCTGTTTGAGGCGGACGCCCAGCTGATCCGGATGCTGCCCGAGATCCGATCAATGAAATTGATCGTGTCTGGGCATACGCGATTGCGCTTGCGCCTGAACGAGTTGGTTGCCTCGGTGCGCGCGGAAGAACTGGAAATGGCCGCGCAAAAATCGGAGCGCGATCTTGATCGCATGTCGAAGGAACTGGAGATTGCCGTTTCCCTGTTGCAGGTCGGCGACGCGTCGCGCCAGCGTTTGGAACATGCGCAGGCGATCTTGGAAAAAGCCGATGAAGGGCCCGCCGCATGGCGGCAGGTCATCGTGGCATTGGCGGTCGAACAGGTCTTGGATACGCGTGAGGCTGTGCTGGTCGCGCACGCTGATCTGCTCCCGGAACTACGCCGGATTTCAGACAGCTGGCACAGGTCGCTTGGTCACATGGCGGCGATCGCGGGTAGCGGTGTTGGCCATACGCTGAGCGAGGTTGCCAATCTTGTGGCGGCGATTTCGGCCAATCTGACAAAGATGTCGGGTGATCTGGGCGATATCGCACCGGGGATGTCCGTTTTGGCGGAATACTACGGCAGCGTAGCTGTGGCGTCGCAGGCCACATCACTGATGGACCAGGAGATGCACCTGCTCGGGGTCAATGCCATCCTCGTTTCGGGGCGCATCGGCCAGCAGGGGCAGGCGATGATGGAAGTGTCGCGTCAGCTGCGTGACGCCACCGCGCAGATTGGAAGCAAGACATCGCGCATCGTTGAACTGGCGGCCTTGCAGGAGATGAACGCGAACATATTCAGCGTGTCGCTGACATCGAACGAAGATCTGGAAACACATGCACGGGCGGCCAGTCTGGAGAAGGAGGTTCAGCAACTTCGTGAGACACTGGAAATCATGACCGCGACAATGGAAAAGATCGGTTCGGGAGATCCGGTGCTAGAGGCCCAACATGGTCTGGAGGGGTTCGTCGACAGCATGAACCGAGTCTTTGCACCAATCAGGCATATGGCGCCAATGGCCGTAACCGACCCTGGGTTGCAGACGCTGTTGGCCACTCTCCGCGCGACTTATACGATGCAGTCCGAGCGCGTTCTTCATGACCGCTTGTTCCCGGAGCACGGATCAATGTCTGTCCCGGAGGAGGCCGACGACGTGTTCTTCGGATAAGGCCGGGTCTGACGATGTCAGTTGAAGACCGACTGCCGAACTTTGCCTTCACGCTGCCGAATGTCCGCCTGACGGGGTCCTTCGCGCTTCCAGGTCCTGCGCGAGATAGGCGAACGTCGCCTCGATATGCGGCCCGGTCTTGGGCCACCGACTTCGCGACGTACCGCTGGCAATGGAGCATGCGGGCCGTGTGGGGACGTGCCAAAAAACTCGTTGGGCTGGATCGCGTCCATCACCAAGTCTCCTTGACCGCGCGATGGCGATAAATCCATCGGTCTGGTGCCGAACGTCAGCAACGCATTGCGATACACATCCGGGAATATCGTCGGTTGTTCGACACTTTCAGTGGGGTTGGGTCTGATCTGGTCATATTGCCATAAGGTGACGTCAAGGCCCGGACAGATGACCTCTTGGCGCGCCGAGTTGCCTTGTGAGCGGGGCCTCGACTCGGCGGCCTTCCGCAAGCTGGCGCAATGGACGATCCGAGGTGACCGTACTGAAGGGATGGGAAGACGAGTATGCCAATCTCAAGCGATTGCTGGCCCACACCACGCTCGACAATGCCTCGCAGACAGTGCTCCCGGGCAAGAGTTGACGACATCGACCCAGGGGGCGAGACGCGGCGCGCCGGTGGATGTGTGAGGATGACATCTCGACGTGGCGGGGCTGCGGTCTGACCTTTGCTGCCCCCAAGACAGTTCGGCGCGAATACCTGCTGGACTATGGCGAGATCGGTAACTGGATGCAGCGGATAAGCGAAAAGCGGCTTTGGTTCGGCTCCCTCCCGGATCTGCGGCCGGCAGGGACGATAGGGCATGATCATGGACTACAAGAAACTGTATCGCCTCTCATTCGAGGAAGGTTTGTGGGTGAAAAGACGGCGCGTTCGAAACGCGGGGCACGACGCTATGACTCCGACAGGGTGAGACCGCAGACAACGCTGCGCAACCAGACGCTGCGGCAATTGCGCGGGGGGCATTTACGGGTGATGCGTCCCGCGCGTTTGCCGCAGCGAGGGGGGGGGCGAATACCAAAATCCAAGCCGTCGGCCGTCGTTATGAATGAGGGGTCGACAGGGGAGAGGTAGGCCCTTTTACCGGCCGAGACTGCGGCAGCACCTTGACGTTCGAGCTTCCCGCCTGTCGGCCCCCCCCTTTTGCGCAAAGATGATTTGTACCATATAGGTGCCTGAACCATCGTTCTGTGCCGGCCTTCGACTCCTAGTCGTGGGTTATGGTATCCCGATCTTGTTCATGGCGTCTGGCAAAACCAAGATCTTAGATGGGCCTGCACGGGCAATATTCATGTGATGTTCTGCGTCGAGAAGGGCAGCTGATATAGTGAAAAAGTATTCAGAGTCCGAACTAAGCCGCGCATCGCGCTTGTCCGTGGCGCCTATGATGGACTGGACGGACCGCCATTGCCGGTATCTGCACCGCCTTCTGAGCCGAAATACGCTGTTGTACACTGAAATGGTGACCGCGCCTGCGCTGGTACGCGGCGGGGCATTGCACCTGCTGGATTTCGATCTGGCGGAACATCCTGTGGCCCTGCAACTGGGGGGCTCGGACCCGGCTGAGCTGGCAAAGGCGGCCCGGTTGGGACAGGACGCCGGCTATGACGAGATCAACCTGAACTGCGGCTGCCCGTCGGATCGTGTGCAGTCAGGCACTTTCGGGGCTGTCCTGATGCAGGATCCGGGTTTGGTGGCCGATTGCGTGCGTGCGATGCGCGACGCGGTGGATGTCGAAGTTACAGTGAAGTGCCGGATCGGGGTCGATGAGCAGATCCCCGAAGAGGTCCTGCCCGAGTTCCTGTCGCGGGTTGGTGCTGCGGGCTGTAAACGGTTTACCATCCACGCGCGCAAGGCCTGGCTGCAAGGGCTGAGCCCCAAGGAAAACCGCGACATCCCACCGCTGGATTATGGGTTGGTGCAGCAGATGCGCGGGTTGTTTTCCGGGTTGCACCTGTCGGTGAATGGCGGCGTGACCTCTCTGGATCAGGCTGAGGCGTTTCTCGCGGCAGGTCTGGACGGCGTGATGATCGGGCGCGCGGCGTACCACGATCCGGCCAGCGTCCTGATCGACGCGGACCGGCGGATCTTTGGCGACACCGCACCGGGCCTGAGCGCCGAAGACGCCGTGCTGGCAATGATACCATATATCGAGGGCCATCTTACGACGGGCGGCAAGCTGGCACAGGTCACGCGGCATATGCTGGGGATGTTCCAGGGCCGTCCCGGCGCACGGGTGTGGCGGCGCATGCTATCGGAGGGCGCGCATCGCAAAGATGCGGGACCGGCGTTGGTCGAGCAGGCACTGGCAGCGTTTCAGCGGGCGCAGGCCGAAGCGGCAGACAGTGATGCCGCCTGAAAGCAAGGCGCATTTCGTGCAAGGCCGGACCTTAGCGCACGACGCCAACTCAATGGGGCAGCAATAAAAAACGCCGGTCGAAGCCGGCGTTTTTCATTTGCACGTTACTCGCGGTAATCAGGCGGTGGCCGTGCGACGGTTGAGCACGAGTGTCGTCAACAGGAAGGCGATGAGACCGCAAACCGCGATGGCGGCCGCCATCGGCAGGGCGGTGCCGTCAAAGAACGGTCCGGTCAGCGCGATCATGAGACCACCTGCAACCATCTGCATCGTGCCGCCGATGGACGACGCGAGGCCTGCGATGTCACCATGTTCGTCCAAGGCCAGCACCATCGAGGTGGGAATGACCAGACCAAGACATGCATTCGCCAGGATGAGGCAGCCGCCCATGACGAAAACGGAGCCGTAGCCCGCAAGGACCAGCAGGAACAGCAACAGCGTGAACAGGAAGAACCCCGTTACGGCCAGGCGCACCATCCGGGACATGCCGACGCTTTGCGCCACGGTTCCGGCACCCTGGCTGGCGCCGAAAAAGCCGATGGCGTTGACGGCGAAGGCCAGTGAGAACTGCGTCTGGGTCAGGCCGAAGCTGCCCATGTAGACAAAGGAGGCAGAGGCGATGAAGACAAAGAAGCTGGCCATGCCGAAACCACCGACCAGGGTAAGTCCCATGAACGTCGGATCGGTGAACAGCACCTTCGCACCGCGCGCCATATGGCTGAACGATACCGGGCGCCGCCGCTCTTTCTCCATGGTTTCGGGCAGCACGAAGGTTGTCAGCGCAATCCCGACGGCGGCCAGAACCGCGAGCGCGGCAAAGATCGCGCGCCAGTTGCCAAAGTTAAGCACCAGGGTGCCGAACAACGGGGCCAGCATCGGTGAAATCGAGATCACGAGCATGACCATGGCCATCAGCTTGGTCGCGTCCGGTCCGGTATAGCGGTCGCGCACGACAGCGCGCGGGATCACCATGAGAGACGCGCCGCCAAGCCCCTGAAGCGCGCGCCATGCGACAAGGCCGGGCAGGGTCGTGCTGAACAGCGCGCCGAGCGAGCCGACCAGGAAGATGCCGAGGCCCAGCAACAGGGGCAGCTTGCGTCCCCGCGCGTCGGCAAGTGGGCCGTAGAACAGCTGAGCGAGGCCGAAAGGAATGAAATAGCCGATCAAGGTTGCCTGTACCGCAGCCTCGGTCGCCCCGAAATCACGGGCAAGCTGGGGTAGGGCGGGCAGGTACATATCAATGGCAAGCGGGCTGGTGAGAGCGAGAACTCCCAGCACGAGGGCAAATCTGAGCATTTGGAAAACCGGTTCTGTTAGGCGCAGTGAGTTCGATCAGTATCGCTGCAATGCGGCAAAGCCAAGCGGGGTTTGTGCACAACCCGTGGTGCTTGAATGCACAGATGCCCTTGCAAGAGGCTTTGCCCCGGTGGGACATCCTGTGATCACCTTGCTTGCAAGTTCAGGCGAAACTTGCTTGAGGTCTGCGCAGGAAAAGGTTCGGGAAAGGAACGGGTATGGACGACATGGGACTGGTCTTGGCGATGGTGGCCCTGTTGGTGGTGATCGGAGGGATCGCCGGGGTTCTGGCAGGGTTGCTGGGGGTCGGCGGCGGTATCGTGCTGGTGCCTTCGTTCTTTTATGCGTTCCAGACGCTTGGTTGCGGCGGGTCGTCATTGATGCAGGTCTGTCTTGGAACCTCGCTCGCCACGATCATCGTCACCTCGATGCGGTCGCTGCAAAGCCACAACAGGAAAGGTGCGGTCGATTGGTACATCCTGAAAACCTGGGCGCCCGGTATCGCCATTGGCGCATTGGTCGGCGTGTTCATCGCGTCGAAGCTGGCGTCACGTGAATTGCAGGCGCTGTTCGGATGTCTTGCGCTGATCATCAGCCTGTATCTGGCCTTTGGCAAAAGCGAATGGCGCATCGGCACGGAAATGCCCGGCGGCGTGACGCGGGCGATCCTGTCGCCATCGATGGGGTTCCTGTCCGTGCTGATGGGGATCGGCGGCGGTAGCTTTGGCGTTCCGACGATGACGTTGTTTGGCCGCCCGATCCACCGCGCCGTGGCGACGGCTGCGGGCTTTGGCCTGCTGATTGCCGTGCCGTCGGTGCTGGGGTTTCTTCTGGTCAGCGTTCCGGATGGATCGCGCCCGCCCTATACCATAGGCGCCGTGAACCTGCCTGCGTTCCTTGTCGTGATCTGCATGACGACGCTGACAGCGCCCCTTGGGGCCAAGCTTGCCCATGCGACCGACCCCAGGCCGTTGCGCCGGATCTTTGCAGGGTTCCTGTTCCTGGTCGCGCTGAACATGCTGCGCAAGACGTTTTACGGCTGAGTTGGCAGGGCGGGGCGCAGTCCCCGCCTTTTCACTGGGTCAGTCCTGATCGCCCTGACGCCGCAGCCGTCCGCTGCGCCCACCCTTGCGCGTTGCCTTGAGTGGTCCGCGCGAGGGCAGTTGCGACATCACCGCGCGCCGTTCGTCCTGAGTCATCCCCGACCAGCTGGCAATTTCGTCTATCGAGCGTAGGCACCCGGTGCACAGACGGGCCTCGGGGTGGATGATACAGACATTGATACAGGGCGAGGAGACCTCGTCACGCTGCCATATATCCTTGCCATGGCTCATAAGGCACCCCCGCGCAGGTAGCGGAGGCGGTCCAGCGCGCCTTGCAGGATGTAGGAGGCCGCGACGTGGTCGATGACTTCGGCGCGGCGCCGACGAGAGGTATCAGCTTCAAGCAGCGCGCGTTCCGCGGCCACGGTCGACAGGCGTTCATCCCAGAATGAGATCGGGATTTCGGTCAGGCGCGACAGGTTGCGTGCAAAGGCGCGGGTCGACTGGCACCGTGGCCCTTCGGAGCCGTCCATGTTGCGCGGCAGGCCCATGACGATACCCCCGATATTGCGCTTGGACAGGATGGCAAGCAGCGCCTCTGCATCCACTGTGAACTTGCGGCGGCGGATGGTTTCAAGCGGGCTGGCGACACTGAGAAACGTATCGCTGACCGCGACTCCGATGGTCTTTTCCCCAAGGTCGAGACCTGCAACGGCGCGCATTTGCGGCAGGTGCGTGGCGAAGTCTTCGATTGTGTCGGCGATCATTCGGCAATTCCTGCTTGGTTTGCGGCGGCGGCAAGGGTGGCCAGCGCAGATGTCTGCCCGGCAAAAACCTGCACTGACTCTTCGTAGATGGCCCGCGCACGCGCAGTTTCTTCCAGAACGCCGAGGGCACTGATCAGGCGGGCCCATTCCTGAACGCTTCCGCCCTGGCTTGCAAGGCGTGACGACAGGCTGTCGACCATGCCCTGAACCATCTGTTGGCGCTGCTCGACACTCAGGTCGCCCGCGGCGTCGATATCGGCAGCCGATGGACCGGACAGCATCTCTGGCGGCGTGGGTTGGGTATAGCGTGGCTGACCGGCGCGCTGTGCAACCTGATCGATCTGGCTGCGGATCGGCGGCACCCAGGGCGCATCTTCGTCGCTGCGGCGCAGCAGGCCATCCCAGAGGCGGAAGGCAATGTCGGGCCGCCCTGTCTGAGCCATCAGCAGGCCGGTGTAATAGGTGGCGGTACCGTTCGAGGGATCGCGTTGCAGCGCCGCCTGAAGCGCATCTGATGCCTGCGCAGAGATCAAGCCGCCTGCGGACAGGATCATCATGTCGGCGTAATCTGCGTAATCCTGGCCGGTCGCCGTACCATCGGCCAGCTTGATGACACGCCCCTGTGCCTCGTACCCCGCCTTGAAGTTGCCAAGGGTCGCTTCGTTCTGGGCCAGCAGGCGAAAACCGCGAATGTCGTCGGGGCGGTCCGCGACGGTCGCACGCAGCTTGCCCATCAGGTCGGCATAATCGTCAGATGGGTTAAGGCCGGGAACGGTGACGGGACCATCCATGCGCGATTCGGCCTGGGCCTGCGTGGGGCGGCTTTCCAGAGCGACCTTTGCGGCGTCGATGCGCGCCGTGCGGGGCAGGTCGGGATACCCCGGTGCGCCCATCCAGACATACAGCCCGAGCGCGGCCAGGAACAGGACACCTGCAAGCGCCACAGTGACAAGGCGCACGCCACCGGTCGCAGGTTGCAGTGGCCCGTCGAATGTGTGCCGGGTACTGCGCATGGCGCTGTCCGCGCTCAGCACGCGGCGCGATATCTCGGTACGAAGGCGCTCAGCTTCTGCCGGGGGGATGACGCCGCGGGCCATGTCGCGGTCGACCTCGGACAGCTGATCGCGGTAGACTTGGATATCGAATTGCGCAGCCGGGCCGGTTGCGCCCGCACCACCATGCAGCGCCGCGCGGCCCAGCAGCAGCGCCACTCCAAAGGCCAGGGCGATCGTGACGAACCAGAAGACCATGCAGGGGCGACCTTTTTCAGCGACTTTCGTATCGTCCCTGATCTATCCTGCCACCCGCCTGCAAAAAAGAGGCAAATCCGCGCAACGACAGGCCATGTCGCAAGCGCACGGTATTGTGACGGTTTGCGGCGTGGCAACGACGGTCAAATGGCTAGGGTCTGCGAAACGGAGGGCCGCTGGTCTGCCGCTGAGTCTCTTGCCCAAAACCGCGTGCCCGATTGCACGGCCCGCCTTGAAAATACCGCCGCCCCGACGCCCGTTCCCCCTGACTTCTCTGTCCTCAGTGAGATGCCGATGAAACGTTACTCTGCCTTTGCCATCGCCCGCGAAGCGGCCCGCCATCACACCGGATGGGAGCGTGCATGGCGGTCCCCCAAACCCAAGGACCGCTATGACGTGGTCATCGTGGGCGCAGGGGGGCATGGTTTGGCCACGGCGTATTACCTGGGCAAGAATTTCGGCATCACGAATGTCGCGATCATCGAAAAGGGTTGGCTGGGCGGCGGCAATACCGGGCGCAACACGACGATCATCCGGTCGAATTATCTTCAGGACGATTCCGCGGCGATCTATGAAAAAGCCCGCTCACTCTACGAAGGGCTGAGCCAGGACCTGAACTATAACATCATGTTCAGCCCGCGCGGCGTTATCATGCTGGCGCAGACCGAACACGAAGTGCGCGGGTACAAGCGAACCGCCCATGCCAATGCCCATCAAGGCGTCACGACGGAATACATCACTCCGGAACGCGTCAAGGAATTGGTGCCGATCATCAACCTGCATGGACCGCGTTATCCGGTTCTGGGCGGATTGTACCAGGCGCGCGGCGGTACCGCGCGGCACGATGCCGTGGCGTGGGGCTATGCCCGGGCGTGTTCCGGCATGGGGATGGACATCATTCAGCAATGCGAGGTCACAGGTGTCGAAACCGGCGCGGATGGCAATGTCTCGGGTGTCCAGACGACCAAGGGCCGGATCGGATGCGGCAAGCTGGGCATCGTCGTGGCGGGGCATTCCGGTGTGCTGGCGCAGATGGCCGGGTTCCGTCTGCCGATCGAGAGTGTCGCCTTGCAGGCGCTGGTCAGCGAACCGATCAAGCCCTGCATGGACGTGGTCGTCATGGCCAATACAGTCCACGGATACATGAGCCAGTCCGACAAGGGCGAGATGGTGATTGGTGGCGGGGCGGACGGCTACAACAATTACACGCAGCGCGGGTCCTTCCATCATGTCGAGGAAACCGTACGCTCGCTTGTCGAGACGTTTCCGATGGTGTCGCGGCTCAAGATGTTGCGCCAGTGGGGCGGGATCGTGGACATGACCGGGGATCGTTCGCCCATCATCTCGCGCACGCCACTTGGCAATTGTTTCATCAACTGCGGTTGGGGAACGGGCGGCTTCAAGGCGATCCCCGGATCCGGCTGGGCGATGGCCGACATGATGGCAAAAGGGACGCCGGGGCCTCTGGCAAAGGGGTTCGGTCTGGATCGGTTCCGCGAGGGGCGCTTTATCGATGAAAGCGTGGCCGCGGGCGTGGCACATTAGAAGAGCGAGCGAATATTCAGCTCACCGCGTGACCCTGCTGGTCGGATCATGGTGAGCTGGTGAAAGTGTCGGGGCGGATCATGTTTGCTGGACTGAATTCCATGTTGTGCAAGAACGCAGACGTCAGCGTCGTTGGCACGCTGACGCGGCACCGTGCCTTGCCATCTGTTGTCTCCACCCCGGCGCGGCTGAGTCCGTTATTCCGCCGCGAGGGGCATCATCGTATTCGGCACGCTGATCAACTGGGCGGCTTCGATATCGCGCAAGGCGTTCTGCATCGCGTTGATCGGGGCGTCGTGCGCGCGTCCCAGCTGGTCCGCGAGCCGGGCGCTGTCACATCCCGGAACAGGTTCGGCAACGGCGGCAAAGGTGAACCCCTGACGCAGCGCCGCCGCGAATTCCGGTTGATGGGGAAGATGCCGCGACAGCTTGCCGTCAACGTGGCCGAAGGCCAGCGGACGGGGCGTCCCGCCCGGTTCTGCGCCCATCAGGACGTAGAGGCCCGGGGCGTCCGGCAGTTCGTCCAGCGTGTCGAGGATGGTAAAACGGATCGCCTTGCGTGTGGCGTGTTCGATTGGGAAGTCGATCGTGTCAGTCATGCTGCTCAATCTCCATCGCAGTTTCAGAAATGTCTGCGTTGCTCCTCCAAGGTACAGCAAACCACTGAGGTCCGGTTAACGCCAACAGTTCTGAGGGGGGCGGCGACGCTTTGGTCGCCCAAATATGAAGCACAACGCGCGAGCCCGCCTTTTGGTTCCCGGTCATCGAAGGGCGCGGGCGCGATCGCGCAGGGACGGCTTTGCGATGATGCGATCACTGGGTCCGCTCTTTTCCATCCCTCGCCGCGCGACGGTGCGGGTGCGACATGCGCCGGCACGTCTGACGCAGAACGCGGCGCGGAAAAGGATGCGGAAAAGGATCAAGTCGACGTGTCGTCGTTTCAGGATAATATCGGCCTTCGATATCAGGTTGGCGCCCAGGTTCGGCTTTGTCTGCCCGTGCGCGGGAACCGAGCGGCGCAATCCGGCGTTCTTCTTTCACTGCCTGGAAGAAGAAAGGGATTCAAATGGCTGAAAAATCTGGGAATAGCGGTATCGCCTTTATTCTTGGCGCAGTGGTCGTCGTTTTGGCGGGCCTTATCTGGTATCTCTATTCCGGCGGCGATCTGCCTGGCGCGGATGAGCCGGAAATTCAGATCGATCTTCCTGACGGGTCCTGACTTCGACCTTGTCCCTAACCTGTCCTTTTGGCCGGGCGCTTCGTGCGTCCGGTCTTTTTTCGTTCGCAATCCAATCGTTTGCGGGCGTTTCTTCAGCTATGGAGTTGCGTGATGCTGCTGCTTGAATGTCCCTGCTGCGGTGTCACCGCCGAGGAAACCGAATTTCATGGCGGCGGTGAAGCCCATGTCAAACGCGCAGGCCCATCGTCGGAGGATGCCGCGTTCGAGACCTATCTGTTCCACCGCGAAAATCCAAAGGGCGTTCATTTCGAACGCTGGCGCCATGTGACGGGATGCGGAAAATGGTTCATGGCGGCGCGCGATACGGCAACGCTTGAAGTTTTTGGCACCTATTCTGCACAAACCCTGGCCCCGCCCGAAGACCTGCTGAAACAGATCCGCGACAAACGTCCGGGCTTCAAATGGCGGGATGTCCAGTGAGCGCAGTTTTTCACGCAATCAATGCAAAAGCAGACAACAAGGGAGCGCAGGCGCGATGAGCAGCAGGCTTGCGAAAGGCGGACGTAAGATCGACCGCAGCCAGAAGGTGAGTTTCACCTTCAACGGACGGCAGATGAGCGGCTATGCGGGCGATACGCTTGCCTCGGCGCTGCTGGCGAATGACCAGATGCTGGTGGGGCGGTCGTTCAAGTATCACCGTCCGCGTGGCATCGTCGCGTCGGGCGCGGAGGAGCCGAACGCCCTGGTCGGGCTGGGCGAAGGTGGGCGGTTCGAGCCGAACCAGCGCGCCACCACGACCGAGCTGTTCGACGGGCTGAGCGCGACAAGCCAGAACCACTGGCCCAGCCTGGAATTCGATGTTGGTGCGATCAACAGCAAGTTGTCGAGATTTTTTCCGGCGGGCTTCTACTACAAGACCTTCATGGGGCCGCGCGCCTTTTGGAAGCATGTTTACGAGCCGATCATCCGTAAGTCGGCGGGTCTGGGCAAGGCGCCGACTGAAAAGGATGCGGACACCTACGAGCACCTCTACGCCTTTGCGGATGTCCTGGTGATTGGCGGCGGTATTGCAGGCCTGACAGCTGCCGTTGCGGCCGGTCGTGCCGGTGCGCGTGTGCTGCTGATGGAACAAACCGCCCATTGGGGCGGTCGCGCACCCGTAGATGGCGGCGACGTCGACGGAGCCCCGGTGGCCGCGCATATCGACGCGCTGGTGGGTGAATTGTCCGGAATGGCCAACGTCACCATGCGCCTGCGCTGCATGGGGGCCGGGGTTTATGATCATGGCTATGTTCTGGGGTATGAGCGCCTGACAGACCACGCGCCGCAATCGGGTGTGCCGCGGCACCGTCTGTGGCGCATCCGCGCCGCGCAGGTCGTGACCGCAACCGGCGCGATCGAACGGCCGCTGGCGTTTGCCGGTAACGATATTCCCGGTGTCATGCTGGCTGCTGCCGTACGCGACTATATCGTCGACCTGGGTGTTTCACCCGGCGACCGGGTTGCCATCGTCACCAACAATGACGACGCCTATCGCACTGCGTTTGCGGTGAAAGACGCAGGGCTGGAGGTTCCGATCATCCTTGACGCGCGCAGCGCCGGGGGCGGTGACCTGGCGATCCGCGCCCGCGAGATGGGCATCCGTGTCGAACACAATCGGGCCGTGGCGCATGTGTCGGGCGGCAAGCGCGTGACTGGCGTTGCCATCTGCGCGCAAGCGGGCGGCGGCGCGGTGATCGAGGAGATCGCCTGCGACGCCGTGGCGATGTCGGGCGGCTGGTCGCCTGTCGTGCACCTGTGGTCGCACTGCGGTGGCAAGCTGGTTTGGGATGATACGAAGGCCATGTTCCGCCCAGACGGATCGCGCGCGCCGACCAGTCACGACGGCAAACCCTTCGTGACCTGCGCAGGTTCCGCAAACGGCGCACTGAGCCTGTCCGAGGTGTTGGACGATGCCCGTTCCGCCGGGCACTCTGCCGTGCAGGCCGCCGGTTACGACCCGGTTGAACAGGCTGCGCCAAGTGTCGAGGATGTTGCGGAAATTCCGCTTGCCCCGGTTTGGGTGATGCCCGCAGGAGCGACAGAAAAACTGCGCTCGAAATCCTGGCTGGATTATCAGAACGATGTGAAGGTGTCCGATATTCAGCTGGCGGCCCAAGAAGGCTTCGAGAGCGTCGAGCACGCCAAGCGTTATACAACGCTCGGCATGGCGACGGATCAAGGGAAGTTGAGCAATATCAACGGCCTTGCTGTTCTTTCTAATGCTTTGAATGAGGCCATTCCGCAGGTGGGGACAACCACGTTCCGCCCGCCCTACACGCCAATTTCGCTCGGCTCGATCGCGGGGGGCGCACGCGACGCCGCCTTTCAGCCGCTGCGGCGGACTCCGCTTCATGCCTGGCACGAGGAACATGGCGTGAAATGGGAACCCGTGGGCCACTGGCGACGGCCCTACTGCTATCTTCAGGCCGGGGAAAGCGCGCATGATGCGGTGATCCGGGAGGTGAACGGAACCCGCAATCGTGTCGGTCTGCTGGATGCGTCGACCCTTGGCAAGCTGATCGTCAAGGGGCCGGATGCAGGCAAGTTCCTGGATCTGCTCTACACCAACATGATGAGCACACTGAAACCCGGCCGCTGCCGTTATGGCCTCATGTGCGACGAAAACGGTTTCCTGATGGACGATGGCGTGGTCGCGCGGATCGACGAAAACACCTTCCTTTGCCACACCACCACCGGCGGTGCCGACCGCATTCAGGCCCACATGGAGGAATGGCTGCAAACCGAATGGTGGGATCTCAAGGCGCATGTCGTCAACGTGACCGAACAATACGCCCAGATCGGCGTCGTCGGACCGCAAGCGCGGCAACTGCTGGAGGTGCTGGGCACACCGGGCATCGATGCGGAAACGCTGCCATTCATGACCTGGGTCGATCGCACCGTTGCGGGCATTCCCGCGCGCCTCTACCGGATCAGCTTTTCCGGCGAACTGAGCTATGAACTGGCAGTGCCTGCCGGACAGGGCATGGCGCTGTGGCAGTCGCTGGTCGAGGCAGGGCGGGCGTTTGATGCCGTGACCTATGGCACCGAGGCGCTGCACGTGATGCGCGCCGAAAAGGGCTTTATCATGATCGGGGACGAAACGGACGGGACAGTCATTCCGCAGGATCTGAACCTGGATTGGGCGATCTCGAAGAAGAAAGAGGATTTTCTGGGCAAGCGGGGTCAGTTGCGCAGCCACCTGGCAGACCCGAACCGCTGGAAGCTGGTCGGGCTGGAAACGGTTGACGGCAGCGTCATCGAGGATGGTGCCTATGTGTTGGCCGACGGCCAGAACGACAAGGACCAGCGCAACATGCAGGGCCGCATCACCTCGACCTATTATTCCCCGACGCTGGGGCGCGGCATCGCCATGGGCCTTCTCAAGGGTGGCATGACACGGATGGGCGACATCGTGCAGGTGACCCGGATAAGCGGCAATGCGGTGGCGGCCAAGGTCGTCGACCCGGTGTTCTACGACAAGGCGGGAGACAAGCAGAATGTCTGACATGACAGGACCGACGCCAGTGGGCGCACTGCACGGTGCCAGCTATGACGGCTACGTGCGTATCGCCGAAGAACCGATGCGCGGGATGATTACCCTGCGGGGCGATCTTTCAGGCCCGCTGGCTAAGGGGGCAACCACGGTGACCGGGTTGGACATGCCCGGGCCACGCGAAGTGACGGTGATGACGGAAAAGGCGATCGCCTGGATGTCACCGGACGAGCTGATGGTGATGGTTCCGCTGGCGGACCTTCCCGCGGCACTGGAAACGCTGGACACGACGCTGCGCGACCCGTTCGCTACGGCGGTCGATGTCAGCCAGGCGCGCTCGATCTTTTCGATCACCGGCCCGGATGCGCTGGTGCGCGAAGTGGTGGCCAAGCTGGCGCCGGTCGACATGGATCCGCAGCAGTTCCGCCCGGGCATGTTCCGCCGTACCCGCCTGGCGCAGGTGCCCGCAGCGCTGTGGTTGCCCGCACCGGGACGGGTCGAGCTGATCTGCTTCCGCTCGGTCGCAGACTATGTTTTCACCATTCTTGCGGATGCGGCAAAACCGGGCAGCGAAGCCGGGCTTTTCGCCTGACTGCACAAGGGCTTAGCAGGGTTGTCGGGAAAACAACCCTGCAACGCTCCGGGAGGCGCCTGTGCATTGATGCAGGGGTGTCGCCCCTTGACCTTCACCGTGCAGGAATACCATTTAGGCCACATCGCATTAACGAACTCCAGAAAAGGGGGCCCTAGAAATGGCTTTTGAACTTCCTGATCTTCCCTATGCACACGATGCTCTTGCTGACCTCGGCATGTCCAAGGAAACGCTGGAATATCACCACGACATTCACCACAAGGCCTATGTCGACAACGGCAACAAGGCGATTGCCGGCACCGAATGGGAAGGCAAGTCCGTCGAAGAGATCATCAAGGGCACCTACGACCCCAAGGCCGTTGCCCAGAACGGTATCTTCAACAACGCCTCGCAGTTCTGGAACCACAACCAGTTCTGGGAAATGATGGGCCCGGGCACCTCCGCCATGCCGGGCGAACTGGAAAAGGCGCTGGTCGAAGCGTTCGGATCCGTTGATAAATTCAAAGAAGAATTCTCCGCTGCCGGTGCAGGTCAGTTCGGCTCCGGCTGGGCATGGCTGGTCAAGGATACAGATGGCGCGCTGAAGGTCACCAAGACCGAAAACGGCGTCAACCCGCTGTGCTTTGGCCAAACCGCGCTGCTGGGCTGTGATGTGTGGGAACACTCCTACTACATCGATTTCCGCAACAAGCGTCCCGCCTACCTGTCGAACTTCCTCGACAAGCTGGTGAACTGGGAAAACGTCGCATCGCGCATGTGATCTGACGCGATTGCGCCGGATGCCTGGCGCGCCCCGGGCCGATTTCGGCGCAATCCACACCGCGTTTGAGCAAACCCCCGCGCAGCAATGCGCGGGGGTTTGTCGTTCAGGAACTGCCGCAGATCCGGGGGCGTTTCATTCTCGTGCAACCGCATGAAAGGACGCACAAAATGACACGTAACTCGATCCAGAGAGCAGAGACGGGGGAATTGAGATGAGCGGACTTCCACACAAGGCATGGGTTCTGGTCGCAGATGGCGAAAAGGCCCTGTTCCTGCGCAACGTGACCGATGAGGCCGATCCGTTTCTTCAGGTCATTCGCAAGGAAGAACAGGAAAACCCCAAGGACATAGACCAATCCGCAAACCGACCCGGCCGGATGAGCGACGGCGGCCCCGGACAGCGATCCGCGTTGGATGACACTGATTGGCACGAATTGGCAAAAGAGCGGTTTGCCGATGATCTGGCGCACTTGCTGTATGCGCGTGCACATCGCGGCGCGTTCGACCAGATCGTCCTGATCGCGCCCCCCAAGACACTGGGAGAACTGCGCCAGGTGCTTCACAAGGAAGTTGCGGCGCGCGTGATCGCAGAGGTTCCGAAGACCCTGACGAACCATCCCATTGACGAAATCGAGCGCCAGTTGCGCAATGGGCTGATCGCCGCCTGACCTCGGGCCGTTCAGGACGGCGCGTCAGGAAAGCATGGTGGCGAGGGCGTTCATCGCGGCCTCGGCATCATCCACACTGCGCGTCATGTCCAGCATCGAGGCATCTGCGAATCCTTCCTGTACGATCCGCGCCATCATGTCGGTCAGCGGGGTCCAGTAATCATCGGGATTTAGCAGGATGATGGGTTTGGCGTGCAGACCCAGTTGGCGCCATGTCAGAACTTCAAAAAATTCATCCAGCGTACCCGCGCCACCCGGCAGCACGACGATCGCGTCGCTGTTCATGAACATCACCTTCTTGCGCTCGTGCATGGTTTCGGTGATCACGAAACGGGTCAGGTCGCGCTTTCCGGCCTCGGCGGAAACAAGGTGGGTCGGGATCACGCCAAAGGTTTCGGCGCCGCCTGCTTGTGCGGCGCGGGCGACCTCTCCCATCAGGCCGACATCCCCGGCACCATACACCAGTCGCCAATCCCTCTCTGCCAACAACCGCCCGAACCGCGCAGCTTGTGCCACATATACGGGCCGGACCCCCGGACGTGAGCCGCAATAGACACAGATCGAGGGTTTCGTCATGGCTGGGCACTCCTTGAGACCATTGCGCTTTTGACCGTTGTTAACCCGCTTGATATATGTGCTCAACCGCGTTCAGCGGCGATGTTGTTGGGGGATGACACGTGAAATCGGGGGAATTTGCAGGATGGCCGGGCGTTGCCGCCGCGACGGTTTTCGTCGTCGGAGGGGCGGCGGCCATTCAGTTCGGCTGGATCGGTCCCAAAACACCCGCCCCTGAGACCGCCGGTCCTGTCATCTCGGCCCCCGCGGCCCAGGTCGAAGCGACGTCGGCGCAAACCACCGCCTCGCAAACCCCCGCCTCGCAAACCACGGCGCAGCAGGCTACCGAAACTGCGGCAACAGCCCCTGAAGCGGTGACCGAAGATGCGGGACAAGCGGCAGACGACAGCGTCGTCGGACAAACCGCGCCCTTGCCCCCTTTGCCCGCACCGCCGCGTTTCGACGTGGTGCGGATCGAACCGGATGGCACGGCCCTGGTGGCAGGGGCTGGCGCGCCGGATTGGCCGGTGTCCGTGCTGCTGGACGGAACGGAGATGGATCGCCCGATTGCCGGCGGGGACGGGCGCTTTGTCTCGTTTCTGGACCTGGGGCAGAGCGATGCGCCGCGGGTGATGACGTTGATCATGCACGGCCCGAAGGGGGAGGGCGAGGTCAGCTCTGTCGAGCAGGTGATCCTGGCACCGAGCGAGGCCGCTGCGGCAGGCGAGGCGCTGGCGCAAGCTGCCGAACAGCCCGAAGTGACCGAGGGACCTGAAGCCGAGGAAGGTGAACAACTTACTGGCGATGTCGCAGACGCGCAGTTGGCGGGCGCGGCCGAACGGGATGTCAGTGCATCGGCATCTGGTACCGGCGAAGCCACCGCAGGTGCCGCGCCGACGCCTGCGCCTGTCGATACTGATCCTGCCATTGAGCAGGCGGATCAGACCGGCGAGCTGCCGAGCGCCGCACCCGTTGCAGCGAACGTGGCTGCCCCCACGTCCGTTCTGCCGCCGGCGGAGGGGGCGACCGAGACAGGTGCTGCCTTGCCGCCCAACGGTGCTGCGACGGTGCTGCTGGCGGACCCCGACGGCGTGCGTGTGCTGCAAAACGGCGCGGCGCCAAGTGTGCCGGGGTCCGTGCAGCTCGACACGATCTCGTATGATGCGGTTGGCGAGGTGGTGTTGTCGGGCCGGGGAACGCCGGGGGCCTTTGTGCGGGTCTACCTGGATGACAGGCCCAACACGACGACGCAGATCGAAACCGACGGCCAATGGGGGACCACGCTGCCGGAGGTCGATACCGGGGTCTACCGTTTGCGGGTCGACGAGGTGGATGAGGCCGGAACGGTGCTGAGCCGGGTCGAAACGCCCTTCAAACGCGCCGAGCCGGAGGCAGCGGAGCTGATGAGCCGGGGCCAGGTGTCACAGGTCACGGTGCAGCCTGGTTCGACCCTTTGGGCGATTGCGCGGCAGAACTATGGGGCAGGTATTCTGTACGTGCGGGTTTTCGAGGCGAACCGCGATCTGATCCGTGACCCCGATCTGATCTATCCGGGGCAGATTTTCACCGTCCCCGAGGCGGAATAGCCGGATCGGTGGGTCTGAACGCCGGGATCTCCATCTATCCTGTTGAATTGATTTGAAATAATTCTGACCTGCCGCTGCGGGGTTGTGGATGAGCGGTGCGCCCTGTCACCTGTGGCACCCGCCAAAATACGCATGGAATGTTGGACTCCCGCGGTGATAAGGTATACCTCGCCCCGGCCCGGAGCGGCCGGATGCGACAGAGCCGTCTACCGGCATCTGCGTGACCACGCCCGCAAGCAGGGGCGGCAGGCCAGCCATCGCGCCAGCCAGAACAAGGAGCCAACTGCATGAGTCCGCGACATTCCGTGCTGACGACGACCGAAATGCCCAAGAACGGTGGCAAGATCGTGGCGCGCGTCGTGCCTTATCTGTGGCCCGCTGAACATCCCTGGATCAAACGTCGGGTGGCCTTGTCGTTGTTCGTGTTGTTCATTGCCAAGCTCGTGGCGGTGGGGACTCCGTTTCTCTACAAGGCGGCGGTCGATGCGCTGGCAAAGGATGGCGGCGACAGCGCGGCCTGGATGCTGGGTTATGGCGCAGTCGGGTTAACCGTGGCTTATGGCATGGCGCGGCTGATGGGCGTCGGCTTCCAACAGCTGCGCGACGTGATCTTTGCGCGTGTCGGGCAGCGTGCGCTGCGCAAGCTGGCGCTGGAAACCTTCGTGCATATTCACCGTCTGTCGATGCGCTATCATCTGACGCGCAAGACCGGCGGGCTGAGCCGCATCGTGGAGCGTGGGGTGAAGGGCGTTGAATTCCTTCTGAGATTCCTGCTTTTCTCCATCGGGCCGCTTATCATCGAACTGCTGATGATCGCCATCGTCCTGGCGACGCTGTTCGATATCAGCTACCTGGTCGTCGTCGCGGCGGTGATTGCGCTTTATACCGTGTTCACGTTCAAGGTGACCGAGTGGCGGGTCAAGCTGCGCAAGGTGATGAACGATCAGGACACGGACGCCAACCAGAAGGCCGTCGACAGCCTGCTGAATTTCGAGACGGTCAAGTATTTCGGCGCCGAGGCGCGCGAGGCGCGGCGCTATGATCATGCGCAGGCGGGGTACGAGGCAGCAGCGGTCAAGACCGCGTATTCGCTGGCTTTTCTGAACTTTGGGCAGTCGTTGCTGATCACGATCGGCCTTGTTGCCGTGATGGTGATGGCGGCGATCGGGGTGCAGAATGGCACGCTGACCGTGGGCGATTTCGTGCTGGTGAATTCCTACATGATCCAGATCACCCTGCCGCTGAACATGCTGGGCACCGTGTACCGCGAGATCCGTCAGGCATTGGTGGACATGGGCGAAATGTTCCTGCTGCTGGACCAGCCTGCCGAAGTGCAGAACAAGCCGGGCGCCAAGCGTCTGGCGGTGACGGGCGGGGCGATCGAGCTGGATGATGTGATCTTTGGCTATGACCCGGAGCGGGTGATCCTGAAGGGCGTGTCGCTGCGGGTGGCGCCGGGGCAGAAGGTGGCGCTGGTCGGGTCATCCGGGTCGGGGAAATCCACCATCGGGCGGCTGTTGTTCCGGTTCTACGACGTCACCGGCGGGGCCATCCGCATCGATGGTCAAGACCTGCGCGACGTGACGCAGGACAGTCTGCACGAGGCCATCGGCGTGGTGCCGCAGGATACTGTTTTGTTCAACGATACAGTGGGTTACAACATCGCCTACGGCCACGATCATGCCACGCGGGAGCAGGTGGAAGCGGCGGCGCGGGCGGCGCAGATCCACGATTTCATCCTGTCCTTGCCGGAGGGGTACGACACCCGTGTGGGCGAGCGTGGGCTGAAGCTGTCGGGCGGGGAAAAGCAGCGGGTCGGCATTGCGCGTACGCTGCTGAAGAACCCGCCGATCCTGTTGCTGGACGAGGCGACGTCGGCGCTTGATACCGATACCGAGGGCGAGATCCAGTCGGCGCTGACCCTGGCCGGTGAGGGGCGGACGGTGCTGACCATTGCGCACCGTTTGTCGACGATTGCCGATGCCGACCGGATTGTCGTTCTGGAACAGGGGCTTGTCGTGGAGGAGGGAACCCACGTCGAGCTGCTGATGCGCAATGGGCGCTATGCGTCCTTGTGGCAGAAGCAATCGGCGGAGGCAGAGGACGCGGCCTGATTTTACAGCCCGTCCGGGGGGCGCTGACGGGTCGATGTCGCGCCTGGTTGGTGCGACTGCCGTTTGGGTATTTGGGGCCAGATGACGAGGGAGCCGGGCGTGTCGGTGAGACACGTCGGTATACGGGGTACAAGCCCTTGAAAACGCTGATTTCGGACGTCGGTATTTGGGCGGTATCTGAACGGTAGCCGAGCGGTGCGGCGCTTGCGGACTATTCCGCGGCGCGCAGGGTGGAGCGGGGCGTGTCCTGGTCCTCCAGCGGCCAGAGGATTTCGGGGGCACGGGTGCGCCGCGCGGCCCGGCGCAAGGCCCAGTCCTGCGCCGCACGACTGCCGCGTCCGAAGGAAAGCCGCGCCAGCAGGCGCGCCACCCAGTGCGCGTAGGTGGTGAGCCAGACGCGCAGCGCCAGCATCGACGGGGTGAAGACCAGCGTCAGCACCGTGGCGATGCCGAGCCCGAAGACCACTGCCGTGGCGAGCTGTTTCCACCAGAGCGCCGTCGGGCTGTCGATCGAGTAGCCGCCGCCGATGAAATCGAGGCTGAGGCCGAACATCATCGGGGCGAGGCCCGCCATGGTGGTGATGGTGGTCAGCAGCACCGGGCGGATGCGATCCTCGGCTGTGCGGATGATCGCTTCGATCCGGGGCATGTAGCCGGAGTATTCCTGGTAGGTGTCGATCAGCACGATGTTGTTGTTCACCACGATGCCCGCCAGCGCGACGATGCCGGTGCCGGTCATGATGATCGAGAACGCCTGGTCCATCACCAGCATGCCGATCAGCACGCCGGCCGTCGACATCACCACCGCCAGCAGCACCAGGGCCGCGTTGTAGAAGCTGTTGAACTGCGCCAGCAGGATGATGAACATCAGGGCCAGCGCTGCCGAGAAGGCGGTCATCAGGAAGGTCTGGCTTTCTTCCTGGTCTTCCTGGTCGCCGGTCCATTCATAGCTGACACCGGGCGGAAGGACGCCGCTGTCGAGCCATGTGGTGAGTTTTTCGATCCGTTCGGAGGGGGTGACCGGAACCTCGGTCGTCGTGCCGGTGTCGGGGTCCGTCACCGGGGTGGTCAGGCCGGTGGCCACGCCGGCCTTGACGTCGAAGAAGCGTTTCTGGCCGACCCGCTTGATCTGCGCCAGCTTGGCGACGGGTTGGCGCGTGATGAAGTTGGACAGCGGCACGAGGCCCTGCGGGGTGCGCACCTTGAGCGTGTCGAGGGTGGAGAGCACGCGGTCTTCGGGCGGCAGGCGCAGGCGGATCTCGATCTCTTCGTCGGAACTGTCGACGGGCATGGTGTCGAGCAGCAGGCCCTGGGTGATCAGCTGGACCATGGCGCCGACCGTGGCGACATCGGCGCCGTAGCGCCCGGCCTTTTCGACATCGACGTCGATCTGCCAGTCGATGCCGGGCAGGGGCAGGGTGTCTTCGATCAGGGTCAGACCGTCGAGGCGTTCGAATTCGGCGCGCGCCAGCGTGGTGGCCGCGATGAGCTGATCCCAGTCATCGCCGATCAGGCGCAGGTGCACGGGTTTTGCCGAGGCCGGCCCCATGTCGCCCGCCAGGATCTCGATCTTGATGCCGGGCACAGCCGAGGCGGCGGCGGTGAGTTCGTCGATCACCCGGTTGCCGTCGAGGTCGGGACGGTCGCGGCGATCTTCCCAGGGAATGATTTCAAGCTGGACCTGGCCGATGGTGTCGAGGGGGGCCTCGGCGCCGCCGGTGTTGGAGTTCAGCCCGCCGTCACCGGCGAAAGCAAAGGCGTTTTTCACGCCGGGATGGGCCAGGACGATCTGTTCGACCTCGGCCACGAGCGCATCCTTTTGCGCCAGGCTGAGGTTGCCGCGCCCGCGCACGTAGACGATGGCCTGTTCGGGTTCGCTTTCGACAAAGAACTCCACGCCCTTGCTGTGCGTGCCGTAATAGCTGAACGTGCCCATGATGAAGGCGATGACGGCGGCGATGGTGACCAGGGGCATGATCGGATTGCCCGTGATCGCCTTGATCACCCAGCCGAAGGCGGTGCGGCGGTGGCCGCCCTGAATGCGCGGTTTGCGCCAGTCGAGGCGGGCGGCGCCAAGGCTGATCGAGGCGGCGAAGGCGGCCAGCAGGAACAGCACGATGCCCGGAACAGGGGCGAGGATGCCGGGCAGCGGGGGCACGCCGGGCAGGTAGGCGGGGTTGATCACCTGCATCGCGCCGAGGAACATCGCGTAGATGGCCAGGGGCACCAGCGCGGCGCGCGCCGCCCAGGGCAGGGCGCGCCGCAGCGCGTCCGAGCTTCGCGCAAAACTGCGCGAGACGCGGCCGATGACGCCGCCCATCACCGGCAGGTAGATCAGCGCCACCACCAGCGAGGCCGAGAGCACGAAGATCAGCGTGACCGGCAGCATCCCCATGAACTGCCCCACCACGCCGGGCCAGAACAGCATCGGCAGAAAGGCGCAGAGCGTCGTCGCGGTGGAGGAGACGACGGGCCAGAACATGCGCTTGGCGGCCTCGACATAGGCATGCATCGGGCCAGCGCCCTCAGATATGCGCTTGTCGGCGTATTCCACCACCACGATGGCCCCGTCGACCAGCATCCCGACGGCCAGGATCAGCCCGAACATGACGATGTTGGAAATGGTGATATTCATCATTCCCAGCAGCACGAAACACAGCAGGAACGACGTGGGGATGGAAAAGCCGACCAGCAGCGCGGGACGCGGCCCGAGGGCGGCGAGGACGACGATCATCACCAGCGCGATGGCGGTCAGCACCGAACCTTCGAGCTGGCTGACCATCGAGGCGACGACGCGGCTCTGATCGTTCGAGGTGCCGACGTGCACCGAGGCGCGCAACTGCTCGGGCCAGGCCTGTGCGCTGTCGGTGACGAGGCGTTTCACCTCGGCCGCGGTGTCGATCAGGTTGTAGCCCTTGCGCTTGACCACCTGCAGGGCCACGGTCCGGGTGCCGTTGAAGCGGGCGGTGCCGGTGCGGTCCTCGAACGTGCGGCGGATGGTGGCGAGGTCGCCCAGGGTCACGACGCGGTCGCCGTTGAGTTTCACCGGCAGGGCGTAGATGTCGCGCACGTCGTCGAAGGAGCCGGGGATCTTGATGGCGAAGGTGCCCTCGGCGCTGTCGACCTCTCCGGCCGCGATCAGCTGGTTGTTGTTGCGCACGACCGAGAGCAGTTCGTTGGCGGTGACGTTGTAGCTCTCAAGTCGGAGGGGGTCGATCAGGACCTCGACCATCTCGTCACGCTCGCCTGCGATGCCGGCTTCGAGGACGGCGTCCAGGCCTTCGACCTGTTCCTGAAGGGCCTTGGCAACGCGGACCATGGTGCGTTCGGGGACCGAGCCGGTCAGGTTGACGATGATGATGGGGAATTCGGAGAAGTTGATTTCGTTGACGGTATAGGTGTCGGCGCCTTCGGGGAAATCGCCTTCGGCCTTGCCCATGGCGTCGCGGACATCGGCCATGGTCTTGGTCTTGTCCCAGCCGAATTCGAATTCGAGCGCGACGCCTGCATAGCCTTCGGCGGCGGTCGAGGTCATCGTCTTGAGGCCGTCCAGATCGGAGAACTGGGTCTCCATCGGTTTGACCAGCAGGGTTTCGCTGTCCTGCGCCGAGATGCCCTGGAAGGGGACCGAGACGAAGAGGGCGGGGATCTCGATGTCCGGCTCGCCTTCTTTCGGCAGGCTGGCGTAGGTATAGCCGCCGGCCAGCAGGGACAACGCGATGAAGGCGAGGATCATGCGGGCGCGCGAGGCGGCCCAGTCGACGACGCTGGTCATTGGAGCGGCTCCGCTGCGGGGGCGTCCGGATCGGTGAAGGTGGGCAGCACGGGGACGCCGGCGACGATGTATTCCTGGCCGATGGTGATGACGTCGGCGTTTTCGGGAAGGCCCGTCAGCAGGACGCCGTCGGCGGTGTCGCGCAGCAGAGACACGGGGACGAAAGCCGCGCGGTCGTCGTCGGCCACGACGCGGACGCCGAGGGTGCCGTCATCGTTCAGGGTCAGGGCCGATTGCGGCAGCAGGTGCGCGTCGACGCCCGGCGCCTGGATCGCGATGGATGCGGTCTGGCCGTCGCGGATGGCGAAATCGGGGTTGGGGACCGTGACCTCGACCCGGAAGGTGCGGGTGGTGGGATCGGCCGAACGGGACAGGAAGGTGACCTGGCCCGTCACCTGCGTGCCGCTGGCCGAAAGCTGGGCCTGGGCCGGTGCACCGATGCGGGCGCGTTCGACATCCGTTTCGGGCATGTAGCCGACCAGACGGATCGGATCGAGGCCGATCACCGTGGCGCAGAGGCCGCCGGCCTGGAGGAACGAGCCCAGCTCTGCCGTGTCGGATTCAAGCAGGCCGTCGAAGGGGGCATGAATGGCAAGGCGGTCGATTTCCTTTTGCGCGGTCGCCACGGCGGCGCGGGCCGATTGGATCGCGGCGCGGGTGCTGGAAAGACCGGCGCGTGCGGCGGCCAGCGTGGCCTCGGCGGAACGGACGGAGGCGCGGGCAGAGGCAAGGGTCGTGTTGGAGGCGAAGCCGCTGTCCGAAAGCTTTTCGGCGGCATTGAAATTGATCTGGGCCTCTTCGAGGCGGGCTTCGGCCTCGGCGACGCGGGCCTCGTCCGTGGGGGGGCCGGTTTCGGCTTCGGCCAGACGCGCCTGGGCTTCGGCGAGGGCGGTTTCACGGGTGCCGGATTCGAGTTTGCACAGCAGGTCGCCCTTGTGGACCATCGTGCCCTTGGTCAGCGGTTCGGATTCCACGATCGAGCTGGTTTCCGAGCGCAGTTCGACGGAGCGGGCCGCTTCGGTCTGGCCGCGCAGCAGGACGGCGCTGTCGACCATCCGGGCGGTGCTGTGCAAGGCCACGACGCGCACCGGTTCCTGGTCATCTGCCTCTGCATCCGACGCGGCAGCATCGGCGGCAGCGATTTGAGTGTCGGTCGTGTCTGGGCCAGTCGTGTCCGGGCCAGTCGCATCCGGTACCATGGTTTGGGTGCCCGCGCTTTCCGACGCGCCCTGGGGCTGCGTGTTGGTGTCCTGTGCGGCATTCGCCTGGGCGTCCTGTCCGGCTGGCGAGGGGCGGGGCGCGGCCTCGGCGCTTCTGGCCACGGCGATGGCCCGATCGAGCCCTTCGCCACGGGCAAAGGTCATCAGCGCGTCACGCTCAAGCAGCAGCAGATAAAGCGCGGCGACGACCAGCAGGGCAGAGATAAACGGTATCAAACGCATGATCGGTACCCATCGTTCCGAAATTTATTTTATAGCGAAGAATTGATCGCAGGTGGTCATCGTTTTGCGCAATACAAGCGCCCCTGGAAAAATCGCACCACCAAAGCGCGAAGAATGCGCATTCTGATACCGCAAGGCAACTCAGGGATATTGGGTAGAAAGGGCGCGACAGGCCTGCGGACGGCCCGGGGGCGGCCTGAGCTGGCGAGACGCCGCCGGCGTGCCGGGCAGGCGAGGGCAGGCGTGTCGATCTGCGGGGATGCGCGGCTGGGGGGCTGGGGGGCTGGCGCCGCAGGACGTGGAGCGGCGCGGGGTTTCGGTAAACGCGCACCTGGCGCCACGCGGGGTAAGCGGCGGGGCAAGCGGCGGGGCAAGCGCGGGGCAAGCGCGGGGCAAGCGGCGGGGCCTTGCCTGCGGCGGGGGTGCGTCGGGGCCGCGGGGCGGGGCGGGCTTGGCAGGGTCAGTGGGCTGGGTTAAGAGGGGCCGAAAGTTGCGAGGAGTGCACGTGTGAGCCAGACCGACAGTTTCATCGATGAAGTCAACGACGAGGTCCGACGGGACCGGCTGTTTGCGCTGATGCGCCGGTATGGCTGGATCGCCGTCGTGGTGGTCATTGCCATCGTCGGCGGTGCCGCCTGGCTGGAATATTCCCGGTCGCAGACGGAAAGCGACGCGCAGGCCTTTGGCGATGCCATCCTGAACGCGCTGGACGACGAAACATCGCAGGAGCGGATTGCCGCGTTGCAGGCGATCCCGACGGATCGCCCCGGACAGGCGGCGCTGGTCGCGTTCCTTGCCTCGTCCGAGGCCGCGGCAGGGGCGGATGACAAGCAGGCCGCAGCCGATGCGCTGAACGGTGTTGGCGGCGAGGGCCTGGAGCCGTTTTATGCGCAACTGGCACAGTTCAAGCGCCTGATGCTGGCGACCGATACGATGGAGCCGCAGGCCCGGCGCGAAGAGTTCCGCCAATTGGCCGCACCGGGCAGCCCGCTGGGCCTGCTGGCGCAGGAGCAGATCGCCCTGACCTATGTCGAAGAGGGCGATACCGCCAAGGCCATCAGCACCTTGCAGGACATCCTGGACGATGCCGAGGTGACCCAGAGCTTGCGTCAGAGGGCGTCTCAGTTGATGGTGGCGCTTGGCGGCGCCCCGGAGCAGGCCGGCTAAGGCGGGACGACGCGCAGCAGACCGCGGGGCGGCCGGAACGGGCCGACGGCGGGTGAACAGGGCGTCAGGGTGACGTGACCCCCAGGGGCCATGCAGCGAAAGCCACTGACGCGGCAGGAAACGGATCAGGCCGGGCAGGCGCGCAAAGCGCAGGTGCCACGGCCGCAAGGCGAAGCGAAGGCAGGGGCATGGCAAAGGCAGTGACGAATTTGAGCAGGCTGTTGGCCGGAACGGCGACGCCTTCCCTTATGGCCGGCGGGACCCAGAGCGATGTGGCCAACACGGGCGACGTGGTCAAGGCCAGAGCTGGGGCGGGCGCCCGGGCGCTGCGGCTGCTGTCGGTCGGCGTGCTGGGCGGGCTTGCGCTTGCGGGGTGCACCGAGCGCGAGGTCCTGCTGAGCGGTCAGCGCGAACCCCTGCGCTCGGTCATGAGCGAGCAGGTGCCGGGCGATCTGGACACCGCGCCGGTCAATGTCAGCCAGCCGATTTCCCTGCCCGCGGCGCGCACCAACGCCGATTGGCCCCAGGGCGCGGGTTCGCCCGGCAGCCGCACCGCGAATGCCACGCTGCGGGCCGCACCTCAGCTGATCTGGTCCGCCGACATCGGGCAGGGCGACGTGCGCAAGGCGCGCATCACCTCGGAACCCGTGGTTGCGGGCGGGCGGATCTTTACCCTGGACAGTTCCGCGACCGTGCGCGCGACATCGCCCGGCGGGCAGACGCTGTGGTCGGTCAGCCTGGTGCCGCCGCAGGACAGCGCCGGAGAAGCCTCGGGCGGGGGCGTCGCCTATGCCAACGGCAAGGTGTTCGTGGCCTCTGGCTTTGGCACGCTGACGGCGCTGGATGCGGCAACGGGGGCCGAGGTCTGGCAGCAGAAGCTGCTGGCCGCCGCAACCGGCGCGCCGGGCGTCTATGGCGACCTGGTCTATGTCACCGCCGGGGGCGATCAGGCCTGGGCGGTCGATCAGGCGAACGGGCGCGTGCGTTGGCAATTGTCCGCGACGCCCGACGTCAACAACCTGGCGGGCGCGCCGACACCTGCGGTGACGGATCAATACGTGCTGTTCGGCTTTGGGTCGGGCGAAGTGCAGACCGCCTTTCGGCAGGGCGGGATGCGCGTTTGGGATGCGCTGATTTCCGGGCGGCGGGCCGGGTTCGCGCGGGCCAATATCAACGACATCACCGGCGATCCCGTGGTTGATGGCGACATGGTCTATGCCGGCAACCAGTCGGGCCGCATGGTCGGGTTGCGCCTTGGCAACGGTGAGCGCGTCTGGACGGCGGACGAAGGACCGATGCACCCGGTCTGGCCCGTGGGCGGATCGGTCTTTCTGGTCAGCGACCAGAGCGAGCTGGTGCGGCTGAACGCCGGCACGGGCGAACGGATCTGGGGTGTGAAGCTGCCGTTCTTCGTCAAGGACAAGCCCAAGAAACAAGAGGCGATCTATGCCCACTACGGTCCGATCCTGGCGGGTGGCCGTCTGGTCGTGGCGTCGAGCGATGCCGTGCTGCGGTTCTTCGACCCGGTGTCGGGCGCATTGACCGCCAGCGTTCCGTTGCCAGGTGGCGCGGCCTCTTCGCCGGTGGTGGCGGGAGGCGTGCTCTACGTGCTGTCCAAGGACGGCAAACTGCTGGCCTATCGCTGAGGCAGGCCGTGGCGTGGGCGGTCGCGAACCGGCCTGGAAGGCCGGCGAGCTTGGCCCCCCGCATGGCGGGTTGATGGATGGGCGCTTGACAGGTGCCGCCCGCCGGGCCGCACCGTTGCGTGCTGCGATGCGACGTCGGTATGATTTCGGTATCACGTCGGTGGGACTTGGGTGCGGGGGCGAAGTGACACGCCCGCGCTTTGGCCGGTCCCGGGCGTCTTGTCCTGCCGGCGCCGGGGTGGGGTGGTGGCGCAGCCGGGCCGCGGCGTCTGATCCGGTCGCACAGAGGGCCTGCGCAGACGGCCCTTTCCGCGCCGGGATAATTCGTGTATCTGGCGCGGTCTAACGCTTCGGAGCATTCCTCATGTCCTTCACCCTGGCCATTGTCGGTCGTCCCAATGTCGGCAAGTCGACGCTTTTCAACCGTCTGGTTGGCAAGAAGATCGCGCTGGTCGATGACCAGCCCGGCGTGACGCGCGATCTGCGCGAGGGGCAGGGGCGGATCGGGGACATCTCGTTCACCGTCATCGACACCGCCGGTCTGGAAGACGCGACCGACGAAAGCCTTCAGGGGCGGATGCGCAAGCTGACCGAGCGCGCGGTCGAGATGGCCGACGTCTGTCTGTTCATGATCGACGCCCGCGTCGGTGTGACCCCGACCGACGAGGTGCTGGCCGAAATCCTGCGCAAGAAATCCGCCCGCGTCCTGGTCGCGGCCAACAAGAGCGAGGGCCGCGCCGCCGATGCCGGTGTGATCGAGGCCTGGAATCTGGGCCTGGGCGAGCCGCTGCGCCTGTCTGCCGAGCACGGCGAGGGCATGTCCGAGCTGTATTCCATGCTGATGCCGATTTCCGACGAGTTCGAGAACCGTGGCAACGACGTTCAGGAATTTGCCCCGACCACCGATGTCAGCGTGTCGGATGAAGATGACACCGTCGACCTGGAGGCCGAGGAACGCGCCTGGCGTCCGACCGTGCAACGCCCCTTGCAGGTGGCCGTCGTGGGCCGCCCGAATGCCGGCAAATCGACGCTGATCAACAAGATCCTGGGCGAGGAACGCCTGCTGACGGGACCTGAGGCGGGGATCACACGGGATTCGATCTCGCTTCAGATCGACTGGGATGGCGTGCCGATGCGGGTTTTCGACACCGCCGGGATGCGCAAGAAGGCCAAGGTGCAGGACAAGCTTGAATCCATGTCGGTCAGTGACGGGCTGCGGGCGCTGAAGTTTGCCGAGGTCGTCGTGGTCCTGCTGGACGCGGCCATTCCGTTCGAGACGCAGGATCTGCGCATCGCGGACCTGGCCGAGCGCGAGGGCCGCGCCGTGGTGATCGCGGTGAACAAGTGGGATATCGAGGACGAGAAACAGGACAAGCTGAAGGCGTTGAAGGAAGATTTCGAACGCTTCCTGCCGCAGTTGCGCGGTGCGCCGCTGGTGACGGTTTCGGCCAGGACGGGCCGGGGGCTGGACCGCCTGCAACAGGCGATCGTCAAGGCGCATGAAACCTGGAACCGCCGCGTGTCGACCGGGCAGCTGAACCGCTGGCTGACGGGCATGCTGGAACAGCACCCGCCGCCCGCCCCCGCAGGCCGCCGCATCAAGCTGCGCTACATGACGCAGGCCAAGACGCGCCCGCCGGGGTTCGTGGTGATGTGTTCGCATCCCGACAAGATGCCCGAGAGCTATTCACGCTATCTGGTGAACGGTCTGCGCGAAAGCTTTGACATGCACGGCACGCCGATCCGGCTGTACATGCGTGGTCAGGGCGAGCAGAACCCGTTCAAGGGGCGCACCAAGTCGACGCCGTCGCGGCTGCGCAAGCACCTGGGCAAGGCGCCCGCAGACCACAAGCCCAAGCGCGGCACGCGGCCGACGGGCGGGCGCCCGCTGGGCCGCAAGCCGAAGTAGGGCCCGAGGCGCCCGCGTCTTGTGCGCGGCGCCAGGGGGCGCTGCCCCCAGGGCCAAGGGCCCTTCCCCCGGGGTATTTATGGCCAGATGAGGTGAGCCGGGCGTCGCATCATTGCGGGCGGTACCGCGGGGTCGGCGGCTGGCCCCTGCGGGCGCGAAAGCGGGTGTAGTTGCGCCAGCCCGCAGGGATCAGCACCCCCATGACGACAGCGGCGAGGCCGGCAAAGATCATGCGACCGGCGAGCAGGTTGTCGACCAGGATGCCGAAGCTGGCCCAGAGCATTGCCAGCAGGTAGAAAGGATAGCCCGGCCCGAGGCGGGCAAGGGTCAACGCGATCCAGCTGGCCACGACCAGGAAGGCGGCGTGGATCGGTTGAACCGGCGTTGCGCCGTAGCCTGTCGCGACGACGGCGGTTCCGACATTGGCGGCGGCCGTCAGCCAGCCTGCGTAGAGGCCCAGCGGCGCCTGTAGCCAGAAGCCATCCTGCGCAGGCGTGCGGATCAGCGCCCAGAGGGCGGTTACCAGCATGGCCCAGATCATCACGGTCGCCCAGATTGGTGAGAGGTTGGCGACCGGGATCCAGGCGGCACCAAGGGCGAGACTGGCGATCAGGGGCCAGCGCGTGTGGTCCCAGGCGTCGTTCCGGCTGCGGCGAAACAGGCCGAAGACCGCCATCACGCCGAGCCAGAGGTAGATGACGCTCCAGATGACGGCGAAGGTCCAGCCGGTGGGTTGGATCGGCGGGTCGGTCTGCGGCACCGGGAACTGATCCGCGGTGAAGCCGGAAAAACCGCTCGACAGGATCGGGGACAGCATGAAGGCCAGCGCCATCAGCAGGACGAGGGCCGCTTTTACAGGTTTCATGTCGGTCTTGCCTTTCACGTGCCTGGTACAGGAGAGATACGCAAAAGGCCCCGGCGTGGTTCACCGGGGCCTTTTTTCTTTTCGCAGATGGCGGCAGATCAGGCCAGTGTGCCCTGAGCGGTCAGCGTCGTCTTGCCGCCGAGATAGGGGTGCAGCACGGCGGGCAGGGTGACCGATCCGTCCTCCTGCTGACCGTTTTCGAGCACGGCGATCAGGCAGCGTCCCACCGCCAGGCCGGAGCCGTTCAGGGTATGCAGGAATTCGGGCTTGCCACCGCCTTCGGGGCGGAAACGCGCATTCATGCGGCGCGCCTGGAAATCGCCACAGACCGAGACGGAGGAAATCTCCCGATAGGTATCCTGACCGGGCAACCAGACCTCGATGTCATGGGTGCGGCGCGCGCCGAAGCCCATGTCGCCGGTGCACAGCGCAACGGTGCGATAGGCCAGGCCGAGACGTTCGAGGATCCCTTCGGCGCAGCGGGTCATGCGATCAAGTTCGGCGCGCGAGTGATCCGGGTGGGTGAGCGAGACCATCTCGACCTTCTCGAACTGGTGCTGGCGCAGCATCCCGGCCGTGTCGCGGCCAGCCGAGCCTGCCTCTGAGCGGAAACACTGGGTGTGGGCCACCATGCGGGTCGGCAGGCTGCTCTCGTCGACGGTGGCGCCGTTGACGGTGTTGGTCAGGGTCACTTCAGCCGTCGGCACCAGCCACCAGCCGTCGGTTGTCTTGTAGCTGTCTTCGCCGAACTTGGGCAGCTGACCGGTGCCGATCATCATCTCTTCGCGCACCAGGACCGGGGTCCAGGTTTCGATCAGCCCGTTTTCGTCGACATGGGTATCGAGCATGAATTGCGCCAGGGCGCGATGCAGGCGGGCGATGGCACCGGACAGCACGACAAAGCGCGCCCCCGACAGCTTCGCCCCCATCTCGAAATCCATTCCGGGCAGGACGCCGGGGATCTCGTAATGCTCTCTGGGCGCAAACGAGAATGTCGGAATGTCGCCATGGCGGTGGATCTCGACGTTGTCGGATTCGTCCCGGCCGTCGGGCGTATCGTCGAACGGCAGGTTCGGAATGCCCATGAGCAGCTCGGCAAGCTGGGCGTCAAGGTCCTTTGCCTCGGCCTGCATGGCCGCGATGGAGGCCTTGGTTTCGGCCACCAGGCTGCGCAGGCGTTCGAACTCGGCCTCATCGCCGGCGGCCTTGGCGCTGCCCACCAGCTTGGATGCCTTGTTCTGCTCCGCCTGGGCCGTTTCGGCCGCATGGATGCGGGCGCGACGTGCATCGTCAAGCGCCAGGATATGCGATGACATGGGAGCGGCATTCCGACGGGACAGGGCCGCGTCGAAGGCGGCGGGGTTGTCACGGATGGTGCGGATATCATGCATGTCTTGCACTCCCTCAGATGGATTCGTGACGCGGTTATGCCGGAATTATTTGGAAAGGGTAACCAGCGAGATTTGCACGTTGCAACGAAAGGCCACAGGTCAGGCTCACTCGTCAGGACGCCTGCGCGGGGTCGCAATGCAGGTGCCCGCCTAATTCTCTTCGACCAAGTCGCCGGGTCTGGGCGGCCAATTTCGCTTGGCCCGCCCCGCCACCTCGCGGCGCCCCTGATGTTTCCCTGTTGAAAATATCCTGCGGGGGGTGCGGGGGGCGCAAGGCCCCCCGCCGCTCTGCGGTTGGCTCTGCACATGACCCTGAACGCGCCTTCGGACCTCGATTTCCCCACGGCCCACACGCGATTGTCTCCGACGACAGGGTTACGGGGTTGTGCCTTGCAATCTTGGCCTCTCGCACATAGGTTCCGGCGGAATTCGCACCGGCGTTCGCGCCTGGTGTCGGGCTATCACGCGGGACGTCCCGTCACATCGTAAGCGGGGCCACCCGCGCAGTCAGAAAGATTGTCAGCGGGGCGCCCCGCACAGTCGAAAAGATCGTCAGCGGGGCAACCCGCGTAGTCAAAAGAAGGAATCCCCATGCAAGGGAACGCTATCGCGCAGTTTCTGCCGCTCGTCCTGATCTTCGCGATCATGTATTTTCTGTTGATCCGCCCGCAGCAGAAAAAGCTGAAGGATCACAAGAAGATGGTCGAAGGCGTCCGCCGCGGTGACCAGGTGATCACCCAAGGCGGCATCATCGGCAAGGTGTCGAAAGTGCGCGAAGATGGCGAGATCGAAGTCGAGATTGCCGAAGGCGTGAAAGTGCGCGTTCTGAGGTCGACCCTCGCAAACGTGATTTCCAAGACCGAGCCGGCGGCTGCAGAGAGCAAGTAAGCTCTCGAATCCTCGACATAACCTCGAAAGGGCCGGCACATGCTGCACATCGAGACGTGGAAACGGGTCCTGATCTGGGGGCTTGTTGTCCTCGGGTTGCTGCTGGCCCTTCCGAATGCCTTCTACTCCCGTGTTGAAACCTATAACGATGCCGTCGCGGCGAATGGCGATGATGACACCGGGATTTCCGGCTGGCCGTCGTTCCTGCCGTCCGGGCTGGTCAACCTCGGCCTCGATCTGCGGGGCGGGGCGCATCTGCTGGCAGAGGTCCGCGTCGCGGATGTCTATGAAACGCGGATGCAGGGCCTCTGGCCCGAGATTCGCAACCTGCTGCGCAACGAACGTGACACGGTCGGCACGATCCGCCTGCTGACCACCACGGACGGCACGCTGAAAGTACGCATCGGCAACCCCGACGGCATGAGCGAGGCAATGCGCCTGGTGCGCACCCTGGCGCAGCCGGTCAGCAGCCTGACCGCGGCGGGAACCGACGACATCGTCGTGACCGCGCAGGGGGACACGCTGAGCGTCGCCCTGTCCGAACCCGAACAGCAGGCGATGGATGACCGCACGGTGCGTCAGTCGCTGGAAATCATTCGCCGCCGTATCGACGAGGTCGGCACCCGAGAGCCGACGATTCAGCGCCAGGGCACCGATCGCATCCTGATCGAGGTGCCCGGTGTCGGATCCGCCGAAGAACTCAAGAGCATCATCGGCACCACCGCTCAGCTGACCTTCCAGCCGGTTGTCAGCCGCACCGCAGATGGCAGCACCCCACCGGGGCCAGGCCAGGAAGTGCTGCCCGCCAGTGACGAGGCCGGCATGTTCTACGTGCTGGAAACCGTACCCGTCGTATCGGGGGAACAGCTGACCGATGCGCAGCCGACGTTCGACCAGAACGGACGCCCCGCGGTCAGCTTCCGCTTCAACCCCTCGGGCGCACGCAAGTTCGGCGATTATACCGCGCAGAACATCGGCAACCCCTTCGCCATCGTGCTGGACAACGAGGTCATCTCGGCCCCCGTCATCCAGTCGCATATCGCGGGCGGCTCTGGCATCATCACCGGCAGCTTCAGCGTCGAGGAGAGCACCAACCTGGCGGTCCTGCTGCGTGCAGGGGCGCTGCCGGCGGGTCTCGATTTCCTCGAAGAACGCACCATCGGGCCCGAGCTGGGCGCGGATAGCATCCATGCCGGCCAGATCGCCTGCCTGGTGGCAGGGATCGCGGTGCTGGTCTTCATGTTCGCCAGCTACGGGCTTTTCGGATTCTTCGCCAATATCGCCCTGCTGATCAACGTCGGGCTGATCTTCGGCCTGCTGTCGATGATCGGCGCCACGCTGACCCTGCCGGGGATCGCGGGGATCGTGCTGACCATCGGCATGGCGGTCGACGCGAACGTGCTGGTGTTCGAACGCATCCGCGAGGAACTGAAAAGCGCCAAGGGCCCCGCGCGGGCGATGGAGCTGGGCTATGACCGCGCCCTGTCGGCCATCGTCGATGCCAATATCACGACCTTCATCGTCGCGGTGATCCTGTTCCTGCTCGGCTCCGGCCCGGTCAAGGGGTTTGCCGTCACGCTCGGCATCGGCATCATCACGTCGGTCTTCACGGCCATCTGGATCACGCGGTTGCTGATCGTACTGTGGTTCGAACGGGCGCGGCCCAAAACGATCGAGGTGTAAGATGAAACGTCTGAGACTGGTTCCCGACGAAACCCACATCGACTTTTTCAAGTACCGGGGCCTGACCTTCGGGCTGTCCTGCATCGCCATGGTCGCCTCGGTGATCCTCTGGGCGACGATGGGGCTGAACTTCGGGATCGACTTTCGCGGCGGCACGACCATCCGCACGGAATCCGAAAGCGCGGTTTCCGTGGCCGATTACCGCGCCGCGCTGGACCCGCTCGGCCTGGGCGACGTGGTGATCTCGGAGGTCTTCGACCCGACCTTCGAGGGCACCCGGCACGTGGCCTCGGTGCGCATCCAGAGCCAGGACGAACAGGAGAGCGTGGCCGCCGATACGATCGCAAAGGTCGAAACGGCCTTGAAAACGGTGGACGACAGCGTGCGCTTCACCTCGGTTGAATCGGTCGGCCCGAAGGTTTCGGGCGAGCTGGTCACGACCGCGCTGCTCGCCGTCGGCGCGTCGCTGGCGGCAATCCTGTTCTACATCTGGCTGCGGTTCGAATGGCAATTCTCGCTCGGGGCGGTGTTCGCCCTGTTCCACGACGTGCTGGTGACGATCGGGATTTTCTCGCTGTTGCAGATCCGCTTCGACCTGGCCACCATCGCGGCCCTGCTGACGATCATCGGCTATTCGATCAACGACACGGTGGTGATCTTCGACCGGCTCCGCGAAAACCTGCGCAAGTTCAAGACGATGGCGCTGGTCGACGTGATGAACCTGTCGGTCAACGAAACGCTCAGCCGTACCCTGATGACCTCCGGTACGACACTGATCGCGCTGATCGCATTGCTGGTGCTGGGCGGTGACGTGATCCGCGGATTCGTCTTTGCCATCACCTGGGGCGTCGTGATCGGGACCTACTCCTCGGTCTATGTCGCCAAGAACGTGGTGCTCTGGCTGGGCGTCAAGCGCGACTGGAGCAAACCGGACAAGACCGCCGGCAACCAGTTCGCCAATATCGACGCCTGAGGGGCAGGCCCAATACGGCAGGGGCCGGTGCACATGCGCATCTGCCCCTGCCGTGACAGGCCGCAACACCGCCGGGGGCCGAACGCTCCCGCGGGTTCGACAACAGAAAGGCTGATGTATGCGCCTGAATGAAATCGACTACGGCAATGCCCGCCCGATCGAGGGCTACGGCCCGGGGTTTTTCCGCATCGGCTCAGATGTCCATCACGGAGCAGTCCTGGTGACGGCGGATGCCGCCGAACCCTGGGGCGGCTACGAGGATCTTGAAACGGCGCTGACGCTCTCCGGTCACGTCGATGTCCTGTTCGTGGGAACCGGCCAGACCATGACCGCAATTCCGAAGGCCTTGCGCGACAGGCTCGAGGCTGCGGGAATAGGTGTGGAACCGATGGCGACGGATGCCGCCTGCCGAACCTTCAATGTCCTCCTCTCCGAGGGGCGCCGGGTCGCTGCCGCCTTGCTGCCCGTCTGACTTAACGCCGGCGCGTCCGCCCCCCGGCCACACGGTTTCGCCCGACGCGAAACTCTCGCCGGCAAAGCCCTGGCGCCTCCCGCCTGGCGCGCGCGCTCTCTTCCCCCTGAACCTCTCCCTGTCATCTGGCCGGAAATACCCCCGCCGGAGGCAAACCGGACCTCGGGTCGTCCCACCGCCGGTTTTCGCCGCGAAGCGCGCCACGCAGGCTTTTGCGACGCCCTGCAATACGATAAGCGATCAGCATGGAACTTGTGGTCAGCGAACTTGGCGTGGCACGCGGTGGCGTGCGGGTGCTCGAAGGGCTCTCTTTCTGGCTGTCCGCCGGTCAGGCCCTCATCGTGCGTGGCCCGAATGGGTCCGGCAAGACGACGTTGCTGCGCGTGCTTGCGGGGTTGCAGCCCGCGGTGGCGGGAACGGTGTCGATGGCGCCCGATTGCGTTGCCTACGCAGCACATGCCGATGGGCTGAAGGTGCAGCTGAGTGTCGCCGAGAACCTGATGTTCTGGGCCCGCCTGCACGCCGTGCACGATATCGGACCGGCGCTTGAGGCGTTCGATCTGATCGATCTGCAGGACCGGCGCGCAGGGGCGCTGTCGGCCGGGCAAAAGCGTCGGCTGGGGCTGGCGCGGCTGCTGGTGACGGCTCGCCCGCTCTGGGTGCTGGACGAACCGACGGTTTCGCTCGATTCGCTGGCCGTCGCTCGGTTCGCGGCGGCGGTCGAGGCGCATCTGAGGTCTGGCGGCATGGCGGTGATCGCGACGCATCTCGATCTGGGGCTGTCGGCGGGCCGGGTGCTGGATGTCGCGCAATTCCGCGCCACGCGTCCGGTCGACGGATCGCTGGACGAGGCCTTCCTGTGATTGCCGTGTTGATCCGGGATGTGCAGCTTGCGCTGCGGGCGGGGGGCGGCTTTGGTCTCGGGCTGGCGTTCTTCCTGATCGTCATGGCACTGGTCCCGTTCAGCATCGGCCCGGACAGCGCCCTGCTCAGCCGGATCGCGCCGGGGGTGCTGTGGCTGGGGGCCTTGCTGGCCTGCCTGCTGTCGCTGGACCGGATCCTGGCGCTGGATTGGGAGGACGGATCGCTGGATCTGCTGGCCACCGCGCCGATCCCCCTGGAAGGCCTCGTCAGCGTCAAGGCCCTGGCGCATTGGCTGACGACGGCGCTGCCGCTCGTCCTCGTGACCCCTGTGCTGGGCGTGTTGCTGTCCTTGCCTGCGCAGGGGTATCTCTGGCTGGTGATCTCCCTGCTGGTCGGCACCCCGGCGCTGAGTGTCATCGGCACGTTCGGCGCAGCACTGACCGTCGGGATCAAGCGGGGCGGTCTCTTGCTCAGCCTGCTGGTGTTGCCGCTCTACGTGCCGGTGCTGATCTTCGGAGCAGACGTCGCCCGGCGCGGTGCAGAGGCGCAACCGGTCCAGGTGCCGCTGCTGCTGCTGGGGGCGATCACCTGCGGCACAGTGGCGCTGCTGCCCTTTGCCAGCGCTGCGGTCTTGCGGGTCAACTTGCGATAATGTGAAGTGACGCCGCCGCGGTGTCAGGTAGGGAGGGGGCATGGCCTCGATCTGGGAATATGCGAACCCGAGGAAGTTCCTCGAAACCTCCGACAGGGTCCTGCCGGGGCTGGCGCTGCTGGCCGCGATCTTGCTGGTCGTGGGGCTGGTGTGGGGGTTCTTTTTCACGCCGGACGATTATCGCCAGGGCAGCACGGTCAAGATCATCTACCTGCATGTGCCAAGCGCGCTGATCGCCATCAATGGCTGGCTGATGATGCTGGTCGCCTCGCTGATCTGGCTGATCCGGCGGCACCACGTCAGCGCCCTGGCGGCGCGCGCCGCGGCCCCGGTCGGTGCCACGATGACCGTCATCGCCCTGCTGACCGGCGCGATCTGGGGCCAGCCGATGTGGGGCACCTGGTGGGCGTGGGATCCGCGCCTGACGTCGTTCCTGATCCTGTTCCTGTTCTACCTCGGCTATATCGCCCTTTGGGCCGCGATCGAAGATGACGATACCGCCGCCGATCTGACCTCGATCCTGTGCCTGGTCGGGTCGGTCTTTGCGCTGCTCAGCCGTTATGCCGTGAATTTCTGGAACCAGGGTCTGCACCAGGGGGCGTCGCTGTCGATGGACAAGGCGGACAACGTCGCGAACGTGTTCTACGTGCCCTTGCTGGTCTGCATGGCGGGTTTCGTGATGCTGTTCCTGGCGCTGGTCCTGCTGCGCACCCAAACCGAAATCCGGGCGCGGCGGATGCGGGCCCTGCTGGCGCGCGAACGGATGAGCTGAGGAAAGATGATGCCGGAACTTGGAAAATACGCGGCCGCGGTGCTGACGTCCTACGCTGTTTCGCTGCTGTTGCTGGCGGGACTTGCGGCGTTCAGCCTGTGGCGGGCGCGGCGCGTCCGGGCCGCGCTGCGAAAGGTCGAAGATCGGGCAAGACGTCATGGCTAGGATCCGCCCCCTCATGATCCTGCCGCCGGTGATCTTTGTCGCCTTGGCCGGGATGTTCTATTTCGGGATGCAGCGCGAAGACCCGGATCAATTGCCCAGCACGCTGGCGGGCAAGCAGGCCCCGCCCGTGGCCCTGACCCCGCTGGGCGACCTGCCGGGCTTTGACGATGCCGCGTTGCGCGATGGACAAATCAAGCTGGTCAATTTCTGGGCCAGCTGGTGCGCGCCCTGTCGGGTGGAACACCCCAACCTCACCGCGCTGAGCGAACAGGAAGGCGTGCCGATCTACGGCGTCAACTACAAGGATCAGCCGGAAAATGCGCGCGCCTTCCTGGCGGAGCTTGGCAACCCCTATGTCGCGACAGGCGCCGACAGACAGGGGCGGATGGCGATCAATTGGGGCCTCTACGGTGTGCCCGAAACCTATGTGATCGATGGCGCAGGGCAGGTGCTGTTGCGCTTTGCCGGCCCCCTCACGCAGCGCGTCATCCGGGAGCAGATTGCGCCGGTGATCGACGCGGCCCGGCAGGGCGGCTGAGACCGCCGGGGCCTTCCCGCGCTGTGCAAGGTGCAGCAGGGCCGATGCTAAGCTCGATACGAGTGTCGATGCGGGGGCCGCAGCGCCCCACCGGTCCATCGCCGGCTGCGCCAAGCGATGATGGGTCGTCACGCATGATGGTCCGTCATGCGTGGATCCATCATGCCTTCCTTCACGCCATGGCGGATCAGCAGCAGGTTCACCGGATAGGCCGCCAGCAGGCCGCAGGTCAGCGATATCACCAGCGAAGACCAGAATTTCCAGTCCCCCATGCCCGCATTGCCTGCCAGCAGCAAATCGACGCCAATTGCGACAACCTCCATGACGGCGATTGAGGGGGTTTCGGCCAGCAATGCGTCATGAAAGGCTTGGCGAAAGGCGGTGCCTCCCTGCATTTCCGGGCCGATGGTCAGGGCAAATCCAGCCACGTAGGCCAGAACGAAGGTGATCAGCGCGGTCCAGAGATTGCCGAGGGATAACAGGCCCACGGCAATCAGCACGCCGACGATTTCCCCCATTCCACAGCCGGAATAGCAATGTGCGACAGATCGAAAGGCACGCCGCCAGTCGTTGTCGTCCGAAATCTCCTTTCGCCCGGTCAGCCAGTAGATCAGCAACCCCAGCGGGCCGGAATATGCCACCGTGAAGCCCCAGACAACTTTCATCAACGGCATCAGGTGGGCGTTGTTCACCCGCAGGGCCCGGATCACGATGATCAGGCTGGGGATCATCAGAATGGCCCAGGTGATTATGAAATAGGGGCTGGAAACAATGTCTTGAATGCCTTGCATCGGATACGACTCCAATCGCGCGCTCGAATGACCCTTGAGGTGGGCCAACGGTCGAAACCGCCGCTGAGTTCCCCCGGGCCTCCCTGTCATCTGGCTGGAAATACCCCGGGGGAGCCGGCAGGCGGGGGCAGCGCCCCCCACCTCGTCCCAAACCCGGCGCGGCCCGAAACCCGCCTCGGCGCAAAAGAAAAGGGCCCCCGAAGAGGCCCTTTCCGCATGGTATCAGCAGGCGTCAGCTCTTTGCCAGATCGCGCAGCACATAGTGCAGAACACCGCCGTTTTCGACGTATTCCTTTTCGATCGCGGTATCGATCCGGCATTTCAGCTCGATCTCCTTCACCGTGCCGTCGGAATAGGTGATCGTGCAGGGCACGCTCGACAGCGGCTTCAGATCGCCCTCAAGACCGCTGATCGACACGCTTTCCTCGCCTGTCAGGTTCAGCGACTTGCGGCTGTCGCCATTGGTGAACTCGAACGGGATCACGCCCATGCCGACCAGGTTCGAGCGGTGGATACGCTCGAAGCTCTCGGCGATGACGGCCTTGACGCCCAGCAGGGCCGTGCCCTTGGCCGCCCAGTCGCGCGAGGAGCCAGCACCGTATTGCTCGCCGCCAAAGATCACCAGCGGCGTGCCATTGTCCTGGTAGGCCATCGAGGCGTCGTAGATCGACGTCTGCTTGCCATCCGGGCCGTTGGTATAGCCACCTTCGACGCCGTCCAGCATCTCGTTCTTGATGCGGATGTTGGCGAAGGTGCCGCGCATCATAACTTCGTGGTTGCCGCGACGCGACCCATAGGAGTTGAACTCGCGCACGGGCACCTGACGTTCGACCAGATACTGGCCGGCGGGGGTGGTTTCCTTGAACGACCCTGCAGGCGAGATGTGGTCGGTGGTGATCATGTCACCGAGCAGCGCCAGAACGCGGGCGTCCTTGATGTCGGAGATCGTGCCGGCCTCTTGCGCCATGCCTTGGAAGTAGGGCGGGTTCTGGATGTAGGTCGAGGTCGGCGGCCAGTCGTATGTGGCACCGCCCGACACTTCGACCGCCTGCCACTTTTCGTCGCCCTTGAAGACATCGGCGTATTTCGACAGGAACGCTTCGCGGGTCACGACCTTTTCGACCAGCTCGGCAATCTCTGCATCCGTGGGCCAGATGTCCTTCAGGTAGACATCCTTGCCGTCGGGCGTCTGCGCGATCGGATCGTTGGCGATGTCGATGTTCATGTCACCGGCCAGCGCATAGGCCACGACCAGCGGCGGAGAGGCCAGGTAGTTGGCGCGCACGTCGGGGCTGATACGGCCCTCGAAGTTGCGGTTGCCCGACAGGACCGAGGTCGCGATCAGGTCGTTCTCGTTGATCGCCTTGGAAATCTCGGGCTGCAACGGGCCCGAGTTGCCGATGCAGGTCGTGCAGCCGTAGCCGACCAGGTTGAAACCGACGGCATCCAGATCTTCGGACAGGCCCGCGGCATCGAGGTACTGCGTGACAACCTGCGAACCGGGCGCCAGCGAGGTCTTGACCCAGGGCTTGCGATCCAGGCCGAGGGCGCGCGCCTTGCGCGCGACCAGACCCGCACCGATCAGCACATAGGGGTTCGACGTGTTGGTGCAGGAAGTGATCGAGGCGATCACGACCGAACCGTCGCGCAGCGTGTAGTCTTCGCCATCGACCGACGCAGACTTGCGCGGGTCCGCGATCACGTCGGGGGCAGGGGCTTCGTCCAGCATCCGCTCGGATTCGGCGCTTTCGTCCTGGCCGCGGAATTCCATCACGACCTTTTCAAAGGCGGCGGCGGCAGAGGTCAGGGCCACGTAGTCCTGCGGGCGTTTCGGGCCGGAGATGGCAGGAACGATGCTGTTCATGTCCAGTTCCAGCGTCGAGGTGTAGACCGGGTCGTAATCCGTGCCACGCCAGAAGCCGTTTTCCTTGGCGTAGGCTTCGACCAGCGCGATGCGATCCTTGTCGCGGCCGGTCTGCTCCAGGTAACGCAGGGTTTCCGCGTCGATCGGGAAAAAGCCGCAGGTGGCGCCGTATTCGGGGGCCATGTTGGCGATCGTGGCGCGCTGTGCCAGCGGCAGGTTGTCCAGGCCTTCACCGTAGAATTCGACGAACTTGCCGACGACGCCGTGCTTGCGCAGCATTTCGACGACCTTCAGCACCAGGTCGGTGCCGGTGGTGCCTTCGACCATCGCGCCGGTCAGCTTGAAACCGACGACTTCGGGGATCAGCATCGAGATCGGCTGACCCAGCATCGCGGCCTCGGCCTCGATCCCGCCCACGCCCCAGCCCAGAACAGCGGCGCCGTTGACCATGGTGGTGTGGCTGTCGGTGCCGACCAGGGTGTCGGGATAGGCGACTTCCTCGCCGTTCTGGTCCTTGTCGGTCCAGACGGTCTGGGCCAGGTATTCCAGGTTGACCTGGTGGCAGATCCCGGTCCCCGGCGGCACGACGCGGAAGTTTTCAAACGCGGTCTGGCCCCATTTCAGGAACTGGTAGCGCTCCATGTTGCGCTCGTATTCGCGGTCGACGTTCTGTTTGAACGCGCGCGGGTTGCCGAATTCGTCGATCATCACCGAGTGGTCGATCACGAGGTCGACAGGCACCAGCGGGTTGATCTTTTTCGCGTCGCCACCCAAGGCGACAATGCCGTCACGCATTGCGGCCAGGTCGACCACGGCAGGAACGCCGGTGAAATCCTGCATCAGCACGCGGGCCGGGCGATAGGCGATTTCGCGGGGGTTCTGGCCACCCTTGGCACCCCATTCGGAGAATGCCTTGATATCGTCGACGGTGACGGTCTTGCCGTCCTCGAAGCGCAGCATGTTCTCCAGAACCACCTTGAGCGCGGCGGGCAGTTTGGAGAATTCACCGAGCCCTGCGGCTTCGGCCTCGGGGATCGAATAATAGGCAATGCTCTGGTCACCAACCGTCAGCGTCTTGCGCGTCTTGCTGGTATCCTGTCCGACTACGATGGTCATGGAGATGGCTCCCTTCCGGTATGTATGAGGGGTTCGTGCTGCTTTTGCTTCTGCCCCATCGGACATTGGCAATCAAGAGCCTGTGCGAGATTTTAGTATACATTTGTGCACAACGGCGGGATTTCCCCGTTTTTCCATGGATCGCGTCAGGGGATGCGGCGATGTGGCAGGGGAGTGCCTTGCATCTAGGCGTTGGCGACAAGACACAGTCGTGCTCCGTGCACGGGTCTCTCGCAAAACCTTGATTGGCTATTTCACGACGCCTTGGGTAGCTAGGTCGGTGACATGCAACCACCGGAGACATTGGGTATGATCGGACGGCGCGCGGCGATACTGATGGCGGGACTGTTGGCGACGGCGGGCCTGTGGTCCGGTGGTTCCGCCGCGTTCGCTCAGGATGCGGTGGCCGATGATGCCGCGACGCGCCGTGCCGCCGATGCCGTATCGCCGGTGGTGGTCGAACTGTTCACGTCGCAGGGCTGTTCGTCCTGCCCCCCCGCCGATCGCCTGATGGCCCAGTTGGCGCGACGCGCGGATGTGCTGCCCTTGGCGCTGCATGTCGACTACTGGGATTATCTGGGCTGGAAGGACGTTCTGGCAGATCCGCAGTACACCCACCGCCAGAAATCCTATGCCCGCGCCCACGGCAAGCGCATGATCTATACCCCGCAGATGATCGTGGCGGGGACGGGGTTCATCAAGGGTTCGCACCCCATGCAGCTGGCCGAATACATCGAGATCATGCAAAAGCGCGCGCCCGAGTACCAGATCCGCGTCACCGCCGAGGCGGGGGGGCGCTATCGTGTTCTGGCACATGCCCTGCGCGGGGCTGAACTGGGGCCGATGGTCGTGCAGCTGGTGCATTATCTGCCCAACAAGCCGATTCAGATCCTGCGCGGCGAAAATGCGGGCGTGCAGATGAATTATGTCAATGTCGTCACCCACTGGGCGCCGGTGGCCGAATGGGATGGCCGGTCGGACCTGAACATCGAGATAGATGCGGGCCGGGACGAGCCGGGTGCCGTCCTGCTGCAACGCCAGGGCTTTGGGGCGATCGAGGCCGCGGCACGGTTGCCGCAATAGACCGGTCCCACCAGGATTTTCGTTTAAGATGAGTTGATTGGCCGGAACTCTTCAGGTCGATTTATCGTCGCTGCCGGGTTTCCAGCGGCGGTGAATCCAGAACCATTGATCCGGATATTTTCGGGTCATCGCCTCAAGTGAATCGTTCAGGGCCTGTGACATCTCGGGCGGTGTGCTGGGGGCCAGCGGCTCCTCCACCACGACGCGAAAGCTGAGGCCGTCCGGCTGGCGAATCCCGTAGATCGGGATCATCAGCGCATCGTATTTCAGGGCCATTTCTGCCGCCGAGGTGGCGGTAAAGGCCGGCTGTCCGAAAAAGCTCAGCGCGGCCCCCTGGCCGAAATGCTGGTCGCTGAGCATGGCGATGATGTTGCCCTGCCGCAGATAGCGCACCATTTCCGCCAGGCCACGACGGCCGCGCGCAAACATCGGTGTCGCTATGCTTTCCATTGCGCGCACGTAATGGCGATTGAAATACAGGTTGTTCAAAGGCCGGTAGAGCGCGCCGACATTGCCATAGCGCATGGCCACGGCCGCGCGAAAGGCGTCGTAATTGCCGAAATGACCCGAGACCAGCACGACGGGGCGCCCGACGGCATGGGCGGCGTCCAGCGCGGCAAGGCCCGGCCCCTCCAGCGTGCCCTCCCCGAGATGCGCCTTGAACTCAGCACCCGAGTAGATCTCGATGAGGGTGCGCCCGGCATTGTCGGGCACCGCACGCTCCATCTCGCGGATCTGCGCGCGCGGGATTTCCGGCCAGATATGGGTGAGGTTGTCGCGCACCCGCCCGCGATAGGCGACAGGGGCCACCATGCGGCTGACGACCCAGCCCATCAGGCGGACCCGCGTGGCATAGGGCAGGGCCAGCGCCAGACCGACCAGCCCACCGAGAACGAGATTGACGATATATTGTGTCACGCGCTGGCGCAGCGGCAGGTCGCTGGGTGTCATCGTTTCTCAGAGCCCCTCGGGCGGTGTCTTTGCTTTGGCGGGCAGCGAAGCGGTCCCGCCGCGCGTTTCGCGGTGCCACACATAGACACCCGCCCCCACGATCACAAGCGCCCCGCAGATCGTCCACGTGTCGGGGAATTCGCCGTAGGCAACGATACCCCAGAAGGTCGCGTTGATCAGCCCGACATAGGCAAAGGGGGCCAGCATCGCGGCCTCGCCGATCGAGAGCGAGCGGATCATCATCAACTGTGCCACCGTCCCGAGGCCGGCAATCAGCAGCATCTTCAGCAACACGCCTGTCGACGGTGTCTGCCAATGGCCGGGCAGCAGGGTGGTGATGACCAGCGCCCCCAGCAAAGCGGCATAGAAAAGCGAGGTCCAGGGGTCTTCGCGGGCGCCGACATAGCGCGTGGTCAGCGAATACCCGGCATAGGCAAATGCGGCGATCAGCGGAAAGATCGCGTCGGGCGAAAACACCGCCGTTCCGGGGCGGATGATGATCATCGCCCCGACCATGGCGGCAAGGATGCCGGCAATGCGCCGCGGCCCCAGCTTCTCGCCCAGGAATATCGCGGCGCCGAGCGTGACCAGCACCGGGTTCACGTCCATGATGGCCGTATTCTCGGCCAGCCCGTTGCGCGTCAGCCCGTAAAAGAAGCTCGCCGTGGCTGTCAGCAGGAACGCAGAGCGCAGGAATTGCAGGACGGGATACTGCGTGCGCGCGACGCTTCGGATGCGCGGCAGGACAAGGACGATCACCAGCAGGGCCTGACCTGCGTAACGTGCCCACAGCGCCATGACGGTATTGGTTTCAAGGGCCACGGATTTCGCCGTGGCATCCATCGAGCTGAAGCAGAAGACAGCCAGAATCATCATCAGGATCGCGCGGGCATTGTTCGACATCTGACGATCCTTGGCGGCGCCGCTGGCAGGGTCGAGAGCAGGCGCAGGTGCGGGCAGGGGCAGCCGCACGTTGCGGATCAACCGGTTCGCGCGGACCCTATGTGCGACACCGCAGCGTGTCCAGTGGCCGCAGCGGCGTGCCTATGCCCCCGCCGGACCTGCGATTGGCACGGCGGCGTAGCGGGGCCGCGTCTGTCGACGCCGGTTCGGCCGCAGCGCAGAACGCCCCGCCCGGTCTGCCCCGCCCGGTCTGCTCAGCCAAGTCAGGCGTCTTCCTCCTCGTCACCGCTGAGCAGCAAAAGTTCGCCCGCCGTTTCAAGCGCGCGGACTTCGCTGACGACATCGCTCATGGCCTCTTCGCCGTCCTTGGCCTTGACCTTGCCGCGGTCCTTGACCTCTTCGCGGATGGAGTCGGCAAGGCGCGCAGACATGTTGCTGAGGATGTATTCTGCGGTCTTGGCGGCCTCCGGATCGGTGGACGCGGCGAGGGCGGTCACCAGAACGGCAGGATCGAGACCGCGCACGATCTTGGGGATATCGCGCGGGGCAATGCGTTGCGGAATGTTGGTATAGGTGAAGATGGCCTTGCGGACCCGTTCGGCAAAATCCGAGTCGGTTTCATCAAGGCCGGTCAGAACATCGTCCCGTGTCGCCGCCGTCGAAAAGTTGAGGATGGCCCCCACGCGTTCCACCGGATCCTTGTCAAAGACGCTGTCGGCCACGGCATCCAGCTGCGCCGCAAGGGAAATACCGATCCGGTCCAGCGATTCGGCGGTGATGCTGCTGGTCAGCGACACGGCATAGGTGATGCGCCGGGCCTTCGGGCCGGGCAGCATCGACAACAGTTTCGCCGCCTTGCCGGTGTCCAGCTTTGACAGCATGACCGCCGCGATTTCGGTGCTTTCGGATTCGAACACAGGCAGCAGTTTCTTGATGTCGAGCGCGCGCACGCGTTCCCATGGATCGCCTGACTGACGCACACCTGCCTCCTTGCGCAGGCGGGCGGCGGTGTGCGGGCTGATCTTGCCATCCAGCTGTGCCAGCGCCCCCGCCAGCCCCTTGGGAAAGGTCAGGCCCAGTTCTTCAAGCTCGACGATGAATTCGTCGATGACGTTGCCCAGCGTATCGCGGTCGATATGGCGCATGGACCCGATCATCATCGTCAGGTCGACCTGCATGTCGTCCGGCAGTTCCTTCAGCGGCAGGTCCGTCCCGTGTTGCAGCAGCAGCCGGACGATGATTGCGGCCTTTTGCTTGCGGGTCAGCAGACCCGGTGCCGCCTGGGGCGTCGGCGAGAATTGTGCCAGCGGCGTCAGATTGCCCATGATCCCCTCGTGTCTGGTTTCGGGCAGATAAACAGGGAAGGGTGAACAAAGGCTGAAAGGCGGCAGCACGACCGCGCGCGTTCGTCGCCTGACCGCTGCCCGGCGCGATGGTTGCAGGGGGGTAAACAATGCTCACGCCCGGCCGAACGCGCGCAAAGGCCGCCCGGTCGCCGCGCGTCAGCCTGATGCGCGCGTCAGCTTGACACGATGACGTCGCAGGTGCTGGTCTGGCTGTTCCATTGGGTTCCGCTGGCGCAGCTTTGTGCCTGGTGTTTTTCTGCGCAGGTCTGTTGGGCATGGCCCGCGACGGGCAGCAGGAACAGCGCGGAAATCACGATGCTTCGGATCATGGCAATTCTCCCTGTGTTTCAGGCAGAATACCATGTTTTTGCACCATCACCTACGCTGTTTCATGCGCGGCAAAGCCGCGCCGCAGGCCTCGATTCCGGCCTGCGGGCGGCGGCGATCAGGCCTCGCCGAAGACGCGTTTGAAAATCGTGTCGACGTGCTTGGTGTGATACCCGAGGTCGAATTTCTCTTCGATCTGGGCAGGGGTCAGGACCGCCGTGACCTCGGCGTCGCCCAGCAGCTCGGTCTTGAAATCCTTGCCCTGTTCCCAGACCTTCATCGCGTTGCGCTGGACCAGGCGATAGCTGTCCTCGCGGCTGACGCCCGCCTGTGTCAGGGCCAGCAGAACGCGCTGGCTCATCACCAGTCCGCGGAACTTGTTCATGTTGGCCAGCATGTTCTCGGGGTAGATCACCAGTTTCTCGATCATGCCCGCAAGGCGGTTCAGCGCGAAATCCAGCGTCACGGTGGTGTCGGGGCCGATCGCACGTTCGACCGAGGAATGCGAGATGTCACGCTCATGCCAGAGGGTGACGTTCTCCAGCGCCGGGGTGACCGACATGCGCACCAGGCGGGCCAGGCCAGTCAGGTTTTCCGTCAGCACCGGGTTGCGCTTGTGCGGCATCGCGGAGGAGCCTTTCTGACCAGCCGAAAAGAACTCCTCGGCTTCCAGGACCTCGGTGCGCTGCATGTGGCGGACCTCGGTGGCGATGTTTTCCATCGACGACGCGATGACGCCCAGCGTGGCAAAGAACATCGCGTGACGGTCGCGCGGGATCACCTGCGTCGAAATGGTTTCCGGGTTCAGGCCAAGCTGGGCGCAGACGTGTTCTTCGACGCGCGGGTCGATGTTTGCGAACGTGCCGACGGCACCGGAAATCGCGCCGGTGGCGATCTCTTCACGGGCGTTGACCAGGCGTTTGCGGCCCCGTTCCATCTCGGCATAGAAACGCGCAAAGGTCAGGCCCATGGTCGTCGGCTCGGCGTGGATGCCGTGGCTGCGCCCGATGCGCACGGTGTCCTTGTGTTCAAACGCGCGGGTTTTCAGCGCGGCCAGCACGCGGTCCATGTCGGCCAGCAGGATGTCGGCGGCGCGCGTCAGCTGGACGTTGAAACAGGTGTCCAGCACATCCGACGAGGTCATGCCTTGGTGTACGAAACGCGCCTGATCCGCCCCGACATGTTCGGCCAGGTGCGTCAGGAAGGCGATGACATCATGCTTGGTGACCGCCTCGATCTCGTCGATGCGGGCGACGTTGAACTCGACGTCCTTTGCCTTCCAGACCGCATCGGCGTTTTCGCGCGGGATCACGCCCAGGTCGGCCATCGCGTCGCACGCGTGGGCCTCGATCTCGTACCAGATGCGGAACTTGGTCGCGGGCTCCCAGATCGCGGTCATTTCGGGGCGGGAATAGCGAGGGATCATCGGAGGCTCCTGGTGGTTTGGGCGCGCACGGGGCGTTTCGGACCGGATCGAGGGCTGTCCCCGCGGACCGGAGGCTTTACGTCAACTTGCGCGGTCTTTACTGCCTTGACGCAAGGGCGGCAAGACCGCCGGACAAGGGATGCGACTGCGCAGGTTGATCGGGGAGGGGGCGTTGTGCCGGAACTGGCGGATTTCGAGGGCGATTGGCGGATCGAGCGCAGTGTGCGCAATGCCATGGGAGAGGATGCGCATTTTGCCGGGGTCGCCGCGTTCACGCCCGCACCCGGGGGCCTGCGCCTGACCGAAGCGGGAGAGATGCGGATCGGCACGCAGGGGTTTCATGCCGAACGCCGCTACCTGTGGCAACAGGTCGACAACCTCATCCATGTGCGCTTTGACGATGGCCGGTTCTTTCACGCCTTTGACGCGCGCACTGTCACCCCCGCCGCGCACCACGATTGCGCCCCTGACGTCTATCGCGTGCACTATGATTTTTCCGCCTGGCCCACCTGGCGGGCAGAGTGGCACGTGCGCGGCCCGCGCAAGGATTATCGCATGTGTTCACGCTATTTCCGCGATGCGGCATGAGGCTTGATTGGCATCGCGGCGTCAGGCATTAAGGACGAAATGAGGGATCCAAGGAGGAACAACCATGTCCCAAGCCTCAGTTCGAGCATCCGACAAGGTGCTGAGCGAAGTTTTCGGCCCCCAGGAAGGCACCGCGCTGCGTCTCAAGCAGGTTGCGATGGTCTTTGTGGGCATTGCGGTTCTGGCGCTTGCCGCCAAGGTCCAGGTGCCGGTGCCAGGCTCGCCCGTTGCCATCAGCATGGGCACATTTGCCGTGCTGAGCATTGGCGCGGCTTACGGCCCGCGTCTGGGTCTGACCACGATCATGGGCTGGATGCTGGTCGGGATGCTGGGCTTTGACGTGTTCCAAAGCTCCTCTGCCGATCTGAACGGCATCAGCTACATGATGGGCTCGACCGGTGGCTACCTTGTTGGGTACGTGCTGGCGACGGTTCTGCTGGGCGTGCTGGCGCGTCGTGGCTGGGACAGGACGGTTCCGGGCATGGCGGCGGCGATGCTGCTGGGCAACGTGCTGATGTATGTGCCGGGCCTGTTGTGGCTGGGCACGCTCTATGGCTGGGACAAACCGATTCTGGCCTGGGGTCTGACCCCCTTCATCCTGGGTGATGTGCTCAAGCTGGCGCTGGCCGCGCTGGTGCTGCCGCTGGCATGGAAGGCGATCGGTCGCGCCCGCGGCTGATGCCGCATCTCCGCAGGCCAGACAGTATTGTGGAAAGGGCGTCCTTCGGGGCGCCCTTTTTCATGGGCGGCTCTTTTCCTGTCCGGTGGCGCGGTCTAGCCTGCGCCCATGACAGAGATCCTGCAATCCCGCCTGCCGTATGACATTGCGAACCGCCTGCCGGGGACCGCGCCGATGGATCCTGCCGACTGGATCATGGTCGACGATGCCTTTGCCGGCCAGATGGCGCTGCGCGACACGCTGATCGCCACGCGGCCGGCCGAGGTGCTGGCGCTTGACGATGGCGCCCGCCCGGCCGCGCAGGAACTGCTGGACACGGTGCTGGGCATCCTGGCGCAGCGTGCCGATCATGTCGTGCGCGACGATGGTGTCACGCGCCCTGACGGGGTGACGGTCCCGCTGGATCACGCCAGGCCGATGGCGACACTGGGGCGTCTGTTGCAGCAGGATCTGTGCCTGATGGAAAAGCGCGGCGGGGCCGAGCATCTGTTGACCGGGGCGGTCCTGTGCTTTCCGGCCTATTGGCGGCTGGCGGAAAAGTTCATGCGCCCGATGACTGCCATCCACATCCCCGTACCCGAATATGACGAGGCCCTTGCGCGGCGGGTGCAGCGGCTGTTCGATGGCATCCAGGTGGGCCGCCCCATGTGGCGCGCGAACGAATTGCGCCGCGATGACCCCGGCCTGTTTCAGCCCCGTGGCGAAGAGGAAAAGCGCGCGCACCGCATTGCCCCCGCAGGCCGGTATCTGCGCAGCGAACGCCAGAGCCTGTGGCGCCTGCCGCAATCGCGGGCGGTGGTCTTTGGCATCCACACACACATGGTGCGGATGCCCCACGACGATACTGGCGCGCCTAGTTCTGCCGTCTGAGGGCCAGCCATAGCTGCCAGCTTCGGATATCCCCGGCGAAGACGTTCAGATCGACAATGCCGTTGACCCCGGACGCCACGCCGGTGCCCGTGTATTGCCAAAATGTCCACCGTTCGCCCGGATAGCGTTCCGAGGGGTGGCCAGCGACCGACCGCAGCCAGAAATCGTAGCCGACCAGCGCACCCAGGTCGTTTTCGGCATAGAAATCGGGCGTGGTATAGATGACGGGCGCCGTACCGTAATGGCGTTCGATCACGTTGGTGAATTGCCGGATGTCGGCCCGCACCGTTGCGGCGTCGGGCCGGCGCGGACAGGTCTTGGACTGGTGGTTCCATTCCATGTCCAGCAAGGGCGGCAGGTCGCCGGAAACGGCGGGAACGTTCTTGATGAACCACTCGGCCTGCTCGACCGGGGTGCGGCAGAAATAATAGAAGTGATAGCCACCGACCGGCACCCCGGCGGCGCGGGCGCGCGGCGCGTTCACGGCAAAGCCGCTGTCGATGTGGTCGCCGCCTTCGGTTGCCTTGAGCCAGGCAAAATTCACACCCGACCGGCGCGCGGTGAACCAGTCGATCTCGCCCTGATAGCGCGAGGCATCGATGCCGTGCACGGGATAGCGATCAGGCGTTATGCCTTCCCATTCGATGGGTTTGGTGTCTCCGAAATTGGCCGGAATGCCCGGTGTGCGGTGGTCTGCGGCATTCAGGGGGCGCGGGTCCGCAAGGCGCCCGCGCGAGGGTTCGTCGCGCGAACACCCCAGCAGAACTGATGCCGCAAGTAACAGGGCGGCTCCGGCGTTTAGCCGACACATAAAAACCCGCATTCAGAAATCCTTTGCCTCCGATGTATCTTTCGCTCGACCTAGCGCGGAGTTCTGATCTGTGTACCGTTGCGGTGCAATGACTTGCGCGATTTCCCGGAAACTTTGGACCGGGCGGCGGACTGCCCTACACGCGCCGCGCTCCACTGCGTGCCGACCGGGGTATGGCAAACGAAAAGGGGCGCCCCTAAGGGCGCCCCGACATCTGCATGATCGGTTCGGATCAGCAGCTGTAGTACAGTTTGAATTCGATGGGGTGCGGCATCGTTTCGTAGGCCAGCATCTCTTCGGTCTTCAGGTCGATATAGCCCTGGATCTGATCCTTGGTGAACACGTCACCGGCCAGCAGGAAGTCCATGTCCTTCTCCAGCTCGTCCAGCGCTTCGCGCAGCGAACCGCAGACGGTCGGGATGTCGGCCAGCTCTTCGGGGGGCAGGTCGTACAGGTTCTTGTCCATGGCGTCGCCGGGGTGGATCTTGTTCTTGATCCCGTCCAGGCCGGCCATCAACAGCGCCGCGAAGCACAGGTAGGGGTTCGCCGACGGATCGGGGAAGCGCGCTTCGACACGTTTTGCCTTGGGCGATTCCGACCACGGAATACGAACGCAGCCCGAACGGTTGCGGGCCGAATAGGCGCGCAGCACGGGGGCCTCGAAACCGGGGACCAGACGCTTGTAGGAGTTGGTGCCGGGGTTGGTGAAGGCGTTCAGGGCCTTGGCGTGCTTGAGGATACCACCGATGTAGTACAGCGCCTCGTCCGACAGATCGGCATACTTGTCGCCAGCAAACAGCGGCTTGCCGTCTTTCCAGATCGACATGTTCACGTGCATGCCCGACCCGTTGTCGCCGTAGATCGGCTTCGGCATGAAGGTTGCCGACTTGCCATAGGCCTGTGCCACGTTGTGGATCACGTACTTGTACTTCTGGATCTCGTCGGCCTGCTTGGTCAGCGTGCCGAAGATCAGGCCCAGTTCGTGCTGCGAGGAGGCAACCTCGTGGTGGTGCTTGTCAACCTTCATGCCCATGCGCTTCATGGTCGAGAGCATTTCGGCACGGATGTCCTGCGCGTCATCGATCGGGTTGACCGGGAAATAGCCGCCCTTCACGCCGGGACGGTGGCCGGTGTTGCCCATCTCGTAATCCGTGTCGGTGTTCCATGCGGCGTCGATCGCGTCGACTTCAAAGGACACCTTGTTCATTTCAACGGAGTATTTCACGTTGTCGAACAGGAAGAATTCCGCTTCGGGGCCCATGTAGGCCGCGTCACCGATGCCCGAGGATACAAGGTATGCTTCGGCTTTCTCGGCGGTGCCGCGCGGGTCGCGGTCGTAGGCTTCACCGGTGTCGGGTTCGACGACCGAGCAATGGATGCAGACGGTTTTCTCCGCGTAGAACGGATCCAGATAGGCCGACTCGGTGTCGGGCATCAGTTTCATGTCGGAAGCTTCGATCGACTTCCAGCCCGCGATCGACGAGCCGTCGAACATGAAGCCTTCTTCGAGGAAATCTTCGTCCACCAGATCGGCAACAACCGTGACGTGTTGCAGTTTGCCGCGCGGATCGGTGAAGCGGATGTCGACGTAGGCGACGTCCTCATCCTTGATCAGTTTGAGAACCTTGTCCTTGCTCATTCCCTTTTCCCTTCGGTTTTGAGTCTCTTAGAATGCGCTGCTTTACAGAGCGTCGGTGCCGGTTTCCCCGGTCCGGATGCGGATCGCCGTTTCGATCGGCGACACAAAGATCTTGCCGTCACCGATTTTCTCGGTCTTGGCAGCATCGATGATCGCCTGGATCGCGCCATCCACCTGGTCGTCATCCAATACCGCCTCGATTTTCACCTTCGGCAGAAAGTCGACAACATATTCGGCGCCACGATAGAGCTCGGTATGGCCTTTCTGACGGCCAAAGCCTTTGACTTCGATGACCGAAAGGCCCTGAACGCCCACGTCCTGAAGCGCCTCCTTCACTTCATCAAGCTTGAACGGCTTGATGATCGCTTCGATTTTCTTCATCGGAAACTCCTCGCAGTAACGTCGGATCGGTCAGAACACTTTCACGGCGCCCTAACAATTGAGTAATGTGAAACCGGGGGAAGAGGCCAGAGGCCACGGGAAAAAGCCGCAAGAATACTGTGCATGTCGATTAAATTATGGGCAATATGAAAAACGCATGTCGAAACTGATGACGGGCGGCCAGATGCGGGACGCCGAAAAGGCCGCAATACGTACTGGCAAGGTCACCGGAGCCACCCTGATGCAGCGTGCCGGGCAGGGGGTCTTCGACGCAATTTCAAAGCGTTGGCCGGATCTCGCGATGCGCCGTGGTACACGGGCGCTGATTCTGTGCGGACCGGGCAACAATGGCGGCGACGGCTTTGTCGTGGCGTGTCTTCTGGCCTCCGCGGGCTGGTCCGTCGACGTTGCGCTGCTGGGCGATCCGGCACGCCTGCCCCCGGATGCGGCGGCAAATCATGCGAAATGGGTCGATGGCGGACGCCACCCGGTGTGGCCGCTGGCCGACGTGGCGGGGCTGATCGGACGTGACGGCGGGCATGACCTGATGGTCGACGCCCTGTTCGGAACCGGCCTCAGCCGCGCCGTGGCAGAGGATGTCATGCAGGTCTTGCGCCTGGCGATCGGGCGGGCAGGTCACTCGGTCGCCATTGATATCCTGTCGGGTCTTTGCGCCGACAGCGGCAGATGGCTGGGCGCCGACGCAGGCCTGTCGGTCGACCTGACGGTGACGTTTCACATCGCGCGGCCGGGTCATGTGCTGTCTGCCGGGGCCACGGCCACCCGGGCGTTGCGGATCGTCGACATCGGCTTACCCGCGCCCTCTGCCTCTCAGAATGATACGCTGGCGCAGCTGATTGACTCCTCCGGTGACGTCGCCAGTGTCGCGCACAAGGATCCCGCCGCGCACAAGTTCGGGTCGGGTCACGCGCTGGTGCTTTCGGGCGGGGCCGGGCGCACCGGCGCGGCCCGGCTGGCCGCCCGTGCCGCGCTGCGGATCGGGGCAGGGCTGGTGACGCTCGGCGTGCCCCCCGCCGCCCAGCAGGAGGTGGCCTGCCAGATCACCGCACTGATGCTGGCCCGCGTGCCCGATGCCCCGGCGCTTGTCGCATTGCTGCACGACCACCGCCTTTCGGCCCTCTGCCTCGGGCCGGGGTTGGGTATCGGGGCGCGCACCCGTGCCCTTGTTGTCGCGGCCTTGCAGGCCGACCGCGCAGTGGTGCTGGATGCCGACGCGCTGACCTCGTTTTCTGATGACCCCGAAGCCCTCTTCGATCTGTCGCGCGGCACGCGAACCGTTCTGACCCCCCACGGAGGAGAGTTCGCGCGCCTTTTCCCCGACCTGGCCGAGCGTCTGGCGGCCACGCCAGCGACCGGCCCGGCCTGGTCCCGGCTGGACGCGGTGCAGGCCGCGTCGGCGCGGGCAGGGTGCACGGTCCTGCTCAAGGGCGCCGATACCGTGATCGCCGCGCCTGACGCCCCGGTGCATGTGCACGCCGCCTGTCGCGGTCGCGCGGCGCCATGGCTGGCGACGGCCGGGGCGGGGGATGTTCTGGCGGGGCTGATCACCGGCCTTCTGGCGCGCGGGCAGGCGCCACTCGATGCGGCGGCCCGGGCGGCCTGGTTACATGTCGAATGCGCCCGCCACGTCGGGCCGGGTTTGATCGCCGAAGATCTGCCCGAGGCCCTGCCGGGGGTTCTGCGCGCCCTGATCTGATCACCGTACCGATCTGAGTGTACCGATCTGAGCGTACCGATCTCGCCGTGACCACATTGTTGTGCCGATCTCAGCGTTCCGACTTGACCGCGCCGATCTCGCCGGTCTGTGCGCCGTCCAGATACCGCCCAGATACCGCCCAGATACCGACCAGATACCGACGTGCGGCGGTGCGCTGTTTCACGGCCATGCGCAGCCCCCCACGGCCACGCACAGGCAACGGCACGCCGCTGCATTTTTGCGCTTCTCTCCGATGCGCGGCTTTGCTAGACAGCGCCTCATCGACACGGAGATGCGGTGGCATTTCATCGTCGACGGTTGCGGGTGTGGCGGAATTGGTAGACGCACCAGATTTAGGTTCTGGCGCCTAGGCGTGGGGGTTCGAGTCCCTTCACCCGCACCACATATTGTTTTGGTTGCAAGGCAATACTAGACTTTTGCGGAAGAATATGAACTTTTGGCGCCCAGTGTCGCTCGCCCTGTCCGGCAGATTTCGTAGTTTTGGACAGCCGTTTACGAGCGAAATACGAAGCGCGTGGGGATTCGTAATTTGTCGAGTATTCGGAAGCAAAAAACAGGCCGTTAGCAGGCGCAGATTGCTCGCCGTGGTGTCCGTAAGTCCAAGCTATTCGATACGAAGCAGCAGGCCAAGGATTGGGCCGCGCGCGAAGAGTATCTGATACTTAACGCCGCCCCCACTGGCGAGACCATGCTTCTGGCCGATGTTTTCAATCGCTATGCCAATGAAGTTAGCCCGACACGACGTGGCGAGAGGTGGGAAGTGATCCGGCTCAAGAAGTTGGCGCGGGATGATCTGGCGAAACTTGTCATCGCCTCTATCACGGCCCGCGACATTGCCGAGTGGCGGGATCGCCGCCTGCAGCCGGAGCGGCTGAGCTGGTCGGAGGGGCGGATGGGCCGCG
>TARA_R110002126_G_scaffold5254_2_pt1 | contig 78878 bp, 69 predicted proteins | sample TARA_R110002126 | Tara Oceans TARA_R110002126 (sample SAMEA4397536) | marine metagenome | biome: Polar Biome; feature: [DCM] deep chlorophyll maximum layer (ENVO:01000326); material: water (ENVO:00002006), including particulate matter (ENVO:01000060) such as... | depth 30 m
CTTTCGGTATTTCTATGCGTCGCGCCAAAGTGATTCCTAACGTTATACCACTTTGAGATGGCTGGAAGTTCGTAACCGCTCAATTTTCGGCTTAACGAAAACTTGATGCGAAACGATAATTCCACTAAATTCCAGCTAGCTCAATGGCTGTTACTAGCTGGCATTTAATAATCCATTTCTCTTTCTTTTAATATTCTTTCCCATTCTGTATTATGTTTGTTTACATAAGTTTCTAATTCATTAACTTGATAGAATGAATAGGCAAAGTTATACTCATTACTTCTGTTATTATATAAATTATCGAATAAATGGAGAATGTTTTGATAAAAATACTTTTTACTTAACTCAACTCCTTCATTTATGTATGTAAGATATTCTTCGTCTTCTGACTCCTTTAGGAATTTACAGTAAAAATAAAGAGCCTCTAAATAATAATATTTTATGTGAGACAAGTTGAGCAAGGCTCTTTTATATAACAAATGTTTTTCATCTTTTGATTCAGAAACGAATGCAAACATTATATCCTTTAAACCTTTTGTATAAGGATTTGTTACAACCAACTTACTTAATTCTTTTCTATCAATTTTTTTTGCTTTGGATAAAGTATAAGTTGATTGCATTATTTCCAGATGTTCTTCAAGATATAAAGAATCTATATATTCTTCTAATTGACGAACATTTAATCGATTAAACATTAGTTCATATTCAAAAAAATAAAAACCTTCATTTTTTCTAGAAATTAAGTTAGTAATACCTAAGTAGAAGAAACTAGCATCCAAATAGCTTGAAAAATCATTATTTTTGATATGACATTTTATCCAATTAATAGTGTAACCTTCCATATTATGAATACTGGAAATTATATTTTTATATCTTTTTTCAATATACTCTTCTTCCTTAAAATTCCTATTTTCCATTTCTTCAGGTGGAAAAAGCAACGATAGCTGAGAATAGGTATGTTCAAATTCTTCAAAAAAATATTTTTTATTAAGTTTTATTACATTAATCAAAGTTTCAGCGTGTGGTAAATCATTAAAATATTCTTTGGTTGAATTTAATTTCTTATAAAATTCTTTTATCTGTTTTTCACTAACTACAAAGTCTTCGATAATATAAATGTAATTTAATAAGTACTTCTTTTCTGGGACAGGCCCTTTTTCATTTAATTTTATGTCTGGTATATAGCTAAATACATTTAGCAAATTATTTTTGAAATAATTATAAATCTTTAATGCTTCAGAAACGTTTTTCTTTCTTTCAATTAAATCAAGTAATTCAAGTATATAGCAATTAAACATATAAGCATCTAAACAGTATTTTTGTTTTGATTCATTTTGTCGTTTTGAAAACTGGTATTCAGCAAATCTTCTTATTATTGGTTGTAGTTGCAAGGTGCCATTGTAGTCTTCAACAAGAGATTTGTCTCTCAAAATTCGGAATTCTTTATCGCTTATATTATTCGAAGATGTGCTTTTCTCAAAACATTTTTTAAAATTAGATAAGCTAATTCCATCAGGGAAAAGACTTAAAAGTTCAAATGCAATCTTTTCTTTATTATTTAACGTTGTGTAAGAATAATTTATTGACTGATAAATTGATTTGGTTCTTTCTATGTTCAAATCTGCTTTGTTTTTAAAAACAGAAGAGAAATCTTCATTTAATGACTCAAAAAAATGTTCCTTTATTTGATCACGAAGTTCTGATATATGTCTAAATCTTGTTCTTGATTTAGTTACTAGTTTTATTGCTAAAGGATTATTATTAAGTAAGTCTTCTAAAATTTCAGATCTTAATATTCTTATTTCTACTTCATCTTTTACTATGCCATAATCTAATTCAAATAATGATAAAGCATCCTCTGTGGCTAAAGGCGCTAAAGAATATAAGTCCTCAAAATCATCTAAATTCGGAATTTTTTCTCTGGAAGTTATTACAACATTTGCAAAATCAGTAGCGAATTTTATTAAATCTATAACTTGTTGATACTCGATATCTTGTAATGAATTTGCAACAGTTTCAAAATTATCTAATATCACTAGTGAATCTCTTTTTCTTGAGTTGTAGTTCTCAATTAAATATTCTTTGAAATTTAGAATATTTCTTAAATTAAAAGCATCATTTAGAAGTTCTTCAAAGTCTTCAAAACTTTTTACGTTTTCGCAAGAATTGAAAGAAACTCCTTCTTTAAAAAAGCCTCTATTATACAATTCGTAAGAGACTTTCTTAATTAATGTTGTTTTTCCTGTTCCTCCAGACGCTTTAATATTTAAAACTTTATTGCTCCTAACTATATTATGAAGTCTTGAGATTATAGCTGATTGTTCTTCAATTCTTCCTATAATATTTTTAAGTGATTTTTCACCAATATCCAAAATCCTATCGTTTGAATATATTGATGATTTTTTTGAAGAACCTTTGGTAAATTCTAAGTTTGTCATCAGTGATAATCCAATTGAAATTTCTTCATTAGAATTAAACTCTAAATCCTTGTTTCTTAAAGCTTTAAATATAAATCGTTTTATTGTAGCTCTTTTATATGTAGATATATTTATAGTGTTGAAATTTGAAACAAGTTCTATCTTATTATTAGTGATAAATATTATTGGAATTTTGTCATTTGGTATATGACTGCAAATTTCTTCTGCTGTCAATAAATCACTTTTGAGGTTGTCATCTTCAATATATAATTTATCCTTAAATACTTTTGTTGCAATTATTAGTATATCATAGTCATCTATTGATTCTAAGGTTCTGGTATTTAAATAACCAGAAAATATATTAATATTTAAATCATCTAGACAATTTTCAATTACTGACAACTCCGAATCAAGTAAAAGGTCTAAAGGCATAGGTTTTAAGAAAGCAATTCTAGGTATTTTAGAAATTTCTTTATTGTTATTTATAGTAATTTGGTCAAAAGCAATGTTTTGTTTCTTTTTGAGATCTAAACAATTTCCAAAAAATGTATCAATGTCGACTTCATAATCCTGAATAATCAAAGATTTTAGAAATTTATACTTTTCAAAACCTTTTTCTTCTTTTGTTAAAATATAATGATGATTATGATTGTCAAAAATTTTATCCAGACTTGAAAAAATCAAGTTTATATCAGGATCGTTGAAGCTGAAACCTACGAAGAGAATTGTTTTGTCGATAAAAATAGATTTTAACTTTTCTTTAGATGAAGTGTCACCGTCATATAATTTCTTGTAATCATCACTAAAAATAACACAATTATCTGGTTCCGTATAACAGCCGTGTAGTTTAAAAATATATGGTTTCCCCGACTTGTTTATTTCACTAATGTTAAAATTAGATGTAGATTTCGAAGGAATAATCGAATTTGAACAGCCTTCCTCAAAAGCATTATCATAATTGGTTGTAATTATTGCATCCGTTACCTCTAAGATTTTTTTATGCAATAAAAAATCCTGTTCCTTATCTATTTTAAAATTTTCCTTTATAAATGAGCGAACTTTTGTATGCTCACTTTGAATCTTATCTAAGACTTCAATTGGAGTTAATAATCCACTTTCTAAGAGAGGAAGTAGATCATTAAATTTTTTTTCATTTATATCGTGTATTACGTCTTCTGTTAATTTTCTCCAAGATGGTAATTTGAATTTTGTAGATAAACCAGAACCTGCAAAAACCACAAGTCTATTATTTTTTATTGCTTCTTGAATTTCAGGAGGTACATTCATTTTGTTAAAGTATTTTTTATGCTTGCAGGTTACTTGTACACAACATCAAATATATACATCTTTTTGAATTTTACATTAAGAAATTTAAGGTTTTTCTGATGTATTCGAATTTATAAAAAGGCTATCACATTTAATTTCCTGTCGGTAAGGCAATTCAAAAAAGAAAGAAGGTTTTAAAAATAATTAAACTATACCGTGCCGCTTTTGAAAAAAGAGTTACTTTAGTATCTTGGATTCCTAGCCCAGATAGAAGCGATATCCTTTTTATTTTTTATCTTTCAAAAGATAAAAAGATACAAGCGGATAGCTGGATAAGGCTCCAGAAAATAATAGTTAATAATACAATACGAATATGAGATTAGAAGATTTTGATAATGACGAGGATAAAGTAATCCAAGATAAATTAAAGCAAAAAAACTGGAATGAGATCCGGACTAATGACAGTTGGGCAATTTTTAAAATCATGGCCGAGTTTGTAAACGGTTATGAAAATATGGGACGTATAGGTCCGTGTGTGTCCATTTTTGGATCGGCACGAACAAAGCCAGAGGACCCGTACTATCTACTTGCAGAAAAAATAGCGTACAAAATTAGTAAAGCCGGTTACGGCGTGATTACTGGTGGAGGACCTGGAATTATGGAAGCAGGTAACAAAGGTGCACATCTAGGCGGTGGAACTTCGGTAGGATTGAATATTGTATTGCCGTTTGAGCAGCATTTCAATCCATACATTGACGGAGATAAGAACCTGAATTTTGATTATTTCTTTGTTAGAAAAGTAATGTTTGTAAAATATTCTCAAGGATTTGTGGTTATGCCTGGTGGATTTGGAACTTTGGACGAATTGTTTGAAGCGATGACGTTGATACAGACAAAAAAGATTGCAAAATTCCCTATTATACTGGTAGGAACTGAATTTTGGTCAGGATTAATCGAATGGGTCAAAAAAGTATTAATCGAAAAAGAACATACCGTTGGTCCCGATGATTTGAATCTTATAAAAATCGTTGACACCGAAGACGAGGTGGTCGATGTTTTAGATAGTTTCTACAAAAAGTACAATTTGAAACCCAATTTTTAAGAAAGAAAAGCTGTTTTTACGAACAGCTTTTTTTTATGCCTTCTTCATAAAAATAGTTCCTTTTGTATCTAAATAAATGTATATTGTGCAACCCTAAACAGTTGAATTAAAAGTTGAAACCATTTCTTAAAATTGCGATTTGTACTTTAGTTTTATTGACATCAATAAAACAATATGCGCAGCATCATTCCCAAATGTTTGTGGAAGTGAATACTGCCGATAAAACTATGAATATTGAGCAGGAATTGACTTTTTTTAATCAATCAAATGATACGCTGACTTCGCTAGTTTTGAATGACTGGAATAATGCCTACGCTGATGTTAACACTCCTTTAGCAAGACGATTTTCGGACGAGTTTTATCGCGGTTTCCATTTGGCTAGAGAAGAAGAACGAGGCAGTACTAAAAATGTAACTATTATTGATGCCAACAAATTATTCCTTTCCTGGGAGAGAACCATTGAAAATCCGGATATAATTAGCGTCAAACTAAGAGAAAAACTCGCGCCTAATCAGAAAATAAAATTGCGACTTACTTATACCACGAAGGTTCCAAGTGATGCGTTTACAAAATATGGTTATAACGCAGCTGGCGGTATGAACTTAAAAACATGGTACCTAACTCCTGCCCGCTATGAAGACCATACTTTTATAAAATACAGCAATGCTAATTTAGATGATATCGCTAATGCTGTCTCTGATTTTGATATCGAATTAACAGTGCCCAAAGGTCTAGAAGTCACCACAGATTTAGACAGTACTGAAGCAATTCTAAAGGAAAATTATTCCACTTATAAACTATCAGGAAAAAACAGGACTAATTTCAGTCTATATATAGAACCTAAATCTAGTTTTTATAGCTATAAAACCAAAGCTCTAGAGGTTGTCACTAATTTAAAAGATGATAAAGTCAGCCTAAAGCAACAAGCCTATGCTATTGATTGTATCGTTAATTATGTAGATGGTTTAGTCGGGAAATACCCCTTTGACAAAATTGTAGTGTCTCAGACTGATTATGAACGAAATCCATTTTATGGTTTAAATCAACTGCCATCGTTCATCAGGCCGTTTTCGGATGAGTTTACTTTTGAGATTAAATTTCTAAAAACCTACTTAAATGCTTATCTAAAAAACAGTTTACGACTAGACAACAGGAAAGACAGCTGGATCTATGATGGAATTCAAGTCTATGTCATGATGAAATACATAGAGCAGAATCATCCCAACACCAAGATGCTGGGTAGCGCCTCTACCTTTCTTTTATTGAAAAGCTACAATCTGACCAATTTAGATTTTAACGAACAATACAGCTATTTCTATATGCTGATGGCACGAAAAAATCTAGATCAGCCACTGGGAGATCCAAAAAATTCTCTTATAAAATTCAACGAGCAAATCGCAAGTAAATATCGCGCCGGACTAAGTTTTAGGTATCTGGACAACTATCTTGGAAATGGGATTGTTACAAACAGTATTCGCGAATTCTATGTTGAGAACAAAGAGAAACAGGTCTCCAGAAATGATTTTGAAACCATTTTAAAAGCAAATTCTAGTAAGAATATTGATTGGTTTTTTAAAACAATTATTGATTCCCGTGAAATCATTGATTTTAAATTTGCTGACGTAGAAAAATCGAAAGACAGTGTTTCGTTTACCCTTAAAAATAAAACAGGAGTAATCGTTCCTGTTCCTGTCTATGGAATTAATAAAGGTGAAATTGTATTTAAAAAATGGTTAGACCCACAAGAACCCGACAGTGTATTTACTTTCGAAAGAAAAAATGCCGATAAAATCGTTTTAAATTATAAGAATGAAGTTCCAGAATACAATTTAAGAAACAACTGGAAATCGTTAAAGTCTTTTTTTCCAAACAATCGTCCCGTGAAATTTGTGTTCATGAAGGATCTTGAGGACCCATACTATAATCAGGTTTTATATGTCCCTACCCTCACCTACAATTTATATGATGGATTTTCACCAGGAATGCGCCTTCATAACAAAACGATTTTAGATAAACCTTTTACCTTTGACGTTAATCCAGCCTATTCAACTAATGCAAAATCATTTTCAGGCTCCGGTTTTGTAGTTATCAATCAAAATTATAGAAACACCGCGCTTTACAACGTGCGCTATTCACTTTCAGGTGCGTATTTCCATTATGCACCAGATGCCGCTTATTTGAAAATCAATCCGATGGTGCAGATAAGAATCAGGGAAGATGACATTAGAGACAACAAAAAACAGTTAATCTTATTACGACAAGTGGTGGTTAGCAGAGATAAAAGTGATATCGTTATTGACAATTCAACAGAGAACTATTCTGTTTTCAATGCGAAATACTTCAATACGACAACAGAGATTACTAATCATTTCAGCTTTTCGACTGACCTACAAATAGCAGCGAAGTTTGGAAAAACTTCTGCAGAAATAGAATACAGACAACTATTTGAAAATAACCGTCAGATCAACTTGCGCTTTTATGCCGGTACTTTTCTATACAACAAAACCAATTCTGATTTTTTCAGCTTTGCTTTAGACCGTCCTACCGACTATTTATTTGATTATGGCTATTATGGAAGATCCGAAAGCAGCGGCTTTTTTAGCCAGCAGTTAATCGTAGCTGAGGGTGGTTTTAAATCAAAACTGAATACGCCTTATGCTAATCAATGGATGACTACTATGAATGCGAGTTATACGCTGTGGAATTGGATCGAAGTATACGGTGACGCCGGACTATTGAAAAATAAATACCAAAGCGAGAAATTTGTATTTGATAGTGGCATCCGCTTGAATCTGGTTCCGGACTACTTTGAAATGTACCTACCTGTCTATTCCTCTAATGGTTGGGAAATTGGCCAAGATAAATACAATGAAAAAATACGTTTTGTAATTACTTTATCTCCAAAAATATTAATCAATTTATTTAATCGAAAATGGTTTTAATCGAACGCATTAATACTTTTTCATTATGTTATTCTTGATTTAAAAGCAATTAATTTCCGAATATCTAAATTATAGATATATTTAAAGCGAATTAATTGATAATAATTAAATTATATTTCTTTCAGTGTATTATGATAATACATAGTTTTTAAGTAAATTTGTCTCGTTAAGTGATACCTTTCAACTATGATAAAAGAAAAAACCAATACTGCATTGACATTCGAAGATTTTAAAACCGAAGTGTTGAACGACTATAGAATCGCTATGATAAGTAGAGAATGTAGTTTATTAGGACGTAGGGAGGTATTGACCGGAAAGGCAAAGTTCGGAATTTTTGGTGATGGAAAGGAAGTGCCGCAATTAGCAATGGCTAAATTTTTCAAAAATGGTGACTTCCGTTCTGGATATTATCGTGACCAAACTTTTATGATGGCTATAGGTCAAATGACTGTTGAACAATTTTTTGCAGGACTATATGGTAATTCAAATATAGATCAAGAACCTATGTCTGCTGGTAGACAAATGGGAGGTCATTTTGCTACACACAGTTTAAATGAAGACGGTTCTTGGAAAGACTTAACAAAACAAAAAAATTCCAGCGCTGACATTTCTCCTACAGCAGGACAAATGCCTAGATTATTAGGACTTGCGCAGGCATCAAAAATATACCGACAAGTTAAAGGAATACCCAATAAAGCAAATTTCTCAAATGAAGGAAATGAAGTTGCATGGGGAACTATTGGAAACGCAAGTACCTCAGAAGGATTGTTTTTTGAAACAATTAATGCAGCAGGTGTTTTGCAAGTACCTATGATAATAAGTGTTTGGGATGATGAGTATGGTATTTCAGTTCATGCAAAACATCAGACTACCAAAGAGAACATTTCAGAAATTCTAAAAGGATATCAAAGAAATGACACTGAAAAAGGATATGAAATCCTTAGAGTAAAAGGATGGGATTATACCGATCTTATTGCTACCTATGAGAAAGCATCCACTATTTCACGCGAACAACATGTTCCTGTGCTAATACACGTAAATGAACTGACTCAACCTCAAGGGCATTCTACCTCTGGATCACATGAAAGATACAAAGATGGAGATCGCCTTGCGTGGGAAAGAGATTTCGACTGTATCAGACAGATGAAATTATGGATGATTGCAATTAACATTGCTTCTCCTGAAGAATTAGATGCAATAGATGCAAGCGCTAAAAAAGAAGTGCTAGCAGGTAAAAAAGCAGCATGGAGTGCTTTTATTGAGCCTATTGTTGAAGAACAAAAGGAATTGATTTCATTGCTACAAAAAATTGCAAATTCAAGTAATCAAAAAGAAGCTATACTAAAATATGCTTCGAGCTTAAGCAGTGTAAAAGACCCAATAAGAAAGGAGATTCTAATTGCAGCGCGTAAATCTTTGCGTCTTATCGTTAATGAAGGCGGAAAAACCGAATTGTCAAATTGGATTACTTCCTATACTAAGAAAAATCAAGAAAAATTTAGCAGTCATTTATATTCTGATTCTGATTTAAATGTGTTCTCTGTAAAACAAGTTTTACCGCAATATGCTGAAGACGCAAAAGAGGATACAGACGGCAGAATGATTTTACGTGATAATTTTGATGCTATATTTACAAAATACCCTGAAACATTAATCTTTGGAGAAGATGCAGGAGCCATTGGTGATGTAAACCAAGGTTTAGAGGGCATGCAGGAAAAATACGGTGCGCTACGCGTTGCTGATGTTGGAATACGTGAAGCTACGATTATAGGACAAGGTATTGGAATGGCGTTAAGAGGTTTACGACCGATTGCTGAAATTCAGTATCTAGACTATTTATTGTACGCAATACAAATAATGAGTGATGATTTAGCAACCCTACAATACAGAACAGTAGGAAAGCAAAAAGCACCATTAATTATCCGTACAAGAGGTCATCGTCTGGAAGGAATATGGCACTCTGGTTCTCCGATGGGAATGATCATCAATGCCATTAGAGGGATTCATGTGTTAGTGCCAAGAGATATGACAAAAGCAGCAGGTTTTTACAATTCACTTTTGGAATGTGATGAACCGGCTTTAGTAATCGAATGTTTAAACGGATACCGCTTAAAAGAGAAAAAACCACTTAATTATGGTGAATTCAAGACCCCGATTGGTGTTGTTGAAACGATGAAAGAAGGTGCTGATATTACTTTAGTTTCTTATGGCTCTACACTAAGATTAGTGGAACAAGCTGCTCAAGAACTTCTTGAAGTAGGTATTGACTGTGAGATTATAGATGTACAATCTTTGCTTCCATTTGATATTAATCACGACCTTGTAAAAAGTATAGCTAAAACAAATCGTCTTTTAGTAATTGACGAAGACGTTCCTGGTGGAGCTTCTGCTTATATTTTACAACAAATTCTTGAGCAACAAGATGGTTATAATTATTTAGATAGCAAACCGCAAACCTTAACTTCAAAAGCACACAGACCATCTTATGGAACTGATGGTGACTATTTTTCTAAACCATCTGCAGAAGATATTTTCGAAAAAGTATATGCTATGATGAATGAGGTAAACCCATCAACGTATCCAAATTTATATTAAAAAATAATACTGTCTTAAAAAAAACAGTATCTTGTCCCCTAATTAGTTACAAACTTAAATACAATAAAGATGAAAAAAATAACAATGTTCATAGGTGTATTGTCAGTTATGGCAATCGTTTCTTGTAAGGAAAAAGAAGAAACTCCAGAGACGACAACTAACCAAACTATTGAAGTTACTACAGAAGCTCCTCAAGCGGAAGAAAATCCTGATGGTACTTCTATCAGCGTAGGAACAGATGGCGTTGATGTAAGCACTAAAAACGGTGAAAACAAAACAAGCGTAAATGTTTCTGAAGGTGAAGCAAAAGTTGAAATTAAAAAATAATACTATTTTTTAAAGTTAAAATTATAAAGCCAATCTGGATTCGTTCAGTTGGCTTTTTTTATAGTATTCAAAACACAAAATAGCAATAAATGACAAGTTTAGAAACCGTTTTAAGAAATACCCAAGACGTTAAAGTAATAGCTGACTCTATCACTTTAAATCAATATGTCGCTTTGGATTTATCCGTTTTAAATCACAATCTACCTAAGGAATCATTAGCAAACTCAGCTGATTTTGAAAAATACATTGAAAGTTACTTAACTTCAAACAATGCAAAAGTTGCATATGGCGGTTATAATGAAGAGAGAAATCTTTATAAGCGAAGCACTATCTTTAAAGATGAGGAGACAGAGGAACGAAACATACATATTGGTTTAGATTTGTGGATAAAAGCTGGAACGCCTATTTTATCGGCTCTTGATGGCAAGGTCCACAGTTTTTATTTCAATGCAGGTTTTGGCGACTATGGTCCCACTATCATTTTAGAACACCATATCGAAAATGAAACATTTTATACTTTATATGGTCATTTATCGTTGGATAGTTTAGATAATATAGAAGTTGGCACTGTTTATAAAAAAGGGCAACAAATAGCTTTGTTAGGAGATTCAGCAGTGAATGGTGATTATTCTCCCCATCTGCATTTTCAAATTATAAAAAACATGGGAACTAATTTTGGTGATTACCCCGGAGTTTGCACAAAAAGCGACTTGGCTTTTTATTTAGACAATTGCCCTGATCCTAACTTATTATTAAAAATAACATCTTAGAAATGAAAAAAGTAATCCTCCTGCTTAGCTTAATCGTCCTTATTGGATGTAAGTCAAAAAAACCTGATACACCAATTGAGGTAAAACCAGAAGAAGTTAAAATCATGAAATTAGCTGTCGCCAAAGTTGACGCTAATCTAAAGACGAAAGCGTATGAATTAGGAAAACGAATTTTAATGACTTGCAACACATCTAAGTTTAAACCCTTTAATCAAAGTGAAGCGACACAATCTGTAATCGACAACATAACATTGGAAAAGCTATCAAAGACCTGTGCTAAATTCAGACAGCGTTATGGCGCTTTTAAAGATCTTAAATTAATGGAAGTGTATAAAGAAAACGCGGCTAATATCACTATTTTTCGCTATAAAGCACTCTATACAAAGGCTGTGGCCAATAAAGAACTTCGTGTTTATATGAATAACCAAAATAAAGTAGCCGCAATAAAATCTATGGACTGGAATGATGTTTTCGAAAGAAAACTATTTACAGATACTGATACAGATACTGAATAGCTCGTTCTAGTTCGCATTTCTAAAATAATCCAAATAGAAGATGACTTAATTTCATTTTCTATTTGGATTTTTCGCTTCTAATGCTAAGCTAATATTATAGCTAGCCCTACTTCCCTATCTCTCGATTTTTAACATAATACTTAAAGCGTCTATATTTTTAATTATCTGACAAACAGCGTTAAAGCCCAATACGCGCCTACAAACCTATACAATAAACAAATCCTTGTTAAAATTTATGAATTAATTAATAGCGGTGTCTTTTTCTTTTAACGTTTAGTTGCGACAAATCGAGTGAATTTCGTGTTAATTTTATCAAACAAAATTTAATCTGCAAGAATGCTGATTAAAAAATTTCGGAATAGATACTGTATTTCTACTTATCGCAAATCACAGTATCTGTTTCTACTTATTTTAGTTCAGCATAAGCAAGATTAAATCTGTTTTAATTAATAAAAAATAAATTTATGTCTATTCAAACAACAAATCCTGCCACAAACAAAGTAGTTAAATCATTCGAAGAAATGACTGATGAACAAGTTCAAGCCGCAATCGAAAAATCAAACAGTACTTTTCAGGAATGGAAAAAAACTTCTTATGATGATCGAGCAAAAGTCTTGCATAAAGTAGCCGCTTTGATGCGAGAACGAAAAACCGATTTAGCTAAGCTAATTACCCTTGAAATGGGAAAAATACTACCACAAGCAGAATGGGAAGTCAATTTAAGTGCTGACATATTGGATTACTATGCCGATAATGGCGCTGCCTTTCTTGCCGATAAAAAACTAAACCCTGAATCTGGTGAAGCTTTTATTCGAAATACACCTGTAGGCGTCCTATTTGGCGTTATGCCTTGGAACTTTCCATTTTATCAGGTAGTACGATTTGCTGCACCAAATATAATGGTAGGAAATACTATATTATTAAAACATGCATCAATAGTGCCTCAATGTGGTATTGCTATTGAAGAATTATTTAAAGAAGCAAAAGCACCAGAAGGATTATACACTAATTTATTGATTTCGGGCAAGCGAAGTACAGCACTAGTAAGTGACGACAGAATCAAAGGAGTGTCTCTAACGGGTAGCGAAGGAGCCGGATCAAGTATTGCTGAAGCGGCAGGTAAAAATTTAAAAAAATCAGTACTTGAATTAGGAGGTAGTGATCCCTTTATAATTCTAGAAGATGCGGATATTGATACTGCTGTTGAAATGGCTATTGCAGGAAGATTTAGTAATACTGGACAGAGCTGTGTTGCCTCAAAAAGATTTATTGCAGTAGCAGCTATAGCAGATGAGTTTTTAGAAAAATTTGCTAAGAAAGTTGCGGCTCTTAAAGTAGGTGACCCAATGGATCCTACTACACAGGTTGGACCGCTAAGTAGTGAAGAAGCATTAGTCAACATATTAGACCAGGTGAAACGATTTGAAAAAGCAGGTGCTACAATTTTAGTTGGTGGTAAAAGAGCTTTTGATACCGGCGCCTTTATGCAGCCTACAATTTTAACTAATCTAAAACGTGGAGTTCCTACTTTTCAGGAAGAGTTATTTGGCCCCGTAGCTTCTTTTTACAAAGTTGGAAATGAACAAGAAGCTATAGACCTTGCTAATGATTCACCTTTTGGGTTAGGAGGTTCTATCTTTACTAAAGACACAAAACGAGCCATACAATTAGCTGATCAGATTGATAGCGGAATGATTTTCATCAACCAACCTACAGGGACACAACCCGATTTACCTTTTGGAGGAACTAAAGGTTCAGGCTACGGACGTGAATTATCTGAACTCGGAATTCATGAGTTTGTGAACAAAAAACTAATTAGAGTAAGCTAAAACCATAATAATGTGTTAATTAGCACTGATCTATAAAATAGAGTAATCCTTTTTAAGTTTTAGAAGAAGTGATTTCAATCTCTATCTAACAATTTAAAGTAAAAGAACATGACCACAAGACAAATTATATTGCAATCAAGACCTGTGGGGACACCTACACTACAGAATTTTAAACTTGAAAATACCACATTAGATCAACTACAGCCAGGAGAAGTGCTGTTAAAAGGACTTTACTATTCAGTAGATCCTTATATGCGCGGCCGAATGAATGACGCCAAGTCATATGTAGCTCCCTTTAAGATAAACGAACCTTTAGAGGGTGGCGTAGTTGCTACTATTGTAGAAAGTAAATCAGATAATTTTAAAGTAGGTGACACCGTGGTAGGAAGATTTCCGTGGAAAGAAATGTTTGTATCAAAAGATGACGTTCTACAAAAGGTAGATACAAATGTCCCAGAGTTGAGCTATTACTTAAGCATACTAGGTATGACCGGTTTAACCGCTTATTTTGGGTTGATGGATATTTGCAAACCTAAAGCAGGTGAAACTGTTGTCGTTTCCGGTGCTGCGGGAGCCGTAGGAATGGTTGTAGGACAAATTGCTAAATTACATGGCTGCCACGTGGTAGGGATTGCAGGTACTGATGAAAAAGCAAAAACATTAATTGAAGACTTTGGTTTTGATCAAGTAATCAATTATAAAACAACCAAGGATATTTATAAATCTGTGAAAGAAGCTTGTCCTAATGGTGTAGATGCCTATTTTGATAATGTAGGCGGAGAAATTTCGGATGCCGTTATTAGTGCCATTAATTTTCATGCCCGAATTGCCTTATGCGGACAGATATCCTTATACAATAGTAAAGAAACACCTATGGGGCCTAGATTACAACCTATGTTATTAACAAGAAGCGTTTTAATGCAGGGCTTCATCGTTAGTAATTACCAGGATAGATTTCCTGAAGGAATGAAACATTTATCGAGTTGGGTTAAAGAAGGAAAATTAAAATTCACTCAAACAATTGAAGAAGGTTTTGATCAATTGCCTACGGCATTACTCGGTTTGTTTGAAGGTGCAAATACCGGAAAAATGATTGTCAAAGCTTAAACTATAAGGAACAATCGAAGATTAGGAACAAGCCGTTAGCTGTATTATTTTAATATGGCTAACGGCTTCTTTGTTTTGTTATTTGAAAATCAAATCCCACTTCCGCAGTGGATATTAATACCATTATACCCGTACAAAATAAATAACGATACTGCACCCTTAATTTAAGGACACCAACCATTTATATTTAATTATTACCTATTTTTGGTACGAGAAAAAGTAAAATAATCTGTGAATTATACAACTAATTTATAAATTATATAACTCTTTTTGAATAAAAAAGTGCAAATTTTACACAATCAGTTAAAAACAAACAATTTGAAGTTATATATCAAATACATGGTCAGCAATCGCTGTAAACTAGCAGTTAAAGAGGAATTAAAAAAACTTGGCTTGCATTTTATTGTTGTTGATTTAGGAGAAGTAGATGTCATGGAAACCATTTCTTTGGCACAAAGAGAACTACTTAAAGCAGGACTGCTTAGTGCAGGTTTTGAGTTAATGGACGATAAAAAATCTATGCTCATAGAAAAAATTAAGAATGTAATTATTCAAATGGTTCACCATTCGGATGAAGTTATCAAAGTTAATTTTTCTATTTATTTAAGTGATAAACTGAATCACGATTACACTTATTTATCCAACCTATTCTCTGAAGTACAAGGGACTACAATTGAGCACTTTATCATTTCTCATAAAACAGAACGAGTTAAGGAATTGATAATATACGGAGAACACAATATCACTGAAATTGCATGGAAAATGGGTTATAGCAGTGTAGCACATTTATCCAGTCAGTTTAAGAAAGTAACGGGACTCTCCCCTTCTCACTTTAAAAATTTGAAAGATAAAAGAAGATCTCCTCTTGAAGAGGTTGGTATAAAAAATCCAAACAATCTAAATTAAGTTTTAATACCACCATGAAATTAATTTCAGAAAAAAGATTTCAACTCTATTATATCCTGGTAGCAATCATATTGACTACTGTTTTGGGTGTTTTCTATTACAATAACCTAAACGTAAAGTCTAGCAGCAACTCTGCTGAACATGCTCAGGAAGTATTACGTAAAAACGATAATGTTCTTTTAGATATTCTTGATATCGAGACTGGAGTAAGAGGGTATATCATCTCTGAAAATGACGTATATCTAGACACGTATAATAATGCTGTAAAAGCAATGAACAAAAACCTGTCGACCTTGTCAGAGCTAACCCGCGAAAACAAGCACCAAAACATTCAGGTCGATTCTTTAAAAATAATGACTGGCAAAAAATTGGTTTTATTGCAAAAAATCATTGATGACAGACCATATGATTTATTGGATGAAAATGAAAAGATCGCCATACTAAAGGATGGTAAAATTATTACCGATGAAATTAAAAGTATCATTTCTAAAATCAATGTTGATGAATACAGTGCACTTAAACTAAGAAAAACCGAAAATGAAAATAGTATTCAATATTCGGAAATACTGTTCTTCTTACTTTTAATTTTAATATTTGTTATTTTTACGCTTGTCTTTATTATTGTTAAAAGCTTAAAAGTAAGAAATGACGAATTAGAACTCTTTACTGCTTCACAAAAATTACTTTCTAATTATTCTCTTAGTCTTATAGAGGCCAGTTTAGACCCACTAATCACCATTAATATAGATGGTAAGATTACTGACATGAATGAGGCCACCGTTAAAATAACCGGTGTTAAACGCGAAGAATTAATAGGATCTGATTTCTTTAATTATTTCACGCACCCTGATATGGCACGTGAGGTATATGAAGAAGTATTTGCAAAAGGTTTTGTAATCGACTCTCCGCTTACTATTTGTGACAAAGCTGGGAAATTAACTGATGTATTATTTAACGGATCTGTTTATAAAAATGATGTCGGTAAGGTATTAGGAATTGTAATAGTTGCACGCGATGTAACAAAGCAAAAGCAAGCAGCTTTGTATACCCGTAGTCTACTTGAGGCAAGTTTAGATCCTCTAGTTACTATTAATGCCGAAGGGCAGATTACTGACGTAAATCATGCATTAATAGCTGTAACCGGTATTCAACGAGAAAATTTAATAGGAACAGACTTTTCTATTTATTTTACAGAACCAGAAAGAGCAAGACAAGCTTATATTCAAGTATTTGAACAAAGTTTTGTTTCAGATTATGCCTTGACGATAAAACATTTAAATGGAAAATTAACAGATGTATTATACAACGCTTCTGTCTACAAAGATGATAAAGGAGTAGTTCTTGGTGTATTTGCAGCCGCAAGAGATGTGACCGCACAAAAATTACTTTCTAATTATTCGCTGAGTCTTATTGAAGCAAGTCGAGATCCATTGGTTACGATAAGTATCCAAGGAAAGATTACTGATATGAATGAAGCGACGATCAAGATCACGGGAATGGAGCGAGAGCTTCTTACTGGTTCTGATTTCTTTGATTATTTTACCGAACCTCAGATGGCCAGAGAAGTATATCAAGAAGTTTTCGCAAAAGGATCAGTTGCTGACTCTCCGCTTACCCTTCGCCATAAAAGCGGTAAACTAACAGATGTCCTCTTCAACGGATCAGTTTATAAAGATGATCAAGGAAATGTACTAGGTGTTGTTGTTGTAGCAAGAGATATTACAGATCAAAAAATAATTGAGACGGAACTGATAGAAGCTAAAGTATTTGCTGAACTCGCAACAGGAATTGCCGAAGAAGAAAAACGAAATGCTGAAAATGCTGCTTTAATTGCCGAAAATGCAGTAAAAGCAAAACAGCAGTTTTTATCTAATATGAGTCACGAAATTCGTACTCCTATGAATGCTATTATTGGTTTCACAAAGGTGGTACTGAAAACAGATTTGACTGTCAAACAAAAAGAGTATCTCGATGCTATTAAAATGAGTGGTGATGCGCTTATTGTACTTATAAATGACATCTTGGATTTAGCAAAAGTAGATGCTGGGAAAATGTCTTTTGAAAAAACACCGTTCAAAATGAGATCATCTATTAAATCGATGCTTCATTTATTCGAAACAAAAATTCAAGAGAAAAATTTAAAGCTCGTTAAAGAATACGATTCAAATATACCTACAGTATTAGTTGGGGATCCTATTCGTTTGCATCAAATTATTTTAAATTTGGTTAGTAATGCTGTCAAATTTACATCCGAAGGAAAAATCACTGTTAGTGTACGTTTAGTTGATGAAGATTCAGAAAATGTTACTATCGAATTTTCTGTAGCCGATACCGGAATTGGGATTCCAGAGGAAAAATTAGATTCCATATTTGACAACTTCCAACAAGCTTCAAGCGGAACCTCAAGAATTTATGGTGGGACTGGATTAGGTCTAGCCATTGTTAAGCAATTAGTGGAACCTCAAGGCGGTAGTATCAATGTAATCAGTAAAATTGACGAAGGAACTACTTTCAGTTTTAGATTGACTTTCCAGAAAACAACTGCCGATGCAGAGCTAGAAACGGAAATACTTGAATTAGACAAAGACGCAAAAAACATTAAAGTTTTAGTTGTTGAAGATATTCCTTTGAATCAATTATTGATGAAAACCTTATTGGATGATTTTGGATTCGAACGTGATATTGCCGAAAACGGAAAAATAGCGATTGAAAAACTGCAAAACAACTCTTATGATTTGATATTGATGGATCTTCAAATGCCAGAAATGAATGGATTTGAAGCTACTGAATATATTAGAACAACAATGAATTCTGAAATTCCTATTATTGCATTAACAGCTGATGTTACCACTGTAGATTTAGCTAAATGCAAGGCTGTAGGAATGAATGATTATATCGCAAAACCCGTTGATGAACGATTATTGTACAGCAAAATCGTAGGTATTGTGAGAAAACCATCTTCCAAAAAAGCAAAAGAGATTAAACAAAATAGTGCCCCCAAAAACGAAAAATGTATTGATTTAGCATATTTAGAGTCTCGTACTAAATCTAATCCTACATTAATGATGGAAATGATTGGCGCTTACTTACAACAAACGCGTCCATTAGTTACTGCCCTACAAGAAAGCTTGTTAAACAAAGATTGGGAATTACTTCGAGCCTCAGCACATAAAATGGTACCTTCCTTTTCGATAATGGGCATCAGCTCAGAATATGAAGACATGGCTAAAAAAATACAGAATTACACAGGTGATTTAGAGGATAAAAAGGAAGAGATAGATGATTTAGTCTTGCAACTTTCAAGAGTATGTAATCAAGCTTGTGAAGAATTAGAAATAGAATTTAATAATATAAAAAACAAAAACTGATGAAAAACGAAGGAAAAATAAAACTATTTTTAGTAGATGACGATGCCGTTTTTCTAAAGTCATTAGAAATCGAATTTATTCATCACACTGATTTCATTGTGGAAACATATGCGACCGGTGAACTTTGTCTAGCAAATTTAGACAAAAAACCAGATGTAATCATCCTTGACTACCATTTGGACGGAATTGATAAAAACGCAATGAATGGGATTGAAACCTTAGACAAAATTAAAGAGTTTGATCCAGATATTCCAGTGGTAATGCTATCCTCTCAGGATAAAATTGATGTAGCCATTAGTTGTATGCACCATAAAGCTTTTGATTATGTGGTAAAGAGCGAAACGTCTTTCTTGCGACTTCAAAAAAACATTACTGCCTATTTCCATTTTGAAAGAATCGAAAAGGAACTTAATTGGTATATGGCCAGAATGTAATGATCTGATTGATCCTACCGCTTAAAAAACACATTATAAAAGAGCAAAGCCTGTCATTTGACAGGCTTTGCTCTTTTATACGTTAAACTAAAAAATCTCCATTTCTTGAAACATGTTAATTGCATAATGTTTAAGCAAATTAACATAACTTCTTTGATAATAATATCATCACATTTGGATAGTGATAATTAATTCACAATTTAAACCCCAAATTTATGAAATTAGTAAAAGTAATGCCAATCGTAGCGATGCTATTAGTTGCAGTAATGTCAAGTTGTAGTACAGACATGGATTCCGCAGAGCTAGTGGTCGCAAATTCAACATATGAAGCCAATACTGCGACAGCTGCTAAACAATCCACTGACGCTCAGTCAAAAACCTCTCAACTACAAGGAGTAAATCTTGGTGTTGCTGAGCACTTTGCTATTCTTTCTAAAACAGGAATTACCGATGTTTACAAATCTGACGTTACGGGAGATGTTGGAGCAAGCCCTATAACAGGCGCTGCCATTCTTTTAAAATGCAATGAAGTAACCGGTACTATATATACAGTTGATGCAGCAGGACCTTTGCCGTGTAGAGTAACTAATGCTTCCCGATTGACAACGGCCGTGGGTGACATGCAAACGGCCTACACGGATGCTGCAGGCAGATCCAATCCTGATTTTTTAAATTTAGGAGCGGGAAGTATCGGTGGAAAAACACTTACACCAGGACTTTATACTTGGACAAGTGATCTTTTGATTCCAACGGACATAACAATTTCGGGTAGCCCGACTGATGTATGGATATTTCAAGTTGCCGGAAATCTTGATATGAATGCTACAGTGAGAATTACCTTAGCCGGAGGTGCTCAAGCCAAAAATATCTTTTGGCAAACCGCTGGTGCAGTTACATTAGGAACAACAAGCCATTTTGAAGGAAATATATTAAGTCAAACCGGAATTAATTTAAAAACTGGAGCTTCTATAAACGGAAGAATGTTGGCGCAAACTGCAGTTACGTTACAAATGAACACGGTTACTCGACCATAATAAAAAATTTAAGACTACTTAACAAAGCACCGAATGCCCAATGGCAAACGGTGCTTTTTTTATGTAAATCAAGTAGGACTTGAGGAAATCTGTGAATGATGAAACTTTTCTTTCAAATTATATAAAACATACTGCCTATAAGAGTTTTATCTTTGATAATAATATAATTACAAATTATCATCATGTCATTAATTAGCATATTGTTAGTTTTAATTGTTATCGGAACTGTTCTTTGGCTCATCAATACTTATGTTCCTATGGATACCACAGTGAAAAATATATTCAATTCACTTATTGTTATTGTGACTATCATATGGATACTTAATGCGTTTGGACTTTTCAGTTCTTAAATCAATTGATACTATCGTCAAAAAAACAGACTATCAAATTTATAAATCTAAAAAATAAAATTATGAATCTTAAAAGAATCTTTGGGGCATTACTTACAGCCCTTGGTATCGGAGCGTTAATTTATGCTGCAGTATTATTTATGAACACTTCAGGCGGTAATCAAGATATTAAAGCGTTGATAATCTACGGAATACTAGGACTAATATTCTTTTCTTCAGGAATAAGCTTAGTTAGAACAACAAAAGACGAATCTTAAATAATATTAAAATTTGACAGAGCCTTATTGTTCTTACTTAAGCAATCAATTAGGATCTTATTTATCATAATGAGTACTATGTCAATGAGAATTAATTAAAATTGGAAAGAAATACAATTTGACATTTAATTTTTGTACGCTATCTTTATATAGGTTTTAAAATCAGGTTTTTAAAAAAAAAATCTATTTTATCAAATATTTAGTAATTAGCATTTCACAAAACAGCAACTGTCAAATTTAAACATCAAAAACTTAGAATCGATGAATGCAAAAAACATAGGAATACTAATAATAATTATTGGAGCCATTATGGTGTTTTATACTGGATTTAATTATGTGACGACTGAGAAAGTAGTAGACATAGGACCAATAGAAATAAACAAACAACAAAGTCATCCTGTACAATGGTCTCCAATTCTTGGTGTAGTACTAATCATGGGAGGTGTTGTACTCGTTGTAAAAGACAAGAAGTAATTAATTTTAAAGGGTATAATCAGTTGAAAAAACTTGTTTATTTCTCTAAATTAAGAACCATTTCTATTCAAAAACGGTAATAAATTTAGTTTACTGTTTAAAAATAAAATATTAGCATTATGAAACCACAAATTGGTATTACAGAAAATCATTTAGCAAATAGTGTAGCATTACTTTCTTCCGTTTTAGCGGATGGAATGACCTTATATATCAAAACACGAAAATTCCATTGGAATGTTTGTGGACAAAGTTTCATGGAAATACATAAGTTGTTTGAAAACCAATACAAACAATTAGAAGAAAGTATCGATGAAATTGCAGAACGCATCAACAAACTAGGAGGAAAGACAATTGGAACTATGGCTGAGTTCACGGAGCTTACCAATCTTAAGGAATCCCCAAACAAATACCCATCTCAAAAAGAAATGTTGACTGAGTTATTAAATGATCATGAAACGGTCATTGTATCACTGCGCAAGGGAATCCACATATCTGAAAAGGAAAATAAAGATATTGGTACTGCTGATTTTCTAACAGGAATGTTACAAGAACACGAAACAATAGCTTGGATATTACGAAGATATTTAAGCTAAATAATATACACTTCAATCCTTATGATTATTGAAGCCTTGCAATGGGAATGAGTTTTTTTTAGGATTGAACTTACTATACCTCTTATATAATTTTATTAAACAGCAAATATTATCAAAAATGAAAAAAACTACTTTTAATGTAATTACAAAAAACTTGATTTTGGGTTTGTTTGTAATCATGCTAACAGCATCCTTTTCTTCTTGCTCGAAAAAGGTCGCTTTCCAGACTTCAACTATTGTTCCTGCCGCCCGTGGTGATGTCAAAGTAACAAAAGATGCGAACAAGAACTACCTAATCCAAATTAAACTGGAGAACCTAGCAGAAGTTAAGAGACTTGATTCATCAAAAGAAGCCTATGTCGTTTGGATGGAAACAGATGATTCGATGGTTAAAAATATTGGACAGATAAAAAGCGATTCAAAATTTTTATCTTCTAAATTGAAAGCTACATTCGAAACAGTTACTCCATTGAAGCCTACAAAAATTTTCATAACTGCGGAGCAAGATTCGGAAGTGCAGTATCCTAATAATCAAACAATTCTTACTACAGGAAACATGTAGTGTTTTGAAAAAACACTACACATTAGAAACAATATAAAAATAGTTGTCGCTTTTTTATTTAAGTTTAGAAAAGGGCACAATTTCAATAATTATTTTTTGGTTTGGTTTGGTTTGGTTTGGTTAAAGGGTTGCAGTAAAATGCAACCCTTTTTTATGTATAGCGTTTTTTCCTTTCGAATAAAAAGAAAACATAGCATGCTAAAATGTGAATATTACAATTTATTAAAAAAGTTATATAACAGTTTAAACACCTTAATTACCGACCTTTATCACTTATACTATTTTATTCAAAATGCAATTCAAAACAAAAGATACTACTAAACTATTATCAGCAACTTTTACCTCTTGGAACGATAAAGATCCATTTAGACAAAGTGCCGTTATTGCCTACTATGCTATATTTAGCATACCAGGGCTTTTAGTGTTAGTAATTTCCATAGCTGGTTATTTCTTTGGTAACGACGTTGTAAATCGAAATATCTTAGAACAAATTTCGAGTACGATGGGCTCAGAAACATCGGTCCAGATCAGTCAAATTCTAATTAAATCTACTGAATCAAAATCTACCATCTGGGGATCTATAATTGGGGTTGTTATCTTACTCGTGGGAGCAACAGGTGTATTTGTGGAATTGCAGAAATCGCTAAACTTCATTTGGCATGTGGAAGTAATTCCTAAGAAAGGAATCTTCACTGTCCTGAAAGCGAGACTATTTTCATTTGGATTAATATTAGCCATCGCTTTTTTGCTTCTAGTTTCTCTTGTTGTTAGTACGGCACTGTCCAGTATGGCCGATTGGATTAAAGTATATTCCAACGATTCTACGATTGCCTTTTTCAACGTATTAAACTTTATATTTTCTTTTGCGGTGATATCGGTGCTTTTTGCGTTAATGTTTAAAATTTTACCAGATGCTAAAATAAAGTGGAAGCACGTTTGGCTAGGATCTATCGTGACGGGAATTCTATTTACGGTTGGTAAAACGATATTAGCTTTTTATTTCAGTACGGCAAATCCCGCATCAGTTTACGGAGTTGCCGGTTCTGTAATTTTAATTTTATTATGGGTTTCTTATTCATCGATGATTCTGTTTTTTGGTGCTGAATTTACTGCGGCTTACGCCAAATTTTATAATGGTGTCATTCCTCCCACCGCAATTGCAAAAAAGGAATCATCCAACAAGAAAGATATATAATTGTATTTTTCTGACATGCTACTTCAAATTATCTCTTTTTAATAGTGAATTAGCAGCCAATTACCATTAATTAACTAAAACCCAACCAAATTTAACTCCATCACAATTTTATCCTTTACCTAATACCATATGTAAATTATATAAGCTTATATAAAAGTTGTGTAACATGATTTAAGATTAAAATGCTGAATTTTAACTTATTACGAACAATGAAATTATAATATTATTTTTTATATTTTCATTAAACAAATAAACATCATGAAAAGAGTAAAAAAATTAGGAGTATGGATGGATCATTCTATTGCATATTTAATGGAATTCACAAATAACCCTTTTGAGATTAAAACAATTGAATCTGAATTAACTGAAGATAACAACCAACTAATTCTTTCAAAAAAATCCGAAGCATTAATTAATATGGACCAACATACTTTATATGCATATTATAACAAAATAGGTGAAGCAATTAAAAACTACAAACAAATCGTACTTTTTGGCCCAACTGATGCAAAAATCGAACTATTTGATGTTTTAAGCGAAGACCACCGTTTTGTAAAAATAAAAGTTGAAATAAAAGAAACGGACAAAATGAGCGTAAATCAGCAGCATGACTTTATCAATAAATATTTTGCCGAAAATTAGCATCTCAATAAATATACTAAGTATATTTTAAAATCAATATGTAGAATTAGGACTCCAAAATTGATTAAAAAAAAGGACTACTTATTTCGTTCTCAAAACAAAACTGTGAAAAATACAAATTTATTCACAAATTATGCAACACGAATTATTTAGATAATAGAGACATTTGCTCCAATGTAAGTGCAATATAGCATTAATTTAAAAATTAAAATAATGGATAAAGAAAAATCAATTTCCGTATTAAATTCATTTATTATAATTAATAATGCCCGAATCAAAAGATATAAAAAGGCTTCAAAAGATACCAAAAAATCGTATTTAAAAAAAGTATTTAGCAATTTTCAAATAACAAGTCAGCGATGTAAAACTGAACTTAAAAAAGAAATTATAAAGTTAGGTGGAATTCCAGTTGAAGACAGAAGTAATAAAGGATCTCTTAATAATTTTTGGTTTAACCTTAAAAACATATTTATTTATAAGGATTTAAACGACGTCATATATTCCTGTGAAAGAAATGAAACTATTGTAATGCAATCCTACTATGAAGCGATTTATAACAATTTTGGATCTCTTTCCATGAAGCAACAAGTAATGCTTAATAATCAATATTTACTTATAAATGTTGATCATGATAAAATGAAGTCTTTCAAAAGTGCTTTTTAAAGCAACACAAAATTTATTCTCAAGATAAAACAATCAAATATTATACAAAATTACTGAACGTACTAATTATTAATCTTTATAAAATATGAAGCTTTGACCGTTTATCTAAAAAATGTATTCAATGATGTGGGTAATGTAACATTATTTACAACAAAGTTTTTTAAAGAGGTTTTCTCTCCCCCATATGAATTCAAAGAATTCTTGAAACAATGTTATATTATAGGGTACAAATCGATTCCCTTAGTAGCTATAACAGGTTTTATAATGGGATTAGTACTAACTCTTCAATCTCGCCCTACCCTAGCTAAATTTGGTGCCGAATCTTGGTTACCGGGCATGGTGGCACTTTCATTGATTAGAGAAATTGCGCCCGTTATCACCGCGTTGATTTGTGCTGGTAAAATTTCATCCGGAATAGGTGCTGAGCTGGGCTCCATGAAAGTAACGGAACAAATAGATGCGATGGAAGTAGCCGCAATTAATCCGTTCAAATACCTAGTGGTGACTAGAATTCTAGCTACAACACTTATGGTTCCACTACTAGTAATATTTGCTGATGGAATTGGTATGCTCGGTGGGTATATTGGTATAAACATGCATGGAGACGTAAGCCTTTTTCGTTATATCTCTAAAGTCTTTGATTCCCTTGCATTCATAGATATAATCCCGGCGACCATAAAAACATTCTTTTTCGGTTTTTTTATTGGAATGATTGGTTGTTACAAAGGATTCAATGCTGAAAATGGAACGGCAAGTGTGGGCCAAGCTGCAAATTCAGCCGTTGTAACAGCATCGCTTACTATTTTCATCATCGACATGTTAGCCGTTCAATTAACTGATTTACTTTTTTAAAATGGAACAAGAAGCAACAACTATACTTCCTCAAGTTACTATTGAAGAAAAAGTACCTGTTATAGAAATTAAAGGACTTGTGAAGACCTTTGGCGAAAACAATCATGTTCTAAAAGGTGTTAGCCTTTCTCTAAATAAAGGAGAAGATCTGGTAATATTAGGAAGATCTGGTTCTGGGAAGTCAATAACAATAAAATGTATCGTGGGACTAGTTCTACCCGATGAAGGCGAGATCAAAGTGTTTGGCCAAAATGTATTAAACTTGGCCACTCATCAACTTAATAAAGTTCGAATTAGAATTGGATTCTTATTTCAAAATTCCGCTTTATATGATTCGATGACCGTTAAACAAAATCTGGCATTCACCTTAAAACGTCATGCTTCTGATTTAACATCTCAAGAAATAGAAACGCAGATTAACGCAGTCTTAGAAAGCGTAGGTTTGGCTGAAGCCATAAATAAAATGCCCTCAGAATTATCAGGAGGAATGCGCAAAAGAATTGCTCTTGCCCGTACCCTTATTTTAAAACCTGAGATTATACTTTACGATGAACCTACTACCGGTCTCGATACGATTACATCAAGAGAAATAAGCGAGTTAATTTTGGATCTTAAGAAAAAGAACAACACTTCTTCCATTATTATCACACATGATATGGCTTGTGCAAAACTTACGGCAGACCGCATTATGATTCTCAAGGATGGAGTAATCCATGCGGAAGGCAGTTATCAAGAATTAGAAGAGAGTGAAGATCAATGGGTCCGCTCCTTTTTTATATAATTATTTAATTTAAGAAGTTAGTTATGAACAGCAAATCAGGGAACACTTGGAAATTAGGAATGTTTGTTATAATAGGATTAGTAGCGTTTACCTCCACCATATATTTTGTTGGAAAACAGAAAAACATGTTTGGCTCTACCTTTCGATTAAATTCAAATTTCAAGAATGTTAGCGGATTGGAAATTGGAAACAATGTACTTTTTTCCGGTATAAATGTGGGTACGGTAAGTGAAATACAATTAGTAACAGATACTTCAGTAGTAGTTCGATTATTAATTAAAAAAGAGGTGCAGCAGTTCATTAAGAGCGATGCTGTTGCCAGTATTGGATCAGATGGCTTAATGGGAGATAAAGTTCTTACCATATCTCCAGGTACTAATTCGAAGACTATAGTAAAAGATAATGCAACCATAAAATCAATCCAAGCTATTGAAATGGACGAAATTATGAGAAGTATTAAAGTGAGTATGGACAATGCAAGTATCATCACTAATGAACTTGCGGAATTCACTTATAAAATGAATAATGGAAACGGTGCTTTATCAAAACTAATCACTGATGAAAAATTTGCAAACAGTCTAACAAAAACACTAACTAACCTTCAAACAGGGTCTAAAGGACTAAGTGAAAATATGGAAGCGGCAAAACATAATTTTTTATTGAAAGGCTATTTTAATAAAAAGAAAAAAGCGGAAGAGAAGAGACTTGAAGAGCTAGCAAAAGCAAAGGAATTAAAAGAAAAAAATGAAGTGGTAAAATAACATTAAAATATTCTTTACTAACTGTATTTCATTCCTTAACAATCTTACAACTCAAAGCTACAAGCCATAAGAAAACCCTTGCCATTATTCTTTATTTGTACATTTAACACGTAAATAATGAAACTAAATACTAAAATCGTATAACACACCGTTGAGGTAATAGCTTCACCTTTACATAATTAATAAATGTTTAAAGTTAATCCCTAAAGAATAAAAAAATGAAAAAATTAAATGTAATTCTATCTCTTATCATGTTTGGGTTCCTATTGAACTCATGTAATAATGATAATGCACAAGCAAGCTATCCGTATTCAGTAAGTATGACTGATGCGCCAGGGCCTTATCAACAAGTGAATGTAGATGTTATCGGTGTCGAAATTAAAGGTGAAGGATCAGAAACTGTAACATTGAATGTGATTCCTGGTATCTATGACCTACTTAAATTATCGAATGGAGTGGAAAAACTTATTGCGACGGATACCTTAGAAATATCGAAAATATCGCAAATAAGACTTATTTTAGGAACAAGAAACACTGTGGTTCTAGACGATATGACTTATCCATTGAGCACTCCAAGTGCAGAGCAGTCTGGATTGAAACTTCAGGTGCATCAAACATTGCAAGAAGGTATAATGTATCATGTACTTCTTGATTTTGATGCTAACAAGTCAATCGTTAAGTTAGGTAATGGAGGCTATAAATTGAAACCTGTTATTAGAACAGTTGAATCTGCAATAAGTGGAGCCATCAAAGGTACTATTACGCCTGTTGGAACATTAGCCGTTGCAACTGCAACTAACGTTGTTACTTTGGAAACATATTCTACGAATGTAAATGTTGAAGGGAAATTTCTGGTAATGGGTCTTCCTGCAGGAAAATACTCTTTAACCATTACGCCAGATATCACTATCGTACCTGCCTTAAAAGAAGTTAAAGTTGACAATATTGATGTAGAAATAGGACAAGCAAAAATCATTGCAGCAATAAGTTTGTTGTAGACAACACAAAAAAAATATTTCAAACACCTCCATTTTTCACTAAAATGGAGGTGTTTTTTTTTGTGCCCTTTTTTAATGATTCCATTCTATAAAAATCCTCTTTACCACTTTCTTTTTTCAAAAATAAGTGAATCATATAACTTCTTATAAAAGTTATATAACACAATTAAACTCATAAGTGCTCACCTTTGCATTATACTGAATATAGAATATAAATTACATTGAAATGCAAAAGAAAGATCTCAAAGAGACATGGGAAGAACAAAAGGAACATCTAAAGCAAAAATTTGCTGCTTTGACTGATACTAATGTATTATTTCTCGAAGGTAAAGAAGAAGAAATGATCGCAAAGCTTCAACTTAAATTTGGTAAAACAAGACAAGAATTATACAAAATTATTAATGGTCTTTAAAACGGGCTCAAAACTAATAAAGTAGAGTTAACAATTTCAAATGGTACATGTTGACAAAACAGGTTTATAATTATAAATCACTATACAGCAATTACCTAACCGTAAATAATGTAACATTTATCAAAAGTTATATAAGAACTTCCTTTATTATGTTTCCGATATTTGTAACACAATAAGTTCAATAGAAATTCAAATTAAAAACAAACAAAATGAAAAAAACAAAACAACTTACGTTAGCTACTTTTTTACTAACATGCTTTGCATTTAATGCATCAAATGCGCAAGACATAAAATCAAGTACTCCAGCATTTGGATTTAAAGGTGGTCTTAACTTTTCCAACCTTTACACTGATAACGTAGATGATAATAATATATTAACAGGTTTTAATGCAGGTTTATATGCTAAGTTCCCGATTTCAAATTCTGTTTCCATACAGCCTGAAATCTCTTATACAACTAAAGGTGCTGAACTTACCTATAATAATGCTTTTGCAACTGGAACAGCAACATTCAAAACAAACTATATTGAAGTTCCTGTACTACTAGTTTTTAATCTTACAGATGCATTTAACGTACATGTAGGTCCGTATGCAGCTTATATGGTAAGCGGTAAAACAACAAACGATTCAAACCTGTTTACCTCTGAAACTCAATTAGACACTAATGATTTCAAAAGGTTTGACGCTGGTCTTTCTGGAGGTCTAGGTATTGATTTAGAAGTAGTAAATTTTGGAGTAAGATACAATTACGGTTTAACAAAAGTATTCAAAGAAGGAAGCTTTGGGGATTCAGATGCTAAAAACAGTGTATTTAATGTATATGTTGGTCTTAGACTAAACTAAAAACAAAATTGGGCTTCTACTATAGAGCCTCAAGTATTAAAAATAATAACTAATCCATAAAAATAGAAATCATGAGCAATCTACTTTACACATTAGCAGTAATTTTAATCATTTTTTGGGCAATCGGATTCTTCGCATTTAGCGCGGGCGGAATCATACATGTTTTACTAGTTATTGCAGTAATTGCAGTATTATTAAGACTTATCCAAGGAAGAAGGTTATAGAATAAGTATATTTTAAAATAATAAAAAAAACAAACATGAAAACAGATAAAGTAATATTAGGAGTTTTAGGTGGTCTTGCAGCAGGTGCAATAATGGGAATATTATTTGCTCCTGAAAAAGGAAAAAAAACAAGAAAGAAAATTAAAAACGTAAGCAACGATTACAAAGACGAACTAAAAGATAAGTTTGATTCTGCATTAGAAACACTTTCAAAAAAATATGATGTTCTTAAAGAAGAAGGACAAGGTTATTTTGCGGAAGGAAAATCTAAGTTTGAGAAAACTAAAAAAGATATTGAAAATCTGAATATCTAATACTAAAGTTTTTAAACTTTAATTGCTTAAAAATAAAATTATGAGTAGCAAAGCAACAACAATAGAAATTCTTTTCGAAAAAGTAGAAGACTACACGCGTACAACTGTAGAATTGGCAAAACTAAAAGTTATTGACACTTCAGCAGATGTTGCATCTTCATTGATCTCTCGATTAACAGTTGCTATTGTTTTTGCTATGTTTATTCTTCTTCTAAACTTTGGTCTTTCGTTTTGGATTGGTGAACTCCTAGGGAATTTTTATTTCGGCTTCTTCATAATGGCCTTTCTCTACTTAATCCTATCGATTGTATTATATTCTTATAAAGATCAATGGATTAAAATGCCTGTCAGTAATTTTATTATTACCAAAATGCTAAAAAATAAATAGCATGAAAAAAAGTAACGCTACAGAAAATTTGAGCCAAATGATCTTACTATTAGAACAAAAAAAGGCTGCCGAATTCGCATCATTACATGAACACTATATTGTCATAAGTGAAAGCGTAAAGCCTTTAAATCTTCTTAAGGGTGCTTTAAACAAAATGACAAGCTCTCCAGATTTAAGACACAATATACTTAATACTGCAATAGGTTTATCTACTGGATATATCTCAAAGAAGTTATTGTTAGGATCAACTCACAATCCAATAAAAAGAGTACTAGGTACCGTATTCCAGTTTGTAGTAACAAATTTAGTTGCTAAACGTATTGATCTTTAGAAATCAATACTTCTTAAATAAAAAATTAACATTATATTTTAAATAAGTCAATTTACTTATCATGATTAGAATAATACTGCTGATTTATATTCTTTCTAGAAAGTGACCCGAAATAATAGCATCCGGTAATCCTTTAAGTTTAATCATCATTTTTTTCAACAATTTCAATTAGGGAGCCATGGACAGCAAAATATTAAACGAAGAGTTAATTATCATTAAGAAAGAACTCGCATTTCAAAATCAAGAAAAGGAAAAAAGAGCCGCTGAGTTATTTATTGCCAACACCGAACTTCTTTTCCAAAATGAAGAAAAGGAAAAAAGAGCACAAGAGTTACTAATAGCTAACATAGAACTCAAAAGAGCCCAAGAATATCAAAAGGAATACATTGAAGGAATAGAGATGATGATATATATGACCTCTCATCAAATAAGACAACCGATTGTTAACATTCTAGGCTTATCCCAATTAGTTGACTTTTCAACAGATACTAAGGTAGATCTTAAACAAACTTTAGATCATATAAAAACATCTGCCCAATCCCTTGATGAATTAACTAAAGAACTCAATAGCTATATTTTAGACCTGAGACAAAAAGCAAAAAATAGGCTCATCTAAACTATTATATTACCTAGGCTGCTAAACTTCTAAAATAGAACATTAGCTTCCCCTTTCATTATTCCAATCATAAGCAACGGACAGTCCTTGTCCTAAACCCTGTTTTTTAAGATATCCTTTTCTTAAAAAAAACTCAACCCTTTTTTATTGATAGTAATACGGCTTTTTTTTAATTTGAGTTCAATAAAATATGCCAAATAACGCGCCATTAACAGTTTTTATTTTGCAACTTATTGATTTAAAACGAATTGTTTTTGTTCTTAACATTTTAAATAAGTGAATTATACAAGGATACACTTTAATAGTATAACACTTCTACAAGCTATTAAACTAACCTTTACTTAAAAATTAATTAATCCCTAAAACTTAATAAAATGAAAACTAAAAATGTACTATTAACCTTTGCAATACTATTTATTGCTTTAATTTCAGGTTGTGCGAAAGACGATTTCGTAGAAATCGATGGACTTTGTCCCGAAGTGCTAAGTACTACTCCGTTAAATGCAGCTACTAATGTTCCTTTGGATCAATTGATTACAGCAACTTTTAATGAAGATATGAATACTGAAACTATAAATCAGTCTTCTTTTACTTTAAGCGGTACTTCACAGATAGCTGGTGTAATTACCTACTCAGGTAAAACAGCAACCTTTAAACCATCTGCTTTACTTTCTCCTAACACAACGTATACTGCTACAATAAAAAGAACAGTAAAAGACCTTACAGGTAACGCTTTACAAACAGAAAAAATTTGGACGTTTAGTACTGGTTTAACAGTTACTCCAATGGTTGCGTCAACTGACCCAGCAAATAACGAGAATAACGTAGTTTTAAATAAATTAGTAAGTGTGACTTTCAATATGCCAATGAAAGCTAGTACTATTACTGGAACCACCTATACTTTAAAACAAGGAAATACTGCCATTGCAGGAACTGTAACATATAGCGGAACAACAGCTGTATTTACTCCTACATTACCATTAGCTGCAAATACAGTCTATACAGCAACTGTTTCAGCAGCTGTAACAAATCTAGACAACACACCTTTGCCAAGTGACTATGAGTGGAAATTTACAACTGGAACTATAGTAGCCCCAACAGTAACTTCTACAGATCCTATCAGTAATGCGACAGGTGTTGCACTTAATAAAACGATTACTGCTAACTTTAGTATGGTAATGGATCCATTAACGATCAATGCTACTAATTTCACATTGAAACAAGGTACAACAGCTATCACGGGAGTTGTAACTTACTCAGGAACTACTGCTTCATTCAAACCAACAAACGCTTTAGTAGAAGGTAAAGTATATACAGCAACCATTACAACTGCTGCAAAAAATGCTGCCGGAGTACCTTTAGCAAATAACTATGTATGGAACTTCACTACATTGTCGGCAACAGTTGTCCCTGCGCCTTCAGGTTTATTCTTCGGAGTTTTTGGAGGAAATGCAGGAATTACAAATCAAGGACTAAATACCAGAGTTAACGGAGCAATAGGTACAACTGCTGCATCGTCTTTAGTAACTGGTTTCACCGATACTATGGCATCTCCTTTTGAAGTATATACTATTACTCCTCTTAATAATGGGTTAGTTAATGGTGGTATTTTTACCGATGCTCCTGCACCAGGAAATGCTACAAAAGCAGCCAAAGCTCTAGAAGGATTAAATGCAGCAAGAGATCTTTATAACAGTATTTCTCCAGCTAACAAACCAGGCGGTAGCGATCAAGGTTCAGGAGAACTTGGAGCATTAACTTTAGCGCCAGGTGTTTATAAATCAGCAAGTGGTACTTACAAAATTACAAATGGTGATTTAACATTAGATGCTCAAGGTAATGAAAATGCGACTTGGTATTTCCAATCAGCATCTTCATTAACAGTAGGTTCTCCAGCAGCATCTAGAAGTGTTAAATTAATAAATGGTGCAAAAGCAAACAATGTTTACTGGTACGTAGGTAGTCAAGCAGTTATCAACTACGCCGGTGGTGGTGTAATGGTTGGAAATGTTATTGCAAATAATGGTGTGACATTGTCAGCACCTGCAAACAGCACTACTCTACCTGGTGCAGAAACAGTATTAAACGGAAGAGCTATTTCATTAGTATCTTCAGTAACTATGGTTAATACCATTATTAACGTTCCTGCTAACTAAGTAATACCCCAAGTTTTACATATCCCGTCTCAGGGCGGGATATATTTAAATAAAACCTAATAATAAAAAAAATGAAATCAAAAACTTTTTATACAGAGAAACCATCTAATGCATGGTCTCCTACTCATCTTACCATCAAAAGCGTCGGAATAATAGCTTTAGCTTGGTTAAGTTTTCAAACAACTGCTCAAGCGCAGGAAACTATCGCAGTTAAATATGCAAAGCCTTCATGGTACTTTGGTGTAGCTGGTGGAGCTAATTTTAATTTTTACCGTGGTTCAACACAACAAATGAATGCAAGTTTTACGTCGCCAAAGACATTTCATGATGGATTTGGAGCGGGACTTTTCATTGCACCGCTTTTAGAATATCGCCCTGCCGATTCAAGATGGGGTGTTATGTTACAAGCTGGTTACGATAGCCGTAAAGGTGATTTTGATCAAGTAACTACTGTATGCGACTGTCCAGCTGATTTATCAACTGACTTAAGTTATATTACAGTGGAACCAAGTTTACGTTTTGCTCCTTTTAAATCTAATTTTTATTTATATGGTGGTCCACGTTTAGCTTTCAACTTGGATAAATCATTTACATACCAATTAGGGATCAACCCAGCGTATCCAGATCAAGAAGCTACTCCTGCAGTAACAGGTGATTTTGATAAAATCGAAAAAACAATTGTTTCTATGCAAATTGGAGCAGGTTATGATATTCCTCTTTCAACAGATGCAAACAAAACACAATTTGTATTGTCTCCTTTTGTTTCTTTCCAACCTTATTTTGGTCAAAACCCACGTTCAACAGAAACATGGAACAATACGACTGTAAGAGCAGGTGTTGCACTTAAATTTGGACAAGGAAAAAACATTCAAGAAGCTACTGATATTAAAGCTGATAAAGAAGTTTCGTTTTCTGTAGATTCTCCTAGTAATGTTCCTGGAGATCTTAGACTTACTGAGATATTTCCACTTAGAAACTATGTGTATTTTAACAATGGATCAAGTGAAATACCTAGCCGTTATGTTTTATTGAATAAAGATCAGGTAAAAGATTTCAAAGAAGACCAATTGGAAGTTTTTGCTCCAAAAAATTTATCAGATCGTTCAAAAAGACAAATGACTGTTTATTATAATATTTTAAACATTCTTGGTGACCGCATGCAGAAAAATCCAAATGCAACTATTTCTTTGGTAGGTTCATCAGAACAAGGACCAGCAGATGGTTTAGCAATGTCAGAATCAATTAAAACATATTTAGTTGATGTATTTGCAATCAATCCTACAAGAATAAGTACTAAAGGTCAATCTAAACCAAATATTCCATCAGAACAACCAGGTGGAACACTTGAATTAGGACTTCTTCGTGAAGGAGACCGCAGAGTATCTATCGAAAGTAATTCTCCATCTTTATTAATGGAATTTCAAAGTGGTGCTGGTGCTCAATTGAAACCAGTAAAAATTGTTCCATCTCAAGAAGCTCCTGCTTCAAGTTATGTAACTTTCAATAATAAAGGTGCTGGTGAAGCTTTATCTACGTGGTCATTACAAATTACTGACGAACAAGGTAAAACACAAGCTTTCGGACCTTATACTGAAGACGAAGTTCGTATTCCTGGAAAAGCAATTTTAGGAAGTCGTCCAGAAGGGGATTTCAAAGTAAAAATGATAGGTCAAACTAAAAGTGGCGCTGTTGTAGAGAATGAAGCTCCTGTACACGTCGTACTTTGGACACCAGCTAAAACAGAAGAAGGACTTAGATACAGCATTATTTATGAATTTAATAAATCAAAAGCTATTTCAATCTATGAAAAATATTTAACTGATGTAATTACGCCAAAAATTCCAGTTGGAGCAACAGTACTAGTTCATGGTCATACTGACGTTATTGGTGGAGAAGATCACAATAGAGATTTATCATTAGCTCGTGCAAACGATGTGAAAAATATAATTGAAAGTGCACTATCTAAAGCTAACAGAAAAGATGTGAAATTTGAATTAAATGGGTTTGGAGAGGATGAAAGCAAATCTCCTTTTGAAAACAAAACTCCAGAAGAACGTTCTTATAACAGAACTGTTATTATTGATATTGTACCAGTAAAATAATAGGTCAATGTAACAACAAACGTATTTTTTAAATTTAAAAAAGAGGATAGAAACTTAACAGTCTATCCTCTTTTTTTGTTTAATTTTTATAATCCCTGCAATTCTACTACTGTCAAAATCAATTCCATATTCATTTTAACCCCTTAATCCAATAAATATAATTATCTTTATAACAACAACTTAACCGTAAAAAAAGATGAGAAACCAACAATTATTCATTCCCGAAAAAATTGGCTCTATAGAATTAAAAAATCGGATTGTCATGGCACCTATGACCCGATGCAGAGCTATAAAAAATGTTCCCAATGAGTTGATGATTGAATACTATAGGCAACGATCTAGCGCTGGTTTAATCATTACCGAAGGTACATCGCCCTCTCTAAATGGACTTGGATATGCAAGAATCCCGGGGATATTTAAACAACGACAAGTGACTGGCTGGAAAGAAATAACCAAAGCAGTACATAAAAACGGAGGTAAAATCGTTGTTCAGTTAATGCACTCTGGGAGAATAAGTCATCCATTGAATATGCCTGAAGGAAGTGAAATATTTGCCCCTTCAGCTGTTAAAGCTGACGGACAGATGTGGACCGATTTAAAAGAATTACAAGATTTTGTCGTGCCAAAAGAAATGAGCTTACAAGATATTATGCACGCAAAGACTGAATATGTGTGCGCTGCAGAAAATGCCCTGTTTGCAGGATTCGATGGAGTTGAATTACATGGGGCCAACGGATACTTACTGGAAGAATTCCTATCACCAATAAGTAATATCAGGACCGATGAATATGGTGGGAGCATTGAAAACCGATGCCGATTTGTAATCGAAGTAGTAACTGCCGTTGCTGAAGCCATTGGAAAAGACAAAACAGGAATTCGTTTATCTCCCTATGGTGTAGCCAGTGATATGCCACATTATCCAGAAATAGACGATACCTATGATTATCTATCAAAAGAACTGAATAAAATTGGTATCGCTTATATCCATCTTGTAGATCATTCTGCCATGGGAGCGCCTCCCGTACCAATGGAAATAAAAAAAACAATTAGGAAAAACTTTAGAAATGCGCTAATTCTTTGTGGTGGCTATAATCAAGAAACTGCAGAAGTTGCTATTGCAAGTGGACTCGCTGATCTGGTAGCCTTTGGAAGACCATTTATAAATAACCCAGATCTTGTGGAACGATTTAAAAATAACTGGCCACTTTCACAAAATCTTAATGCCGATTTATTCTATACCGCTGATGAAAAAGGATATACTGATTATCCACTCTATAGACCATAATTCAATATATATTTTCGAATTGAAGAATGTTATTTCATAAAACACAATTTAAAAATGGAAAATATAGACCAATTACTTGAGTTATTAGGAGAGGAAGAAGAGTTTTTGCTAAACCATGTTTGCAAAAGAATTACTAAAGACCAAATTCATTTGCCCCATTCAGATTTCACAGATACTTTTTTGCAAAGCAATCGAAACGGACAAACTATTAGAAGCTTAACACAGATTTACAATCATGGCAGACTATCCGCTACAGGATATCTATCAATTTTACCAGTAGACCAAGGGATTGAGCATACTGCCGGAAGTTCGTTTGCTCCAAACACAATGTACTTCGATCCTGAAAACATTGTAAAACTAGCAATTGAGGCAGGTTGCAATGCTATAGCTTCTACGATGGGTGGCTTAGCACTACTTTCCAGAAAATATGCCCATAAGATTCCCTTTATTGTAAAAATCAATCACAACGAATTACTAACTTATCCTAAAAAATACGACCAAATAATGTTTGGGAGCGTAAAAGACGCTTGGAATATGGGTGCTGTAGCAGTAGGCGCAACAGTATATTTCGGTTCAGCCGAATCGAATCGACAAATAATAGAAGTTTCAAAAGCATTTGAAGAGGCCCATAATTTAGGAATGGCTACAATTCTATGGTGTTACGCTAGAAATAATGCATTTGTAAAAGACAATGTTGATTATAACTCAGCAGCCGACATAACAGCTCAAGCAAATTATTTAGGAGTATCCCTGCAAGCGGATATAATTAAACAAAAAATGCCCATAAATAACGGCGGATTTACAGCAATTGAGTTTGCAAAAACGGACCCACAAATGTACACAAAGTTAACTAGTGACCATCCAATAGACTTATGCAGGTATCAAGTTCTGAATTGTTACGCTGGACGAATTGCGATGATCAACTCTGGCGGAGAATCAAAAGGGGCAAGCGATTTTAAAGCGGCGGTAAAATCTGCTGTAATAAACAAACGGGCTGGTGGATCTGGGATAATTATGGGAAGAAAAGCTTTTCAACGCCCTTTTACTGATGGAGTAAAAATTATAAATGCAGTCCAAGACATATATCTTGCAAAAGCGATCTCTATCGCTTAGTACGTATACGAAAGTATACGACGATCCTAAAATTTAACTTTTTAGAAAATAAACAATCTATTTCCTATATATTTTAAAAATAAAGTACTTTGAATTAAAAAATTCATTATTTTTATTCTTCTTTTTTTATAAATTATGACTGAAAACGAAAAAACCATAACTAAATTTTACGATGCTTTTGCTGATGGCGATGCTTCAAAAATGTGCGCTTGTTACCATCCTAATATTGAATTTAGAGATCCAATCTTCGGTTCTTTGAAAGGAAATGATGTATGTAGCATGTGGAAGATGCTAATGACAAAGAGTAATGGAAATGTGAAAATTAAGTTTTCAGAAGTAAAAGCCAATGACTATCAAGGGTCTGCTGTTTGGGAAGCCACATATAATTTTAGCAAAAATAATCGAGAGGTGATAAACCGTATTAGAGCGGAGTTCTTTTTTAAAGATGGTCTAATTATTAGACATACTGATGATTTTGATATATGGAAATGGTCAAAGCAGGCATTAGGAATTCCGGGGCATCTATTGGGCTGGACTGGTTACATGCAAAAGAAAATAAATGAAAACGCACTACACTCTCTCAAAAAGTATCAAAAAACTACTGCATGATACTTCAAACTTTAAAGACAATTTTCAAGCGAGATTTAAATCGACTAAAACAAGAAATTGAACTATATCAAAACGAAAGTCAAATCTGGACAATTCAAAAAGGAATAACTAATTCTGCCGGAAACCTCTGTTTGCATGTAGTAGGAAATCTAAACACCTACATCGGCGCGACTTTTGGAAACACCAATTATACTAGGAATCGAGAATTGGAATTTTCATTAAAAGATATTCCAAAAATGGAACTGATCCGTAAAATTGAGGAGACTAGTATTGTAGTAGACCGTTCGCTCGATAAACTAACTGAAAAGGAATTACTAATGGAATTTCCTCTTTTGGTTTTTGAAACAACAACATCAACCGAATTCATGTTGATTCATCTCACTACTCACCTCACCTATCATCTTGGTCAAATAAATTACCACAGACGACTATTGGAAGAATCAAGTCAATAATTAATTACTACTTTTCTATTTCTTCCGATGTAGCAAAATAAAAAAACATAACTAATTAAAAATCAATTAATTTATGTTCTATCAGTTATTCAAGTAATATTATAGAGGAAGGAATTAGTAATCTTATTTGGCATTTTATCACAAATGCCTATATTGCGGAGCAAAATGAAATAAATTCAAATACTATACAATGAAAAAGGTATTACATCCAAAATTAAATGAGTTACAGGCGACGGCTATTTGCGGAAATGACATTAGCTCTTCATGTCTTTATGTTTCAGCCCTTACCATTATGTATGCTGGACAGTATGCGTGGATTTCATTATTATTTGTAGCTGTTGTTCTATTTTTATTCAGAAAAATATACGGTGAAGTCGTTGGAGCTTTACCTTTAAATGGAGGTGCATACAACGTACTTTTAAATACGTCTTCAAAAAGACTTGCTTCTGTAGCAGCGACATTAACCGTATTGTCTTATATGGCCACTGCTGTAATTTCTGCCTCAGAAGGTATGCATTACCTACATAATATAGCACCCGGAATTAACATTACAATAGCCACGGTTATAATATTATTGATTTTTACAGGACTAGCCATTATAGGAATAGGAGAATCTGCAATTGTCGCAGTAGTGATTTTCATCACCCACTTAACGACTCTAAGCTTGTTAGTTATAGCTTCAGTTTGGTTCATTTTTATGAACGGATTGGAAGTTTTCAACCTGAACTGGAGCCTTCCAATTACTTCCGGCACCATTGTCAACGCTTTGTTTTTAGGTTTTTCTGCAGCGATGTTAGGAATTTCTGGTTTTGAAAGTTCAGCGAATTTTGTTGAAGAACAAGAACAAGGCGTTTTTCCAAAAACGCTTCGTAATATGTGGGCAATTGTTAGTTTTTTCAACCCTGTAATAGCTTTATTGCTTATTTGCATCATTCCTTTGGCACAAGTAGGTGAACACCAAGAGTCACTTTTAGCACATTTAGGAGCTACTACTGGAGGTTCATGGTTGGCATATTTAATTTCCATTGATGCAGTTCTAGTATTATGTGGTGCTGTTTTGACCTCATTTGTAGGGGTTTCGGGATTGTTGAACCGTATGACATTAGATAGGATTTTACCAAATTACTTTTTAAAACAAAATAATAGAGGATCAAATTACCGAATTATCATTAGCTTCTTAATCCTTTGTATCTCGGTATTATTAGTAACAAAAGGGGATATCATTGCACTTGCTGGAGTATATACTTTTTCCTTTTTGGCAGTAATGGGATTGTTTGGAATCGGAAATCTACTATTGAAATTCAAAAGAAAAAAATTACCAAGACCAGAAAAAGCTCGTGGTATTTCAGTTGTAATTGCAGTTGCATTAATCATTGCCGCCTTTATTGGAAATATACAATTGAATATCGATTCATTTTATACCTTTTTACAATATTTAGTTCCAGCGTTTGGTTTTGTCGCCATTATGCTTAACCGCTCACTATTAATCAAGCTTTTAATAGATGCTTTAGAATATTTTTACAAACCTTTACGTAAAATGGTCATCTTTACTAACCGCTATTTGTTAAAAATGAACCTAAAAATTGAGTCACAAGAATTTGTATTTTTTACTAAAGGGGACGATGTAGCAATCATTAATAAAGTAATGCAATATGTTCAAAACAATGAAACGACAAAGAAATTAAAAATCGTAAACATCAACAAAGATCACGACAATAATGAATTGTTAATCTCTGATTTGAAAGTATTAGATAGAGCATATCCGGAAATCGATATCGAATTCATTGAGTTAGAGGGCGTTTTTGGTCCAGAAATAATTGACACTTTGTCTAATAAATGGAACATTCCAAAAAACTTTATGTTTATTGGCTCCCCTGGAGATCGCTTCTCATATAGAGTTGCTGAATTAGGCGGTGTTCGATTAATTATGTAACTTTAGTCTGCTCTAGTATGAATTCCTGAGATTAATAGACTGTAAAAACATAAAATACATGAAGGAAATAATTGACTATACTCTTTTTCAAGACGGTGGTTTTAGCATTAAGGTTATTAGTATAATAAAGCTGATTGTTTTTGTAATCGTAGTCCTATTGGTATTAAAACTTATCAGAAAAGCGATTTATAAAGTCGAAAAAATTGATGTAGCCAAAAAATATTCTATTTATAGGTTAGTTCGATATTTGATTATTCTATTATCAATTATTGCCGGATTACAATTATTCGGTTTTAATTTATCAGTGCTTGTAGCTGGATCAGCAGCTCTTTTAGTCGGAATTGGTTTAGGGCTTCAGAATCTTTTTAGTGATTTTATTTCTGGAATTTTACTACTCCTTGATTCCTCTGTAAAAGTCAATGATGTTATTGAGTTAAACGGAATGGTTTGTACTGTGCAAGAAATTAATTTACGAACAACGACGGTTCTAACCAGAGACGATAAGTATATTATTTTACCTAATTCTGATTTAACTAAAAATCAATTAATCAACTGGACTCATAATGATCTTGCATCGCGATTTGAAGTAACAGTGGGCGTTGACTATTCGTCCGATGTTAAGCAGGTAATGCAAATATTAAAACAAGCTGTGGATAATCAAAATAGCGTTTTAAAACAGCCAAGTCCATTTATTCGTTTCACCGACTTTGGTGATTCATCATTAAATTTTTCAATAATTTTTTGGTCGGAGGAATTGTTTCGAGTTGAAAACATCAAGAGCGAATTGAGAATAAAGATATTTGAATTGTTTAAAAATAATAACATTACCATCCCTTTCCCCCAACGCGTTGTTCACATTAATAAATAACAAATGGAAGAGCAAATCCAAGAATATCTCTACAATCCTACAGTTGGTAAAATTGTAAGCTTTTTTATTGGCATCGCAGTAATTTGGATGTTAATAAAAGCAATTCAAAAGAACCTTTTTTCGAAAATTAAAGACAATAACAATCGCTATAAGGCTAAGAAATTCAGTACTTTCATTGGTTATTTTTTAACAATAATTCTTTTAACGGTCATCTTCAGCGATAAACTCGGAAACTTAACCGTAGCCTTAGGGGTTGCAGGAGCGGGTATTGCTTTTGCGCTACAAGAAGTAATCGCTTCATTTGCTGGTTGGTTAGCTATTATGTTTGGCGGTTTTTATAATACAGGCGATCGCGTTCAGCTTGGCGGAATTAAAGGCGACGTCATGGACATTGGAGTACTAAGAACTACGATAATGGAAACGGGACAATGGGTTGACGGTGATCTTTATAATGGACGAATTGTTTTAATTGCTAACAGTTATGTTTTTAAGGAGCCGGTATTTAACTATTCAGGTGATTTTCCTTTTTTGTGGGATGAAATAAAAATTCCAATTCAGTATGGCAGCGATTATGAAAAAGCCAAAGAAATTATTCTAAAAGCGGGAGTTGACGTAGCGGGAGACTTAACTGTGAGGTCCAAACAAAAATGGACTTCCTTACAAAACAAATACCGTTTAGAAGACGCACAGACCGAACCAATGATTTCCTTAATTGCTAATGATAACTGGGCTGAATATACCCTTCGTTATGTAGTAGGTTATAAAAGAAGAAGATTTACAAAATCAGAATTGTTTACAAAAATCTTAACTGAAATTGAAAAAACAAACGGAGCCGTAAAAATGGCTTCTGCGACATTCCAATTAGTTCAGGCTCCAGACTTTAATGTTAATATCAAAAAATAAAAATGGATCTATTTCATCTTTTTTCAATACTTATAGTATTGTCAGCAGGCTTCGCTTATATCAATTTTAGAATTTTAAAGTTACCAAATGCTATCGGACTAATGTTGGTTTCTTTAATTTTTTCTTTCATAATACTAATTCTCGGGTATTACTTTCCCGCGTTTAAAGAGAGTATCGCGATAAAAATGGACAATATTAATTTTAGCGAATTATTGCTAGAAGGAATGTTAAGTTTCATGCTATTTGCAGGAGCAATTCATATTAAATTCAAAGATTTGAATAATGAAAAACTCAGTATTTTACTTTTCTCAACCTTTAGTGTTTTAATTAGTACTTTCATAATAGGCTTTGCGAGCTACTATTTACTGACTTTTATGGGAATCAATGTGAAGTTGATTCATGCCATGTTATTTGGTGCTCTGATCTCCCCTACTGATCCTATTGCGGTTTTAAGCATCTTAAAAAGTGCTGGTGTTTCTAAATCATTAGAGACTAAAATTGCAGGAGAATCTTTGTTCAATGATGGTGTAGCCGTTGTCGTTTTTATTACGATTTTAAAATTAGCACAACCGGGAGCAAATTTAGAAATAAGCAGCATCTTACTATTATTTGGACAAGAAGCTATCGGAGGCTTGCTTTTAGGACTTGGAATTGGTTATATAGGCTATAAATTAATTGCCAGCATTGACAATTACCAAGTAGAGGTTTTAATCACACTAGCCATTGTTATGGGAGGTTACACTTTCGCTCATTTCATACATGTTTCTGGACCTCTTGCTATGGTTGCTGCAGGATTAATCACAGGAAATCAAGGTAAAAAATTAGGAATGTCAGACGTAACTGCTGAGTATATTGATAAATTTTGGGAACTTGTTGACGAGATTTTAAATGCCGTATTATTTGTTTTAATAGGTCTCGAATTATTGATAATACAAACTAATGAAAAAATACTTTTTGCAGCTGTAATCCTTTTATTAATTACTTTGATCACAAGGTATATTTCAATCTATATCCCTTCAATCGCCGTTCGTTTAAAAGAAAAAATTACTCAAAAAACTATTCTTATCTTAACTTGGGGTGGTCTTAGAGGTGGAATCTCTATAGCACTTGCCTTATCCATCGCTCCTGAATTCAGTAAGGATATTTGGGTTACCATTACGTATGTTATTGTTTGTTTTTCAATTTTAGTCCAAGGAATGACAATAGGGAAATTCGCAAAAAGAATGCAGTAAACCATTCGTGGTTTATTTCTGCCAAACGATATTGAAAATTAATTACAAAAAAAACAAAACTTTTAAATTCATTAGGTTTTATTCCTTATATTTATCATACCCTAATCTACTCAATACTATACCTATAAATTTTTAAAATTTGTATGGCGTACATATATGTATTCCTAACTTGAATTTATTAGCGATGGATTATACGAATTTAAATACCACTAAAATAGCCAACGATTTTTATAAACTACAACAAGATTACAATTCATTAAAAGAACGCTTTGATACAATAAACGACAAGAATCAAATTAATGAAAATCAAATCAATCAAATAAATGAAAAGCTCACTGTATCTTTAGAAAACATGTCCGATGCATTTGTTGCAATAGACAATGATTGGAAATATACTTTTGTAAACCAGAAAGCTGCTCTAATGTTTGGAAAACGACCAGAAGACCTCATTGGTAAAAATGCATGGGTTATATTTCCTAACGCCGTAGATACGCCATACCATAAAGTGTATTATAAAGCGATGAAATCCAAAAAAGAAGTCGTTTTTGAAGATTATTATGTACCATGGGATCGCTGGTTTGAAAATCGTGTAATACCCAGTAAAGAAGGTATAGTTGTTTTTTTTCAGGATATCACAGAGCGAAAATTAGCTGAAAAAAAATTACTAGACCTGAATACGAAACTAGAGATTCGAAATAGAGAATTACATAGAAGTATTATTCAAATTCAAAAGATTAATACTGAATTAATTTATGCAAAAGAAACCGCTGAAGAAGGAGATCGTTTAAAATCTTCATTTCTAGCAAACATGAGTCATGAAATCCGCACCCCAATGAATGGTATTTTGGGCTTTACAGCTCTTCTAAAGGAACCAAAGTTAACCGGGAAGGAACAACGGGAATATATTCGCGTGATCGAAAAGAGCGGGGACAGAATGCTTAATATCATAGATGACATCGTTAGCGTCTCAAAAATAGAATCAGGACAAATGAATCTATCTTATAAAGAGACTTCAATTAAAGAGCAAATCGAATGTATTTATACCACCTTTAAGGAAGAAGCTAAGCAAAAAAATATTGCGCTTCAAATACATAATGCATTAAGCGAAGCTGATAACTTAATACGCACAGATAAAGAAAAAGTCTATGCTATATTGTCGCATTTACTTACCAATGCATTAAAATTCACCGATCAAGGACTAATTGAGATTGGATGTTTTAAAAAGGATAATTCTATTACCTTTTATGTAAAGGATTCTGGAATAGGTATTGATTCTAATAAAATAGATATCATTTTTGAACGATTCAGACAAGTGGATGATTCTTTACACAGGAATTATGATGGCGCTGGACTAGGTTTGTATATTTCCAAATCTTATACCGATCTTTTAGGCGGTAAAATCTGGGCAGAAAACAATATAGATAACGGGGCAGTGTTTTATTTTAAAATTCCATTTATCAAACCAAATGAAATTGAAAAAGAAGTCAAAACTCCGCTGTCCTTAGTTCCTTATGAAACTCAAAAATTAAAAATACTTGTCGCAGAAGATGACAGTATCTCGCTAAAGTTTATTTCAAAAATTTTAAAAATATTCGGAGAAAACTTATTGATAGCTAGAAATGGATTTGAAGCGGTAACCTTATGCAAAAACAATCCAGATATTGACATCGTATTAATGGACATTCAAATGCCAGTTATGAATGGATATGAAGCCATCAAAAAAATAAGAGAGTTTAACGAAGACGTAATTATAATTACACAAAGCGCCTTCGTATTTACGGACGAAGCCGAAAAAGCAATTGAAGTTGGTGGTAACGGATACATTTCAAAGCCAATTGATAAAAAGCAATTAATTGACCACATCAACAAACAAATAATCAAATCAAGAAACAAATCACAAACTACCAATGTTTCATAATCTCAGTTAACCTGAAGTTCCAATCTAAGCTTTTTTTGTACCAAATTTGTCCATTAGACAAGTATAGAGCTCAATTAAAATTTAGCATAAAATCTATGATGTCGAGTCCTTGCAACTGATCCCGAAAGTAATAAAGACATTCGAGCTAGTACTACTAAATTATTCGTTTCAATCCCGATTTTAGTGCAAGGAATAAAAATAAGATCCTATACAAAGTAAATCCATCACTAATTATATAGAACTCATTCTTTTTATTTCGTTTTAAAATCGATTATAGTATAAAAGATTTTTCTCCTACTATTTGTCAGGAAAACTAAATTTCCCGTCTGAATAGAAAACTATTTATGAGAAAGTATATTGTAATTTTATTAGTGGCTGTTTCAGCTCAATTAACGCATGGGCAAAGTCCATGGACAAAAGAAAAAGGAAGAGCATATATTCAGCTAGGAGTTTCAGGGCTCTTTTACAATAAAGCACAAATAGATGGAATAAATACTACCCTAGCAGCTGATTATACTGATATAACCACACAACTATACAGTGAGTACGGTATTACTGACAAACTAGAAGCTTTACTTATTGTTCCAATAAAATTCGCTAGTTTCGAAACTGTTGCAAATAACACTTCTGAAAACCTTTCTGGATTAGGTAATCTAACACTTGGACTGAAATACAAAATCTATGATGAAAAATGGAAAATTAGCACCGGATTACAATACCAAGCAAACACTTCTAAAAATGATCTATTTACTGGCTTAAGCACTGATTTTAACGCCAACACTTATCTTCCTTATTTAAGTGCCGGAACTAGCACTGGGAAATGGTATTATTTTGGAAACATTGGCTATGGATATATGACCAATAACTACTCCGATTATTTGAAATTTGCTGCCGAAATTGGCTATAACATTAATCCAAAAGAACACCTTATACTAGCTCTAGACACTAAAAATCCTGTCATAAAAGAAAGTGCATTCGCTAATAACGTCTCAAAATGGCCTTCTTATTTAGACCGTCAAACGTATAACGCAGTAGGATTAAAATATAATTATGAGTTTTCGCAGAACAAATATGGAGCTAATATTTCTGCTTTTGGTGCTTTCGGAAATGACAATACACCCCTTACACCCTCGATTAACATTGCTGTTTATGCCAAATTATAAGTCACTTTATACTAATTAAGCAGTGGCTATTTTTTATAAAAAAACCGATTTTTACACTCCTGTAAAAATCGGTTTTTTTAATATTTAACTGCTAAAATTCCTTTTACAAAATTGATAATTCATCAATATTAAACTGCCAATCGTTTGCTTCCCTATACCAAAGATGTCCATCAGATACATCTAAAGGACAGTCAAAATTATTAGTATAAAGAGCACCTGTCCCGAGGCCTTGAGGCATCAAATTATCTTGTAAAAAAGTCCACTGAGCTATTGCATTTAAACCTACATTACTCTCCAATGCAGACGTAATCCACCAACCAACCTGGTGCTTCTCAGCCAATGAAATCCATTCTTTTGTGCCTCGAAAACCACCTATAAAACTAGGTTTTAAAATGATGTATTGAGGCCTCGTTTTTAGTAATAATAGCTCTTTTTCCTCTACTGTAAATACACCAATCAGCTCTTCATCTAAAGCAATAGGTAATGGAGTACTCTTACACAGCTCTGCCATCCTGTCAGTATTGTTTTTTTGTATCGGCTGCTCAATACTATGTAATTTAAATTCAGATAGTTGTGATATTTTATCTAAAGCTTCATTTAAACCAAAAGCACCATTAGCATCTACTCTAATTTCAACTTGTTCTGGAGTGAAATACTGCCTAATATAACGCAATAAATCTAGTTCCTTATTAAAATCTATCGCTCCAATCTTAAGTTTTACACAAGTAAATCCCTGCGCTAATTTTTCTTCTATTTGCTGCTTCATAAAAGCCGCTTCACCCATCCAAACGAGACCATTGATTTGGATTGATTTTACACCCTCAGTAAAATCCGAAGGAAACAATAAAAAAGGACTTTCACTTTGCAATGATTGAAAAGCCATTTCGACTCCAAACTGTATCGAAGGAAACTCCATTAACGCTTCCCAAAGCTGGTCTTTTCCTATGTGAATATTATCGCAAGTCCATCTCAACTTTGCTTCATAATCCGGACGATCATCAACGCTTAATCCTCTTAAAATCCCACACTCGCCTACTCCTGTTTTTCCGTCTTTTTCAAGTACCAAAAACCAGGTTTCCTTTTCGGTCATAACGCCTCTTGAGGTTCCAGAAGGACGTTTAAAGTCCAGCATGTATTTGTGGTAAGTTGCTTTCATATTTTGTTTTAACTACAAACATCCCTACCATTTCGGTAAGGCTGACTACGTTTTTTGAATTCTTCTAGACTGCTGTCTAATTGATCAATTAAATTATGATTTTGGTTTTATTAAATAAGATAACCCAATTAATAAAATTCCAAACACACACAACGCAAGAAATAAATAAGTTGGCATTTCCTCATAAATATACATTTGGAGATTTAATATTATCCCTACAAAGAGAAAAATCAAACCTACTAATCGCATATAACCAATTACTTTTTTCATGTTTTCTAATTTGCTAACAATTTTAAAACTCTCTCAAAATCATCACTTTGAATCCCTGCCTTTTTAAAAAGAGAAAAATCTTGTTTAATTTTTTGAATCCAACTTAGACTGTCGTTTACATTTTGGGATTGGTATTCCTTGTAAATTGATTTTGCATTTCTAAACTCATCATTCAGTAGATACGCATGCGCCAAATTAAGTTTCACTAACAACTCTGTATCATCCAGCTTCTCCCCTTCTTTTAGGAATTTAATCGCCTTCCCATATTGTTTAGTTGCAATATAAGCAAAGCCAATGTTACTATAATCTAATGCAGTTGCCTTTCCATCATTGATTATCCTAGTGTATTGCGCAATTGCATTACCATAATCCCCTTTCTTAGTAAAATTTAACGCCTGGCTACGCAAATCATTATATACGCCCTTAGAAACGCCCGTTTCATTAATACAGTTTTCTCCATTATCCTTATACACTTTAGCCTGCTCTATAGCAAGCAAATTCTGGAATTCCTGAAACTTATACTTTTTTTGAATTTTCTCTTCTATACAAATGCAAAAATCGTCAGAGTTAGCCAGTTTTCTAGCTAATGCCGAAGTTTTACATTGGTTGATTATGAATTTTCTATTTTCTAAAGTCCATCCTCTACTTAATTTAGTATCCACCCAAGGAACTACTTCAAGAATGATTTTTTGTTTCATAATCCAGTTAGAGCTCTCAAAACCAAACCAAAGATTCCCGGTCGTATTTTTCAAACAAGATGACTTATCTATTGAAAGTCGCTTTGCATCTTTGCTTAACGGTGTCTCTTGCGCTAAACAAGCCTCATCCATTTTACCGCTTTTTTGATACGCTAATGCCAGTTCATTTGATGAAAAAATAGCATACTTGCTTTTGTCATCTCCTGAAATACGCGAAAGCAAAAAAACAGCACCCGCAGAGCCTTGACTAATTCCCGTAGGATCCGGAATTGCTTTTAAAAGCGAAACTAAACTTCCAGCCATTTTTTGATTGTCATCCAAAAGGGTAATTCTATAAATTAACTCCGTGGTTCCTATAGGAAAGTCGTCGGTTTTAATGACAATCCTATCTCTTGCAGAAACGATAATTTCCTTAGTAGTAGCTCTATCTTTGTCCCAATAACCATCTTGTTGAGCAAATCCCGACTGATAAAAAATGCTAATCAATAGCAGAAAAACTATTCTATTCACTGGTATGTTTTGTATTAACTGTACGAAACTAGCCCAGATGGAAGTAAAAATCCTTATGTGCCGGGGTTCGGCACATAAGATTGTAACATACAGCTGGAAATAGCTCCTAAATTATTTTATAATTCGATACTCTCTCCTATTTTTAGCAACATTAAATCTTTTCCTTTGTCGAAGAACTTCTGAATGGCTTCTTTATGATCAATTTCGATATAACCAAAGGTGTCATAGTGATACCCAAGTACTTTATCACATTGTACAAAGTCAGAAGCGAGAATAGCATCCTCAACATCCATAGTAAAATTGTCTCCTATAGGAAGAATTGCCAAATCTAGCTTGGTGCGCATTGGAATCAGCTTCATGTCCATAGTAAGAGCAGTATCTCCAGCGATATAGATGTTCTTGTGTTCACCCTCGATAACAAATCCTCCTGGATTACCACCGTTTGCCCCATCAGGAAATGAACTCGAATGAACAGCATTTACATATTTCACTTTCCCGAAATCAAAATCCCAACTTCCGCCGTGGTTCATAGGATGCGCCTGAAATTCTTTGGCGGCATAATAACTTGCAATCTCAGCATTTGAAACGATGACCGCATTCGTGCGCTTTGCAATTGCTTCAACATCCAGGATATGATCGCCGTGAGCGTGGGTTAATAAAATATAATCTGCTTTTAGCGTATTGATATCAATATGTTCAGCTAACGGATTAGCCGAAATAAATGGATCTACTAAAATGTGCTTCCCACCTACTTTGATTCCGACACATGCGTGTCCGTAAAATGTAATTTTCATATATTTTATGTTTAAGAATTATTGACAATTAAATCAGAAAAGAAAAAAATCATACACAAAGCCAGCAGTACTGAAAGTGCAAATGTACTCAATGCTAATTTTTTTAATTCAGGATCTAATGCCTTAGGATCTTTGTTTTTATAAACGTTACTTAAATGTTTAGTTAAAGGGATGTAAGCCAATAAAAATAAATACTGATCAAACTTAAAACTATTAATCAAGGCAAAAATCAACACCAAAGACATAGCAAAAGTGACTAAAAAGTAATGATATAGTTTTGCTTTTTTACCGCCCATTTTAACAACCAACGTATTCTTTCCTACCTTTCTATCTGACTCTTCATCACGCATATTATTCAAGTTCAAAACACCAACACTCAAAAAGCCTATTGCCATCGCCGGCAAAAAGAGTTCGATATCTATTTGTTTTGAATACAAAAAATTCACTCCCAAGGTACTCACCAATCCAAAAAACACAAATACAAATACATCACCAAGTCCACGATATCCATAAGCCTTTGACCCAATTGTGTATCGGATTGCCGATAAAATAGCCAATATACCTAATACCAAATAGAACAGCGAATAGAAAAGGTTTGTATCAGTAAACGCGAAATAGATCAACAATATAGCTGAAAGCAACGTAAGCAAGGAAGTAATTATAATTGCTACTTTCATTGCTTGCGGAGTAATCACGCCACTTTGAATCGCACGTTTAGGCCCAACTCGATCTTCATTATCTGTGCCTTTGATTCCGTCACCATAATCATTGGCAAAATTTGATAAAATCTGCAATCCAAGCGTCGTTAAAATGGCAAAACCAAATATTCTCCAGTTAAATACTTCTGTTGGAGTAAGTATATTATCCGTTGGGTTTGCCAAGGCATACATACTTCCCACAATTATACCAGAAACGGATAAGGGTAATGTTCTTATTCTTGCTGCTTCAATCCAATGTCTCATTTTATTTTATTTTACTATATTTTTGTAATTCATTCTTTTTCAAGCTTTTTTAATAGCTTACATCCAATTATCATTAGACGTTTCGACCTTGTACAGCCATAGGTTCACATAATGTTTTATGGTACTAAAGTCTCCTAATTGAAACGTAAGGTTTCCTCCCGCTGTATGTATTATTATCGACCCAATATTAGCCTTCTTGTGCCAAAACAACTGCGAAGTAGTAATGGCCTGGATTTTACTGGGTTCAATTATTCTATTATCAATATCCCAAGCACCGCTTTGCTTAATTATAAAGTCATCGTTAATATAAAGCCTATTATTCTGAAAACCAAAATAAACAATTAGCCCTACAAACAACAAATACAGTACTACCGCATAGGTATAATCAAAAAACAATGGCTGAATATATTTTGCAAAAGCAAAAAAAGCAACTACAGGCAGCAGCATTGACAGAAAGGTGGAAAAAACAAGCTTGCGGTAATTCGGTTTTAAAACAATTCCTTTTACAGGTATTTTTTGAAATAACAGTTTAAAAATAGCCTCCTTTTCAGTTTCATTGCAACCCGGAATTTCAATTACAGTTTTACTATTCTCTTTATCACTGCTCGTTGCTTGCCTAATTTTAATTTCCAAAATATTCATTTTCTTTTGAAAATAATTCCTGGTAATAGTTACAATTTGCACTTTTTCTGGCTTCACAATGGTATTCTTAGTACTTAACAATCCAAAAGAAAGTAACAATGAACTGTTTTGTTTAGCCACCTTATAATCAAAATACTTATAGACAACCCGAGCTAAATTGATTATCAAAACCAAAGCAAACATTAAGATGAAAAAAAATACAATCGAACTAACTACTGAACGCTGTTCTACGTAGGCATCAAACTGCTCTTTGTCAAAATCTGAGTCCGCTATAAAGCTTTTACTTTGTTCATATAAAGTTGTGAAAAAAGCCAATATCAATCCCAAAGTTTTCACATAATTAGAAGTAATTCCCACTTTTAACAAGCTCAAAAAACTAATCTTAACAATCGACTCTTTCTCGACACTTCTCTCTTGAACAATCGTTTGCTCATCTGATAAAATCGAAGTTTTCTTCTCGTTATCTAACAATCTAGCTTTTAAAGCTAACGCTAACGGGTGTGAAATTGCTTTAATCCTTCCTTCTTTCTTAGCACTTCCTGCCGTATCCACATTCAACTCATAAACACCTATAAAACGCTGGATTAAAGACTGATTTATATCTACTTGCTGGATTTTGTCCAGTTGAATAATCGTTTTTGTTTTATTAAAAATTCCTTCATTAATAATAAACTCTTCGTTTTCATCCTGCAGGTAAAAGGTAAAGTTCAAGTATTTTAAATAGGCTACTATCGCTGTTACTATTAAAAAAACTCCAATACCTAAAAAAACGTAGCCCTTATTTAATTCATCAAACTTAACAGCATAAACCAGCAAAACAGGCCATAAACCACGGCCCCACTTTTGTACGGTATCAAAAAAAAGTATCAAAACTCCAATAGAAGACTGCCTTTGAGGCTGGTTGAACTGCTCCTCCATTATAATTGTTTTTGTATTTTCCCCATCAACAATTGTTTAATATTTTCTGCTTGATCTATTGCTATTCCTGGAACTTCTAAATCACTAGAACTACCACCCGCGGTAAAAACTTCAATTTTTGCTAATCCAAAATACCTCGAAACTAACCCTTCATGTAAAGCCACATGTTGAATTCTGTTATAAGGAATTACGATTGTATTTGTCGCTATAATTCCATGTCTGAAAAGAACATCATGAGTCCTGAATGCAAATCCTTTTTTCTTAAAACTAATTCTCGAAAGTAACAAAACAAGAAAAAGGAATATAAAATAAGCTGCTGAAATCCCAACCGCAAAAACCAATAATCCTCGATTAAGAAACAGCAATACGCCCAAGCCTGCTCCCGCTAGTAAAAAAAATAAAAATACATTAAGCAAGGTTACTTTCCAATAATCAGCATGTAAAACAGAGAACTGCACCTCCTCAAATTTAGGAAGCTGTGTCGTATCAATTATTTCATTTGTAAAATTCTCCATTTATTTTTTGTTTAAAATTTAATGTATGACAATTTAAAGGTCTTTATTAAGACAACTTCAAACCTTAAACTTTAAACTTTTTATGGCAACCATTTCTTTTCAAAATTTGGCTTGCGCTTTTCTAAAAACGCATTCCTACCTTCTTTAGCTTCTTCCGTCATATAAGCTAATCGGGTAGCTTCACCCGCAAAAACCTGTTGTCCTACCATTCCGTCATCTGTCAGGTTCATGGCAAATTTCAGCATTTTAATAGCCATAGGTGATTTGCCTAATATTTCTTGTGCCCATTCATAAGCGGTATCTTCTAATTCTGCATGTGGAATAACGGCATTTACCATTCCCATATCCATTGCATCTTGAGCTGAATAATTACGTCCTAAGAAAAAGATTTCTCGTGCTTTTTTCTGTCCTACCATCTTTGCAAGGTAAGCCGAACCGTAACCACCATCAAAACTAGTCACATCAGCATCTGTTTGTTTAAAGATGGCGTGTTCTTTACTCGCCAGCGTTAAATCACATACGACATGTAAGCTATGACCACCACCTACCGCCCAACCAGGAACCACGGCAATTACTACCTTTGGCATAAAACGGATTAAACGTTGTACTTCTAATATATTCAAACGATGTTGACCGTCTTCTCCAACGTACCCTTGATGACCACGAGCATTTTGATCTCCACCACTACAAAAAGAATACACTCCATCTTTAGACGAAGGACCTTCAGCAGAAAGCAAAACAACCCCAATTGAAGTGTCTTCTTGTGCATCATAAAATGCGTTGTATAACTCAGCTGTTGTTTTTGGACGAAAAGCATTGCGGACATCAGGTCTATTGAACGCTATTCTAGCGACTCCATTGCATTTCTTATAGGTGATATCTTCGTATTCTTTGGCGGTGATCCAATCCATTATAATTGATTTAAATTATTTAAGTGTAAAAATAAATCATTTTTTGCATTTTATACTATTCTATGAGGGAAGCTTTGGAAATCCTTCCTTTACAAAACGGCTGTAAAGTGTTAAAGTTTAAAAGAAAACAGCTTATTAACAGTCGTCAACTACTATAATGACTAATTTTAGATCATGCTAATCAGCAGAATACGAATAAACAATCCTGATTTAGCAATTAAACTTCACTGATTTATTAACCTAAAAAAAGAATAATTTGAATTCAATTAAAAATTTTGTCGCTCCTTGTTCTAAGGTACTAAATTACACTACTAATTCTGCTACCTTGACAATCGAGCTAATGAGAAAATCATTTATAAAACCAGCAAAAAAATAAAGAGTAACACCGACGGTTAAAAAAAAGAATTCTTTTCTCACTTACCATATTGGATAAGTTGACTAATGTTAGAGAAAGAATCTTGCAATATATATACAAAACCAATGGCTTTTAATGTGAAATTGATTCTTAGCTGCTAAGTAAATGTTTGAACATCTAAAGACAAGTATTCATTGAAGTAATTTTATGCTTGAGTCAATATTTATAAAATAGTATTTATACTAAAAAACTAATTGCAAAAGTAATAGAACTACTAAAAAATGAAATTGTAATTATTTTGATGTCGTTTTATATTTTATAAAATGGTATTAAAGAGAGAAAGACTAACCCTTTTGGATTAGTCTTTCTTTTTTTTATTCTTTAATCAAGTATATTCCGTCTTCTTTAATTTCGATTAGCTTTTCTCTATAAAGAGCTCCAATCGCTTTCTTGAATGTTTTTTTACTCATTTTTAAAACAGTCTTAATATCTTCTGGGTGTGAACTATCAGTCAATCTTAAAAAACCGCGACTGGCTCTTAATTCATCTAGAATTATATCTGCATTGGGTTCGATACTTTGATATCCTTGAATCTGTAGTGAAACATCAATTTTGTTATCAGGACGAATATTTTTAATGTAACCACGCATACGGTCTCCCGTACGAATAGCATCATCATATACTTCATCCTTATACAACAAGCCTTTAAACTGCTCGTTAATAATTACATTGATTCCTATTTCCGTTATATGAGAAACAATTAGCTCTACCTCTTCTCCTTTTTCAACAGTAAGCTCTTCATTTTTAAGAAACTGATTCGTCTTACTTGAAGCAACTAAACGGTTTGTTTTCTCATCCATATAAAGATAAACCAAATATCTCTTACCTTTTTCCATAGGACGAGCCTGTTCTTTAAACGGAACCAGAATGTCTTTTTCCATTCCCCAATCCATAAAAGCACCAATCTGATTAACATAATTTACACGTAAAAGTGCAAATTCATTTAATAAAATATAAGGCTCTAGCGTTGTTGCTACAGGACGTTCTTCATGATCTAAATAAACAAAAACAATCAACTCCTCACCTATCTCAAATTCGTTAGGCACATATTTATTAGGTAAAAGTATGTCGTGTATTCCCTCAGGGTCTGTCTCTGGTGTACCCAAAAATAAACCAACTTTAGTATCACGAAGTATTGTAAGCGTATTGTATTTTCCTATTTCAATCATTTTATTCAATTTTCTAAGCCGCAAAGGTACGAAGTTTGAAAATAGTAAACCCACCCCATTATACAATTCCCTAGTATTTTCCTTATTAGAAGCAAAAACAATATAAATTACAAAAACGATTCGTCCCGCTATCCGCAGTATCTTTTGGGCTAAACCCCAGCCCAAAAAGGATACGCACTTCTATCGGGGCTAAATTACAGCGTTTCGTTCTCTTCTAAACCAACAAAAACTCATTAAACAACTATTAAAATTAATTTTACTACCTATTAACTTTCTTTTTTTACTTAATTTTAAATTCTGAAAATTAAATACCAAAAAACAAATGAAACCAAATCCTTTTTGTTACCTCTTTGCCTTATTATTTTTTACTCAAATCAGCTTCGCCCAAATTACAGTTGATGATCCCGAAATCAAAAAAATGATTACTGAAGTCAAAGCTGAAAGCCTTGAAAACACCGTAAAAAAACTTGTTTCCTTTGGAACCCGTCATACCTTAAGCGATACAAAAAGTAAAACGCGAGGCATTGGCGCAGCACAACAATGGGTTAAATCTGAATTTGATAAATACGCTTTAGAATCAAATGGTCGACTTAGTTCAAAAATCGATTATTTTACCATAAAAGCAGACGGACGACGTATCGCAGTCGACAGCCAATTGGGAAATGTAATGGGAACATTAAAAGGAACGGATTCTAGCGATGATCGCGTACTAATTATTAGTGGCCATCTAGACTCCAGAGTTTCGGATGTTATGGATGCTAAATCAGATGCACCAGGTGCTAACGATGATGGTTCCGGTGTAGCAGCTATGATGGAACTAGCTAAAATAATGAGTAAAAGGTCATTTCCTTATACTATCATTTTTGTTGCAGTAACAGGCGAAGAACAAGGACTTTATGGCGCCAGGCATTTAGCTGAACTTGCCAAACAAGAAAACTGGAATATCGTAGCGATGATTAACAACGATATGATAGGAAACAGCTTATCTAGCGGAACAAACCTACGAGACAATACTAAAGTAAGAGTATTTAGCGAAGCGACTCCCTATCTTGAAACTGAGGACGAAGCAAAAATGAGAAAGCTAACAAATAGAGACAACGACAGCCCTTCCAGGTTATTAGCCCGCTACATAAAAACAGTAACAGATCAATATGTTGACCAATTAGAGATAAATCTTGTCTACAGAAACGATCGTTTTTTACGCGGAGGTGATCATACTCCTTTTAGTCAAAATGGATTTACCGCTATTCGTTTTTGTGAAATGAACGAAAACTATAATCACCAGCACCAAGACTTACGAACTGAAAATACGATTAAATATGGTGACTTACCTGAATTTATGGACTTTGAATACCTACGCAAAATAACTGCATCAAATTTAGCCACATTGGCTAATTTAGCTTGGGCACCAAAAGCACCTACCAATGTGGGAATTGAGGTAAAAGACCTGACTAATTTCTCAACATTGGTTTGGAAAGCAGCTGAAAATAAAAAAACGTACGGGTACCAAGTACTAATTAGAGAAACTTCATCCACAAACTGGGAGAAAATGATTTTTGTAACAGATACCAAAGCAACAATACCGTATTCTAAAGATAATTTCCTTTTTGCCGTTCAAGCGATAGATGAACTAGGACATGCTAGCTTGCCAGTTTTTCCAATACCAATTCGTTAAAAAATCATGTGATTACGCAAACAAAAGAGCGCTGTCTGCATCAAAAATAGTATAATCTAACACAATTAGTAATGACAGGAAAAAACAGTGACGAGAAACAATCCAAACAACTCATTAATCTAAAAATGATTAAGAAAAATTTATCGACAATTGTATTCCTAATCTTTATTACTATTTTACTATTCAGCCCAGATGCAAAATCTTTTCTCATCAAGCAGTTGATGTTCACTGGTCTTTTCAACGCTGAGATTTCATCAGTTAACTCTTCAGATAATACACTCCGTAATCATTTTGATTTTAAGGATTACGAAGGCAATGTTCAAAATACATCTGACTTGAAAGGTAAAGTTGTTTTCATCAACTTTTGGGCATCTTGGTGTCCACCATGTGTTGCTGAATTTCCTTCTATAGAAAAATTCCACTCTGAATTTAAAAATAATGATAAAATTGTATTTTTGATGATCAACATGGATGATAATATAGCCACGGGACAGCAGTTTCTAGACAAGAAAAATTATTCGTTGCCCATTTTTCAAGCCGTATCAATCGTTCCGAAAGAAATTTATTCGGGTTCCTTACCTACTACCATTGTTTTGGATAAATTTGGAATAATGAGATTACACAATGAGGGGTTCGCCAACTATGGCGGGAAAAAATTTAATCTTCAGATAAAACAGTTGCTCGAGGAATAAATATCGTAAAGACTCACTACATACAATGTTATACATAGAGATAAGACAGAACCAAAAAAAGCGCCCATAAGGCGCTTTTTAAATTTTATACAAAGAAAAATATTAATTGTAAACACTTTCTTTTTTGAAGTGAACTGCTAATAGGTAATATACAACAGCTCTGTATTTATTTTTATTAGAGCGACCGTATTTCTCCATTATTGCATCGATACCTGCGTCTAAATTTGCTCCATCTGCTAAACCTAATTTTTTGATTAGAAAATTATTTTTAACCGTATCTAATTCTGCTTGTTGGCTTCCAGCCACTGTTGCAGCATCTGCATTATAAATTGACGGGCCACAACCAATAGTTACTTTTGTCAATAAATCCATATCTGGAGTTACACCACATTTATCTTTTAAATCTGCAGCATATTTTTCAATTAATTCGTCTCTCTTGCTCATAAATAAAAATTTAATAGTTTAGTTAATAATTTATTATACTCTCAAATTTAAACATTTATTTATAAGAGCGCTTTATTTTCTTAATAAATTATTCAAAATACAACCAATAAAGGGCGAAATATGATGCAAAAGACCTTAAAAAAACTGTTTTCAACAGTAATACCAACAATTCCCTATTAAAACTCAGTTAGTATAATTTATTTTAACAAACCGCTATTTTTAATTCTACAGATTACAACAACTCTTTAAAAAACTGCAACAAAATAGAATCGTTTTCAAGCGTTGGTGTAAAAACCTCCAGTATTCCTGGCTTTTCATTTTGACCGTATAAAGTAGCTAAACCTATTTCTAAGCTTGATTCATCACTAGCAATCGTATATTCAAAACCGTACATCGTAGCTAAATGTTCTGCGGTTAAACAGTGAGACGTTTCAAAGAAAGTATTAAAAACAGGGGTCTCTTCATGTCCAGGTAAAATTCTAAAAATTCCTCCACCTCCATTATTAATCAAAATTATTTTAAAATTTTTTGGAATGTAATTGTTCCATAAGGCATTGCTATCATATAAAAAACCAATATCTCCCGTTATAAATACCGTTTGTTTTCCATTGGCCACAGCCGCACCAATAGCAGTGGAGGTACTTCCGTCAATACCGCTAGTTCCTCTATTGCAATACACCTCAATTGAAGGATCAATAGCAATCAGCTGTGCGTAACGAATCGCCGAACTATTACTGATTTGTAACTGCGAATTTTTAGGTAGACTTGGAATCACTTTTTCAAAAACTTTAAAATCTGAAAATGGAATTGTATCCAAATAGATTTTGCTTTTTTGTTCACGTAATTTATTGACAGCATCCAAACTCTTGAAATAGTCGCTCTCAACTGATCTTGTCAACGGTAAAAACACATCGAAGAATAGATTTGGTTCTACTTCAAAATGCTTTGTCAACGCATTGAAAGTATCGTATGCTCTTAGAGAATCGATATGCCAATGGTGTTTTGGTTTGTATTTTCGTAAAAAGGCTTTAATCCGCTTCGAAACAATCATCCCGCCAAAAGTGACTAATATCTCAGGACGAAAATCCTCAAAATCCTCACTAGTAAAGGGAGTGATTAAAGTATCTATGGTATTGATAAATGTAGGATGATGTACGTTTGATGTCGTTTCAGTCAAAACTACCACCGATTCATCAGCAGCTAAAGTTTCGATTATGCTTTCATTAATAGCATCAGGGTCATTCACGCCCACTAGCAATAATTTTTTTGTAGCCTGGTTCCAAATCGTAGCATACTCGGCTACCTCATCGTGTGAAAGTGACTGCGTATCTTTTGCGGAAACGGTTACGCTCACATTCACAGAAAGCTCAGAAGTTGTCTCATACAAAGGCTCTTCAAAAGGGGCATTGATATGTACAGGACCTTTTTGAGCAATTGAAATGTCGATCGCCTCTTTTATTTTAGTGTCATTTTCAACACAAACCATCTCGTTCAAATTGGCATTGTATAAAGAATGATTTGCAAATACATTTTCCTGACGGATAGTTTGTCCATCACCAATATCAATTTTGCTTTGCGGTCGGTCAGCCGAGATGACAATTAGCGGAATCTGACTATAGAAGGCTTCCGCAAGTGCTGGATAGTAATTCAATAATGCCGAACCAGAACTGCAAATCAATATTACTGGTTTTTTAGTTTGTTGGACTATACCCAAACCAAAAAACGCAGCACAGCGCTCGTCCGCAATACTGTAACATTCAAAAGCAGGATTATTAGTAAAACCAATTGTTAAAGGGGCATTTCTCGATCCTGGAGAAATTATTATAGTGGTAATTCCTTTGGCTAAACAAGTTTGAATAATGCTTTGCGCTAAAGGTATTTTGGGGTAAATCATTAAATTTTAGTTTAAAGTTTAAGGTTTAAAGTCTCTAATATTCTTCAAAACCTCAATCTAAGCAAAGTTACAAACTTGCTCCTTCTTTTCGTCTCATTTTAACTGATTTTTCTTAAATTTGGAAATAAATTTTACTGATCAAAATGGAAATCAAAATTCGACCTTACCAAACAGAAGATACCCAAGTAATATTAGATATCATCAACTATAACATCTTAAATTCAACTGCCTTATATGATTATAATGTACGAAGCTATGAACAACAAAAAACAATTTTAGAAGATAAAATTAATAAAGGATTCCCCGTAATTGTAGCTGAATTAGATGGCGTTGTTGCCGGTTTTGGAATGTACAGTGAATTCCGGTTCAGAGAAGCTTATAAATATACCGTAGAACATTCCGTTTATGTGCACAATGATTTTCATGGCAAAGGAATTGGAAAAATACTGCTACAAGAATTAATTGACTTAGCTAAAAAACAAGGACTACATACAATGATTGGAGTTATTGATGCTGAAAATCAAAGTAGCATAACCTTTCATGAAAAATTTGGATTCACAACCGCAGGAATAATAAAAGATTCTGGATTTAAATTTGACCGCTGGTTGCACTCTGTCTTCATGCAGCTAATTTTGGAATAATAAAAAAGCGATTTTCACAAATGAAAATCGCTTTCTTATATGCTGTAAACTTAAAAAAACTATGCTTTTATCCAGTCGATAACTGATGCATCAGTTGGTAATGTTTGAGGCGCAATTACTTTTTCTAGTTCTCCGTTTTCATTGATTAGGTATTTTTGGAAATTCCACGACACCTCTGAATCTTCTACACCGTTTTTAGATTTTTGCGTCAAGAATTGGTATATCTCACACATATCATCTCCTTTTACAGATACTTTATCCATCATAGGGAAAGTCACACCGTAATTAAGTTGGCAAAAAGAAGCAATTTCCTCATTTGTTCCCGGTTCTTGCGATGCAAAATTGTTTGCAGGAAAACCGACAATCACAAAGCCTTTGTCTTTGTATTCTTTATAAATCGCTTCTAAATCCTTGTACTGAGGTGTTAGTCCACATTTTGAAGCCGTATTTACGATCATTACTTTTTTTCCTTTTAGGCTAGAAAAATCGAATACATTTCCTGATAAATCTTCAACCTTAAATTGATAAATATTTTGTTTTTCCATAGCGATTTCACTTTTATTTTTATTTAATTTTTTGCTTTGTGCCTGATTTTGGCAACTGAAAAGAAATAATGCACTACACGTTAGTACCAATAGTTTTTTCATAATTAATTTTTTGATAAAATTAAACAAATTCAAAATTACTTCTATGTATTCAAGGTTGCTATTTTGATTGAACAAACGTTAAAAAAACGTGACGTATTTATGTTTTAGTACATATCTTTCTGGAATAAAAAAGCCTGACGCACAAAAAGTAGTAACGGCAGGCCTTTCTAACAAAACAAACAAAATCATTTATTCCTTACTAAAACTTATACGTTATTCTAGCTTTCATAAAAAAGGGTGTTCCAGGTGTAAAATGAATTTCTTCCACACTGTTAGACTCATCTTTTAATCTTGATTCAGTGGCAAATTGCGTTTCATTCCATTTTGTATTCAATAGATTCTCTACTGAAACTCCAAAAGTGACACTTTTAAATTCATAATTGATATTAAAATCAGCTATTGCATATCCTTTGGCTACAATTGAATTATCTTCATTAGCAGGACGGTTTTTTAAATAGCGGTATCTTAATCCTCCCGAAAGTCCATTCCATTTTTGAAAACTTAATCCACCGGTAGACGTGAAGTCTGGCGCAAGAGGTATGTAGTTTTGCCCATTTGGTTCATCTATGCTCCTGGCATATGTATAATTAGCATCCGCATCAAAATACAACCAATCATTCAATTGATAACGCAATCCTAAATCAGCTCCCATTCTTCTTGTTTTTCCGCTAGGTTCAATGATTCCTGCATCACCCACATAGACAAATTCTTGTTGTAAATACAAATACCATAATGCTGAGTTCACAATTAACCTTGGGAAAGGTTTCCAAATCGTTCCTACATCAGTTCCTATCGCGGTAGGTAAAATTTGTTTCCCATTATTTTGAACGACAACGCGAGTATCATTTGAATGAAACCCTATTCCCGACTTTACAAAAAATTGTAAATTGTTGTTTTGAGAATATATAAAATTAAGTTTCGGTGATACTTTTACTTCACTTTCGGTCTGTGTTTTATATATAGGAGCTAACTTATCTCTGTAATTAAATTTGAAATAGTCTAATCTTACTGCTGGATTGATAGTCAATTTCCCGAATTTGAATTCTGAATTCAAGTACGTAAATGCATTCGTCTCATCAATATCCCCTAATTTAATATTTTCTAAAGTAATACTTCTGTTCAACGTATGGGACAGTTCAGTATCAATAGTAGCATCAGCACGAAAACCTACGCCTAATTGAAATGAAGCATCCAAATCATTACTTTTTATTTTCTTATTTAACTCTGCATTCATACCGTAGATAGATCGGTCTTCTTTTTGCTTGATTTGATCTCCATTTATAGGATCTTCTAAGAAGAAAGTAAAATTAGAATACAGTTCAAAATCATATTTCGAATAAAAAGCATTGGCTTTCAAGAACGTATTTTCATCTATAGGTTTGCTTAACGACGCATTAATATTTGTTCTCGATGTCGTTCCTCCTTCGGTATCATCAACTGATCCAAATCTAGAAATAGTTCCATTATCTACTAATCGTTGTGGTATTTGTCCAGATGCATCCCAAGTACTGGAAAAACGAGAAGCAGATACTGAGAACTTACTATTGTCATCCAAAACCGCCGAATATTTACCTAACAAATTGACCCTATTGAAATTTTGAGGAGAATCGAATGGACCGTCTGTCAAGATGTATTCTGTTGCGATGTAGGCGCTTTGTTTTTTCTGGTTTCCCAAAAGATTAAACATTCCTACCGTTCTTAAAGTATTAAACTGACCCGCCTCTATACTTATACTACTCTTGTCTAACTTTTCTTTAGTTTGGAAGGCGACGTATCCTGCCGTTGCAAAATCCCCTTTACTGGCATAATACGTCCCTTTTCCAAAATCTATCTTTTCTACTGTTTCCGGAATCACAAAATGCAAATCGGCATAGCCTTGACCATGTGCATGCGATACCATATTTACAGGCATTCCATCTACAGAAATGGCAATATCAGTTCCGTGATCTATATCAAATCCTCTTAGGAATATTTGTTCTGCTTTTCCTCCTCCAGCATGCTGTCCTATGAATAATCCTGGAACTTTTCTTAATATTTCCTGAGAGGAATTTACGGGCGTAGTTTGCAAATCAATTTTTGAAATGACATTCATTGCCGATAGTTGTTGTTGGATCACAATCTCATCTAATCTAAAGATATCCTCTTCCAACAGAATTCTGTTAACCGTTTCAATTAGAGTATAGTTTGCCTTTTTGTGTCCCAAGGCTGTTACTATCAAAACATTTCCTACTACTGATTTATCAATGCTGAACATTCCTAACTCATTAGTATGTGCATGTGCCTCCGAATTGGTATTTACGATATAAGCGTTCTCAATTGCATTCCCAAATTCGTCTACAACAACTCCTTTTTGGATTTGACTGTGCGATACCAACCCTAAAAAGGCAAGTACTATTGTAAAAAAATATCTCATGGTGGAATTATAATTGATTAACCTTTTGCTCTAAATTAGGACCTAATTCATACATACTAGAAAGCAATTCTTCCTTTATAGGCGCTACTTTTTGGTTCTCATTATTGGACTTGTAAATCATTGCCAAGTGGTATTGCACCTTTGGTTCAAATGATTTGCCTACCACATATTTCTTGGCAATTTCTAATGCTTTATCCTTTTGCCCCATATTCAAATAAGACCAAGCTAATAAATCATAAGAATCTGGTGTAGGTCTGTGATCGACTTCAATTTTTGCAATTTCTAATGCTTTAGGCGCTGTTTCTTTTGCATCAGCATAAATCAAAGTGTTGTATTTATTATACATCGCTCCATAATTATTCGTTTCAAGCATAGCGAAATAAGCATTTCTATCTTTTAAGGCTGCAGCATCATCACCTTCAAATTGAGCAATCTGAGATTTTAATAAATAAAAATCTGGAGTGTTATGTGTAATTTCAATAGCTTCCACAATTCTTTTTGCTTCTTTAGTATTTCTTTCATGAGAAAATACAATCCAAGCAATTCCTTTTAAAGCATAGGAATAATTGGGATCTATTGCTAATGTTTTTAAGTAACTGTCATATGATTCTTGAATTCTACCAGCGTGACCATAAAAATCACCTAGATTAGAATAAGACCATATTTTAAGTATTTTATTATCTTCCTTTTCAGCAATATCTCTGGCTTTCTCCATAAAAGTAATCGCCGTTTTCAAATCGCCTTTATGATCGTTCCATTTTGCTAAACGGATTAGATAATCATAATCATTCATGTCTTTTAATGCATTCAAATTACTTTCCGCCTCAACGAAATTTCCCAATTCCATTTGGACATCAAACAACAGTTTTTGAGTTTCTTTTCGTCCTTCGCCAATAGCCAAAGCTTTATTAGCTAAACCTAAAGCCTCCTTAAATCTATGTTGTGCAATATAATTTCTTCCTAATGATCGAATTGTCGATACTTTAGAATACTTATTAGCTTCATTAGACTGAACTAGTAAATCTTCTGTTTTATATAAATTTTTAATATCTCCCGTATATTCAAAAAGAGTGGCATACTTCGAAGCAATTATTCCTAAGTAACTTTTTTGATTAGGAGCTGCATCGTATTTTTTTTGCCAAAAATCAATTTCCTTATTTGCAAAGTCCAATGATTTATTACCATCAACATGCAAGTATTTATTATAATCGGAAGTATTTGTAATCTGGTTCTGTTTCTTCGTATCGCAAGCGAAAATAAAAAGGATTGTAAAAACCAGGACGGGGATAACTTTATAAGGTTTCATAATCTATATTTTTTGTTTGTTGTTGTTTTGTTTGTTGTTAGAAAAAAAAAAACAGAGCTCACTAATTCTGACAGAGCTCTGTTTTTTATATATTTATTACCAGGCTGCTGCCAAGTATGGAAAAGAAGTGGTAAATGCTTTATCATTTGCATCTACGTGATCTGAAGTAAGACCAGTATTAGAACCACCTGTTGGCCCACCAAAGATTAAGATTAGCTCAACATCAATTACATCATCAGCCAAAGCTCTACCTGTTAATACATTAGTACCATCGAAAAAAGTTGTTTTTCCAGAAGTTTTCACGTTTAAAACATCAGTTGCTAACACTCCTGTAAATTGTGCCGCAGTCAACCCTAAAGCATTCGTTGTATATCCAGGGTTTAACGCCTTTAATCTAGACTCAAAAATTGGCTGATATTTCGCTCCCATTGCAGAAGGTATAGCCGCATTAAAGTCATCTTTAGGTTGTCCCGAAGCAATAAAAACTGTGTTTATCGCTGGTCTAGCCATTTGATCTTGTTGTACAAAAGTTCCTGAGAAGTCAGCACTTGCCATTGCATCTCCGTTATTGTCGTCATCATTACAGCTTACTGCACCTAGAGCGCAAACTACTGCGATAGCTATGATTTTGAATTTATTTGTTTTCATAATTTTAAAGTTTAATAAAGAATAATTAATTATTGTTTTTTCTTAGTTTCTGCCCATACATTTAAAGAGGCTGCTGTACCTAACATTGTTTTTGGAACTTCAACTACAACTGATAGTACATTTGAACCAGCGAAAGTATCTGTACCTGGATTTTTAAACGCTGTAGCAGTTCCTCCAAGGATTGCTTGAAATTGACCTAAGTCAAAAAAGAATGGATCGTCTCTCGGTCCTGCGAAAAATTTCATTCCGTTTTCAGTAGACGTTACCGCTGCTGCACCATATTTAGATATCGCAACACTTCCAGATGCCGCACTGGTTTTAATTGTACTTGATGTTCCAGTTGTTCCTGGAGCATATGGTCCGAAGAAGTACATCTTATCTCCTTTTTTAATTGCTTGGATAACCAAGTCTTCCACATTATCGCCTGTATTGTCGATGTTAATTTCAATCATCACATTTTCATTGAATGCTGCGGCACCCGTTGCATTAGGACTTAACAACCCTTGAGTGTTAACGGCAAAAACTAAATTATTAGTTTCTTGTCCTTGAAAAGTGTACAAATCTGTAATGTCTGCTGCATTACCTGTTACTGATGGAGCATCTACGTGATCCGCTGCTACTAAGATTAAGCCTGAAATCGCAATTAGCGAAAGACCTAATACCATTTTTGTTTTTTTCATTTTGTTATAATTTAAAAGGTTATAAAAGCATTTACGGGATTGTTTCCGTTATGGTTTTAAAAAATCATAAATAATTCTAAATATTATTTAGAAAAATACGTAAACACCTATATTACAAGGTATTAATTAACAAACAAAAAAACTAAATAATTAACATTTTATATTTTTTCATACTTAGTTTATAGCTATTATCTTAATTGTTGATAAGAATGTATATGTTTGTATAACTAAAATTAATTAATTATGACCCAAGACGAATTATTGGTATTAATATATAAGAAGGATGATAAAGCATTTACGCACTTATATGATATGTATTCGAAAAGTTTATTTTCAGTAATAAATGTCCTTGTTAGAAACCGGGAAGAAGCTGAAGATGTACTTCAGGAAGTGTTCATTAAAATTTGGAAGAATATTGATTCCTATAATGAAAGTAAAGGGCGATTCTATACTTGGATCCTTAATATAGCAAGGAATACCTCTATAGATAAACTTCGATCTAAAAATTTTAACAACAGTCAAAAAAACCTTTCCTCAGATAATTTCGTAAATCTATTAGACGACAGTAACAAACTAGTCGATAAAGTGGATACAATTGGAATACAAGAGTTTGTCAAAAGACTCAAACCAAAATGTATACAAATAATAGATTTATTGTTCTTTAAAGGATATACCCAACAAGAAGCTTCGGAAGAGTTGGAAATCCCTTTAGGAACGGTAAAAACACACAATCGAAATTGTATTAATGATTTAAGAAACTATTTGAAAGTATAATGGAAACAAAAGAATATAACGACTCCGGAATATTAGAACTCTACGTTTATGGTTTGCTAAGCGATACCGAAAATGAAGAAGTTACTACCATGGCTAATACGCATCCTGAAATTAAGGATGAAATTATTGCCATTGAGAAAGCAATTGTAGCCTTGTCCTCTAGTTTTTCACCCTTCCATTCGGTGGCTAATTATGAGAAGATCAAAGCTAAGTTGGAACTAAAACACACGCCAGTAATAGAAATGGAAACATCAAGAAACTGGTCACAATACATTGGATGGGCAGCTGCCGTTCTTTTATTGGTTGGTATTGGATTCCAATATAATCAATTGGAACAAACCAGTAATCAGGTTGTAAGTACTGAAATTGAAAAAGCAAAAGTTGAAAAAGAACTTAATCAATTAGAACTTAAAAATAAGCAAAATGAAATAGGTCTTGCAGTCGTAAGAGATACCAAGAATACCGTCGTAACCTTAGGTGGACAGGCTGTAGCACCAGAATCATCTGCAAAAGTATATTGGAACAAAGAAAGCCAAGTAGTTTATGTTGATGCAGCTGGATTACCAGAGCCTCCAAAAGGAATGGTATATCAGGTTTGGGCTCTAAAACTGAATCCTTTGACTCCAACGAGCATTGGATTACTAGACAACTTTGACAAAAACAACCAACGCATTTTTGCTGTTAGTAGCACTGGCGATGCAGAAGCCTTCGGAATTACATTGGAACCTGCAGGTGGAAGTTTAAGCCCTACAATGGAGCAATTATACACCTTAGGTAAGGTATAGCAATTCATAAAATAGCATTTTAATTAAAACCAGACTTTCAAAACGAGAGTCTGGTTTTTTTACTTAAATCGAGTTTGGACAACATATCCCTTAAATGGAAACCATAACAATCTAAAGTACCTTATATTTGCATTTTTTAAACAGTACATGAGCTATACCTTACTTTCCTCTCCTTTACAAGGATTTACAGATTTCCGTTTTAGAAATGCGCAAAACAAAATTTTTGGCGGAATAGATACTTTTTATGCGCCTTACATCCGCTTAAACGGAAAAATGGTTATTAAATCCTCCTATCAGCGTGATTTATTACCAGAGAACAATAATACCCTTGAAGTAATTCCACAAATTATAACGAACGATGCCGATGAATTTTTGTTTGTATCAAAGTATGTACAGGAATTAGGATATAAAGAATTAAACTGGAATTTAGGATGCCCCTACCCGATGGTAACCAAATGTGGAATGGGATCAGGATTGATAAGTAACACTGAAAAAATCAACCAAATTCTACATAAAGTTCATAACGAATCGGATATTATTGTCTCGATGAAAATGCGTTTAGGATATGATACTACCGAAGAAATCCTGGATGTTTTTCCTATTCTAGAAAAATACCCAATTAAGAATGTTGCTATTCACGCCCGCATTGGAAAACAATTGTACAAAGGAGGCGTACATTTGGATGCTTTTCAAGCCTGTGTCGATAACACCAAACTTAAATTGTATTACAACGGCGATATTACTTCGGTAGCTAAGTTCCACGAAATGCAAGCGCGTTTCCCGACGATAGATCATTGGATGATAGGTAGAGGCTTAATTGCTGATCCTTTTTTACCCAGTATGATTAAAAGCAACAGCTTAGAATACCCAAAAAATAAAATGGAATTGTTTAGTGAATTTCATGACACCCTAAACGCAGGATATAGCGAATCCTTATCTGGTTCGACACACATCTTATTAAAAATGCACCATTTATGGGAGTACTTTTCAGTCATTTTTTCGAACCCGCATAAAGTGCATAAAAAGATAAAAAAGACACAGAGTATAAGGAATTATGAAGCGGCTGTCAAAGAAATTATAAAAGCTGGTTAACATATTTCATAAAACTCAAATTTTCTTACAATAAAAAAAGGTTCAACCGTTAAGTTGAACCTTTTGTAATTTATTTGAAAATCTTATTTCTTATAATACTTTCTATATTTTGGATACGTAATAGCACCTATAAATGTTATTGTTCCTAGTGAATACCAAATCCAACTCAAGGAATGTGCTTCACCGCTTGCGTAAGAGTGTAATCCTACTAGGTGAAAGTTTACACCATAATAAGTAAACAAAATAGAAACAAAAGCAAACATGCTCATCAAGTTAAACGTCCATTTCCCTCTTAAAGAAGGGACAAATCGAGCGTGAATTACAAAAGCATATACCATGATACTTATCAATGCCCAAGTTTCTTTTGGATCCCATCCCCAGTAACGACCCCAACTTTCATTTGCCCATTGTCCTCCAAGGAAGTTCCCAATGGTCAACATAATAAGTCCTATTGTTAAAGCCATTTCATTGATATAAGTAATTTCTTGGATATTCAGATCCATTTTAGCCTTGTTTTTTTCATTGGTAAAAAAGATCAACAACAACGAAACAAAACCTAAGATCATTCCTAATGCAAATGGACCGTAACTCGCTACAATAACGGCAACGTGAATCATTAACCAATACGAATTAAGAACCGGTTGTAAATTTGCAATTTCAGGATCAATCCAGTTCATGTAAGCAGCTGATAAAATCATTGATGTAACAAATGCCGCCGAAGCTACAGTTAATTTAGATTTGATATCAAATGCTAAACCAAAAAACATCGTTGCCCAAGCCACATAAACAATCGCTTCATAGGCATTACTCCATGGCGCATGTCCTGAAATATACCAACGTGCACTTAATGTCAAAGTGTGTAAGACAAACAAAAATGCAATAAAAATATGCATGCTATTTACCAAAATTCGCATTAGCTTACTGTCCTTAAATATTTGAAGGATTGTAAATAGTAACATTAAAATAGAAGCGAAAACATAAGCATATGGCAACTTCTGAAGTAAATCATACTTGTTGTATAATATTTCAGCCGTAATCTTATCCTCACTAGGTCTTACTTTACTACCAAATCTCTTTTGGAAGCCGTTAAGACTTTCTACTAAATCATCTGCATTTTTATAATCACCGTTTTGAGAAGCATTATTTAAAGAACCAAAATACAATGGTAAAACACTCTTTGTATAAGTAGAATCCATTCCTTTTAATCCAGCTTCATTCAATTCTAAGGAAGAAACCCATTTATTATTAGGATCATTCGGAATCGGAAAAATCTTTAAAATTCTTCCGCTTAGCGCAGATTCCATTAAATTTACTTTCTTATCCGTTTCAATAAAGTCTTTTTCAAACTGATTCGGATTAGCCGCTTTGTATGCATCATCTAAATAAGGAGATAATTTATAATTTCCTTTTTCATCAAAAAATGCAATGAACGGAGCTGTTTTCGCATTTACATCTACTCCTATTAACTTTCTGATACTGTCATTTCCGCTTCTTAAATAAATTAAAGGGATTTCGATCCAGAATTGTGCATACTGAGACATTGATAAAAATACCTGATCAGAATTCATTCCTTTGTACTCATTAGCATGACTCACTTTTCTCAATAATTCAGATGAGAAAGTGTTGATTGGCTTCATTCTACCTCCGGCATCTTGAATAATCAGTCTTCCAAATTTTAATGCGTGCTCTTCTTTAACTTTGAACTTATTAAGTAAAGAATCCAACTGTTTTTCTGTTGGTGCAACTCTAGTGTGATTCCCCTTTTCAATATGATCGGCATGTTCACCATTCTCATCATGCTCGTGATTGTGCGTCTGTGCAAAACTGGTCATACTTATCATTAAAACTAAAATCGTAATCAATTTTGATTTTTTAGTTTTAACCACATCTAATTTTCGTTTTAAATCAGCAAAGCGAGAGTGTTTTGTAAACATAATAGACATCATTGCAAAAAATAACATAAAATAACCAGCGTACGTAATTGACGTTCCCCAAAAATCGTGGTTCACAGATAAGACCGTTCCCTTTTCATCCGGGTCAAATGAAGATTGAAAGAATCGATATCCTTTGTAATCCAAAACATTATTCATAAAAATCCTCGCATCAAATACCTCTGTAGAATCTTGAACTGTCACTTTACTTTCAAAAGAAGAGTAACTTTTCTCCGTTCCCGGGTATTTCGCAGCGATAAAATCATTCAGTTTTATCTTGAAAGGTAAAACGTAAGCTTTACTACCGTAGAAAAAAGTATAATCTAAATTTCCAATTTTTACCGTTTGAAAATCTCCTACTCTCCCCTTAGAACCCACAACAGTCACTTCTTTTTCCTGTCCCTCAGCCTTCACTTTTAGCACCAAAGCATCAGTATGATTTTTTGCTTTAAAATCATTACTAGATTCATAAGCAATCACCCCTTTTACAGCAGGGTCTGGAAAAACAAATCTTTTTTCTCCTATGCTATAAAGTGAACGCATCATTAAAGGCTGTACAATATCTTTCGTTACCGCACCCTCTAATTTATCAGCCATTCTCATGAAATTCCCTTCAAATGGTGTTTGAATGGTATATTCTTTCCCGGTAGTATTGATATTAATCGCACCTTCGGTTGGTTTGTTTAAAGCAAATAAAACATTATGGATATTCTGAACCTCTCCTTCTTTTAGAAAGTGCTCTTCACGTCCGCCATCACCGGCTTCCACAAGTTTGAAATACAAAACGCCCGTAGGATCCGCTTTTACATATTCCTTAGCACCCATGATAAAGTTTTCGTATTCCACTTCAAACGGAGTGTCCGCAAACTTATCAGAGATTGAAAAATTGTTATTAGTAACTGGTGAAAGCAAGAGTGGTTTTTCAAAAACTCTACGTTTCATCTCCCCTTTATACTCGCCATCGATAAAAACGGTAAGGAATGTTTTGTCTGAATAAAACTGATTTTCAGCAGCTCCTTCACGTATCGGCATCATCCCTTCATAACTAATATACCGGGTTACAAATGCACCCAAAAGAATAAAAACAAATGACAAATGAAGTAATAAAGTAGCCCATTTTTCTTTTTTCAATAATTGGTAACGCTTAATATTCCCTATGAAATTGATCATAAAAAACACCATTATCGCTTCAAACCACCAAGAATTATAAATTAAAATGCGAGCTGTATCCGTGTTATATTTACTTTCGATGAAAGTTCCTGCGCCCATTGCTATTGCAAAAGAGAGAAAAAGAAGCGCCATTAATCGTGTAGAAAATAAAAATGAGAATAATTTTTTATCCATTTGTAAGGAATTACGTTTTTATAAAAGTGCGACAAAAGTACTTAAAATTGTTGACTTCTATCTTGCTACAATTGTTAATTTAATCCAAAATTAAGGGTTTAAAGTCCCTAATACCGCCTTTCTTTTGGGCGTGCCACCGTCCCTGAAAAAGGGCTACTTCACTTTGTCTAGATATGCCCTTTTTCGGGAAGCTGTCGGGTCATGCGCGCTACTGCGGTAGCTAGCTTCTACCCCTCACGCAAATTCGCATGAAAATGATGTGTTACATTTACAATTAGAACTATTTGTAATCCTATTTCTATAAATTAACAAAAAACCGTTTTATGGCACAAAGTCATATTTACCAACAAACCAGCTAAGCGACCGGCTACGATCAAGCTTTTTTCAGATAAAGTTTTAGAAATTGCAAACAATTCTATTGAAATAAAAATGGTTGATGTATTAAATTGAGCTACTCTTATTGATATAAAGCCGTTCTTTGCAAAGTTTGATATTAGAACAAACACTATATTTGGATTGTTAGATAATCAAGAAAATATTCCTAGTAAAGAACTTCATTCTGATGAACGTTATAAATTATAATACCTATGACAAATAATATACTTATTGAAAATCAATATAAAAGAAGCAGTATATTTGAAAAAGAAAATGTGAATTATCTAGTTCGCGTTTTAAAAAGATTCAACACAGTACCTAAGATAAATAACATAAATATTATTACCTCAACTACTGAGCCTAATGTATTTAAAATTGTACCCAACAAATCGATTATAATTGGTTCGTCATTATTAAATAAACCAGTTTTAGCTCTAGTTTATTTAAGATATGGTATTGAATGGCAGCTTTGGTATAAAGCATTGAATAACGAAAAACAGGATATTGTTTTATGCGATATAGCAGCGCTTGAAGTGACTCGAATATTTTATCAATTGCTACCTAAAGATGATAAAGAAAAATTAGAAAACCTTGATTATTTTTTAATTGATTTGATTAAAAATGAAAAGGAAATAAATCCTGAATCTGTATTACAATACAAAGAGCTACAGGCTTTTCACGGGGTGAATACTGCCAACAAAGCATTTAAAGAATCATGGAAACCAATTGTTGAAAACCTAGCAAAACCAACAGAATATTTATTAATGTCTGGTGGTGATCTTAGATTGAATATTGACGAAATTGATTTGTTAAATAAATATGGTTGCCGACCATTTCCAAGACCCGATGCATTCACTTTTGCCTCTTCAACTGGAACTAGTGTTTCTAATTTTGCGTTTGATAAAACAGATAAAGTTAGAAGTATTTTAATTAGAAATAGCTTGAAAAATGGTTTTAAAAACGCAACCATCGAGTTTTCTGAATTACTAAAAGACAACCTCCGAAAGATTTTTAAGTTAAATGATAAGTGTGAAATAATTTTTTCCCCATCAGGCACTGATTCTTCACTTCAAATAGCAGCTATAACTCAAATTATGTCCGAAAAAGACATTACGCATATTTTAGTAGCTTCTGATGAAACTGGTAGCGGTATACCTGCGGCATTAAAAGGGTGTCATTTTGAAAACACAACCGCTTTAAATTATCCTATTAAGAAAGGGGATAAAATTGAAGGATTTAGAGATGTTGATTTGATTAAAATTACTTTTAGAGATGAGAATGGTGCGTTAAAATCAACCAATCAATTAGACGAGGAGGTCTATAATGCCATATCTAAAACCAATGAGTTAGGCAGACACGTAGTACTGCATACTATGGATCAATCGAAATTAGGATATCAATCACCTAGTGATGCATTAATTCAAAAACTGAATACAATCGATGCCCTATCAATGCAGATTATTGTGGACGGTTCGCAACTTAGATTAGACCCTAAAGACATACAAAATTATTTAAATAAAGGATATATTGTTACTGTAACGGGAAGTAAGTACTTTACCGGGCCTCCCTATTCAGGTGCATTACTTCTACCCGAGAGTGTTAGTAAATTAATCCATTCTGCAAAAAATAAGTTACCAGAAGGATTAACCCAATATTACAATCATTCGGATTGGCCAACATCGTGGTTCTGTTCAAATGATTTATCCGATGGATATAATTACGGTTCTTACATGCGCTGGAACGCTGCCATCGTTGAAATGGACCGATACTATAAAACACCCGTTTTATATAGAAACATGGGTATTGAGATGTTCTGTAATTTTATTGACGATTCAATAAAAGAAGCCACTTTTTTAGAACCCATTTATGGTGATGATACAAAAGCGAATAGTTATAATAGTCAAGAATTTGGAATAAGAAATATCCGTACCATTTTCCCTTTCTTTATACTTAAAGAAAACGAAGTCTTATCTGTTGATAATGTAAAAAAGCTCTATACATTACTAAATTCAGATATATCTGATCAGTTTGAAGATTCTCCACTAGAAATTATTAGGCTTGCTGCCCAAAAGTGCCATATCGGACAAGCCGTTAATGTAAAATATAGTACTGATATTGAAAGTGCTGTTTTAAGAATTAGTTTGGGCGCAAGAGTTATTTCTGAAAGCTGGGTTAACAGAGATATTAGTCTGTTTTTTAGAAATATAGAAACACAAATGAATCAGATTACTGTAATCATAAAGAAAATAGAATTGATCCTAAGCAATCCCGATTTGTTGAAATAAATAAATTAAGATACCGAATTATCTGGGCGTGCCACCGTCCCATAAAAAGGGCTAATTCACTTTGTCTAGATACGCCCTTTTTCGGGAAGCTGTCGGGTCATCCGCGCTACTGCGGTAGCCAGCTTCTACCCCTCACGCAAAACCGACTAAAAGTGATATTTAGTTTATATAATTAGAGCTCCTTCTACTCATTTTTCTATAAATTAGCACAACACCATAAAAGCTATTTTATGGCGTAAACACACACTTATTTGGGTATATTGAAGCCTTTTTCAAATATTTAATTGATAATTACGGCTTTGAAAAATCATCTAAACTTTGGGTAGAAGGATATAACAACTTTAATAAAATATACGGGTTTGAATTTGAGGAAATGCAAAGTAAAATAGAATCAGAATTAAAGATAAAATACCCTAAAAATATTGAATTTAATTGGGAATAATTTAATAAAGGCTATATATAAACGGTCTTAAACTCTAAAGATCTGTTGGGCTTAAAAAGTCAATACCTGAGCAATAATGAAGGAAAAAAGTAATGAACCCTTTGTTTATATCTACATTGCAGAAAAGCAGAACCGCTCGCACTCTCTCCTGTTATTTAACATACTACTTCATTTTTTTTACTGATTTTAACAAATGATTAAAGTTATTGTGATAGGCTCCGGAAATCTAGCTCACTATTTAATTGCTGCTTTTTAAAACTCCAAAAAATATAGGAGATGAAATTAATTGTTATTTCGGGCATTCACTATGCATCTATTCATGATTTTACAATAACAAAAAAAAGTAAAAACCATCGTTTTCCTTAACAATTCCACTCGTCGACACTTTAGATAGATTCACCGATAGGTAAACAACTCTTAACGAAAATAAAAAAGAGCATCAGTTTATACCTGTAAGTTTACGCTACATAAATTAGTGTAAAAGATGAAAAAGTACGAGTTAGCAAGCTATTTGGATGGATATGATGTTACTTCAGTAATGAAGTATAACATAATATTCAAAAGCTTTTTTCCCTATTTTTTATTCGTAATTCTCTTTTTCAAATTGAATACGCTACAGGCCCAAGTTCAAAATAACAATGATCTATACGTTGGCGATAATAGTTTATTTTATGTTGGAGCCGAAAACTTTATCTTTGGTTCAGGCGTAGCAACAATAAAAACTAGCAGAACAAAATTGAATTATGGTGTTTTGTCTTTTCCTATTGGAGCATGGTGTAGTGGAGCGAGCGAAAACGCTTTTGTAGATGGATATGCTCAAACTCTAAGCCACGAGGCCTTCATCTTACCGATAGGGCAATCAGGTGTTTATGCTCCAATTCAAGTAATCCCATCAAATACTGGTGGTGTAGATGCTGCTTATTTTAGAGCGACGCCAAACTCGATTGGTGGAGCTTTGGATACATCAATCTCTTCAATCTCTTCGGTTGAATATTGGGATATAAAAAGTAACGGAGTAAGTGCCGCTATTTCGCTTAGTTGGAGACTCTCAAGTGCTATTTCAGATTTAACATCCTCTTCACTATCTAATTTAACTATTGTAGGTTGGAATGGGTCTACATGGGTAACAATACCTTCGATAGTTGATGAACATTCTATACTAGGTGCAATAAGTGACTTAGATTCGGGCTCTATTAGTACGAATGCGAAAGTAGACTTATCGGCTTTTTCAGCTTTTTCCTTAGGCGCAAAAACAAAGCAATTACTGGTTACTGAATTTAATAAAGTAGAACTAACAGTATATGTAAATAAAAATATGTTATTTATCGAAGCTTCTCAACCGATAAAGACTTTGATTGTTCATGATGTTACAGGCAAACTAGTACTCTTAAAAGACCTAAACGGAGACTTCAAATACAGTCAACCTTTCAACTATGAGTTTGGTATGTACATTGTAACAACGGAATTATATAATGTTAATTCACTTATTAAAAAGAAAATAATTAATAATAGCTATTAGATTTTAATCTACAATAAATCGCTCCTAAATATAAAAACAATGCAAAAAGTCAAAAATTACTTATTTATTTTAATAGTACTTATTTCGGGTGTTATTAGTGCTCAAACAGGGATTGGGACTAAAAGCCCCGATGAATCCTCAGTTCTAGATATTAGTTCTACAACCAAAGGGTTCCTTTTGCCAAGAATGACTTCAACAGAACGTGACTTAATTGTAAGACCTGCTAAGGGTTTGATGATATTTAATACTACAGTTAACGCCATTGAGAACAATATTGGTACAAAAGACATCCCAACATGGGCTTCAGACGGAAACAATGGAACTAATACTAGTCAAGGTCCAAAAGGAGATAAAGGAGACAAGGGAGATAAAGCACAGACTGGAGATGATGGAAAATCAGCTTATGAAATATGGTTATCACTCGGAAACACAGGTACCGAACTTGAGTTTATCACTTCTTTAAATGGTACAGATGGTGTTGATGGAATAAATGGTATTGACGGTGCAAAAGGAGACGCTGGAATTAATGGTGTTGACGGAATAAACGGTACTACTGGAGCAAAAGGAGATACTGGTATAAATGGTATTGACGGTGCCAATGGTACTACTGGAGCAAAAGGAGATACTGGTATAAATGGTATTGACGGTATAAACGGTGCTGCTGGAGTAAAAGGAGACACTGGATCAAATGGTATTGACGGTATAAACGGTACTACTGGAGCAAAAGGAG